>Ga0210395_10003019_pt1 | contig 12951 bp, 6 predicted proteins | sample IncBWH4OmetaG_FD_150861 | JGI IMG/M metagenome (GOLD analysis project Ga0210395, IMG submission 150861) | Forest soil microbial communities from Barre Woods Harvard Forest LTER site, Petersham, Massachusetts, United States - Inc-BW-H-4-O ...
GAGCCACGATCACGATCGCCGTAGGTGACGGGTACCGAGGCGTTACCGCGCTCGCTCGAGTACCGGCTCCACGAACTCGATGCGGGCCGCTCTTCGCGCGATCCTTCGCTTTCGCTCGGCGCGCGTGCGCTCTGTGCGGAGCGTTCGGAAGCCGCGCTCCCGTGCGACGAGCCGCGAGAGTCATCGAACCGCTGCCACGATTCGTTGGGCGCGCTCTCGTGACTCACCGGCGCGCTCTCGCGCGCGGAGCTTGCGTGGATCTGCCCGTCGACGGACCTCTGTTGCTCCGCGAAGGAATTGTGTGAGGCCAGCGCTCGATTCGATGCGAACCGCGGCGAGTCGAAGGCCTTCGAGAATGCGACCGTTCTGCTCGGCGTCCGCCCGAAACCAAGATTCTCTTTACTCGGAGTGACCGGGAGCGCGCCCCGGATGCTTCCAACCCGGCCGGCGTTCTGCGACGTCACGGCGACGTTGTGCGAGAAATTCCCATGCTCGAAGTTTCCTCGGAGCGTTCCGCTGCCGCCGCCGTGGCCAAAGTTTCTGTAGACGTTGTGAATATTCGTGACGTTGACGACCCGCATTCCGCCGCGGTAGCTACCGTAGCCCCAGCCCCCGCCTCCCCAAACCCAGCCGGCATACCACGGATAGAACGCCTCGAACGGAGCCAGCGGGCACCAACCGATGCCGCCATAACCGAAGCCGCCGAAGCCGAGGCTGATTCCAACGCCGCCGCCCCAGCCATAGAAACCCACGAGTGCGGGTGACCACACCGGCGCGTACGAGTAGGCCGGCGGATACCAGGCCCAACCATAACCGTTTGCCCAGAACCAGCGACCGTAGTGATACGGAGCCCATCCCCACGGCTCGGCGCCGACCCAAGTCCAGCCGTAGCCGCCTTCCCAGGCCCAGGAGCCATCGCGATAGGGAGCCCAGTCGGCCGGTTCGTCGGGAACCCAGACTTGGCCGTACCCGGCGACGTCCTGCCAGTCGCCGTACTGGTCGAGGTTATCGTAACCGGCGATCGTCGGGCTCAAGTTGGGGCTCGCGTTGAGCGCGGCCATCATCGTGTCGTCGCGCTTGGCGTTGAAGTCGTCGAATGAGTCGAAGCCGACCTCCGCCCTATAACTGATGGACGGATCTTGAGCCGAGCCGCGCGCGACCAGCGTTCTGCCGGAACTGAGACTGTACGTGCGCTGCGGCGTGATCACCTCGGCGCTTCCACGCCGCGCCGTTACCCAGCTCGAGCCATCCCGGTTGACGGTAATGCGGTAATCGCCTTCGTTCTGCGCGCGAACGCTAACGGAGGGAGTGTCAACTTGGAAGGGCTGGTCGCCGTGAACGATGCCTATTTCGACCGTGCCGTCGGCCAACTGGATCGCCCGGTTGTTTGGATCGTTATCGGTGATTCGCGCCTGCACGTTGCCGCCGAGGCGAACGGCGGTCTCGCCGTCGAACTGCAGCTCGGTCCGAGAGGTTGCTCCGGTCGACACGTAATCGCCGGGAAGAAGCGGCGCGTTGATAACGGCAGTCGTTTGGGTATTGCTGTCGCCGCGCTGGATGACCGCCGAGCCTTGGACGACGCTAACCCTGGCGACACCAGGACCGTTGCCGTCCGGCGCCTGCTCGGCCGAGGCCGGAAGCGTGCCGGCAAAGATCATCCCGACCAGGGCGACCCCGGAGACGAAGCTGGTAAACGACTTGAACGTCATATCTTTGTTTCTAGTCCCTCATCACCATTGAAACCGAATCGGTGAGGCAAGTCATCGTGTCGCGATTAGCTTCGCATTAAGCCCACATGAGAGGGTCCAGCTTTTTCCCCGCCAACTGATGGGCCGGAGGTAAAAAAAGTGCGCGATTCTTCTAACGATCTGAGCCGCCGTAACTTCCTTTCCGGCGTCGTCGTTCTTCCGGCGCTTGCCGGGTTGGCCCTCACACAAACGGCCACGGCCGAAGCCAAAGGGACCCAGGCCGCATTTAAATATCAAGGCACGCCAAAAAACGGTCAGAAGTGCTCGTTGTGTAAGTTCTTCACCAAGGGCAGCTCGGCCACGGCAAACGGCAGCTGCTCCCTCGTCGCCGGCACGATTAGCCCCAACGGCTGGTGCATCGCCTACGCCAAGAAGTAGTTTACGCGCCCTGTCATCCTGAGCTCTGCCATCTGAGCTCTGCCATCCTGAGCCCTGTCATCCTGAGCCTGTCGAAGGACGAAGGATGACCGGCCGAAGACATTCTTGGTCTGCGCGGCGCTCATGCAGCAACGAGAGGGGGGAACGAGCAGATGAACACCTTGAGGTTCGGCCACGAACTACACCGACCCCGGCATGGCGCAGCCATTCTTCTGCACGTATGATTCGGCGGGCAACCTTTACGTAGACGGAGATAGCGAGGACCACGACTTCGTTCTTGGCGAACTGCAAAAGGCGCCGGATCGTTTGCCGATATTTCGATCGATGCCAACATCAGGATCGAGGGCGCCGTTCAATGGAGTGGAAAATACCTCGCCATTGCCAGCCCGGCGGTCGCAAAGCAGGCTGAGGATATCTACCACGTGCAGATCTGGGAAGCGGGAGGCACAGCCCTGAAGTCGCTGCAGCACCTTGGGCACCGGCCGTTTGGAGTGGCGGTCAGCCTCGCGCCAAAATAGTTCAGCCATGCAGACTGCCGCTGCCGTAGCCGACCCATCGGAGGTTACGTCTTCGGCAGGCGCGCCATCACGAAGTTCTCAATTCCGGTGGCCGCGGGCGGATCCAGATTTGCCAAGACGGTTACGACATAACCGTTTTCGGGACAAATTTCCAGCTCGCCGTTCATTCCGGGCGCACCACCGCCGTGCCCGAAGCAGCGCACACCGTTAAACCGCTGATCCTCAAAGCCATAAGCATAGCGGCTGCCGTTGGGTGTATCGACCTTGCCGGTTGTCAACATCTCCGTGTAGCGCGCATCGAGCAGCTTGTTTTGCTGCAGCGCGTTCGCGAACTTGAGAAGGTCGCCGACCGTCGAGTATCCGCCGCCGGCTGGCGTCCCACGATACGGCAGCGTGTCGGTATTTGGCACGAGCTTCCCGTTGGGATCGAGCGTATAACCAACACTGCGACCCGCAACGGCCTCGTTTTCCGGCTCGGAGCCCGTTGAAGTCATGCCGGCCGGCGCGTACACGTGCTCTCGAACGTAATCGTAATAGCTTTGGCCCGTGACCTTTTCAATCACCAGCCCGAGTAGAACGAAACCGTAGTTGCTGTAATCCCATTTGCTCCCTGGCGTAAAGGCCGGTCCGCGCGAACCATACAGCTTCTCGTAATCTTGCAGCGACTGCAGCTCCAAACGGCGCGCATCGAACTGGGGGCCGAAGATGTCGCCGGTTCCTCCGGTGTGATCGAGCAGTTCGGCGATCGTTACGTGCATCGCCACATCCTTGTTCGGGTAATCCGGCAAATATGTGCCCAATGGCGCGTCGAGGTTGATCTTTCCGGCCGCCGCGAGCTGGAGCGTCGCTACCGCCGTGAACATCTTGTTCATCGAACCCATGCGAAAGCGAGTCTCCAACGTGTTGGCGATGTTATGCTCGCGATCGGCCTGCCCGTACGCTCGAGCGAAGATCGCCTGACCATCTTTCGCGACGAGCACCGCACCCGCGAAGCCGCCGGCAGAGGTTTCGGTTTCGACCTTCGAATCGAGCGCCGCGAGGAGATCGCTTCGACTCATCGCCGGCGGAGCGAACTGCGCCGGCGTTGCGATCGCTCGCAGGGAGACGCGGGCGATGACGTACGGCGCCGCGCTCTCCGTCACCACAATCATCGTCGCGAACTGCTCGTCGTTTTGGTCCTCTACCGTCGCAACGAGCCGCGTCGGTGCCGACGTCATGATCTCGCGGACGACGAAGCCGCCGGTCATCTGACGGAACTGCATATCTTCATCGATCCGCTGGACGCCCGACGGATACTTCGACCTTAGGAAAGCCAGAAACGTCGCGCGATCGCCGCTGTCAAAGGCGCGCAACCACCCAACGAGCGCGTGACCCGCCGGCGTATCGGGAATGTTCGGCGTAACGGCTCCCGGCTGCGCCACGCCGGTCGCCAGCGCCAGCACCAATCCGACGCTTAGGAAGACTCGCAACTAAACCACCTCGAATAGCGCGGCGGCGCCCATGCCGCCGCCGATGCACATCGTTACGACGACGTACCTCTCCCCGCGCCGTTTGCCTTCGATCAAAGCGTGCATCGTCATCCGCGCGCCGCTCATGCCGTACGGGTGGCCGATCGAGATCGCGCCGCCGTCGACGTTGAACCGATCGTTGGGAAGGCTCAGCGTGTCGCGACAATAGACGGTTTGCACCGCGAATGCTTCGTTGAGCTCCCACAAACCGACGTCGCCGATCGTAATCCCATGGCGATCCAGCAGCTTGGGAACCGCATAGACCGGCCCGATTCCCATCTCGCCCGGGTCGCACCCCGCAACGACGTAGCCGCGGTAAATACCCAGCGGTTGCAGTCCGCGTGCCTTCGCCGTCTGGAGAGCCATCACCACAACGGCGGCTGCGCCGTCGGAAAGCTGCGATGAGTTGCCGGCCGTGATCGTCGTATCGGCAACGCCCGGAACGGCTCCCTTGAGCGCTGCCAGGCCGGCGAGCGTAGTGTCGGGACGGTTCCCTTCATCCTTGTCCAGCTCGACACGCTCCTCGCGCACAACACCGGTCTCGCGCTCCTGCACGTACTTCCAGGACGGCATCGGCACGATCTCGGCGTCGAAGCGGCCTGCGGCTTGGGCGGAAGCCGTGCGCTGCTGGCTCTGCAGCGCGTATTCGTCTTGACGCTCGCGCAAAATGCCGTACTTTTTCGCGACGAAATCGGCGGTGTAGAGCATCGGCGTGTAGAGGTCCGGCTCGTGGCGCAGTAGCCAGTCTTCGGCAAAGAAGTGAAGGTTCAAATCGTTCTGCACCATGCTGATCGACTCGACGCCGCCGGCAACGACGACCTCCGCGTTGTCGACGATGACGCGCTTTGCCGCCGTTGCGATCGCGTCGAGCCCCGACGCGCAGTAGCGGCTCACCGTCTGCCCGGAAACGCTGACCGGACAGCCCGCGCGCAGTGCGGAGGTCCGGCCGATATTGTTACCGGTGGCACCCTCCGGTAGGCCGCAGCCCATGATGACGTCTTCGATCTCCTCCGGTTTAACGGAGGCTCGCTCGATCGCGTGTTTGACGACGTATCCCGCCATCGTCGCGCCCGGCGTTTGATTGAACGCGCCGCGAAACGCACGACCGATCGGCGTGCGCGCGACCGACACGATGACCGCTTCACGCACCGCTGACTACTCCTCCCGGTGTCATGCTGAGCTTAGCCTGCCCTGAGCCTGTCCACTGTCACCCTGAGCCTGTCCACTGTCACCCTGAGCCTGTCCACTGTCACCCTGAGCTTGTCGAAGGGTGCCCCCGCCTTCGGCAACGCGCGCCAGCAGAGCCGACGGTTTCCATTGCGGTCCGAATGCCGCCTCGAACTCGCGGATGCGCTCGTACACGCGCGCGACACCGACCTCGTCGGCATACCACATCGGTCCGCCGTGATGCGGCGGGAAGCCGTAGCCGTAGACGAAGACGATGTCGATGTCGCCGGGTCGCAGGGCGACGCCCTCCTCGAGCAAATAGGCCCCGCGATTGATTAGTGCGTAGAGCAGGCGCTCGCGAATCTCGCGATCGGTGACGACGCGCGGCACGATTCCGGCCTCCCGTGCCTCGTCCGCGAAGAGTTGCACGACGACCGGATCCGCGATCGGCTCGCGTCCCTTGCCGACTGCTTTATCGTATTTGAAGAAGCCGGCCATCGCTTTCTGACCGAGCCGCTTTTGCTCCACGAGCTTTTCGAGCACGTTCGTGCGCCCTCGGCCGGCTTTGCCTTGAAGTTTCTGTACGTGCAGCCCGATGTCGAGGCCGGAGAGGTCGCTCATCGCAAACGGTCCCATCGGAAAACCGAAGGCTTTCATGACCGCATCGACCCGCGAAGGCGCCGTGCCCTCCTCCGCGATTGCAAACGCCTCGCGCACGTAATCGAAGACCATGCGATTGCCGATGAATCCGAACGCGTTGCCCGCTAGCACGGCCTTCTTCTTTAAGGTTTTGCCGATTGCGAAGGCCGTGGCCAGCGTTTGTGCCGACGTTGCGCGCCCGCGCACGATCTCGAGCAGCGGCATGATGTTCGCCGGCACGAAGAAGTGCAGGCCGAGGACCTTTTCCGGGCGTTTGGTCGCCGCAGCCATCGCGTCGATGTCGAGCGTCGAAGTGTTGCTCGCGAGCAATCCCTCGGGCTTGACGATCCCGTCGAGCTTTGCGAAGACCTCGCGCTTGACGTCGGGATCCTCGAAGACCGCCTCCACGACGAGGTCCGCGTCGGCTAACTCGCTCCAATCCTCGGTGAAGGTGATGGACTGGCCGCGCTGCCACGCCTCTTCCTGCGTCAGCCGCCCTTTTTGCACTTGATACATGAACATGCCCATCACGGTCTGGCGCGCTTTGTCGACCGCCGCTTCGTTCGTATCCACGACCACGACCGGGACGCCGGATTGGGCAAAGGTAATCGCGATGCCGCTGCCCATCGTGCCCGCCCCGACCACGCCGGCCTTGGTAATCGGCAGCGGTTGAGCGGGCTCGAGCCCAGGGACCTTAGAAAGCTCGCGTTCCGCAAAGAAAATGTGCCGCAATGCGAGCGATGCTTTCGAGCGAACGAGCTCGTCGAAAAGCCTTGTCTCGCGCGCGATGCCGAACGCAAACGGGAGCTCGACCGCGGCCTGAACCGCGTCGATCAGTTTGTGCGCGGCGAAGCCGCCGTTCTCTTCCGGCGGCACCATCTTATGCGCCTGCGCGACGACAAACGGCGCGGCTTGCATCGGAACGTCAGGCGCAATCGTCGCTTCGAGCGCCGAGATGCGCCGCTTCGGCGGAATCTCTTTTGCCAACGAGATCGCGCGCTCGACCACGTTGCCTTCCACGATCTCGTCGAGGATGCCGAGCTCGAGTACGCGCGCGGCGGGCACCGCCGAGCCCTTCAGCATGAACTCCAACGCCGCACGCGCGCCGATCAATCGTGGCAAGCGCTGCGTTCCGCCGGCGCCCGGCAACAGCCCGAGTCTGATCTCCGGCAGGCCGAGCTTCGAACGCGGCGACGCAATACGGTAATCGCACGCGAGGGCGAGCTCCAACCCGCCGCCCAGAGCGACGCCGTCGATCGCCGCGATATGCGGTTTGACGCTCAGTTCGACCGCACGTATCACATCGCGGATCGTCATGGCGCCCGCCGGAAATTCGTTGTTGAAATCGTTGACGTCGGCGCCGCCGCTGAAAAGCCCGTTTGCGCCCGTGAAAACGATGGCTTCGACCGCGTCGTCGGCGTGTGCGGCCTCGATCGCTTCGTACAGTTTGGCGCAATAAGCAAACGACAGCGCGTTGACCGGCGGGTTATCCAGCGTGATTACACGCACGCGATTCGCGTCGCTCCCCGCGTCACCCCGAGCGCCGTCGAAGGGGGTGGGTATCAAACGCCCGCCGCTACCTTACGATCCAAGGCAAACTGCTCGTCGCTCAGCGCCATCACGTCGCCCGAGCCGTCAACGATCTGTCGCTGATACCAGGCGCACTGCGAGAGCACGTGCGTCGCATAGAATGCCGCCGTGGCGAGCTTCGCGCGATAGAAATCCGCCTCGGAATCGCCGGCGGCGATCTTCGTCGCCGAGATTGCGGCCGCGCGCGCCATCTGCCAGCCGCCCGCAACCGCTCCCCAAAGCCGCAGGTAGGGTACCGAGCACGCGAAGGCTTTATGCAGGTCGCCCATCGCGTTCATCCCGATCCACTGTGAGGTCTCGTTCAAGATTGCGAGCGCCTTCCCGAGCGCCTCGCCGATCCGTTTGACCGTTTTGTCGGAGTGCGCGGCGCACTCTTTGGCCACCGACTCCATCTCCTTGCCGACGGTACGCGCGGTTGCGCCCATATCGCGAAGGAGCTTGCGCCCGATCAAATCGAGCGATTGAATCCCGGTCGTACCTTCGTAGATCGTGAGGATGCGAACGTCGCGGTACTGCTGCGCGATGCCCGTCTCCTCGATGTAGCCCATGCCGCCGAAGACCTGCAGCGCCTCGGAACACAGCTCTACCGCGTTCTCCGTGCACCAGCCCTTGACAACCGGAATCATCAGCTCGACGAAGGCTTTGTGCTGCTTGCGCACCTTTTCGTCGGGATGGCGCGCCGAATAATCGAGCGACGCCGCGGTAACGTAGGCGAGGCCGCGCATCGCCTCGATCGTCGCCTTCTGCCACATCAGCATCCGCCGCACGTCGGGGTGTTTAAAGATCGGTTCGGGCGTGCGGGAGCCGGGCTTGAGGTCGCGCCCTTGCACGCGCTCGACCGCGTATTCGAGCGCACTCTGGTACGCGCGGTCCGCCAGCGCGATGCCCTGCACGCCGACCGAGAAACGCGCCGCATTCATCATGATGAACATATACTCGAGGCCCCGATTCGCTTCGCCGACGAGGTAGCCGATCGCGCCTTTGCCCTTCTCCCCGTAGTTGAGCGTGCACGTCGGGTTGCCGTTGATGCCGAGTTTGTGCTCGATGCTCGCGCAGACGACGTCGTTGCGTTCGCCGAGGCTGCCGTCGGAGCGCACGAGAAACTTCGGAACGATGAAGAGCGAGATGCCTTTCGTGCCTTCCGGCGCATCGGGCAGGCGCGCCAGGACGAGATGGATGATATTCTCCGCCATATCGTGCTCGCCGAACGTGATGAAGATCTTCGTTCCGGTTATCAGATGGTGGTCGCCGTCGGGCACGGCGCGCGCGCGCACCTGAGCCAGATCGGAGCCGGCTTGCGGTTCCGTGAGACACATCGTACCGGTCCATTTGCCGGAGACGAGATTTGGGATAAAGCGCTTCTTCTGCTCCTCCGAGCCGACCAGTTCGATCGCTTCGATGGCGCCTTGATTGAGCAGCGGCCCGTTGGCGAAACCGATGTTTGCGGCGTTCCACATTTCGAGCGTCGGCCCGAGCAGGATCTGCGGCAGCCCTTGCCCACCGTACTCCGCCGGAACCGGCAATCCGATCCAACCCGCGTCGGCAAACTGCTTGTACGCGGCCTTAAAACCCGGAGGCGTCGTCACCTCACCGGCGTTCCACGTGCAGCCCTCCGCATCGCCGATTCGATTGAGCGGGTCCAGCACGCCCGAGGCAAACGACGCCGCCTCTTCCAGCACCGAATCGAGCACATCGAGCGTCTCTTCGCAGCCGGGCAGCGCGGCGACCCCGTCGATGCCCGCCAGTTCGCGCAGCGCGAAGTTCATGTCGCGCAAGGGTGCCCGGTAGGTGCTCATTTGAGATTCCTTCTTTCCATATATTAGAAACAGCAGATACGGGAGGCGAAGAGCGACGCCCTTTCCTCAGCTCTATGGGGCATTAGAAATTGTATAAAAGAGTCCGCCTGCTTGCGGGTGGATGCACGAACTGCGGTTATTCTGTGGGTAGACAAACAAAAACACTTCGCGCAAGGAGATCTACATACCGATGTTACTTATGTCACTGCTCTTGTCCGTCATCACGCTCAACCCCGCGATGGCGCCGTCGTCGGCGATGGGTTTCACGCAAGGATACGTTCAAGCCAGCCCAATCTCTCCGGACAGCACTTGCCAGCCCGGCGCAATCTGCGCTTCAAAGAAGAACTTCAATCGGAACGGCTGTTTCTTCAACAACTTCTGGAACAACAGCAACGGCGGTACGCCGCTGGCCATCGACATCACGGAGACGGGTTCGAACGGAAGCCCGGTCTATATCTACTGGGTTAACAACACGAACGCAACCATCATGATTACGGGCAAAGCAACCGCGAATTTTTACTGTCCGCGGCTGAGATAACGCATCGCGCTTTTAAGGCCGCACCTCGAGCGTACTGCTTGCGCTGCGGCCGAACTGCTCGGGCGCATCCTGTAAGTAGGCTCGCGCGCCGGGCCACCTGAACGTGCCGGGCGTGACGGAGCGCACTAAGTAGTGCACGTCGTACACGCCCGGATCGAGGTGCTGCGCGTAGGCCACGACCCGATCGCGGTAGATTTGCGTAGCGTCGATCTGCCAACTATCGCTCTGCGGAACGATCGCTTGCAGCGTCGTGCGGAACGACGTATCTACCGCTTCGAAGCCGGCCGGCAAGGGGTCCTCGATCACGATCCGGTCCACCGGATGATCGACGATCGTTCGAACGTCGATGTCGAAGACGCGCCCGGCCGCAACCGCAACGGGTGCTGCCGCCGATAAATCCATCGTCGCCAGCGCCGGCGCAGCGGTCGCCGCGCTCCCGACGCTCGGCTCGTTGAGCGTCCTGATAACGCGAAATGCGGCGAGTTGCCCCGGCGCGTCGGGCGGGACCGGATACGTATACAGCAGCGTGTAGTGTGCGTTCCCTTCGATCGCGACCGCTTTACCGTTCAACGACGAGGCGTCGACGGCAATCGTCTGTGACGACGCCGTTCTGCCGAACTTCACGGTGACGACGGTGCGATCTCCCACCATCGCGGTGACCGTCGACGGAGTAAGTCGCTCGGTGGCGGCGTAGGCCGAGAGCGCGGTCAGCGCAGAGGCCGTGTCGGCGGTCGTCGGCCAGCCGCACTTGCACTGCTGTGCGACCAGCGCCCGAACGGCGCCGTCGATCTGCTCGGCCGGTGCCCGGCGCTCGATGAGAAGCTGGAGCATCTGCGACTGCGCATCAACGAGCGAGCCCAGCCAGCTCCACGCAGTCGCCAGATTCGCGACCGAGTAGCGGCCCGTGACGTAGAGCGTTTGCTGCAGGCGGTCGGCCATCGCCGCGCCTTGCCCCTGCCAACCCGGCGTCTTCAAAAGATAACGCGCCAAACGAATCTGGGTCGCGCTGTCCAACGAACTCGATTGCGCGACGATATCGGAGAGAAAGTCGGTTCGCCGATTGCCTGCCTGCGAAAGCATCCAGAGCGCCTCAAAGCGCAGCTGCGCTTTGCAGAGCGCGTTGTTGCACCACTTGAAGCGCGAGGGATTGGCGAGTGCCTGCGTCATGAACCCAATGCCCTGCGAAACGGCGCCCGCATCGACGCGCACGCCCTGCGTGCGCGCGAAGAGCAACGCGTCGAGCGCGCCCGCCGTCGTGAACGGATTGCTCGCCGAGGCACCTGCAAATGCTCCAAAGCCGCCGTCACCGCGGCGGTACGAAAGCAAAGCCTGCAGATTCGTCGCAGCGGCCGCTGCCGGATCGAACGCCAATTCGAGCCGATACGGCCCGCGCAGCCGTGCGAGCGCGCTGGCAACGACCAAGCGCGACGCCGATTCGTCGGCCAACGGCAGCGCCTCACCTTCCATCGCGCGCTCGGACGGCACGACGAACTGCGGCACGATCGAGTTCGCGAGCGTCAGCTGCAGCGAGCCGCCGGCGCTCACGTTCATGGGAATCGCGCTGTGGCCCGTGCTGACACCGCTTTCGATCACCGATTCGGTAACGGTGCGGTCGCTCGTTGTGAAAGGCACGCGGAACGCATCGCGTTGCGAGCCGAGCGAACTCGACGCTTCGACCAGCGTCGCCGCCGGGGTGCCGGCGACGACCGGGAACGCAAACGCCTGCATGCCGGTCTTCGCAGTTTCGGTAGCGCTTTGCGCGTGCGGATCGCCCTGTGCAAAAGCCAGCGCACCGCTCAACTTCAAGACGAGATCGAGCGCGCCGCTCGCGCCGGTTTGGTTCGCTATGGAAAGACCGAGCTGGAAACGATCGCCGGGACGCGCGAACTGCGGCAAGAGCGGATTGGCGATCAGCGGCTGCGTCGAGATGAAGGTCTGATCGCCCGTTACAAAGTGCGCCGCATCGCCATCCAGCGCAACCGCCATCACGCGCCAGGTCGTCAGGTCGTCGGGCATCGTGAACTGCGCGTGAGCCCGCCCGTGTGCGTCGGTTTGCAAGACGCCGTAGTAAGCCGTCGGCTGGAAGTTGGCGCGCACGCGCGTGCTTCCGGCGCCGGCGAGGAAGCCGCCGCCGTAACCGAAGCCTTTCTCACTCGGCGGCGTCTGCGTTTTCAGCGTCACGTTCTCGCGGTTATCGGCGAAGATCGTCGCGATCGGCTGTGCTGCAAAGACCGTCTGCACGAGATCCGGCAACCGATAGCCGGTGAGCTGCAGGATCGCATCGTTGACGACCATTGCAACGATTTCCCCACGCACGGGCGTGCCCGTGCGGCCGCTCAATGCGAAATCTACGCTCTGGGCACCGCCGGGCTGCACCGTGGCGTTGCGCGGAGCGATCGCGAGCTTCAGATACCGGTCGGCGAGATCGACGTTGAAGCCGGCCATCCCGGTCAGCGAGAGGGTGCTGCTGTCATCCTGACCCTTCGACAGGCTCAGGGCTACGGGCGAAGGGCGCCGTACGACAACCGCCTCCAGCGCCGCATTCGGCGTCATCTCCGACGTGATCTTGAATGGAAAGCGCACGGTGCCGCTGACGTTATGCATCGTCGTGCGGTAGATCGCGTCGTTGCGCACGACGGCCAGGTAGATGTCGGCGCGCGCGTACGGCGATGCGATCAGCGCGGTCGCCGTCTCGCCGGTTGCGTACTGTTTCTTGTCGAGCTTGATCGCGACCGCATTGGGATCCGAGAGCCCCCAATCGGCCTCGCCTGCTCCGAAGGCGAATACCTGGATCTCCGTGGCGCTCGCGTCATTCGCTTTGTCACCCTTAGCTTTGTCATCCTGAGCCGAGTCGAAGGACTGTCGAGGGGTGGCCGGCCGTGCAACGATGCGATACGGGCCGGCGTCGTTGGGCGTCAGTTGCGCCGTGACCGGACGCTCCCTCGAGACGACATCGGCACTCGCAACGGTATCGTACTTGATCGACTGCTGCGCGTTTTCGCCGCCCTCTTCTTCTTGCGTGGCCGACGTGTAGGTCATCTTCTGCAGCTCGAGATGCACCGAACGACC
>Ga0210395_10003021_pt1 | contig 12942 bp, 13 predicted proteins | sample IncBWH4OmetaG_FD_150861 | JGI IMG/M metagenome (GOLD analysis project Ga0210395, IMG submission 150861) | Forest soil microbial communities from Barre Woods Harvard Forest LTER site, Petersham, Massachusetts, United States - Inc-BW-H-4-O ...
CCCTTCGGCGCTACCCTTTGGTCCTAGCCCTCGTAAATCGGAAACCGGCTCACCAGGCGCTTGACCTTTTCGCGCACGCTCGCCTCGGCTTGCGCATCTTCCTCGGCGCCTTTTTGCGAGAGTGCATCAAGCACTTCGGCGATCAAATCCCCAATCTGCCTGAATTCGGCAATGCCGAATCCACGCGTCGTGCCGGCCGGCGTGCCGAGCCGCACGCCCGACGTGATCATGGGTTTTTGCGGATCGAACGGAATGCCGTTCTTGTTGCAGGTGATGTGCGCGCGGCCGAGCGCGATCTCCGCGACCTTGCCGGTCAGATTCTTGCGCCGCAGATCGACCAGCATCAGATGCGTGTCGGTGCCGCCGGAGACGATATCGAGACCGCGGTTCTTCAAGGTTTCGGCGAGCGCCTTCGCATTCTCGACCACGCTCTTGGCGTAGAGCTTGAACGACGGCCGCAGCGCCTCGCCGAAGGCCACCGCCTTCGCTGCGATCACATGCATCAGCGGACCGCCCTGCATGCCGGGGAACACCGCCGAATTGAGCTTCTTCGCCAGTTCCTCGTCATTGGTCAGGATCGTGCCGCCGCGCGGGCCGCGCAGCGTCTTGTGCGTCGTGGTTGTCACCACATGCGCATGCGGAAACGGGCTCGGATGTGCGCCGCCGGCAACGAGGCCGGCGAAATGCGCCATGTCGACCATCAGATAGGCGCCGACTTCATCGGCAATTTCGCGGAAGCGGCGGAAGTCGATGATCCGCGGATAGGCCGAGCCGCCGGCGACGATCACCTTCGGCCGATGCTCTTTGGCCAGCCGCTCCACCTCCTCCATGTCGATGAGGTTGGTGTCGCGGGTGACGCCGTAAGGCACCACCTTGAACCACTTGCCGGACAGATTGACCGGCGAGCCATGGGTCAGATGCCCGCCGGCGGCGAGATTGAGCCCCATGAATGTGTCGCCCGGCTGCATCAGCGCCATGAACACTTCGGCATTGGCCGAGGCGCCGGAATGCGGCTGCACATTGGCGAAGGCGCAGCCAAACAATTTGGTCACGCGATCGATCGCAAGCCGTTCTGCGACATCGACATATTGGCAGCCGCCGTAATAGCGCTTACCCGGCAGGCCTTCGGCATATTTATTGGTCAGAACCGAGCCTTGCGCCTCGAGCACAGCGCGGCTGACGATGTTTTCGGACGCGATCAGCTCGATTTCATCGCGCTGGCGGCCGAGCTCAAGCTTGATCGCTTCGGCGATCTCGGGATCGCTCTCAGCGACGCCGGCGGAGAAGAAATCCTCTTCCGTGACATTGGCTTGATGGATGACCGACATAACCTTCTCTGCCTCGATTTCCGCCTTATCGGCGCGGTAAGACGCCTGCAGCGGTGATACACCGCCGTCCCCGCGCACGCCAGCGCCGCACCGCTAGTTAGCCCAAGTCTTGGGATATTTCAGCGTATGTTGCCGCTATATTTAGGGATTTTGCCGCCCGCCCAACCACCAAAGTCTGGTCGGCTAAAGTTTTGTCGTCGCCGGGATCGCCGGCGCGCCGAGCCCGTCACGGCTGTAGATATCCTCACGAAACTGCACGACGCCGTCCGACGCCGCCCAGGCGGTCACATAGACCCAATGCAGCGGCACCGGCTTGGTGAGCTGCGCATCCTTGCGGTCGCCGGATTTGATGACCCGGTCGATGTCTTCCGGCGCCCAGCCCTTGGTTTCGTCAAGAAGCCAACCGACCAGTTCACGGACGTTCTGCACCCGCATACAGCCCGAGGAATGAAAGCGGAAATCGTCGCCGAACAAATTCTTCAGCGGCGTGTCGTGCATATAGACGCCGTAGGCGCTGGGGAAATTGATGCGGATCGTGCCCAGCGAATTCTTGGCGCCGGGATCCTGCTTGAACGTGTAATTGGTCGCGTCCGTCGAGTACCAATTGATATCCGAGGGCTGCAGCTCCCTTTGCTTGCCGTCCAGAATGCGGATGTGGTTGTCGGTCAGATAGTCCGGCTGATCCTGCATTTTCGGGATCAGATCCTTGCGCACGATCGAGGCCGGCACGGTCCAATACGGATTGAAATTGATCTGGATGATCTTGCTGTTGATGTCGGGCGACGGCCGGTCGGGCTTGCCGGCGACGGCGGCGTGCCGCGACACCACCACGTCGTTCTGGATCGCTTCGACGCGGGCCGCCGGGATATTGGCGACGACGTAACGCGGCCCGAGATTGGTGGAGAGCGTCTTGAGCCGCTCGATATTGATCTTGAGCTGATCGCGCCGCGTTGTTGCCGGCACATTGAGCGCATCGAGCGTCGCCTCGCGCACGATGCCGTCGATGGTGAGGCCGTGGCGCGCCTGAAACCGCCGCACCGCCTCCTCGACATAGGAATCGTAAATATCGTTGCCAACCGCGCTCGAATCGAGATCGCCTGACGCCGAAAGCCGCCCGCGCAGATCGGCCACGCTCGGATGCCGATTGCCCAGCCGCAATTCATCGACCTTCGGCACGGTCGGCCAGCCGCCGCGCGTGACGATCCCGTCATAGGTCTCCATCGCGTGCGCTGTGGTTTCCGCGGTCGCTGCCGAAAGCGTCGGCGCGGAGGCCCGCGGCATGTGAATGGTGCGCGAGGCCTGGTCGAAGCTCTGGCCGAACTCGCCGTGGTCGGTCTCGCCGATCAAGGCATTGAGAGGCTGGTCTTCGGCCAACGCCCTGCCGACAACCGCGCCTGCCGTCGCCGCGCCGGCAAGCCCGCGCAGAAATAAACGCCGCGAAAAATTATGTTGCGATCCGCTCATAGAGCGCTCAGTCCGCTAAAGCGTGCCGGCTGCATGCGCGCCGGTCCACGAAGCCGCCCCCACGGCCGAACTAGCATGGCAGCAGACCGAACCAAAGACCCTTAGCCCGCTGCAGCACATTCGTTTTCTGCATGGCCGGCTGGGCGGTTTTGTGACGGCGTCTCGCCCGCCGTGCTTAACTGGCGCAAACGGCGCTGCCGATACTTTAGTCACAATGGACAGCACGCCGGCGCGTAGAACCATAGCGGTCGCGTGTCTGAGGCAGGAACGACCATGGGCATGATCAAACTGATCGCAGCTCCGATCCGGAGCATTCTGCGATTCCCGCTGTTTCAACTGGCGGTCGTCCTTGTCATCGTTCTGGCGCTGCAAGCCGCCGACGACAGTTCCGCTTTCGGCAAAATATACAATGGCTTGGACAGGCTTGTTGATCTCAGCATCCAGCTCTGTGGGCAGCTGTTCGAAATAAAATCCTTCACGCGATCGGGGCTCACCGTGAGCCTGATGATCGGATACGTTTATCTCGTCGGTCTCATTCTCCTGTTTGTGCTGCGCGTCCTGACCGGACTCATTGTCGATCTCCTTGGTTGGAGCAACGCGTTCGGGCTCCGGCATGCCATTGCCCGCGAGCGCGGCATCGCGGCTTACCGCGCCTGGGTGCCGCTTGAGCGCATCCGGCCGGCGGCTGTCCCGCAGGATCAATGGGAAGAGACCTATGCCTGGCCGGCCGACGACAAGCCGCCCTATGCGCCGCTATGGCAACGGGCGTTGCGCGGGCTGCTCAGCTATTTGCTCGTCCTTCTTGCCGCGGCGATTGTAGTTCAATTGTTTACGCCGTTTCCGGTTCTTACCTGGATCGGCAAACTCTGGCACATGCTGGTTGGCGGAGCCGCGTGAGTGAACGCAAAAGACAGTGAACGCAAAAAGGCCCCGGCATCGAGGCCGGGGCTAAGTACGTACGCCAGTACATGGGAAATCAGACTCTAACTCTGGGCGAATGAAGTCGCCGCCGGCCCCGAAAGCGCTCCCCGAGTTTGGTCTCGGGGAGCTTGACTTCGGGATCGCGCCCGCCTCGATGTTAGAGGCGATAGAGGATCTGATCAGTCCAGAACCGCTCGAGCCGGTGCAGCGCCTTGTTGAGAACGCTGAACTCGTCGGCATTGATGCCGCCGACCTGCTCCACCGTGCGCACGTGCTTCTGATAGAGCGCGTCCACGGCGTCACGGACCTCGATGCCCTTCTGGGTGAGCTTGATGCGCACCGAACGGCGATCGACCCGCGAGCGCTGGTGATCGAGGAAGCCCATTTCGACGAGCTTCTTGAGGTTGTAGGAGACGTTGGAGCCGAGATAGTAACCGCGCGTGCGCAACTCGCCGGCGGTGAGCTCCTTGTCGCCGATATTGTACAACAGCAGCGCCTGCACCGAATTGATGTCGGCACGGCCGCGGCGGTCGAATTCGTCTTTGATGACGTCGAGCAAGCGCCGATGCAGACGCTCGACAAGAGTCAAAGCCTCAAGATAGTGCGGGCGGATATGGTCGAAACGCGCCTCACGATCGGCGGTATCGACCGTCTTTGCGACGGCTTTCATGTTGACGCCTTTCCCAAGCCAATTTTGTATCAAGTCTTATCTTTATCGACGGGCCCTGTTTCCCGCCGTATCGCGCCAACATACCGATGAGGGTCTAAGATCAGTTTAAATAACACGCTAAAAATAACGTTTATTCGTGCGGCCGCCGGTGATTTATTGCCGCTAAAATTGTGGCAAATGGCTACACGCTTTATTCACCGAAAGCTTTCGGCAAATCCACGACAATCCGATCGGCAAAACGAAGCACATCTAGATCGCAGGAGTCGCGCCGGCCGAAAAGATGATATCTGTTGCGCGCGATAAGATCGTAAACAAGGTCGCGCGCGCCGCGCGGCACGAAGTGCAGGAGGCCGATCCATCGCCATCTCGGCAATCGTGAAAGGACGGCGAGCGCCGCGTCCGAACGCCGGTACAGGCGGCCGCCTGTGACGAGCGCGTTGGTGTCCGGATTGCCCGGATCGATGCCGCATGCTTGCGCCAGACGTCGCCCATAGGGCGATTGGATCGGCGTGAAGCGGAGGTCGGCGTCGCGCCGCATCACGAATTTCACCCAGCCCGAACAAAGAATACAGACGCCGTCGTAAAGAATCATGCCGTCGTCCGGCCACCCGCAAGGCTCGCCAGTTATCGGCCCGCTGACGTTCGGCTCGCTCATCATCGGTTCTCGAGGAGAGCGAGCGCGATCAGCATCAGAACGATGGCCGGCCCGGTCTTCACCAGCGCGCCGAGAGGCTCGATCCAAAGGTCTGGCGTCAAGACAGCTGCGCCGATCATGTAGGCCAGCGAGACGAAGATCCCGACGACGAGTGCCATGGCGGATGATCTGCGGATAGCGATGCCGATGCCGATCGAGATGTCGATCAGACTGCTGATGACGGTGACCGCCTTGGCCGAGAAAAGCGCAAATCCGTGACTCGTGAGAATACCCGTCGCGGCATCGAATGCGGCCGTCAGTGCGATCAAGCCGGAGAAGACCCAGAAAATAACAAGTGATGCCAGGATCAGCGGCTTGATCAGATAGAGTCGCGCGAACCATTTCTCCTGCACGTCGGCCGCGATGTTGCCCACCGAAGCAGCGAGCGGCATCGGCTCGATCGCGGTCGCAGCAATCCAAGGCTCGGGATTGCCGGCCACACCGCGCTGCATTTCCTCAAGCGCGGTGGTGCGGATCGGCGGCGCCCAGCCAAGATATGCAACCAAGTCCGCCGCCTTCGACCCGAGCTTCAAGAGCCACGTGGGCAAAGTCAGTACGCCTTTCGGGCCGCCGAGACGCCGGCGAAAGGCTTCGAGAACGTCGCCGGTTGTCGTTTTGTCCCGCGTCATCACCTCCCAAAGCGCACTCCAGCGGTGCTCGCCCTCGGCGAAGCAGTCCGCCACATATGCGATCGTGCGCGCGATGTCGCTTGCATCCGTTGTGGCGAATTGCCGTTGTGCATAGTCGGCGGGAAACTTGAACGGCAACATCGCCAAAGCGCGAATGAGCGCGCTGCTGCCATACGCCGCGTTTGCGATCACAAAGGCCGGGCGAAGAATGACAAACGGGACAGGGCCGCTCTGAATGACGTGTTCCCCTTCGCGCCTGGTCCGGCTGAAAAGGGTTCGGTCGTCGGCGTCGCGGCCGGGAATAGAAATGTGGATGAGTAAAGCGGGCTCTCGGCGCGAACCCAATACGCCGACCAAGCGCTCTACAAAAGCTCGGTGCACCATATCGGTCGCGCCGCCGGGGCCGTCCTGCAATATGCCGACGCAATTCACGACAATTTCGGCGCGACTATCGTCGAGGAGCATGTTTAGCGCGGCATTATCGAGATCGACGATCGCGGCTTCGACGGCCATGGTGCCGAATGCCGCTTTTTGCGCAGCGCTGAAGCGGCGCGCAATCGCAACGACCGGGAATCCAGCGCGGGAAAGCGAGGCAGCAATCGCCTCGCCGATCAGGCCGGACGCGCCGAGGATGGCGATGGTCAGATGCGATCTCGTCATTGTCGCTCGGGAAACGTGACGCTCAGAAAGTCGGTTTGGCGATCATCAGCCAAATGATCGCCAAGACCGAACCGAAGCCAGGGAAACCGAACGCGAACCACAGCCAGAACAACTGATGATAGGTCGCGGGAAGCGGCGCTCCGGATTTCGATGCGGCCGTAGCAATATCGCGCATGCGCATCTGCATCCATACCACCGGAAGCCAGAACGCACCCGCGACCCCATAGAGCACAAGCGAGACGACGATCCAGCCTTCGGTGAAGGGCACTCCGGCCTCGCGCATAAGCAGATAACCGGTGACCGGCTGTACTGCGATGGCTGTTGCTGTGAATATGAAATCCGCGAGCACCACCGCCGCCGCGGTCCGCGCGACAAAGCCTGCGTCGCGGCTCATATGCGCGACCAGCATAAAGAAGGCGATGCCGGCGCCGGTACCGAGAATGACGGTAGCACCAACGACGTGCAGGAATTTGATGAGATCGTAGATCACGGCGCGCGGGCTTTCGGCTTCATGACAGCACCACCGGCCCGCAGGCCGCTCGCGAAGCGAGCGAAAGATGGTGGGAGAGGTAGGACTCGAACCTACGAAGGCGTAAGCCAGCGGATTTACAGTCCGCCCCCTTTGCCACTCGGGACACTCTCCCGGAACCACCGGCCGTGGGCCAGTCAGATGGCCACAGCCGGCCGCCCGGCCGAGGGCGCTATATGGTTGGCGCGCCAAAACTAGTCAATCGAAAAGGGACGATTTGCCATCGCTTACGCCGCATGACAGAAGCGGCCTTTGGCGAACAAACGTCAACCAACACATGCGCGAACGCAAATGGCAGGGCAAACGGCCGGCAAAGCCCGGGGACAAGCCCTACGGCAAAACAGGCGGATTCCGCCAGGGCGGCGGCGGTCGACGCGGGGCCGTGCGGGAGAAATGGCGCGATCGGGGCGACGCGCCGACCGACGTGATCCTTTACGGCTGGCACTCGGTGACGGCGGCGCTCGCCAATCCGGCCCGTCATATCCGGCGGCTATTGGTGACGGAAAATGCGCTGCGGCGTCTGACCGAGGAAGGCGTCGCGTTGCGCCTCGCTCCGGACGTGGTGCGACCGGACGCGATTGCGGCACGGCTGACGCCGGATGCGGTGCATCAAGGGCTTCTGGCCGAGGCCGATCCGCTCCCCTCGCCCAGCATCGAAACCTTGGATCCCTCCGGCATCGTGCTTGTGCTCGATCAGATCACCGATCCGCATAATGTCGGCGCCATCATGCGCACGGCAGCGGCCTTCGCCGTCGCCGCCATTGTCACTACGGCGCGGCACAGCCCGGATGCGACCGGCGTTCTTGCCAAGTCCGCCTCCGGCGCGCTTGAACTCGTGCCGATCGTCATCGTGCAGAATCTTGCGCGCGCGCTGGCCGGGCTGAAAGAACGCGGCTTTCTCACCGTGGGACTCGACTCGAGCGCGCCGGATGATCTCGCCGCCGTTCCGCTGCGCGCGCCGCTGGCGCTGGTGCTCGGCGCCGAAGGCAAAGGGCTTCGCCAATTGACCGGCGAGACCTGCGATCGCCTGGCGCGGCTCGATCTGCCGGGCGAGATCAAGAGTCTCAATGTATCGAACGCCGCGGCGCTTGCGCTCTACATCGCTTCGCGCGCGACGGCTTAATTGAAAGTGCTCGTTGAAAAACAAAGGCCCGCAACGCGCGGGCCTTCGCAGATCTTTTGATCGGTCGCTGGCGCGCGATCAGCCGTGCCAACCGACCGGACGATGCCAATAGCCGCGATAGGGCCCGCCGTAATAGCGCGGATGCGCATAGATCGGCGCACGATAGGCGTAGTGCGGACGATAGTAGAGATGCGAGTAATACGGCGGCGGAACCGGTGCCGGGCCGTAGCCGTATCCCGGAACGTAGGGATAATTGGCGGCGGGCGCATAGGCCGTGTCCGGTGAATAAGTCGCGTAAGGCTGCATCAAGCCCGGGCCATCATAGACCGGACCCTGATTGACCACATAAAGCGGCGAGACACCGCAATTGTTGCAGCGGCCGGGAGTCCAGCCACCACACCAACCACCGCCACCCCAACCACCGCCGCCAACCGACAGCGCCGCAATTGCCGCAGCCGACGCTCCAGGAGACGGAGCCGCAGCACGTGCTCCAATTGGACGACCAGCCGCCGCAGCAACCGCCGCCATTGCCCCAATACGACGTGCCGCCCCAGGCGGAGCCGCAGCAGGTATTGACGGCGATCGGCGCCGGCGCGACCGGCTGGGAATAGACCACGGCCGCCGTCGGCGCGCCGCAATTGCCGCAGCCGCCATAAGCGACGGGCGTGACTTCGGTATAGGCGACCGGGGCGGCATAGCCCCCCCAACCGCCGCAGCAGGCCGACGCCATCGACGTCATGCCGACTGTGAACAATGTGGCGAGAGCCACAAAGACAACGCGGTGAAACGACATGTTACTCCCCTACTGACTTGCCCCCCGCGAGGGAGGCTGATGGGGCAAGCCGTTCCGCGGCCTGCCGGAAAAAGCTACTTGCCGTGCCCTCCGTGGCCGTGGCGGCGCCTTCCAGGCCCCCAGCCGGTGTAAACGTCGACGTTCGGCGTGGGATAATTCGGCGGCATGATCGTCACCGGCTCGCTGTTACCTGAGCTCGATGACCAGCTGCGATAATAGGTCGGCGCCGGCGGCGGCAACGGCCGGTTAGCTGGCGGAATAATTTCGAGCCGGCCGTAGCCCGGACGCTTGTTGTCCTTAGGGTAGTAGCCAGGCACGACGCCGGTCGGATAGGCGGTCAAGAGCGGCCGATAGACCACGGTCGGCGCTACGAGCCCTGGCCGGTCGAGGCCGAACTCGCCCTCGACGATGCCGTAAGACGCGTCGATGCCATTGATGATGACCGGGACCCCGGGCTTGCCTGGAATAACGATTTCCGGCTCGCGCTGCGCCAGCGCGGGCGACGCGGTCACCGCTAGTAGTAAAGCCGCACAGACGAGACGCATAAGCACCCGCGGACGCACAAGTCTGCCGGCACAGTACGGAAGCGGCGGCGGGAATTGGTTTATAAGCGGCAACGAGAGATACTGAATTATTTAGTAAGATTAATCGCTTACTACCAACGCTGAGCGGCGGAGCGCAAACGCGCGTGTTGCTCTGCAGCAAAACACGATACGATTCGCCGCCGCTCTGCCCTCTCCCAACACACGACTTTTGACTTACGACCTCTGGCGGACAGACAGCGCCATGACGCGCGTCTAACGTGCGTGATGGGTTGCCGCGCGTGAGACGACGTCACGCAAAACTGCAGCCCGGCGACAACAAAACTTGGGGGAGGTCACCCATGACCACAATGGCAGTCAATGCGCCACGCACTGGCGGCATGACAAGCCAAGAGCGACTCGTCATTTTCGCTTCTTCGCTTGGCACCGTTTTCGAATGGTACGACTTTTACATCTACGGCACGCTGGCCGTGTTCTTGGCGAAATACTTCTTCGCCAATGTGCCGGCGAATGTCGCCTTCATCTTCACGCTGCTGGCCTTCGCCGCCGGCTTTGCCGTGCGCCCATTCGGCGCGCTGATCTTCGGCCGCTTTGGCGACTTGATCGGCCGCAAATACACCTTCCTCGTCACCATGAGCCTAATGGGCATCGGCACATTCTTCATCGGCGTGCTGCCGGGCTATGCCTCGTGGGGAATTCTGGCGCCGATCGTGCTGATTGCGCTGCGCCTGGTCCAAGGTCTCGCCCTTGGCGGCGAATATGGCGGGGCGGCGATCTACGTCGCCGAGCACGCGCCGTCGAACAAGCGCGGCTATTACACGTCGTGGATCCAGACGACCGCAACGCTCGGCCTGTTCATGGCGATCCTTCTGGTGCTCGGCATCCGCACCTGGATGGGCGAAGCCGCGTTCGGCGACTGGGGCTGGCGCATTCCGTTCCTGCTCTCCGCGATCCTGCTCGCGGTGTCGATCTGGATCCGGCTCAAGCTCAATGAATCGCCGATGTTCCAGAAGATGGTCGAGGAAGGCAAAGGGTCCAAGCGTCCGCTGACCGAAGCGTTCGGCCAGTGGTCGAACCTGAAGATCGCGATCCTGGCGCTGCTCGGCGCAACCATGGGCGAAGCCGTGATCTGGTACGGCGGACAGTTCTACGCGCTGTTCTTCCTCACCCAGACCCTGAAAGTGCCTGCGGTGACGGCGAGCATCCTGATCGCGACCGGGCTCGCAATCGGCACACCGTTCTTCATCCTGTTCGGTGCGCTGTCCGACAAGATCGGCCGCAAGCCGATCATGCTGGCGGGATTTGCGCTGGCGGCGGTGACCTATTTCTACATCTTCCAGGGCATCACCCACTTCGCCAATCCGAAGCTGGAAGCAGCGCTCGCCAATGCACCGGTGATGGTGACGGCGGATCCGAACGAGTGCTCGTTCCAGTTCAAAGCAACGGGCGTCGAAAAGTTCACCACGGGCTGCGACACTATCAAAGCTGCACTGGTGAACCTGTCGGTGAACTACAACAACACGGCGGCTGCGCCCGGCACCAAGGCGAGCGTCCAGATCGGCGATCAGACCATCGCCGCCGATACGCCCAATCTCGCCGCCACGATCGGCGCAGCGGTGAAAGCCCACGGCTATCCGGCGAGCGCCGATACGAATGACATCAACTACCCGATGACGATCCTCTTGCTCGCCATCCTGGTGGTCTATGTCACAATGGTGTACGGGCCGATCGCCGCGTGGCTTGTGGAAATGTTCCCGACCCGCATCCGCTATAGCGGCGTGTCGCTGCCGTACCACATCGGCAACGGCTGGTTTGGCGGCTTCCTGCCGGCCACCGTGTTCGCCATCGTGGCCGCCACCGGCAACATCTATTCGGGGCTCTGGTACCCGATTGCGGTGGCCGCAATTAGCTTCGTCGTCGCCCTGATCTTCCTGCCGGAAACGAAGGATCGCGACATTGCGACGATGTAAACGCCGTCACGGATGAACTAGCGACAACGGGGCGGCGCAGTGCCGCCCCGTTTGCTTTACGAACGCCAGATCAGCCGGCGCGCGATGAAATTGCGCAGAGCGGCGGCGAGACCGCACAGCAGGGCAAAGGCCAGCGACGCACCGACCAATTCTTCGACAATCGTGACGACCGAGTGCGGCCCGTTCCACGGCGCCAATAATTTTAACGCTGCCGCGACAAACCCGATCGCAGCACCGTAAAGCAGCGCGCGCGTCGTATTCCACGGGGCAGTATCGGCTTCTCTGCGCATATCGCCGGAGGCTAGCGCGTTTTCGAGATCGCGCTCTAGTGCCCTGCCCCGGCGCCGGCTTGCGGCTGCGGCTTTTTCATCAGCAGCCCGAAGGCCGCCAGCACCAGGAACAGCACCGTCAGCACCAAGAACACGTCGGCATAGCTCAGCACGGAGGCCTGCAAGCGCACGATCGCCTGCAGTTTTGCCAGCGCCCGCATCTGCGCATCCGAGCCTTGAAAACGCGCCGCCATATTGGCGAGCATCTCGTTGGCCGAGATGTTCGCCGGGTTCACCGCTTCGTGCAGCCGCGTCAGATGCAGATCCATCCGGTCGTTGAACCAGGTATTGATGGCGGCAAGCCCGATGGCGCCGCCGAGATTTCGCATCAAGTTGAACAAGCCCGAGGCGTTCTTGACGCGCTCGGGCGGAAGCGTCCCAAGCGCGGTATTGGTCACCGGAATGATCGCGAACATCAGCCCGACGCCGCGGAATATTTGCGGCCACAGCAATTCCCAGAAATCCCAATCCGAAGTGACATAAGTCATCTGCCAGGTGCCGACTGCGAAGAACACGAAGCCCGCCACCAGGATAAAGCGCGGATCGAGTCTCTCGTTGAGCTGACCGGCGATCGGCGCGGTGAGGAACATCACCAGGCCGGAGACGAACATGGTCTCGCCGATCATCAGCGAGTCGTAGCCGCGCACTTGGGCCAGATACACCGGATAGAGATAGGTCAAGCCGTAAAGCCCGATGCCGAGCACGAAGGAAAACAGGCTGCCGACGGCGAAATTGCGATTGGCGAAAGCGCGCAGATCGACGATCGGCACCCGCGCCGTCAGCACGCGGGCGAAGAAGACAATGGCCGACAACGCTGAAACGATGGCGACGGCGAAAATCGTGTCGTCGTCGAACCATTCGTAACGCGGCCCCTCTTCGAGCACATATTCGAGCGCGCCGAGAAAACCGGCCATGCTGAGCAGACCGTACCAGTCGAAATTCTTCAGCAGCGCGAAATCCGGCTTGTCGAAATCGACCAGCAGATAGGTCGCGATGGTGACGACAATGCCGGGCGGGACGTTGATGAAAAACAGCCAGTGCCACGAATAAGCATCGGTCAGATAGCCGCCGACGGTCGGGCCGATAGTCGGCGCCAATGTCGCGATCAACCCGACCACCGGGGCCACGAACTTTTGCCGCGGGCCTTGGAAGATCAAATAAGCCGTGGCGAATACCGTCGGCACCATGCCGCCGCCGATAAAACCTTGCACCGCGCGCCACACGATCATGCTGTCGATCGAGGTACTCGTGCCGCACATGACGCTGGCGATGGTAAAGCCGCCAGCCGAG
>Ga0210395_10003022_pt1 | contig 12942 bp, 9 predicted proteins | sample IncBWH4OmetaG_FD_150861 | JGI IMG/M metagenome (GOLD analysis project Ga0210395, IMG submission 150861) | Forest soil microbial communities from Barre Woods Harvard Forest LTER site, Petersham, Massachusetts, United States - Inc-BW-H-4-O ...
CAGAGGGCCGAGATGGTTGAGCGCCTTGATGCCAAAGTAAGCGACCCCAAGAACGATAAGAGTAATGCCGATTTTGTTTAGCCAATTCCTGCCCAGCAGTTCTTCAAGCGCGAACACGGACTTCATACGCTGTTCCGATGTCTTGTGCTGCGCCGACGGAACGGGTGCATAAGAACTGGGCGTCGCAGGTGAAGCTGGTGCGGAAGCACGAAACGCAGCATAGGCTGGCGGCGCGGCCACGCGAGCGGCTGGAGGGAGGGGTGCCGGCGTTGATGGCATTGCAACCGTTGAAGGTGGAGCGGCGGCGGGCGGCATCTCGCGGCGCGAGAGCGGTGGTGGCGTTACCGCCGGCGGGTTCGGAGTTTGCGGGCTCGGCGCCGGAACCGCAGGGCTGGGCGGGACGGGTGCTGTCGCTGCGAAAATAGGTGGAGCGACTGTCGGAGGAACCACGATTGGAGGAATAACGATCTCAGGCGGAACAGGTTTTGGCACCGGCTTCTCAAGCGGCTGCTCTGATCTCGGCGGTAGAGGCGTCGCGACGACTGGAGGCGTAGCGTGAGGTTTCTCCGTTTCAGGAACTGGAGATGCGACCGTAGCCGCAGCTTTGGCGGACGCTTCCACCTGCCGCTTCAACTCCAGGAGTTCGCGCCGCAGGCCATCGCTCACCTCAAGGCTCAGGTCGGTGAGTTTCAGGAGTCGCTGGCGAAGTTTGTGCTGCTGCCACAGGAGATAGATGGTTATGAACGGAGTGGCAACGGCCAACATTCCGAACACTACGAGTATGAGCTCCACTAATGGCACTCTCCCGTAAGTATGTAGTCCTGTTAAGCCTCCATAGTAGAACGCGGGGCTCGGGAATCTTGCATTTAATTTGGCGCTGCAAACTCCGAAGTTACTAGCGTTCTGTCTCTTGTGACTGGATTACCAAACCTCTTCATGCAAAGATGTCCAGAACCCCAAGAGTTGCAAACGTTTTGATCAGGGCATCCCTATGAGCGAAGGTAGTGCCGTGGCTGCGGTTGAAACTCCCGCGAGTGCAACCACCGAGAACGTTGTGAACGCTCCTGACCCGGCGTGGCGGCGTGGTTTCTGGTCCTTGGTGGTCACCCAGTTTCAGGGTGCGTTCAACGAAAACGGCCTTAAGAATCTGGTCGTGTTCCTGATTCTTGGGATGGCTATGCAGAAGGCCGACCGCGACCGGCTTGTATTGATTGTCGGCACTCTGTTCTCGCTGCCGTTCATTCTCTTCTCGATGACAGGCGGCTTTCTGGCCGATCGTTATAGCAAGCGCACGGTCACGATCTGGACCAAGTTTTTCGAAATAGCGGTCATGGCTTTCGCCATCGCGGGATTGAGCTGGCAGAATATTCACCTTGAAATGGCCGCTGTGTTTCTGGCGAGCACGCAGGCGGCGCTGTTCGGTCCTTCGAAATACGGATTGCTTCCGGAACTTTTGCCCGAGCCGCTGCTCTCGTGGGGTAATGGCGTGCTTGAACTCGGGACGTTCTTGGCGGTAATTGCGGGAGGCGTCTCGGGCGCATTCCTCGCCGACTATTTTCAGAGTCACCAAGGCTGGTCGGGGCTGATCTTCCTGGGCCTTTCTTTTGTGGGGCTGATTTTCAGTCTCGGCATCACGAAAGTTCCGGCCGCCGATCCCGCGAAGAAATTTCGCGCTAACCCGATTGGCGATCTCTGGGTGCAGGGAAGCCTCATCCGCAAGGATCGTGTGTTGTGGCTAGCGGTGCTGGGCAACACTTATTTCTGGTTTCTGGGCGCGCTGCTGACGGCGAATATTGTGTTCTATGGCAGCGACGTGTTGCACATCAGCTCCACGCGCACAGGAATTCTTCAGGCTGCGGTTGCGATTGGGATCGGACTGGGGAGTCTGACGGCCGGGTACCTGTCGAGCGGGAAAGTGGAATATGGACTGATTCCGCTGGGATCAGTTGGCATGACAGTGTTCGGAATACTGCTCTCCGGGCATGGCCTCTCGTTCGAGCGCGTGCTGGCGTTGCTCGCGGCTCTGGGATTCTCGGCCGGATTCTTTGCCGTTCCGGTCAACGCGCTGATTCAGCATCGCCCTGACGAAAAAGATAAAGGCGGCGTGATCGCGGCGGCGAACCTGCTTTCGTTTGTCGGCATTGGAGGTGCGGCTGGAATTTACTATGCCTTCCAGCACTACTGGCATTTCAGCCCATCGGCCATATTCCTCTCTGCATCGTTGATGACGGTTGCCGCGACGGTCTACGTGCTGTACCTGCTGCCGGACGCATTGCTGCGGCTACTGCTGTGGTTCGCCACTCACACGTTGTATCGAGTTCATTTACAAGGCCGCGAAAATGTTCCCGTCAAGGGCGGCGCGCTGCTCGTGCCGAATCACGTTTCGATGGTGGACGCCGTTCTTCTGGTCGCGTCAATCGACCGTCCGATTCGCTTCCTCATGTTCAAGGGCTCTTACGATCACTGGCTGGTAAAGCCGTTTGCCAAGATCATGCGGGTGATTCCGATCTCGTCGCAGCTTCGTCCGCGCGAGATGATTCAATCATTGCGCACCGCGACTCAGGCGCTGAAGGACGGAGAAGTTGTGTGCATTTTTCCCGAAGGGCAGATGACACGCATCGGCCAGATGCTTGCGTTCCGCCGTGGGATGGAGCGAATCGTAAAAGGCCTGGACGTACCGATCATTCCGGTGAATCTGGGAGGGGTGTGGGGTTCGATTTTCAGTTTCGAGCGGGGGAGATTTCTGTGGAAGCTGCCGCGTCGGATTCCATATCCCGTGACCGTGACATTCGGAAAGCCCATGCCGACGACGACTGGTGCGCAGGAAGTGCGGCAAGCGGTGCAGGAACTCGGCGCGGAGGCTTACCACTTCCGCAAGCGCTATATGCGGACGCTGCATCGTTCGTTCGTACAGACGGCGCGCCGCCATCCTTTTCGCTTTGCCATGGCCGACGGCCGCACTCCGAAAGTTACTTTCGGCAAGGCTCTTGCCAGTACAGTTTTTCTCGCGCGGCGCCTGCGCGCGGTGTGGCAGGATCAGAATATGGTCGGCATACTGCTGCCCCCATCCGTTCCGGGCGCGCTGATCAACATGGCGGCGCTGCTGATGGGGAAGGTTCCCGTCAATCTGAACTACACAGCGTCGAACGAAGTTCTTGCGTCTTGCGCGCAACAGCGTCACCTGAAAACCGTAATCACGTCGAAGGCATTCCTGGAGCGGGTTCACCTTCAGGTGCCGGCGCAGGCCATCATGCTCGAAGATCTTGCCGAGAACCCAGGTTTGTTAGAGCGCCTGACCGCCGCGCTCATTGCGTGGTTGATGCCGGTGCGGTTCGTCGAAAAAGCGGTGGGAGCCGGGCGCAAGACCGGGCTCGACGACATTGCGACGATCATTTTTTCCAGCGGCAGTACCGGAGACCCGAAGGGCGTCATTCTCACGCACTACAACATCGCGTCGAACGTCGAGCAACTGAATCAGGTTTTTATGCTGGGACGGAACGACAAGATTCTCGGCATTTTGCCGTTCTTTCATTCCTTCGGCTTTACAGGGACATTGTGTCTGCCCACGACTATCGGCATGGGCGTGGTGTTTCATCCCAATCCGCTGGAACCTCGGGCCATCGGCGCGCTGGTCAGCAAGTATGGTGTCACGTTCCTGCTGGCAACTCCGACGTTTCTGCAAGCGTATACCCGGCGCTGCGAACCGGAAGATTTTGGCAGCCTGCAATACGTCATAGCTGGCGCGGAAAAACTTCCGGAGCGCACCTCGATTGCTTTCGAAGACCGCTTCGGAGTTCGTCCGCTCGAAGGCTATGGTTGTACCGAATGCGCCCCGGCGGTGACCGTGAACACACGCGACTTCCGGGCGGCTCAGTTCCGGCAGGTGGGCGCAAAGCGCGCCAGCATTGGGCATCCGCTGCCAGGAATCAGCGTGCGGATCGTGAATCCTGAGACCTTCGAGCCTCTTCCATTGGGTGAGACCGGCTTGCTGCTGGTACGCGGACCCAACGTTATGCAGGGATACCTGAATCGTCCAGAGAAAACAGCCGAGGTCTTGCGCGACGGCTGGTATAACACGGGGGATATTGCCGCAGTAGATGAAGATGGGTTTGTCCGCATCACTGACCGCATGAGCCGGTTCAGCAAAATTGGCGGAGAGATGGTGCCGCACATCAAGGTCGAAGACAAGTTACACGAACTGAGCGGGGCCACCGAACAAGCCTTTGCCGTGACCGCCATTCCAGACGAGAAAAAAGGCGAACGGCTGATCGTGTTGCATACCCTGCCTGACGACAAGTTGGAACCGTGTCTGGCTCTGCTGGCCAAGTCTGATCTGCCTGCGCTGTGGAAGCCGCGGGCCGATCAGTTCGTGCATGTGGAATCGTTACCCTACCTGGGTACGGGCAAACTCGATTTGCGCCGGCTGAAGGAAATTGCGATCAAAGCAAAAGAAGAATGAGTGAGCGGGCCCATCTCCTCGGCAATAACTCATCATTGTTGCGCGTGCTAAACTAAGCACAATTCCTGCAAAGCGAGGCCCCGTATGAAATTCGGCGTCATCACCTTTCCTGGTTCGAACTGCGATCACGATGCCTTGTGGACGATTCAGCATGTAGCCAATCAGCCGGTTACGTCCTTGTGGCATGAATCGCACGATCTGGAGAACTGCGACGCCATCATCGTGCCCGGAGGCTTCGCCTACGGCGACTATCTGCGAACCGGAGCGATTGCCAAGTTTTCGCCGGTGATGGAGTCGGTGCGCAAGTTCGCCGATGGCGGCGGCCTGGTACTGGGCATCTGCAATGGCTTTCAGATTCTTTGCGAATCGGGTCTGCTGCCGGGCGCCTTGATGCGGAACATCGGCCTTAAATACGTTTGCAAGCCGGTGCAAGTGCGCGTGGAAAATATTGAAACGCCTTTTACCAATATGTGCGCGCAGGGCGAAGTGTTGACGATTCCGATTGGTCACATGGAAGGTAATTACTTCTGCGATCCTGACACGCTGCAGGAATTGCATCGGGATAATCGGGTGGTTTTTCGCTATTCCTCGCCCGGCGGAGAGATCACTTCGTCGGCCAATCCCAATGGCTCCTTGGAAAACATCGCCGGGATCTGCAGTCCCGGGGGCAATGTCTTAGGCATGATGCCTCACCCTGAGCGCTCTGCCGAGCCGGAACTGGGCTGCACTGACGGAATGAAAATATTTCGATCGATGGTCGGAGCGATGGCCGCGCGGTAGTCGTTTTTCCCTGGAAGCTTTTTCTGTTGAACTTCTCCTTTTACCTCTTACCTCGCGCTCGAAATAGACTAGCGGGTCGAAAAATTCTCTTGGTTTCAACGGCCACCCGGTGTATCTTTTTGGCGACTTCCCCTGCTGTAAGGTTTCCCAAACCTGAGCTGTGTTCGCAAGCACACGCGGGGAGGCGTGTCTCTCATGACACCGAAGCAGATTCTAGATTCTTTTTCAGAAACCTTGATGCGGGACGAGCGGATTCTCAGTCCGCAGGAACGCGCGCTGGTGGCCACTCTTCTTCAACATGCCAAGACGGCCAGCAACCAAAACCCTGAAACTCAGGAAGCGGTCCGGGCGGTGATTGCATCGGCCGTCGGCGAAACCGTAGCTCAACGCGCTTTCGTCGTGCTCGGCGGAAGTATTGTTGAACGGATTCTTGAGGGAAACAAACTTTCGCAAGACGACTCGACGGTGGTCCGTGGCACCGGTCTCGAGCCGACGCCGCATCCTTCCTTCGATCCGCAGTCCGCGGGAGAGTTGTTGCAGACAATGGCGGCGTCCCAAGTGAAATCAGAACCGGATCCCCCCTCCGTACAGCCCGGGCCGGGTGTTCGCGCGCCGCATAAAGCACCACAGCCCCCGGCTAGGCCGATGGGCGAACCGGACCCACCGTCGACTCAGCCGCCCTCGCCGGGGCCGGGAGTTCGTGCGCCTCGCAGAGAGCCGGATCCGCCGAGTTCCGCTCGAACCACGGCAGTCCTGGAGACCAGCGCGGCCGTCGCCGATCGGCCCTCGGTTTTGCCGGCGCGTTGTGTGGTTCTTGACGAATTCCTCGCGCCTCAGGAACTCGAACAACTTACTCGTTTCACCCTGGAGCACGAATCCGACTTCAGCGCCAGCTCAGTGGTTTCTCCGAACGCGGAGAGTGGAGTGGTCAACTACGATCACCGGCGCTCCCGCGTTCTGATGGACCTGGCCCAATACGAGGGCGTAATGCTCGACCGCATCAGATCCGTCTTGCCCAGGGTGCTGGACCAACTCGGCATGGAAGAGTTCGCCATCACGGGGGTAGAGGCGCAGGTCACCGCGAGCAATGACGGGGACTTCTTCCGGTTCCACAGCGACAACGGCAGCGAGCGCGTGCGTTCGCGCCAGCTGACGTTTGTCTACTTTTTTCATCGCGAGCCTCGGCAGTTCGAGGGAGGTGAGCTGCGCATCCACGATTCGCATCTGAGAGACGGGGCTTATGTGAGTGACGACACTTACCAAGCGATCGTTCCACAGCAGAACCAGATCGTATTCTTTCCCTGCGAATTGCTGCACGAGATCACACCGGTGACGTGCGCATCGCAGCGCTTCGCCGACAGCCGATTCACCTTAAACGGATGGCTTCGTCACTAAACAACCCGGCTTGGTTGGAGTGGATGACCATCCTGATGGACGAGTCGCTGCCGACTCGGGCGACACGGGCTGGGGCAAAACGAGGAGGGCCGTCGCGGCACACCTATGCCGCGACATTTCCTCCCGGTCTTTTCTATTGCTTGCTGGATGAACTGCCTCTGCACTTGCTGCCGCGGCGCATTTTCAAGTCATTGTATGTGCACGATGATCAGCATTGCCCCCAGTATCTGAATCCTGACTGCATTTTGTCCACCGGCGGGCAGCTGCCGGAAGAACTGGCGTCCTGCAAAGATCTGCTCTCTGGATTCGCTCTGCAGGGAACCATGGCGTGGGTGCGGAACCTCGCGAGTGGAAATTTGCTTCCATTCTGGTTGGGACCGCCTTTGGGAGCTATCCTGCAGAGCCTGCGTCCGCAGGAACCCGCGCCGTCGTCTTTGCCGCGCGGCACACGGCGCCTGTTGGCCGCAGCCCGTATCCTGGTTTCCGAGGATCGGTCCCACACGGACTTGAATCACGACAAGAGAATGGCGAGGGCAGCTTGCTTGTTTCGCGAAAAAGGATATGCGCCGCTCGGCGATCTGATTCATCCATTCCACATCGCAGCCTTGCGGCGCTATTATCGCTATTTAATTCGCTCCGGCTTGGTCAAGCTGGGCGATGGCCAGAGCCCACGCCGCTATGCCGCTTACAACGAGCCCGTAGCCCGCTTCTTCCACCATGACATCGCGGCTACTTTGAGTACGGTGGCCGGCGAACCCCTCAAGCCATCTTACGTTTATATGGCTTCGTACCTGAGCGGAGCGCAACTTAAGAAACACACCGACCGGGAGCAATGTGAATTCAGCGTGACGCTCTGCGTGGATTTTTCTCCTGAGCCCGCGCTCGAAACCCCGTGGCCGATTCGGCTCGACACTTCCACGGATAAAGTGACGGTTTATCAGGCCCTGGGCGACGGCCTGGCCTATCGCGGAACCCGAGTGCCCCACTATCGCGACGCGCTGGCCGACGGCCAGACTTCGACTTCAATTTTCTTCCATTACGTGGCAGCAGATTTCTCGGGATCGTTGGATTGAAGATGTTGATTGATGGGAACAGGTTTAGTGGAGTCCTGAGATAAGGTACAGAACCGAGAGCGCCTGATTGTAGCTGTAGACAAAGCGAGTACCATCGCGGCCCACTATTACCGGGGCTATGATAACTACACCGGCCGGTGCACTTGGCCTCAGTTCTTGTACCACGGTCTGTTTTCCCGTAGCGATCTCGAACTTGTAAATCTTACTGGGAAGTTCTCCTGGGTGATACCCGTACAGGAAGGAAGAATTGTCCGACCATTGCACGGGCACGAAGCCAGCCTCGAGTCCGGGAATTGGTCGCGGCGAACCGTCCCCAATGGGATAGATCGTCACGGCTGACTTCGGTCCGACGCCAACCATGAAGCGGCCGTCCGGCGAAGACGGACCGCATACGGTTCCCTCGGGAGTTACAGCTTTGGGTTTTCCGCCGGCAATGTCCAGCACATAGCAGCGATTGGTGTGGCCCGTCTCGTTGGCATTGACGATGAGTCTTTGTCCGTCGAGGAAGCGCGCCCATCCATTGTGAATGTGCTCGAGTCCACGCATATCAACGGGGCGAGGCTGGCCGGGACCGGTGGGCAACAATGTCATGTGCTGCGGCGGGCCGTTTGAAACCGAAACCGCCCACTTTCCATCCGGCGAAAGTCCGCCCGCGGAGCCATCGCCAAGGCGAACCGGCAGCGCCCCATCCAGCTTACGCAGCGCAACCGCGTAGTTCGGACCCGCGGCTTCACTGGCATCCTCAAATAGCACAAATCGACCGTCACGTGAAATGTCTTTAGCGACATTCCAGTCATGCCAGGATAGTTCCATATCCTGGTTGCTTCCTAAAGTACCCAACCCCAGAGCTAGGCGCTTCGTGTTCAAAGCGATCAAGACGTGGCCATTGGGAGAAATGTCCTGCAAATTTATTCCCATGGGCAAGTCCAGCAGGGTTCGGACTTTGCCGGACAGGTCCACCGCCATCAGATTCAGATTAGTGCCTTCCTCGATTGCGGTGAACCAGATTTCCTTCCCATCGGGCCGCCACGCAACTCCCTGCTCAGATTCCCATTCATGGGTTAGAGTACGGACATCACCCGCCAGGTCTACTATGCAGACCGATCCGGCCATATCCCACAGCGTGGGATGATTCATGAATGCGATTTTGTCCCCTTGGGGCGAGAATCGGATGTTACTGATCCATCCGTTCGTCTCATAGAGAACTCGTCCCATCGGATATTCCAGGCGACTGCGGCCGTCGACGTAGTGAACGACCGCGAGCTCACCCCGTGCGTCCCAGTCTGCCCAGCGCACGTCGGCCTGCAGCTCCCTGGGTGATCCGCCGGCCAAGGGCGTACTCGCCAGCATTCCGTCGATGGTTTCGAGTTGACCGTTGTGAGTGCCGCCCAGCAAAACAGCAAGTTCGTTGCTGGGGGAAATGGCCAGCAGGTTGGCATCGCTCAAGTTCAGCGGCTGGGTGAGCGTGGAGTCGCCGACCGTAGTAAAAAGCTGCACCGGCTTGCCGTTCCATGCCGCGCTATAAACGATGGACTGACCGTCGTGCGCAAAGCGCGCAGCATACACCGTGCCGGCATCGAACGTCAGACGTTTGTACTCCGGTGGTTTGACGAGCGGATGCAGTAATTGCGCAATCCCCAGAAGCGCGGCTGCCATGGCCAGGACTGCCGCCAACGCCCATGGCAGGGCAGAAATCGTGCGTTTGACGGGCGGGGGTGAGCTGACAGCTCTGACTGGCGACGACCCCGAGAGCGTTTGCAACGCAAAGACCAAGTCCTTGGCAGACTGGAAGCGGTTCTCCGGTTCTTTCTCCAAACAATGCCGGATGATGTCCTGATACCCCGGTGGAATCGCGGCCTCTTCCAGATGCACGGCTGCAGGTTCTTCGCGCAGGACCGCGGTCATGGTGTCGACTTCAGTTTCACCACGGAACGCGCGGCGTCCCGACACGATTTCGTAGAGGATGGCGCCGAAGCTGAAGATATCGCTGCGGTGGTCGACCGGTTTGCCGCGCAATTGCTCGGGAGACATGTAGGCGACCGTGCCGATCATGCTTCCATGCTTGGTCACCGTGGTCATGCTTTCGATCGTCCGATTGTCCTCGGCCGGTGCCTGCAGCTTGGCTACGCCGAAGTCCAGAATCTTGACGCGGCCGTCGTTCGTCAAAAAGAGATTTTCCGGCTTCAGGTCGCGATGAACAATCAGCCGCTCATGCGCGGCGGTCAGGCCCTGGGCGATCTGAAGAGCGTAATCTGCGGCCTCACGCATGGGAATGGCGCCTTCGCACAGACGCTGCCGCAGGTTCCTGCCCTGCAGCAGTTCTGAAACGATATAAGGCACCGTGCCTTCAAACCCCACGTCATAGATGGCGAGAATGTTGGGATGATTCAGCGCGGCTGCGGCGCGCGCTTCCTGCTCAAAGCGGCGCAGATGGTCAGGATTATCGCTGGAAGCTGGCCGGATCAGCTTCAGCGCAACGTCGCGCCCCAGCCTTTCGTCGCGCGCGCGAAAGACTTCGCCCATCCCTCCGGCACCGATCTTCTCGAGGACCCGGTAATGCCCTACAAGCTGGCCAGTCATAATTTAGAAACAAGGGCGCGCGTTGCATGGCATGTTAGGGGTGAAGGCCTTCCCAGTCAATAGCACCGAGCCAGTTCTGAACCTGCCCATAAAGTGGGCTCAAGGGCGGTTAGCAGCGTGCTAAAATGTGGCCGCTGTGGGCCAGAACCTGCCAACACCGCCGCCTGCGCCGCCCTCGTGTTCCGAGTGCGCCTCAAAGATGCAACCCGCCGGGGGAGGAGCTCCGACCCAGTCTGCCTCGCGCATGTGGCGTTCGAGTGATGGCAAGACGCGTATTGATCTGCCGCAGACCAGCGTCATTTCCGATCCAGCCTCGCAGCACACGATCGTGCTCGATCACCTGAAGAAAGAGGCGAGCATCATTCCGATGAGTCCGCCGGGGGCTGCTTCTATGCCCGGTGCGCCAGGAGCTCCAGCTGCGCCGGCTCCTCCGTCGGTGCATGTGCAGGATCTGGGTAAGTCGATGATCGATGGTCACGAGGTTGAGGGGAAGCGCTTTACGATGCCGACGCCAGCAACGCCTCCCAAACCGCCCATGCCTGCGATGCCAGCAATGCCGGCTGCAAAAATGCCCGCTTTGAAGATGGCGGCGCTGAAGATGCCAGGCCTAAAAATGCCCGGCGTAAAGATGCCGGGAGCGCCGGAAGCTCCTAAGGCTCCGGGAGCGCCAGCGGCGCCGAAACCGCCGAGCGTAACCGAGATGTGGACCAGCGTGAAGTTGAAAACTCCAGTGTTGACCAAAGTGACCACGCCTTCGGGCGAACTGACGACTTACTGTAAACCTACGTTAACAGCGGAGCACCCACCCTCAGTTTTTCAGATTCCGCCGGGATACACGATCAAACCGCCTGCCATCAAACCGCCTAACATCACGCCGCCCAATATCAAACTGCCGAAACCCTAGGGCCCCCGCCGTCGGACTCATGCTATAATTTCAGTTCGCCTGCATACGAATCGAGGCAATTTGTGATCTCCTCTGAAGGCGAATCCTGCGCCATCCGTAGCTCTTTAAACAGAGATCTTTAAACACGAGGTCGAACCATGTCCGGCCACTCAAAATGGGCCACAATCAAGCACAAGAAGGGCGCGCTCGACGCCAAGCGCGGCAAGATCTTTACGCGTCTCATCAAGGAAATCAGCATTGCGGCGAAGAACGGCGGCGGCGATCCTGATTCCAACCCGCGGCTGCGCGGCGCCATTCTCGCAGCTAAAGCCGAGAATATGCCTGCAGATAACATAAAGCGGGCCATCCAACGCGGTACCGGCGAATTGCCTGGCGCTACCTACGAAGAGTTTTCGCTCGAAGGCTATGGGCCCGGCGGAGTCGCGGTTCTGCTTGACATCAATACCGACAATCGCAACCGCACAGTCAGCGAAATCCGTCACGTCTTCGGGAAAAACGGCGGTAACATGGCCGAAGCCGGCGCGGTTTCGTGGATGTTCCACAAAAAAGGCGATATTGTTATTGCGAAGGCGGCTGCGAAAGAGGACGACCTGATGAACATCGTTCTCGAATCCGGTGGCGAAGATCTGAACGATGATGGCGAGAACTGGGAAATCCTGACGCCTACTTCTGCATACGAAGCTGTTCTGGAAGCGGTGAAGAAGGCCGGCATCGAGCCTGTATCCGCCAGCGTCACCATGATTCCGCAGAACTACATCAAACTGGAAGGCGCCGCGGCCAACACCATGATTCGGCTGATGGAAGCGTTCGAAGAACACGACGACGTGCAGAATGTGCACTCGAACTTCGACATCGATCAGAAACTGCTGGAAGAAGTTGCGGGATAGTTCTGCAACCAGTGGACATCGGCAAGCCGCCCTCGTTTCGGGCGGCTTTTGTCTGTGCTGGATAATGACCACGCATTCCGCGCGCCGAAGTTTTCAACATGTTCGTGCAAAATGCTGTGGAAAAGGGCCGCTGTAGCTTCGTAAGTGATTCACCAAAGAGGCGCTTCAGCACTTTGCACTAGGGCGAGTGCTGGCACTTTCGTGGTACAACTGGCGGCGAATAATTTCTTGAAAATTCGACTCGACAAGCTTCTTGTGGATCGTGCTTTGGCTGCCTCACGTGAGCGGGCACACGCGCTGATTCTTGCGGGCAAGGTTCTGGTGAACGATCAGAAAGTCGAGAAGGCCGGGGCGCAAGTTTCTGCGGAGAGCGTCATAAGGTTGCTAGGCGAGGACCTCAAGTACGTCAGCCGGGGCGGATTGAAGTTGGAACGCGCCCTCGAACACTGGAACATCGCAGTCAGCGGGAAGATATGTCTGGACGTTGGGGCCTCGACCGGAGGGTTCACGGATTGTCTGCTTCAGCGCGGCGCCGCGCAGGTCATCGCGGTCGACACTGGCTACGGCCAAATGGACTTCCGCGTTCGTCAGGACGCGCGCGTGCGGCTTCTCGAAAAAACGAACGCGCGCTACCTGACAAGCGACACCATCGGGGTCTCTGTGGATATCATCGTGATGGACGTTTCTTTCATCTCTGCAACTCTGGTTCTTCCCGCCGTGATTGGCGCCGTTTTTCCAGCATCGCCGGACGAACGTCGCAGACGACAAATCGTCGTGCTGGTGAAGCCTCAATTTGAAGTCGGCAGGGAACACGTGGGGAAGGGGGGCATTGTGCGCGACGAGCCCGCACAGCTCGCAGCCGTG
>Ga0210395_10003026_pt1 | contig 12937 bp, 9 predicted proteins | sample IncBWH4OmetaG_FD_150861 | JGI IMG/M metagenome (GOLD analysis project Ga0210395, IMG submission 150861) | Forest soil microbial communities from Barre Woods Harvard Forest LTER site, Petersham, Massachusetts, United States - Inc-BW-H-4-O ...
TTTCCAGCGGAGGTTTGCCTTCGAGAATGGCGAGGGCGCGCGGCTGCAGATCCGGTTCGGCGCGGAGTGCGGCCGCCACGGGAAAATTCGGCACGTAGATGCAGGCGAACGGCATGGGGGCATTTAGTAATTGAGGAATTTGGTAATTGAGAAATTTGGGTTCATCTTGTTCATCCAGACATGCTCATCCGGCCCAGGCAGTTTTAGTTGCGAACGCGACGGGGCGCGGGGGTTTGCGGTCCAGGCGCGAGCGGATTAGTTCGGCGGTGACATCAAGGCCAGTCAGCAGGTGCGCGTGCGCGGGATATTCGGGGGCAGTTATTTTCTTTCGCCCCTCTGGGGTTTGTTGGTCTTCGCCGACGAACCCACGGCTTGCGCCCCCTCGGCCAGCTCGGGGCAAGCTGTGGGCTGTAATCTCACACCGCTTCGCGGCTGGTTTATCCGCTGACAACATCGGATCGCCTGCTCCTAATTTCAGCAGCAGGCTGGAGCAACTTCCGGCGATTGGCTTTTGCTCGATTGCCAACAGGATTGTGGGTTTGTTTTCCACCGCGCGGCGGAAACGGAACCAGGTGGTCAGCGGGATACGGCGTGCGGACTGCGGCGGCAAATCGCCAAGATCGAGGACGATCAGGCCGAAGCCTCCGCTTTCGAGGAGCAGGTCGGTGGCGCGCAGGACTTGTTCCAGGCGATGATCGGATTGGCGCGAGACATTTTCCTTCGACCCGTTTTCCATTGACCTGGTGCGGTCGAAGTTAAAAGCGGATTGGGAGTCTTTCCTCACTTCCCAAGTCCCCACCCGTTCGACAAGCTCAGGGCAAGCTTCTCGCGCAGAAGACGCGCGAGAAATGGAGCACCCTGTTTTCTGATTTCCGTTTTTCTCGGTGTCCCTGTGGCTCTGTGGGGAAGAATTTTTTCGCGGAGCATCTTCGCTGCATCGTACCCACAGCAGGCGTTCCAGTTCCACGCCGGCGGCGGCGACGGAATGCGGGTCTAGCGCGTCGCTGGCGTCGACCACGGCGCAGAATTCTCCGCGGCGGGTGGCGGCGGCCAGCGCGGCGAGGAGTAGGGTGGTGCGTCCGGAGGAGGCGGGGCCGCAGATTTCGGTGAGGCATCCGCGGGGGAGGCCGCCAGTCAGGGCGTCGATGGCGGGGGCGCCGCTCGAAACCATTTCGGGAGCGGGACGGATATCGAGCTGGGAGGCCGGGGTTACGCGGGCCGGGGAGATTTTTGATTTTTGATTGCTGATGGCGGATTGCAGGCGGGCGAGGGGAGATTCCGGCAGGTTTATGTGGGGACAGCCGCCTAAGCCTGCCCCTTCGACAGGCTCAGGGCAAGCTCTGAGCGGAGTCGAAGGGGCTGTCCGGTCGAGCGCAGCTCGACTGGCGCTGGCCAGCGAGCCAACCTCGGCTTGGTCATCATCGTCAAAGACAAAAGGGCGGCCCAGGGCCGCCGGAGTGGAAACCACTGCGGAAGACATAAGATTCCTCGGAAGATTTCAGGGAACGCCGGGGCTGGAGTTCGACTGGAGCCGCGGAGGCGTTTTCGCTTTTTATTCGCCTTTAGGGATTCTGCTATGGATGGACGGGTTTGTCAAGCGCCACAACTCCAGCACTGATTGAAGCACTTGCTGGATAGAGACTACGTATTCATAGGGGTACAGCGTAAGTGACTGACACCTCTATGCTTACCTAACAAGCTCCGTGAATTCAAAATTCAATTCACGCCAATTTCTTATGCCATTCCAGAAACCTATTCATTGTTACTTCGTGTAATGCCCTCGGCGCATCGACTGGCAATGTCAATTCCTCGGCTACCCGCTTAGCCAGTACCTTGTGTGTCCATGGATATAACTGGTACTTCATGATCATCCCGTATCCTCCAGCGCCGATCAACTCCGTCATCCATGATTTTGGCAACATCCGCGCAGCAAAAATAGGCCGTATGCCTAGAAATTGGCAAAGTCGAATCTTCACCTGGAATTCTTCGTAATCCATATACCCAAGCGTATTCTTTACTTCGACTCCATAAGCCTGCTTATCCCTCTCGAAAATAAAATCGAGATTGTGCTCCGTTTCATTCCACAACCTACCCCTAAACCCCCGCGTATTACGGCCCCGCATGACGAATTCACATCTTGCAAACCCTTCAAGTACCATCATTTCTCCATGCAATCCGACCACGCCACCGATATTCGGATTAGCATATTCCTCCACTAGCGTCACGAGTCGCCTCGCGCTGCGCCGATGAAACCGGTATCCGCGATGCCACAGGAGATTTATTGCCCCTCCTGTGCTAAGCGGTCGCGTTTCCCCTACAATCAAACCTTCTTCCCGCAAGTCACGTATTGCTCGGTTGCTGATCCAGTGAAAATATTTATCCTCGTGTCGTACTTCTAGTTGGCGCGAGAAGAACACTTCGTCCCGATGAGCGTCGAAGAAGTCGCGAAACGTTGCTGCTGCTTCCCGCTCCCGTGGATCCGGCTGACGAAACCTGACTTGTCCCTCACCAAGTCCGAAATTGTCATCAGACGTCATCTATACCACCCTCTCCGACAATTGCTCCACGCACCCTTTCATTCTAATTATTCTCATGCAACAAAACCGTCGCGCTTTTTTTCCTCATCTAAACCTCCCGCTCACTTCCCCTCCTGCAGTCCGTCTAAGCCCAAAGCGTCGCAATAACTGTTGTGCTCAATCCCAGTTTCAAAATTCAGGTTCTGATTTGTCGACTGCCCCTTCCGGCAGAAAAAAGGAGCTTCCCTATGAAGAGTATGCCCAGAATGCCCAGAGTTCGTCTGCTTGCTTTGTTGTTCAGTGTGTTGTCCAGTGTTTTGTTGATTGCAAGTTTTAGTCACGCGCAAACTGCCACGGGCGAAACCCTGATGCTCGATCTGCCGCGGCAGAGCCAGCATGCGGTGGTGACGCAGCGCATTGGCATCACCGACATTACCGTGAACTATCATCGGCCGCTGGCCAATGGGCGGCAGATTTGGGGCAAGCTTGCGCCTTATGGGCAGGTTTGGCGGGCGGGCGCGAATGAGAATACGACCATCACGTTCAGCGATCCGGTCACGATTGAGGGCCAGGCGCTCGACAAGGGGACGTATGGGCTGCATATGATTCCGGGCGAGAATCAGTGGACTGTGATCTTCTCCAAAGACTCAAAGGATTGGGGAAGCTTCTCCTACAGGCAGGAGGACGACGCGCTGCGGGTTGACGTAAAGCCGCGGCCGGCCGAGGCTCACGACGCGCTGGCTTACGATTTCGACGATCTGAAGGCGGATTCTGCCGTCGTCACCATGCGCTGGGACAAAGTTGCGGTGCCGTTCAAAGTGCAGGTTAAGGTGAACGACCTGGTGACCGCCAGCATTCACCGGCAACTGCATGGGCTCAATCAGTATTACTGGGAAGGGTGGGACGACGCGGCCGGCTATTTTCTGGCGAACAAAATTAATCTCGACGAGGCGCTGAAGGATGAAGATCAGTCGATCCAGGCGGAAGAGCGCTACGACAATGTGATGAACAAGTCGAAGATTTTGGATGCCATGGGGCGCAAGCAGGATGCCGAGGTCGCGCGCGACAAAGCGCTGGGCATGGCCAACCCACTGCAACTCTACGTGTATGCGCGGGGGCTGCAGGGCGAGAAGAAACAGGATGAAGCGATTGTCGTCTTCCGGTCGAATGCCAAGAAGTTTCCCGACTACTGGACTTCGCATCTGGGGATGGCCCGGGTGTACAGCGCGCAGGGAGACTTCGACAATGCGGTGAAGGAACTGAAACTCTCGATGGTGGGGGCTCCGGATGCTAACAAGACTGCGCTGGAGGGCTATGCGAAGCGGCTGCAGGCGAAGGAGGATATTAACCGGTAACTTGTCATGCTGAGCGGAGCGGTGAGGATCGCGAAGCGATCCTCACTGCGGAGTCGAAGCATCCCTATCGCGCATTGACTTCGTGATCGCCAGCGTTATCCTAGAGATGTTTCGCAAACGGCGTTCGGTATCAATCGAAAAGCCCCGGCTGATGGTCGGGGCTTTCGCGTGTTTGGAGCATGTGGCTGTTTGCGAGTCCCGCCGGCTTCGATCCTGGAGCAAATTGCCGGGCAAAGGGATGCTTCGACTGCGAACGAGCCGCGCTCACCGCGCGGCTCATTCTTCGCTCAGCATGACAATGGTCTTACCACACCCGGCAGGCGTTGGCTCTTACCATGTGCTGTCCCGCCTTGCAGCCGAAGGCTTGCTGGAATTCCGGCATGTTGGAGAGCACGTTGTCGATGCGGAAGACTGGCATGGAGTGGGGGTCGGTGGTGACGGCCAGGCGCATGATCTCCGGGCGCACGTTGGCGCACCAAGAATACGCGTTTGACAGGAAGAAGCGCTGGCGGTAGGTCCAGCCGTCCGGGCCTTTGTCTTCGAGCGTTTTGCCTTGCTGCTTGAGCGAGGCTTCGAGGGCGTTCAAGGCGAGGTGAATCCCGCCGTTGTCGGCGGTGTCTTCGCCCTGGGTGAGCAGGCCGTTCTGTTTCACGCCGGGGCCGGCGTCGGGAACGTCCTGGGTGTACTCGTCGGAGATGCACTTGCCGCGTTCGTCGTATTGCTTGCCGTCGTCGGCGGTCCACCAGTCGCGCAGATTACCCTGGGCATCGAACTTGCGGCCTTGATCGTCGAAGCCGTGAATGATCTCGTGTCCGATGATCATGCCGATGGCGCCGAAGTTGACCGCGTCATCCTTCGTGGGATCGAAAAACGGAGGCTGTAGAATCCCGGCAGGGAAGTTGATGGTATTTAACTGCGGATCGTAATAGGCGTTGATGGTGGGCGGAGTCATGGTCCACTCGGCGCGATCGACGGGCTTGCCGATCTTGGCGACCCAGCGTTCAAACTCAAATGATGTGGCCTGCGCCACGTTATGCAGATAGCTGTCGCGCGTGATGGTCACGCTGGAATAATCGTGCCAGTGCGCGGGATAGCCGATCTTGTCCTCGATTCCCTTCAGCTTGATCACTGCCTGGGCTTTGGTTTCCGCGGACATCCAGGAGAGGCTCTGCACGTCATTACTCAGGGCGGTTTCGATGGAGTGCACCATCTGGATGGTGCGGGCGCGGCTGTCGGGCGGGAAAGCGCGATCGACGTAGGCCTGGCCGAGGGCCTCGCCGAGATCGCGGTCGGCCGCGTTCACGCAACGCCGCCAGCGCGGACGCTGCTGTTCCGCTCCGGCCAGGGTGTGGGCGAAGAAATCGAAATTCTCGTTGACCAGCGCTTTGTTCAGGTAGGGGGCCGAGAAGTGAATCACCTGCCAGCGCATATAAGCCTGCCAGTGATCGAGAGGATGACCTGCGATCAACTTCTCTTCGGCGCGGAAGAAGGCGGGCGAAGTTACGATGTAGTGCTCGCTGGTCGGAGCCTTCACCGCTTTCAGATACGCGTCCCAGTCGATGGACGGCGTGAGTTCGCGCACCTGAACCAGCGTCATCTTGTTGTTGATGTTCTTGGGATCGCGGCGCGTGACGTTATCCATTTGCGCCTGGGCCATTCCGGTTTCGAGTTCAATGACTGCGCCAGCGTCGGCTTCAGCTTGTGCTTCCGATTCTCCCGCCAGCACGAACATCTTCTGCACGTGGGCGTGAAATTTCTTGAGAAGCTCCTTGGACTTGTCGTCCGTATTCAGGTAGTAGTCGCGGTTGGGAAGGCTTAATCCGCCCTGGTCGATCTGCGCGACCACCTTGGAGGCGTCGTCATAATCCTGCTGCCCGGTGAAGCCAAAAAATGCTGAGTTGGTCTGGTTATCGCTGCCCTGCCATGCTCCGGGATACAGATGGTGCAGGTGGGCGATTTCGAGGGTGATGTCCTTCTTGGATTTCATTGCGGCGATGCGCGCCAGTTCCGGCTGCAGCGGCTTCAGGCCCTGGGCTTCGATGCCGCTTTCGTCCATGCAGGCGGCCCAGTAGTCGCCAATTTTCTGGTGGACGGAGTCGCGGTTGGCAGCGGTACTGGCGGCGACCAGGGTGTCGCGCAGCAGAGTTTCATTCCACAACTGCAGGCCGCTGCCCGTACTCCAGAAAACCTGGTCGGGAGGAATCGGGTTGGCGGTCAGCCATTTGTTGCAGGCGTACTTGTAGAAATCATTGCATGGATCGAGCGTCGAGTCGACGAGGGTAGGATCGAAATGCTCGAGCTTCGGCTCTTTGGCGTCATCGGCCGGCGCGCCAGCGGCAAGACTGGCATCGGCGCGGACGGTCTGGGCGGGCATACTCTGGGCCGAGATTTGGGGGGCAAGAGCTGCGGACACGCTCAGACTCAGGATCATGATCAGGGCAACGGAAAACCGGGACATGGACATATAGCCTCTTCTTAGGAATCGCATTGGAGTTAGATTCGACCGAGTCGGCCGGCGAAGATTACGCATATCGGAGGAAGCACGCTTCAACATCGGAGGGCTCGATATTACAAGGCCCGACCAACAACATACTACAGACGGGCGGCACCGTGCGAGGTTAGCGCGGAAACGGCCACAATCTGTGACATGATAGAAGGATGAAGAAACAAGCGTCCGATCAATATTCTCATGAACGCCGCTATCAGGAGCGGAAACGGGCTGAGGCCGCGAGGAAACCGGTGGTCAAGAAAGCGACCCGCGAAGGTTCCGTTAACGCCGCTGTGGACCCGCTCAAGGAAACGCCGACGAAATAGCCCGGCATTGTTTTAGGTTAACCTGTGTTGTTTAACCTGTGTTGTGCAGGCCGGCGGCGATTCCGTTGATGGTTGCGCCCAGGGGATATTCCAGGTCCGAACTTTTTTCTCCCGCCTGTTTGCGGCGCAATAGTTCTACCTGAATCAGGCTCATGGGATCGACGTAAGGATTGCGCAGGCGGATGGAGCGGGCCAGCACGCGATTGCGCGCCAGCAATTCGCGCTGGCCGGTGACGCGGAGAATCATGCGGCGGGAGCGCAGGAATTCTTCTTCCAACATGCCGAAGACGCGCTTTCTCAGCGCTGCGTTCTTGACCAGTCCGGAATAGTCGCGGGCGATTTCAAGATCCGCTTTTGCCATCCCAAGCTCCACGTTGCGGAGAAGTTCGGAGAAGACCGGGAATCCGCGCGCAATTTGGCGCAGCAGTTGCTCGTGCCCCGGACCATTTTTCGCGAACTGCTCAAGCGCGTGGCCCACACCAAACCAGGCGGGGACGGCGTGGCGGCTCTGCATCCAGCCGAAGACCCAGGGGATGGCGCGCAGGTCTTCGAGCTTTCTGCCTCTGCTGCGGCGCGAAGGGCGGGATCCGATGCGTGCCGCATCTAGTTCATTCACCGGAGTGGCCTGCTCGAAATATTCCAGCACGTCAGGACTATCGGCGATTTCCTTGCGATAGATTCGGTAGGCTTCTTGCGACATTTCCTCGACGGCCTCTTCCCAGCGCGGAGGATGTTGCGATTGTTGCTCGCCATGTAGGGTAAGGGTTTCGAGACTCGCGGCGATCATCAATTCCAGATTCCATTCTGCGAGTACGGGGTCGGCGTATTTCCAGTTGAGGACTTCGCCTTGCTCGGTGATGCGAATCTGGCCGGAGAAACATCCCGGCGGCTGCGCAAGGATGGCGGCGTGAGTGGGCCCGCCGCCGCGGCCCACGGTTCCTCCGCGGCCGTGAAAGAGGCGAAGCTTCACTCCGTGTTCGCGCGCGGCGCGGTGCAATTCGCGATGCGCCTTGTAGAGTTCCCAGGTGCTGGTGAGCATGCCGCCATCTTTGTTGGAGTCGGAGTAGCCGAGCATCACCTCCTGCCAGCGTCCCCAGGAATCGAGCAGAGGTCGATATTCGGGATCGCTCCACAGGCGGCGCATCACAGCGGCTGCGTTCCGCAGCGATTCGATGGATTCGAACAGAGGCACGGGCATCAGGCCCGGATCATTTTCGGATCCTGCGACCTGCACTCCGGCCATTTTCGCGAGTTGGACCACGGCCATCACGTCGTCTTCCGATTCCGCGCCGCTGATGATGTAGTGACGGATGGAATGCGAGGGATAGGTTCGTTTCAGTTTGGCAATGGCGCGGAAAGTTTCGAGCAACTCGCGGCTCTCGGCGGAGTTCGTGCTGCGGTTGGGGTTCGGCCCCAGTTCCTCAAGCCCACGCGCGTGCACGCGGGCGTGCTGGCGGATATCGAGTGTGTGCAGGTGAAAGCCGAAGGTGCGAATCTTTCGCAGCAGGGAATCGACGTAGGTTCGCGCCAGCTGGTCTCCGCGGTTGGATTGGAGACTGTTGTGCACGAGCAGAAGATCGTTCTCGAACTCGTCGGCGCTGCGGTAGGCGGCGGGAGCGTCCACGGCCTGGCGGCTTTGCTGGAGCTTGTGAAACATGTAGGAGAGAAAACGGCGATAACTTTCCGCTGTGTTGTGCGGTCCCCAGGCCAGGTGCACGCCGGGGATAGTGCGTTCGTAATTTTTCAGACGCGCCAGCAATTCCTCCGAAACCCCGGTTTGGCGGCGCGATGAACTGAGGCGATCGCTGAGCGACTCAACGTCGTTGAGATATTCGCGGAGGATCAGCGCGCGCGCCATCTCCAGCGCGTCGCGAATACAGTCTGGCTTGACCAGCGGGTTACCGTCGCGATCGCCGCCGATCCAGGAACCGAATTGCACCAGATTGGGCAGGGCGTTTTCGTCGAGATTGAGACTGTAGACCTCGCGGAAAGATTCCACCAGTTCGGAATAAATTCGGGGAAGCGCGTCGAACAGCGACAGGCGAAAGTAGCGCAGGCCGATGCGGATTTCATCGTCCACGGTCGGTTTCGCCATGCGGACTTCGTCGGTCTGCCAGAGTGAGGTGACTTCGGCACGGATATTGTTTTCGCAGTATTCCGCATCTTCGGCGGTGAGCGGGAGGCGGTCGAGGCGTTCCAGTTCTTTGGCGATGCGGCGGCGTTTGAGCAGAACGGTCTGGCGGGCGACCTCGGTGGGATGTGCTGTGAACACCGGGGTAATCACGATCTGACCGAAAGCGGCGACGGCGTCTTCTGCCGAAATTCCGGCCTCTTTCATCCGGACGAGCGTGCCGCGAAACGAACCTGGCTGCGGAGCGTGTTCGCGGTCTAACTTTCCGGCGCGGCGGCGCCGTCGGCGGTGATTGGTCTCGGCCAGATTGGTGAGCTCGAAATAAGTCGCGAACGCCTTGGTGACCTGATAGGCGCGGGGCAAATCCATGGCAGAAACAATTTCCTGCGCATTCAACATGAGTTTTGGCGAAGAAGAAGAGGCCTGCTCGGGACCGCGGCGCACGGTCTCGCGATGCTCAATCAGCAGGCGGCGCAACTCTTCCACCGATTCGAACACTTCCTGACCGGACTGCTCCACCAGCACTTGCCCCAGGATGGCTCCCAGTGACCGCACGTCGCGGCGCAGCGGATTATCTTTCGCGGGCTCGTCGGAACTTGCAATCATTTCAGAGAGGCGGGAGTGCTGGTCGTCGGCTTTCCAAAGCGGTTTGGACTGGTTCGAGGGCATGAGAAGGATGTAGGCAGAATAAACGACGGGGGCGCGGCGTGGGTGAAAAGAGTGGAAGGATCGTAACTCTATGTTTGTCATCCTGAGCGTAGAGACTGGTTCGCGAAAGCGAACCAGTCTCGGAGTCGAAGGACCCCGTGCTACTCGATTTCAGCATGGACGAGTCAGGGTGTTTTTCCCACAAGACCGGCAGCATCGGGAGAACTCCCTTCCAGGCTTATGTCACAAAACGCCTGATGGGGGTCCTTCGACTGCGTTTTCGTCCCGCTTTCGCGGACGAAAACTTCGCTCAGGATGACAAGGAACTGAAGCGACCTGGCGCTGCCTTACTTCGGCACTTCAAAGCGGTAGCCGATGCCGCGCAGGGTCTTCAGGTACTGGGGGTGGCGGGGATCGGGTTCGATCTTTTCGCGGAGGCGGCGGATGTAGACGTCGATCGATCGGGGAGTGACGAACGGAGTCTCTTTCCACACCGCGTCGAGCAGTTGATCGCGCGTCAGGACGCGGCCGCGATGGGTTGCCAGGTATTCCAGAAGGCGGAATTCGCGCACCGTGGTGAGGACATTGCGGCCCTGCATCTGCACAGTCATGGACGAGACGTCAATTTCGAGTTCGCCCAGGCGCAGCACTTCGCCCGGCGCTGGAATTTGCCCCAACCCGCGCAGCACGCTGCGAATTCGGGCTACGAGCTCGCGCGGGCTGAAAGGCTTGGTAATGTAGTCGTCGCCGCCCAGTTCCAATCCCTTGACCCGGTCGGACTCGCCGGTTTTCGCGGTCAGAAAGATGATGGGAATCGCCGACAGCACCGGAGTCTGGCGGATGTGGCGGCAGAGTTCGAAGCCATCGGTTCCCGGCAGCATTACATCCAACAGAAACAGCGCCGGCATTTCCCGCACGGCCTCGGCGAGCACCGAATTGGCGCTCACAAAACTCTGCACCTCGAACCCGGCCGCTTGCAGGTGGTGGGAGATGAGGCGGGCGATATCCTCTTCGTCCTCCACGACAAAGATCACCGGACGAAACGACGCAGTACTGGTCGTGCTGCCGGTCGGTTCGTGGAATTCGCCTGGCTGATGCATTTTTGCGGTTCAGGGCCCACGAAGTCACAGGACTTCCTCAGGGAGGGCAATCAAGACTCTATGAGGGGAATGTTGCGCGAATGTTGCTCGTGTGTTAATGAACGATGAATTTGTAGAGGCAGAGATTAGGGTCTAGGGGCTGGGGATTAGAGATTGGCTTTCATCAGAGCTTCTTTTCTAGTCCCTAGTCCCTAGTCCCGGTCTTAGTTCGCCGCCTTTTTCTTCGGCACATGCCGCAGGCTGCGGCCTTCGATCAGGCTGTAAAGATCTTCGGCGAGGTTGGTGGTGTGGTCGCCGGCGCGCTCCAGCGCCTGGGCCATGAGCAGCACTTCGAAACCGCTGGTATCGCCCTGGGCGACGGTCTCGGCCAGATGTTTCTGGAACAGGGCGTGGCAAACGCGGTCGATCTCCTTATCCATCTGCAGGACCTTGCGGGCACATTCCAGATCAAGGGTCGAGAAGCCTTTATGAACCAGGTCGAGCATATCGCGCAGCACGGTCGACATTTCCACGAGTTGACGCACATCGGCCGCGGCCATCTTTGAGGTCCGGGCCTGCGCCCGCATGGCCACGCTCATGACCAGATCGCCGATACGCTCGAGGTCGGTAGTCGACTTCAGGCTGGAAAGCAACTGGCGGGCCCGCGCTTCATTCACGCGAGTGATGGCCGCGGGCAGGCGCTCGTCGATCTGGCGCTCGATCAGGTCGAGTTCCTTTTCGCAATCCTTGATGGCGAGAAACGCCATGCGTGAGGAACTGGTAAGCAGGTCGCGAACGTTGAAGGCGGCGTCGCGGGCGATCAGGCAAGCCTTCAGGGCCAGTCGAGCCAAGTCGTCCGGGCCGCCGAGTTTCGACTCCGCGGCTTTGGCCGGACGCTGGAGTACCGCGTCTACTTCTTCGGCTCCGGCAGTGCGTGAGGCTGGTGTTTTGCGTGGCATCAGAGGTCAGTGGGTGCCCCATGTCTGGCGTCCTTTGCGAGACGTGGGAATTTCAGCGAGGCTCAACTTAAGCAGTCTAGTCCTGCAATGTGAAAGGATGGTTACAACTTTGCCTCTGGCGGTGCGACCGATTACATTGGTGGAGTCGCAGAAAGCCATGCGATGGAGGCAGTTTCGTGAATCTTGCTGATTATCTGCGCCGCCAGTTTGCCTACGATGAATGGGCGAACCACGAGGTATTGAAAGCGATCCGAGCCGCAGGGGGCACGAACCAGCGGTCGCCGAATGAACGATCGGCGAATGAGCGATCGGCGAATGAACGATCGTTGCAGCTCATGTCGCATATTCTTGCCGCCGAACTGGTCTGGCTGGAGCGGTTGCAGCAACAACCGCAGAGCGTCCCGGTATGGCCGGAGCCGGATCTGGCACAGTGCGAGGCGCAGGCGGCCAAGCTGGGCGGGATGTGGCTCGAGTTTCTCGATCTGATCACCGCCGGCGACGTCTCGCAGTCCATCACGTACAAGAACAGCATGGGCGAGGAGTGGACGAGCACAATTGTTGACGTCTTGACGCATGTGGTTCTGCACTCGGCCTATCATCGCGGGCAGATTGCGACCCACATGCGGGCCAGCGGGCAGACCCCCGCATACACTGACTTCATTCACGGCGCGCGCCAGGGCCTGATAAAGGAAGCGCGGATTTAACTCGACCGGGTTTTACCGAGACATGGAAAGCCGACACATCTACGCCTTCACCGGGTTTCAGATCGTTGTGGCCTGCGTTTTCCTTTGGTTTCTCGCCACGTGGAAAGGCCCGTGGAATGAGCAGCGCCTCGTCGGAACCGTGTTGGTAGTTGTGGGTCTGCTCTTCATCGCGGTGGCACGTTACCAACTGGGAAGATCGTTTTCCATCAAGGCGGAGGCTCACCAACTGGTCACCACCGGGCTCTATTCCAAAATCCGCAATCCGGTTTATGTGTTCGGCATAGTGATGCTTACGGGGATGATCCTGGTTCTGCAGCGGCCTGAGGGCTGGCTGGTTCTAGTAGCGGCAATCGTCGGTCAGACCATCCGGGCTCGCCGGGAAGCGCGGGTTCTCGAAGCCGCGTTTGGAGATGAGTACCGGGAGTATCGGCGGAAGACGTGGTTCTAGGACCAGTTTCGAAAGCTTTTAACCGCTGAGATAGCCGAGGAAGGCCGCAGAGGCCGCTGAGAAAAGCGAGATCACAGGTCTTAATCGCCTCTCTCCGCGTTCTCTGCGGCCTTTCTCAGCGATCTCGGCGGTTAAGAGCTTCGCCGTTGTCTTTTGCCGTAGTCCCCATCGAGGAAGTAATATCTCAGCAATGAAAAAACTGGCTGCCGTTCTAATTCCGGTGCTGCTTGGCGTTGTATTGTGCGCCGTTTTCCTGCTGGCGGCCGATCAACCGAAAATTCCG
>Ga0210395_10003027_pt1 | contig 12936 bp, 12 predicted proteins | sample IncBWH4OmetaG_FD_150861 | JGI IMG/M metagenome (GOLD analysis project Ga0210395, IMG submission 150861) | Forest soil microbial communities from Barre Woods Harvard Forest LTER site, Petersham, Massachusetts, United States - Inc-BW-H-4-O ...
TCGGATTCGACCGCATCCTGTTCTCGTCGGACTACCCGCACTGGGATTTCGACGACCCGTTCGTGGTCGTGCCGGCGAGCCTGGGCGACGAGCGCCGCAAGCAGATTTATTCCGGCAATGCGCGGGCGCTTTACGGGTTTGCCTGAGGCGGCGCGGGCTTTAAGTTCGGGCCTGAATCCCTAAATGTAGCGGCGTTATCCGCTGAAATATCCCATGCCTTGCGCCCATCGGCTGGTATGATGTCGGCGCGGGGTGTATCACCTGCGGACAACGACCCATTTCTGCGAGGCACGAGGTATGTCGGTATCCCACAGCGCCAAGACGGCGGACGAAGGCCTGTTTTCCGCGTCGCTGGCCGACAGCGATCCGGAGATCGCCGATGCCATCGCGCTCGAGCTTGGCCGCCAGCGCGACGAGATCGAGCTGATCGCATCGGAAAACATCGTCAGTCGCGCCGTGCTCGAAGCGCAGGGCTCCGTGCTGACCAACAAATACGCCGAGGGTCTGCCGGGGAAGCGCTATTACGGCGGCTGCCAGTTCGTCGATATCGCCGAGCGGCTTGCGATCGAGCGGGTGACCCGGCTGTTCGGCTGTTCCTTCGCCAACGTGCAGCCGCATTCCGGCGCCTCCGCCAATGCCGAAGTGTTCATGGCGCTGATGCAGCCCGGCGATACTTTCATGGGGCTGAACCTCGCCGCCGGCGGCCATCTCACCCACGGCTCGCCGGTCAATATGTCGGGCCGCTGGTTCAAGGTCGTGCCGTACGGCGTGCGCCGCGACGATCACCTCATCGACATGGAGGAGGTCGAGCGCCTTGCCAAAGAGCACCGGCCCAAAGTGATCATCGCCGGCGGCTCGGCCTATCCGCGTATCATCGACTTCCGCCGCTTCCGCGAAATCGCCGACGAGGTCGGCGCCTATCTGATGGTCGACATGGCGCATTTCGCCGGCCTCGTGGCCGGCGGCGTCCATCCGAGCCCGTTTCCCCACGCCCATGTGGTGACGACGACGACCCATAAGACACTGCGCGGGCCGCGCGGGGGCACCATCCTCAGTAACGACGAGGAACTGGCGAAAAAGCTCAATTCCGCGGTGTTCCCGGGTATGCAGGGCGGGCCGTTGATGCATGTCATCGCCGCCAAGGCGGTGGCATTCGGCGAGGCGCTGCGGCCGTCCTTCAGACTTTACGCGAAGAACGTGGTCGAGAACGCGAAGGCACTTGCCGAAACGCTGAAAACCCGCGGGCTCGATATCGTCTCCGGCGGCACCGACACTCACCTCATGCTGGTCGATCTGCGCAAAAAGCGCCTGACCGGCAAAGTGGCCGAGGCGGCGCTGGAGCGCGCCCACATCACCTGCAACAAGAACGGCATTCCCTACGACCCGGAAAAGCCTTTCGTGACCTCTGGCGTGCGGCTCGGCACGCCGGCCGGCACCACCCGCGGCTTTGGCATCGCCGAGTTCCGCCAGATCGGCGACCTAATCGCCGAACTGCTCGACGCGCTGTCGCAGAAGGGCACCGAGCAGGATGCACAGGCCGAAGCCAGCGTGCGCGAAAAAGTCCGCCGCCTGGTCGGCCGGTTCCCGATCTACGAGGGGTAAGGGATGCGTTGTCCGAGTTGCGCAAGCCTCGATACCCAGGTGAAGGATTCGCGGCCGACTGAAGATTCGTCGGTCATCCGTCGCCGTCGCGTGTGTCTCTCCTGCAATTTCCGCTTCACCACCTTCGAGCGGGTGCAGCTGCGCGAATTGACCGTCATCAAGCGCAACAGCCGGCGTGTGCCGTTCGACCGCGACAAGCTGTTGCGCTCGATGCAGATCGCTTGCCGCAAACGTCCGGTCGATCCCGAGCGCATCGACCAGATGGTATCGAAGATCGTCCGGGAGCTCGAGAGCATCGGGGAAAGCGAGATCTCGTCGGAAGCGATCGGCGAAACCGTGATGGCGCATTTGCGCGAGCTCGACGACGTCGCCTATGTGCGCTTCGCCTCGGTCTACCGCAATTTCCGCGAGGCCAAGGATTTCGAGACGGCATTGGCCGAATTGTCGGGGGACGAGGCCGCGGAGATCGCGCGCAAGTGAGTGCCGATCGGCGCTTCATGGCGCTGGCGCTCTCGCTTGGCCGGCGCGGACTTGGCCGGACTTGGCCGAACCCGGCCGTGGGCGCGGTCATTGTCAAGGACGGCGTCATTGTCGGCCGTGGCTGGACCCAAGCCGGGGGCCGCCCCCATGCCGAGGTCGAAGCCTTGCGGCGGGCTGGTGCGGCAGCGCGTGGCGCGACGCTCTACGTCACGCTGGAACCCTGCTCGCACCACGGCAAGACGCCGCCTTGCGCCGACGCCGTGATCGCCGCGGGCATCGCGTGCGTGGTGTCGGCGCTTGAGGACCCCAATCCTGAGGTCGCGGGCGAAGGCCATGCGCGGCTGCGCGCGGCAGGAATTACCGTGGATGTTGGGGTAGGCGCCGAGGAAGCCCGGCGCGACCATGCCGGTCACATCCGGCGCATGCGCGACGGCCGGCCCCAGGTCATGCTCAAGCTTGCGATCTCAGCCGACGGCAAAGCCGGCGCGGCTGGGCGTAAGCCCGTCGCCATCACCGGGGAGGAGGTGCGCGAGCGCGTGCATCTGCTTCGCGCCCAAAGCGATGCCATCATGGTGGGCATCGGCACTGTGCTGGCGGACGATCCGATGCTGACGTGCCGCTTGCCCGGCATGGCCAAGGATTCACCGGTGCGGATCGTGGCCGACAGCATGCTGCGCCTGCCGGTCCACTCGCGCCTGGTTCGGAGCGCATACGAGACGCCGGTCTGGGCGCTCACCGGCCTTGGCGCTCCCCAAAACTCCGAGTTCGCTCTGCTGCCGCTCGGCGTCGAGGTGTTGCGGTCGCCGCAAAGCATCGGCCGCCTTGACCTTAAAGGCGGGCTCGAATTTCTGGCCGCTAAGGGCATTACCCGGCTGATGGTCGAAGGCGGCCCGACGCTCGCTGCCGCGTTCATCGCCGCCGATCTGGTCGATGAAGCGGTGCTGTTCCGTGCGCCGAAAATCGTCGGTCCGGATGGCATCGAGGCGCTTGCAACGGATGCCATGGAGGCGCTGACTCGGAGGCTGAAACAGGTCAGCAGCGAGCCGGTCGGGGCCGATCGCCAAGTCAATTACGCACGCGAGTAATTCGATGTTTACCGGTATTGTCAGTGACTTGGGCGAGGTTCTTGATGTCGAGGAAAAAGCCGAGGGAATGCGCCGTCTCAACATCGCCTGCGGCTACGACCCCGACACCATCGATATCGGCGCCTCGATCGCCTGTTCTGGCATCTGCCTGACCGTGGTGGGGCGCGGCCGGACCGGCAACCGGTCCTCGTTTGCCGTCGATGCCGCTGCCGAGACGCTGCGCATGACCACCGCCGCAACCTGGCACCGCGGCACCAAGCTCAATCTCGAACGGTCGCTTCGGCTCGGCGACGAGCTCGGCGGCCACATGGTCAGCGGCCATGTCGACGGCATTGCCGAGCTCATCGCGCGCGATGATTTTCTCGACAGCGCCGAACTGACGCTGCGCGTGCCGGCGGCGCTTGCCCGCTTTATCGCGCCCAAGGGTTCCGTCGCGCTCGACGGCGTGTCGCTCACGGTCAACAAGGTCGAAGGCGACACGTTTTCCGTCTTGATCATCCCCCACACCTTGCAGGTCACGACGCTCGGCGCGCTCCGGCCCGGCGCGCGGCTCAATATCGAAGTCGACCAGATGGCGCGCTATGCGGCGCGGCTTCTGGAGTCCATGCCGAACGCGCGTTAACGAATTTGGCCGCGCTTGTTCGCGCCCTCCCGGCTTGATACGACCACGGCCGAACAGGAGCAGGCGATGGCTGGGCCGCGGCGAGGCAAGCGTGGGGAGGGTGCGCGCAAGGGCGCGCGCATTCTCATCGTCGAGGCGCGCTATTACGACGAAATCGCCGATGCGCTGTTGGCCGGCGCCATGAAGGCGTTGCAGGACGCCGGCGCCGAGTTCGACCGCATCGGCGTGCCGGGCTCGCTGGAAATTCCGGGCGCGATTGCCATCGCCATCGACAGCGCGCAGTGGGGGCGCCGGCCTTATGACGGCGCCGTCGCGCTCGGCTGCGTCATCCGCGGCGATACCATTCATTTCGAGATCGTGTCGCAGCAATCGGCACGCGGCCTGATGGAGCTTTCGATCGCCAAAGCCTTCCCCATCGGTAACGGCATCATCACCGTCGATACCGAAGAGCAGGCCTGGGCGCGGGCCCGCGCGGAGGAACAGGACAAAGGCGGCGATGCCGCACGCGCCGCGCTGGCGCTCATTGGTATCAAACAACGCTTCGGGAAGCGCTGAGATGGCGGGCCCCGAACCCAACGAGGCGCGCAAGGCCAATAAGCGCGGCGCGGCACGGCTCGCCGCCGTGCAGGCGCTTTATCAGATGGATCTTGCCGGCACCGGGCTCAACGAGATCATGGCCGAATTCGAAAGCCATTGGCTCGGTAGCGAAGTCGAGGGCGCGCAATATCGGCCGGCGGAGGCTGCTTATTTTCGCGATATCGTCGGCGGCGTGGTGCGCGAGCAGGGCACCCTCGATCCGCAGATCGATGCGGCGCTGACCCGCGGCTGGCCGCTCAAGCGCATCGAGGCGGTGCTGCGCGCGGTGCTGCGCGCCGGCGCCTACGAGCTTGCCTGCCGCGCCGACGTGCCGGCGCGCGTGGTAATGTCGGAATATGTCGACGTCGCCGGCGCTTTCGTCGACGACGAGGAAACCGGCATGGTCAATGCGGTGCTCGATCAGCTGGCGCACCAGATGCGTGCGGCCGAATTCGACCGCGCCTAGCGTCGAATAAAGAGCAGGATTGCCGAGCTGCGGAAGGGTTGCGTCGCGCGATGCCAAACTCTCCAGAATCCGCCGAAGACCGCCTGATCGCGCGCTACTTCCGGCCGCTGGCCAAGCATCCCGGCGCCCTCGGCCTGGTCGATGACGCCGCCGTCATTGCGCCGCCGCCGGGCTGCGACGTCGTGCTGACCACCGACGGCGTCATTGCCGGCGTGCACGTCTTTCCCGACGACCGGCCGGCCGACATTGGCCGCACAGCGCTGCGGATGAATCTGTCCGATCTCGCCGCTAAAGGCGCAACCCCGCTCGGCTTTCTATTGTCGCTGGCCTTACCGTCGGCAATCGATGAAGCGTGGCTCACGGCTTTTGCCGGCGGCCTTGGCGAGGACGCGGAGCGATACGGCTGTCCATTGCTCGGTGGCGACACCGATCGCACGCCCGGCCCGACGTCGGTCTCGATTGCGGCCTTCGGCACAGTGCCGCACGGCAAAATGGTGCAGCGCTCGACCGCCAAGCCGGGCGACTTGATCATCGTGACCGGTACCATCGGCGACGCCGCCCTCGGCGTGCTGCTGCGGCGGGACGAGAGCCTCGCCAAGCGGTGGCGGTTGTCGGAAGCGATGAGCGCGCATCTCAAGCAGCGGTATCTTTTGCCCGAGCCGCGCAATGCGCTCGCTCATGCGGTCCTGCAAAACGCTTCGGCGGCAATCGATGTGTCCGACGGCCTCGCCGGCGATCTGGCAAAACTCTGCCGTGCGTCTGCCGTCGCCGCCGAGATCGATGTCGCGCGCGTGCCGCTGTCCGATGCGGTCCGCGCCGCGATCGCCGCCGATCCGGCGGTGATGGAAACGGCGCTCGGCGGCGGCGATGACTACGAGATCGTTCTGACGTTGGCGCCCGACAGGCTCGCCGCATTCCGCACGGCGGCACACTCAGCCGGCGTTGCGGTGACGGAGATCGGCCGCATCGCGGCCGGGGAGGGCGCCCGCTTCCTCCGAGAGGGTAAGAGGCTCAATTTCGCGCGGCCTTCGTACAGCCATTTCTGACCGGTCCGAAATCGCGGGAAGCACCGGAATTCCTTGACGAATTGATTTTCCGTGGGCATATAAATTCGGTGAGAATTACCTACGATCCCAGGAAGCGACAGAAGACGCTGGCCGAGCGTGGCCTGGATTTTGAGCACGCTGAAACGGTGTTTTCCGGAGCCACGCTCACGCTTTTGGACGACCGAGAGGATTATGGCGAGCCACGCTTCCAGACCTATGGATTGCTTGGTCGCAGGCTGGTGATGGTGGTGTGGACCCCGCGTGGCGCGGATCGCCACGTCATCTCAATGAGGAAATGCAATGCCCGTGAAAAAGCGCGCTATGCGACGAGGCTGGGTTGACCCGGACGACGCTCCGGAATGGAGCCAGGAACAGTTCGACCGTGCCGAGGTCGCGCTTGGCGGCAAGATTGTTAGCCCTGCTCAGGGGACGATAACGCGCGCTCGCGGCCGGCCGAAGAAGGCTGATGCGAAAGTTCATATTCATATCCGGCTGTCGCCTCTTGTGTTGGGGCATTTTCGGGCGACCGGACCGGGTTGGCAGACGCGGATCGATGAGGTGCTACGGAGGTGGGTCGAGCGGCACCGAAAGGACATCCAAACGCAAACGAAACGCCGCCGCGTTGCATAACTGACGCCGAAGCGTCGCTTGCTCGGGTAAGCGATGAACGAGCTATAGTATACGTCGGAGAAACGCCCATGCACGATACCACGGCCGTTGCCGCACCGCAGACTGCCGCGCCAAAACCTTACGTCGGCAAGAACGCCAATCCGCGTTACGCCGAGCTTTACCGGCATTACCCGACCATCGACTATCTGCGCCGCGGCGCGCGCCGCCGGCTGCCGCATTTTTCCTTTGAATATTCCGACGGCGGCTCGGGCAAGGACGATGCCGGCATCAGGCGCAATTGGGCGGGGCTCGATGCGGTGGAATTGGTGCCGCGCTATGGCGTGATGGCATCGCTGCCGCCCTGCGAGGTCGAGCTGTTTGGCCGCCGCTACGCCGCTCCGATTGGCGTCGCGCCCATGGGGGGGCCGGCGATCGTATGGCCAGGCGCCGACGAATATTTGGCCCGCGCCGCGCAGCGCGCCCGCATTCCCTATACGCTGGGTACGGTCGGCTGCTCGACCATCGAGCGCATCGCCGAGCTTGCGCCCGACGTGTTCTGGTTCCAGCTTTATCGCGCCGCCAGGAACGACCACGCCATCGGTTTTGATCTGGCGCGGCGCGCCCAGGCGGCAGGCTGTCATGCGCTGGTGCTCACGCTCGACGTGCCGGTGCGCACCACACGCGCCCGCGAAGTGGTGGTCGGCCTCGGCGGCGCATTCAGTCCCGATTTGAAGATGATGTTGCAGATGCTGATGTCACCGGCTTGGACCCGGGCGCTGTGGCAGAACGGCATTCCGCGTTTCTCAAATCTGCGCGCTTATGTCGGCGACAATGCCTCGATCAACGACATGGTGGCGTTCGCACGCCGCGAGATGGGCGGCGCCTTCACCTGGGAAGAGGTGGCGAAATATCGCGACCGTTGGAAGGGCACGCTGATCGTCAAGGGCATCATGCATCCGCAAGATGCCGAGAAAGCGGTGTCGCTCGGCATCGACGGCATGTTTGTCTCAAATCATGGCGGACGGCAGATCGAGGCGTTGCCGGCGCCGATCGACGTGCTGCCGGCCATCGTCAAACAGGTCGGCAAGCGCGCCACGGTGCTGTACGATTCCGGCATCCGCAGCGGCACCGACGTGGTGCGCGCTTACGCACTCGGCGCCGCAGCGGCCTTTGCCGGCAAGGCGTTTTTGTGGGGCCTTGGCGCGCTCGGCGAGGAGGGTGCCACCCACGTCATCGATATCTTGATCGAAGAGACGCAAGCGGCGCTCGGACAATTGGGTGCGTTGACACCGGACGAGGCGCGCTCGGTGGTGATCCGCCACAACGGAGCACTGCGGTTTTGAAACCTTAGGCGCAAGAAGAGCCGGCAATCTGGATGATGGCGGGCCATGGAAGCGGTGGCGACGAGTCCGAAGCTCACCGTTTGGTACAATACCAAATGTCCGGTCTGTAATGCCGGCATCACGTGGCAGCGTCGTCGGCTTGTTGAGGCGGTCCGGGCCGGCCTGATCGATTTCCGCGACATCAATCTCGAGCCCGACGCGCTCGCGCGCTACGGCGCGAACGTCAACGATGTGCGCCGGCGCCTTCACGCGGTCGACGCCGAGGGTCGGCTCTATGTCGGCGCCGGCTGTGCAAACGCAATTTGGCTTGCAACGCCGGGCCAAGCCTGGCTTGGGCGGATATTGGGCTTGCCGGTTCTTCGTCAAATCACGCGCGTCGCCTACGATCGGTTCGCCGACTTGCTGTTCGCATGGAATCGCTGGATGGGGCATTGGTAGGGCGGCGCCGGCACGTTCGCCCGAGCTACCGGCTGATCTGCGTCCTTCGCAGTAGCGCCTGCCGCCTGTGCCCGCTACAACCACCGGCTCCACCGGGAGTCTGCCATGGCGGTCCTCGCCGAACCCGCGCTCGACCTCATCGATGACCGGCTTGCCGCGCGCAATGCCGTGATCCTGGGCGTGGCGCAGGCGCTGGCCGGTGGCAACAACGTCGTGATCACGGCGACCACCGGCATCATCGGCTCGATGCTGGCGCCCGATCCCGGGCTGGCGACCTTGCCGATCAGCGTCATGGTCGCCGGCATGTGGATGGGAACGCTCCCCACAGGCGCGCTGGCGAAGGCCTATGGCCGGCGCTTTGCGCTGCAGACCGGTTCGGCGTTCGGTGTGCTGTCGGGTCTGATCTCGTGTGCGGCGGTGCTGCGCGGCTCGTTCTGGCTGTTGTTGGTCGGTACCTTGTGCGGCGGCCTCTACGCGGCGGCGCATCAATCCTATCGCTTTGCCGCGGCCGATACGGCGAGCCCGCAGTTTCGGCCGAAGGCCGTCGCCTGGGTGCTGGCCGGCGGCATTTTCGCAGCCGTGATCGGCTCGCAGCTCGTCATCTTCACCAAGGATGCGTGGCCGCCTTATCTGTTCGCGGGCACGTTCCTGGCGCAGTCGGCTTGCGCGGTGCTTGCCGCAATCGTGCTGGCGCAACTCAAAATTCCCCGGCCGCCGGTGTCGCATTCGCTGATCGACGGGCGGCCGCTCAGCGTCATCGTCGTCCAGCCGAAATTCATGATTGCCGTGGTCTGCGGCCTGGCCAGCTATTCGATGATGAACATGGAGATGACGTCGGCGCCGCTGGCCATGGTCATGTGCAACCACACCGTCGGCGAGGCGGCGCTGGGCATCCAGTGGCATGTCATCGGCATGTATGCGCCGAGCTTCATCACCGGCTCGCTGATCGCCCGCTTCGGCGTGCGCGCCATGATGGCGATCGGACTGACGTTGATCCTGGTCGCCGCCTCCATCAGCCTCGCCGGCCTTGGGCTTTGGAATTTCTGGATCGGGCTCGCTGTGCTCGGCGTCGGTTGGAATTTTGCCTTCATCAGCGCCACCACGCTGATCACCGAGTGCCACGATCCGCACGAGCGCAACAAAGTGCAGGCGTTCAACGACTTTCTGGTGTTCGGCGCCATGGCGATCGCGTCGTTCTCGTCCGGCGCGCTGTTGTCGCGCTATGGCTGGTCCACGGTGAACGAAGTGGTGTTCCCGGTCATTCTTGTGGCGGCGGCGCTGTTGGCCTGGGGATCGTTGGTGCGAAAACCCAGGCCGGTGTGATAACCTTCGCCGGCATCTTCAGGCGAAAGGACAGCCCATGGCCACGAAACTGCGCAAGGCGAAACGGACGGCGCCAGCTGGACGGGCTGCGCGGAAGACGTCGCGATCTTCGAGCAAAATCTCGGCGCGCCGTCGCGTTGCCACTGCGAGGGGCAAGGCGAAGCCGAAGGCCGCACCGCGCAAGCAGACCTTCGTGGCAAGCCACCTTAATCCGAACGCGTTCGAAGTCGGATTGCGCTCCTACGCAAAATACCGCGACCTCGGCATGGCTGCCGCGACCAACGGCCTGGCGCAGGCCCATGTCATCAAGATGATCCCGCCCTGCGATCCGGCGGTGGTGTCGAAGCGGCATTATCACGACGTCGAATTCCAGATGATCTACGTGCTCAAAGGCTGGATCAAAGGCGAGTATGACGGCGTCGGCGAGGTGACCATGGTCGAAGGCTCGTGCTGGCTGCAGCCGCCGAAGATCAAGCACACGGTGTTGGATTATTCGCACGATTGCGAATTGCTCGAGATCATCCTGCCGGCGGAATTCGACACGGTCGAACTGGAGTGAGCGGCGAGGAGGAAGTCGCTATGGCATCGTCCGCGCTGGCGCGCGATCTGCCGATAAAAGACCTGCCGATAAAGGACTTGGCGATTCTTGCCGAGCTCGAGCGCAAGGTGCTGTGGCTGGCGACATGGACCATCCACCACGCCAACCATTTGCGCGGCAATAGCGACGGCCTGAAGGTCGGCGGACATCAGGCGTCCTCCGCCTCGCTCGCCACCATCATGACGGCGCTCTACTTTCATAGCCTGCGGCCGCAGGACCGCGTCGCCGTCAAGCCGCACGCGGCGCCGAATTTTCACGCCATCCAATATCTGCTCGGCCGCCAGACCCGCGCAAAACTCGAAGACTTTCGCGGCTACAAGGGCGCACAATCCTACCCGTCGCGCACCAAGGACACCGACGACGTCGATTTCTCCACCGGCTCGGTGGGCCTGGGCGTGGCGCAGACGCTGTTCTCCTCGCTCGCTCAGGATTACGTGCGCGCCCACGGCTGGGGCCGCGACCGGCCCGAAGGCCGCATGATCGCGCTTCTTGGCGACGCCGAGCTCGACGAGGGCAACATCTTCGAGGCCATCCTCGAAGGCTGGAAGCAGGGCCTGCGCAATTGCTGGTGGATCGTCGATTACAACCGCCAAAGCCTCGACGCCGTGGTGCGCGAAGGGCTGTGGGAGCGTTACCAAAACCTGTTCCGCAATTTCGGCTGGGACGTGGTGGTGCTCAAATACGGCGCGTTGCAACAAGCCGCCTTTGCCGAGCCGGGCGGCGAGGTGTTGCGCCAGTGGATCGATCATTGTCCGAACCAGCTCTATTCCGCGCTGGTGTTCCAGGGCGGCGCGGCCTGGCGCAAGCGCCTCAATGACGAGATCGGCGACCAAGGGCCGGTGACGCGGCTCATCGAACGGCGCAGCGACGACGAGCTGGCGCGGCTGATGAACAATCTCGGCGGCCACGATCTGGCATCGATCATCGCGGCGTTCGACGCCGTCGATCACGACCGCCCGGTTTGCTTCATCGCCTACACGATCAAAGGCTACGGCCTGCCGTTCGCCGGGCATAAGGACAATCACGCCGGCCTGATGACGCCGGCGCAGACCGAAACATTCCGGACGTCGATGAACATCCGGCCCGGCCATGAATGGGATCCGTTCGAGGGTCTCGGGCGGCCGGCGGAGGAAATTCAGACCTTTCTCGATCGCGTGCCGTTTGCGAGCAAAGGCGAACGCCGCTTGCAGGCCGCCCGCATCGCGGTGCCGGCCGAGCTGCCGGTGCCGTTCCAGCCGAAAACATCGACGCAGACCGGATTCGGCGCGCTGCTCAACGAGATTGCGCGCGACGACACGCCGCTCGCCGCGCGCATCGTCACGACGTCGCCCGACGTGACGGTGTCGACAAGCCTCGGCTCATGGGTCAATCGCCGCGGCCTGTTCGCACACGAGGATTTGGCCGACACGTTCAAGAGCGAACGGATCCCCTCGACATTCAATTGGAATTTTTCGCCGGCCGGCCAGCATATCGAGCTCGGCATCGCCGAGATGAATTTGTTCATCGCGCTGTCCGCGCTCGGCCTGACCCACAGCATCAACGGCGAGCGGCTCATTCCGATCGGAACGCTTTACGATCCATTCATCGCCCGCGGCCTCGATGCGCTCAACTATGCCTGCTATCAGGACGCGCGCTTTATCCTGGTGGCGACGCCGTCGGGCATCACGCTGGCGCCGGAAGGCGGTGCGCACCAGTCGATCGCCGAGCCGCTGATCGGCATCGCGCAAGATGGTCTTGCCGCGTTCGAGCCGGGCTATGTCGATGAGCTCGCCGCCATCCTCGCCTTCTCGTTCGACTACATTCAGCGCGACGCCCAAAAGGATGCCGAAGGCGAACCCTCCGAGCGCAACTGGCTGCGCGACGAGACCGGCGGCTCGATCTATCTGCGTTTATCCACCCGTCCGATCGAGCAGATCGAGCGGCCGATGACGCCCGCTCTGCGCCAGGCGATCGTCGACGGCGCTTATTGGCTGCGCGAGCCCGGCCCGAACTGCCAGGTCGTGGTGGCTTACACCGGCGCGGTCGCCCCCGAGGCCATCCAGGCCATCGGCCTGATGGCGGAGGACCGCCGCGACGTCGGGCTCTTGGCCATCACGTCGGCGGACCGTCTCAATGCCGGCTGGACCGCGGCATGCCGGGCGCGCGAGCGCGGCCTGGTTCACGCCCGCTCTCATATCGAGCGCCTGTTCGCCGGCCTGCCGCGGCATTGCGGCATCGTCAGCGTGCTCGACGGCCATCCGGCGACCTTGGCCTGGCTCGGCGCCGTCCAAGGCCATCGCGTGCGGCCGCTCGGCGTCGAGCATTTCGGCCAGACCGGCTCGATCGAGGACCTCTACCGCCACTACGGCATCGACGCGCATGCCATCATCGCCGCCGCCGAAGCCATTGCGCCGGGCCGTCCGATCCGCCATCTCGGGGTTGTTTGATCTGTAGGATGGGTAGAGCGCGGCGAACCCATCACCTTTCTGAAATGCCGCAGCGAGACGGAGGGTTTCACTCCGTTCAACCCATCCTACGGACTAAAATCCGGTCGGACCTACCGCGCCGATCCAGTGCTTGACCTTAGTTGGCGCCTTTTCGTCCATGTAAAAGAAATGCGTCATGGTAGGTCGCACAGGCTTGATGTTCGGATCATCGAATTTCATGCCGACTTTGCCATGAAAGACCTTCAGCAGGGGGCTGTCCCAAAACTCCACGACATCGTGATGCGCGGTCAAGCCCTTGTCGATGAACTGCCGCAGGTTTTCT
>Ga0210395_10003028_pt1 | contig 12935 bp, 13 predicted proteins | sample IncBWH4OmetaG_FD_150861 | JGI IMG/M metagenome (GOLD analysis project Ga0210395, IMG submission 150861) | Forest soil microbial communities from Barre Woods Harvard Forest LTER site, Petersham, Massachusetts, United States - Inc-BW-H-4-O ...
CCGTTGGCTCCTCGCAATGACGGAGATGCCGATGCGGCTGGTTACTTCCACTCCCGCACGTCGACGAAATGCCCCGCGATCGCCGCAGCGGCGGCCATGGCCGGCGAGACCAGGTGGGTGCGGCCCTTGTAGCCCTGACGGCCTTCGAAGTTGCGGTTCGAGGTCGAGGCGCAGCGTTCGCCGGGATTGAGCTTGTCGGGATTCATAGCGAGGCACATCGAGCAGCCCGGCTCGCGCCACTCGAAGCCGGCCTTGACGAAAATCTTGTCGAGGCCTTCGGCTTCGGCCTGCTCTTTGACCAGGCCTGAGCCGGGCACGATCATCGCCTTGACCTTGGCGTTGACGGTCTTGCCGTCGACCACCTTGGCGGCGGCGCGCAAATCCTCGATGCGGCCGTTGGTGCAGGAGCCGATGAAGACGCGGTCGAGCGCGATGTCGGTGACCTTCTCGCCGCCCTTGAGCGCCATGTAGTCGAGCGAGCGCTCGGCGGCCTGCCGCTTGTGGGCGTCGGCAATGTCTTCGAGGCGCGGCACGCGGCCGCCGATCGAGATGACCTGCTCGGGGCTGGTGCCCCAGGTCACCAGCGGCGGCAGCTTGGCGGCATCGAGCTTGATCTCGCGATCGAAATGGGCGCCGTCGTCGGATTGCAGCGTCGCCCAGTAGCGCATCGCCGCGTCCCAGTCCTTGCCCTTCGGCGACTTCGGGCGGTCCTTCACGAACGCATAGGCCTTCTCATCGGGCGCGATGAAGCCGGCCTTGGCGCCGGCCTCGACCGACATGTTGCAGACCGTCATGCGGCCTTCCATGGTCAGCGCGCGGATCGCCTCGCCGGCATATTCGATGGCGTAGCCGGTGCCGCCGGCGGTGCCGATCTCGCCGATGATGGCGAGGATGATGTCCTTGGCGGTGACGCCGTCCGGCAGCTTGCCGTCGACCACGGCGCGCATGTTCTTCGATTTGGTCTGAATCAGCGTCTGCGTCGCCAACACGTGCTCGACTTCCGAAGTGCCGATGCCATAGGCGAGCGCGCCGAAGGCGCCGTGGGTCGCGGTATGGCTGTCGCCGCACACCAGCGTCACGCCGGGCAGGGTAAAACCCTGCTCGGGGCCGATGATGTGGACGATGCCCTGGCGCTTGTCGAACTCGTCGTAATATTCGAGGTCGAAGAATTTGGCGTTCTCGGCCAGATAGGCGATCTGCGCCTCGCTCTCCGGATCGGGATTTTTTTGCCGGCGGTCGGTGGTCGGCACGTTGTGATCGACCACGAGCAAGGTTTTGTCCGGCGCGCGCACCTTGCGGCCGCTTAGCCGCAAGCCTTCGAACGCCTGCGGGCTTGTCACCTCATGCACGAGATGCCGGTCGATATAGATGAGGCAGGTGCCGTCCGGCTGTTCGTCGACCAGATGGTCGTTCCAGATCTTGTCGTAAAGCGTACTGGGCTTGGCCATCGGTTACTCTGCCGTCTTCCCCTCGCCACCGGCGGTGTGATCCTGCCGCTCGGTGATGCGGGCGGACTTGCCGCGGCGGCCGCGCAGATAATACAGCTTGGCGCGGCGCACCTTGCCGCGGCGCACGACCTTGATGGAATCGATCATCGGCGCATAGAGCGGGAAGACGCGCTCGACGCCTTCGCCGTAGGAGATTTTCCGCACCGTGAAATTCTCGTTCAGGCCGGCGCCGGCTCGCCCGATGCAAACGCCTTCGTAGGCCTGCACGCGGCTCTTTTCGCCTTCGATGATCTTGACGTTGACGATGAGCGTGTCACCCGGCTGGAAATCGGGGATTTCCTTGCCGGCGGAGAGCTTCGCCATCTGTTCGTTTTCGATTTCTTTGAGCAAATTCATGGCGAATTCTCCATCGGCTGCGCTCTGCGACGCGCGGCTCCGACCGGGGTCTAAGCGGGTTCGCGGAGCTTCTACGCCACCGCGCCGGATTTGTCACCCTCCGGTCATCCGGTCCGCGACCCGCCGCGGAAGCGGCTTAGGAAGGCCGCCCAGAGGTCCGGGCGGCGCTCCCGGGTCAGCCGCTCGGCCTCGGCGCGGCGCCAGGCGGCGATCTTGGCGTGGTCGCCGGAAGTGAGGATTTCCGGGATCGGCCGGCCCTCCCACAGCTGCGGGCGGGTATAGTGCGGGTATTCCAACAGGCCGTCTGCAAAACTCTCCTCGGCGCCCGAGGCCGCCGTGCCCATGACGCCGGGCAGAAGCCGCACGCAGGCGTCGATCAGCGCCATGGCGGCGATCTCGCCGCCGGACAGCACATAATCGCCGACCGAGACCTCTTCGAGCCCGCGCGCCGCAATGACGCGCTCGTCGATGCCCTCGAAACGGCCGCAGACCAGGACGACTCCGGTAGCGCCGGTCAGCGCTTCGATGCGCGATTGGGTCAGCGGCGTGCCGCGCGGCGACATCAGGAGGCGCGGGCGGGTGTCGGTCGCCGTGCCATCGATGGCGCGGCCGAGCACGTCGGCCTTCATCACCATGCCCGGCCCGCCGCCGGCCGGGGTGTCGTCGACGGTGCGATGTTTGTCGGTGGCGAAGCTGCGGATATCGACCACGTCGAGCAACCAGGCGCCCGACGCCAGCGCCTTGCCGGCGAGACTCAAGCCCAGCGGCCCCGGAAACATCTCCGGAAAAATGGTGAGAACGCTCGCCCGCCACATGGCCTAGCGCCGTCTGTTGCCGCGCGCGGCGGGCGGTGCCTGTTGATCCACGTCCGGCGTGACGACCACCAGCCGTCCCGCCGCAAGATCGACCACCGGCACGGTCGCTTCGTCGAACGGCAGCAGCTGCGTAACGTGGCCATCCGTCGGCCGCACCTCGATCAAATCGCCGGCTCCGAAATTGTGCAGCGCGACCACGGTGCCGAGTTTTTCGCCAGCGCGGTCGACCGCCATGAGGCCGATCAGATCGGCGTGATAAAACTCGTCCGGCTGGTCGGGTGCCGGCAGGCGTTCGCGCAGCACGTAGAGTTTTACGTTGGTCAATTTTTCGGCGTCGCCACGGTCGGCGATGCCGGCAAGTTTTGCGACGAAGTGATCCTTGGCGCGGCGCAACGTTTCGATTTGCACGACGCGGCCGTCCTCGGTTTCGAGCGGGCCGTAGCCGGCGATCGCTCCCGGCTCGGCGGTGAACGAGTACAACCGCACTTCGCCGCGCACGCCGTGCGCGGCGCCGATTTGACCGAGGCAGATGCGCGCGCCGCCTGCCATCGTGCGTGCCTGTTAGGTTGCCGGTGCTGCCGGCGCTGCGGGTGCTTTCGGAGCGGCAGCCGCCGCGGCCTTGGCGGCTTCTTCCTTGGCCTTGCGCTCCTTGCGCGGCACCGCCTTTTCCGGATTGTTGCGCTTGGTGCGTTTCATGACGCCGGCGGCGTCGAGGAAGCGCATCACGCGGTCCGAAGGCTGCGCGCCCTTGGCGATCCAGGCCTTGGCCTTTTCGATGTCCCACTTCAGCCGATCGGTCTTTTCCTTCGGCAACAGCGGATTGAAATAACCGAGACGTTCGATGAAACGTCCGTCGCGGGGGCTGCGGCTGTCGGCCACCACGATGTGGTAGAACGGCCGCTTCTTGGTGCCGGCGCGGGCCATGCGGATAACGAGAGGCATTTTTCAGGTTTCCTTTCTCAGTGCGTATTACGTGATTGTTGGAGTTCGGAGCGTCACTTCTTTTTTCCGAAGCCCGGAAAGCCTGGCGGCAATCCGCCCGGCAGTTTCGGACCAAGTCCTGGAAGTCCGCGCGGCGGTCCACCGCCCGGCAATCCGGGAAAATTCGGCGGCAGGCCAGGCGCGCCGGGCATTCCCGGCGGCAATCCGCCCGGCATTTTTTCGGCAAGTTTTGCCATCTCTTCCGGGCTCGGCATGCCGCCGCCGAAGCCCAGCATGTTGGCGAGGCCGGCCATCGGGCCGCGTTTGGCGCCGCCCATGGCCTTCATCACTTCGGCCATGGTGCGATGCATTTTCAGCAAGCGATTGATGTCTTCGGGTTTGGTGCCGGAGCCGGCGGCGATGCGGCGCTTGCGGCTCGCTTTGAGTACGTCGGGATTGCGCCGCTCCTGCGGCGTCATCGAATCGATGATGGCGACTTGGCGCTTCAGCACGGTTTCGTCGAGATTGCGCTCGGCGAGCTGATTCTTGATCTTGGCGATGCCGGGCAGCATCGACATCATTCCGCTCATGCCGCCCATATGCTGCATCTGCGCGATCTGCTCGCGCAGGTCGGAGAGATCGAAGGTGCCCTTGCGCATCTTCGCGGTGACGCGCGCCGCTTGCTCGGCGTCGATGGTCGAAGCGGCTTTTTCAACGAGCGAAACGATGTCGCCCATGCCGAGGATGCGGTCGGCGATGCGGGCCGGATAAAAATCCTCGATGGCGTCGAGTTTCTCGCCGGTGCCGATCAGCTTGATCGGCTTGCCGGTGACCGCGCGCATGGACAGCGCCGCGCCGCCGCGGCCGTCGCCGTCGATGCGGGTCAGCACGATGCCGGTCAGGCCGACGCGCTCGTCGAACGCGCGCGCCAGATTGACGGCGTCCTGGCCGGTCAGCGCGTCGGCGACGAGTAGAACTTCGTGCGGATTGGCTGCGCGCCGGACTTCCGCGGCTTCCGCCATCATCGCTTCGTCCAGCGTGATGCGGCCGGCGGTGTCGAGCATGGCGACGTCGTAACCGCCGAGGCGAGCCGCCTGCACGGCGCGATTGGCGATCTGCACCGGCGTCTGGCCTTCGACCACCGGCAAGGTATCGACCGCGACCTGGCGGCCGAGCACGGCGAGCTGCTCCATGGCGGCCGGCCGGCGCGTGTCGAGCGACGCCATCAGCACTTTGCGCCTGGCATTGTCGGTCAGCCGCTTGGCGACTTTGGCGGTGGTGGTGGTTTTGCCCGAGCCTTGCAGGCCCACCATCATGATGACGACCGGCGCCGGCGCGTTGAGGTCGATCGGCTGTGCGTCCGAGCCCAAAATTTCAATGAGCTGGTCGTGCACGATCTTCACGACCATCTGGCCGGGCGTGACCGACTTGATCACCTCGACCCCGACCGCGCGCTTTTTCACTTCGTCGGTGAAGGCGCGGGCGACGTCGAGCGCCACGTCGGCTTCGAGCAACGCACGCCGCACCTCGCGCAGCGCCTCCTCGACGTCGGCCTCCGACAGAGCGCCGCGCCGGGTCAGGCGATCGAGAACCGCACTCAGCCGTTCCGAAAGACTATCGAACATCTCAAAACGCTTTTTGCGCCCGAGGGCGCATCGCGCTGTCGGGCGGTTACCTCCGGCCATCTGGCCGGTCGGCGGTTAAAAATCGTTCTCTTGCGAGAGCGGGCGGAAAATAGGCGCCAGGGCCATCCCCGTCAACCTTGGACACTTTGCCGGCCTGGGGCCTGGTAAATTGTATAATGGGATCAGCATGTCACGCTATTACACCGGCCCCGTCTCCGATCGTTTTGACGGCGAGCGCTTTTTCGACCGCCGATCTTCTCTTCCCCGAAATCTAGCGCTAGCAGTCGTGGCGAAGCCGGTAGTGCGGCGATGTCTGCCTTACGGCAGCACCGCTCGTTGCATGCGAAAAATTATTTCGGGGTTAATCGACAACGTGACTGAGGTCATGGCGCCTGACTCCTTCACGGTGCTCGGTGAGCTGCCTGGAAACACGTTGATGTCGGTGCTGGGAATGCTAAACCAGCGAAATTTGGCGCCGAGATCCACGCCCGGAGAGACTTCAACGTCAAGCCCGACGCCGACGCTGCCGCCGACCGTCAAGTCCGATCCGGAGAAGGCGCCGGCGTTGACATGCTCGTCGGCGAGGATGGGACCGGCGAAGGCGTAAGCGGTGACCGGATAGGGAATTTGCGGGCTCGGAGCAAAGGTCACGCCAAGCATTGCATCGAATGGAATCATCACCGGCGTGCTGACCTTGATCGTGCTGTCGGCCGGTGTCGCGGATATGTCGGTTGCTATGATCGATGCCGTGACGCCAGCCTTGATCGCCGGCATTGGAGCGCCAAAGTTCGTTGCCTCTGCATGATTGAGGTATTGCCACACGGCCACTTGAAATCCAACGGTCGCGAGCCCGTAGCGAGCCGGCGGAAGGTCTTCAAACTTTGTTGAACCCCGTCCGGGGCCACCTTCGACGCCGATCCGAACTTCGGTTTGCGGCCACTCCGCCTGCGCGCACCCTTGATAGGGAGGCTCATGTACTAAAGCTAGGCTACTCACGTCGTTCTGCGCGTGAGTGTAGCGAACGAAACTCACCGATTGATGCGCCGTCTTATCCGCTTTTCCATACGCGTCATCCGCTTTGGTCGAGGCCTCGTCGAGCAAGAGCGCAAGTGCTCTGCGCGCACGATCATACTCTGATTTCTGACACCTGTTCGATGCGGCCGCCATCTCATTGAGATACGTCGCCACTTGAAGGGCGTAACGCGGGTCATAAAAGTCTGCACCGACGCTGCCCGGCCAGTGGATTTCGTATACGGTTACTTTACTGGCGGGCGTCGTGTTTTGTGTTGTAAAGGTATTTTTTGACACGCTGGCATAGGGCAGCGGATACGGATCCGCGACCGCCGCGACCGGCAGAAACCCGACGGTGAAAACAATCAGCACGGCGGCGCAAGCACGCAGCGCGGTCGAACTACGCATCAAGATCGACATTTGCTTCCCCCACTGCAAGACGCGTCGTGATCATTGAGTGCCGGTTGGCGCCGCGCATCACCAGCACTGGTGACGGCGGCGACAATCAAATTGAGTGTGGCTTCGCCGCCACACAGACGCAGCCGAGATTCTGCGCCGCTCAATAGGCGGCCGAGGGGCAAGACGTGGATGGCAAAAGCAATTCAGGCGCCCCGCTCTCGCGTCCTCGATGCGAAAAAATTTCGCAAGTGATCAAGAAACGACAGGACGACCGGATTCAATGTTCGGTTCTTCAACGTCAGAACGACCACCGGCCATGGCCAAATCGGCAGCGCGATGGGGAGCGCCTTCATGGCAAAGCGTTCGGCGTAAAAGGTGAAAACGGTGTTCGGGAACGGCGCGATGAACTTCCCGGAGCCGACCAGATTCGCGCGCAAATGCGTGGAAAGCGTTTTCAGTCCTATCCGCGGCGCGGCCAAACCGTGCGACCGGAATATCTCCGTGATGACCCGATAATTCGTCGTGTCCGGTGGCGACAGAATCCAGGGCTCGTCGATCAGTTCGGCAAGGTCGATCTTACGGCGGCGAGCCCAGCGGCTGCTCATTCCGGCGGCGACGACCATGCGATCGTTGAACAGCAGTTCGACATTTAGGTCGTCGAAAAAAGGGTCGTTCGGCCGGATCGGATCGCGCAATCGCTGTAGCACGAAGTCGAGGGTACGATTGCGCAGCCTCGCGGCGTATCGGTCGAATTCCTCTTCATAGATGTCGATAACAACGCCTGGATAGTGTTGCGCGTAGCTCTCGATGACCGGTGCCAGGATTGCCGCAATGGCCTCTTGGCATCCAACTTTTATTTCGCCAGCGGTTGGATCGGATAAAAACTCAATTTCCTGCAGGCCTTGCCTGAGCTCGTCGAACGCTGATTGGCCGCGCGCCAAAAGCGCGCGGCCGTAAATCGTCGGCGTCACACCGCGCGAGCCGCGATCGAACAGCTTGGCGCCGACGGCATGCTCCAGGTCGATGATGAGTTGCGAAACGGCCGGCTGCGAAACGTGCAGCGTGGCGGCAGCCTTCGCCAGACTGCCCGCCTGCACGACGGTAAAGAACACGTGCAGATCGCGAAGCCGCAAGCGCCGGCCGATCCGGTTGTCCCAATCGACGATCTTCGACATCGGTATAGGCAAAAACTTTTAGCGGCAAAAGATATTCGGCTCTTCCACTTTTGGCAATGCGGCGCCTAGTTCAGGTGCTGGCCGCTGCCCGGTGAATGCGTTCGCCGGGTCCATCGGCACGGGAGCGACAGATGAAATCGCCATTGGCTGGGGCCGCCGTCGGCCTTGCCGGAATTTTTGTTGTCGGCGCCATGATCTGGGCGGTCGGCGTGTCGGGCGTACCGAACGGTGCCGACAAGGAAGAAGCCTTTGCTCAGGCCGGCATCGACCGCGTTGTCGACCAGCTCAAGTAACGGCGGCAACGACGCGTGCCGTGCCTTACAGCAAACGCGTGTCGTGACGCGCCGCCGTAGCAGCGCGCGCGATGCGCTCGAACGCACGCTTCATTGTCTCGCTGACGGTGTGGCGCTGTTGCGCGCCGACGCCACGGTGGTCTTCGCCAATGACAGTTTTCACGCCATCGCCCGCCGCGACGACGGCATCGGCCTGAAAAAGGGCGCAGTCGCATTCGCCGACGCCGCAGCCCGCAAAAAATTCAACGGTGCCATCGGCGCCGCCCTGCGATCGCGCGCCGGCACGTCTGACCGGGCGCCGGCGACTGACTTCATCGTCGCCCGCGCGGCCCGCGGCCCGCCCTACCTTGCGTCAGTCCGTACCTTGCCCGGGCAGCGCGACCGGCCGCATCAGGGGCGGGCTGTAGCCATGGTTTTCGTGCGTGACCCGGCAGTGCGCGGCAGCGCTGACGCCACCGCACTGCGCGACCTGTTCGGCTTGACCGATGCCGAGGCGGCGCTGGCGCTGGCGTTGCAAACGGGCGTAACGCCAACCGCCTACGCGCGCGCCAGGCGGCTGAGCCTCAACACTGTGTACACGCACCTGCGCCGACTGCGCGAAAAGACCGGCAGCAGCCGCTTGCACGAGCTCATCGCCAAGTTCGACGCGCTGCGATTCCCGGCGCGGCTGGACTGAACGCGCGGACCGCGTCCGCGCCGGCCGCCGAAAGGCCGTCGCCACGGCGACGTTCTCGGAATTACGAATTACGCTGACAATGCATTTAATCACCACGTCCGCGTGGGACGAAGAACGCACGGCGCGGCCCGCGATCTGCACCGGCGTCTGGCCTTCGACCACCGGCAGCGTATCGACCGCGACCTGGCGGCCGAGCACGGCGAGCTGCTCCATGGCGGCCGGCCGGCGGGTGTCCAGCGACGCCATCAGCACTTTGCGCCTGGCATTGTCGGTCAGCCGCTTGGCGATTTTGGCGGTGGTGGTGGTTTTGCCGGAGCCTTGCAGGCCCACCATCATGATGACGACCGGCGCCGGCGCGTTGAGGTCGATCGGCTGCGCGTCCGAGCCCAAAATCTCGATGAGCTGGTCGTGCACGATCTTCACGACCATCTGGCCGGGCGTGACCGACTTGATCACTTCGACGCCGACGGCGCGCTTCTTCACTTCGTCGGTGAAGGCACGCGCGACGTCGAGCGCCACGTCGGCTTCGAGCAGCGCGCGCCGCACCTCGCGCAGCGCCTCCTCGACGTCGGCCTCCGACAGCGCGCCGCGCCGGGTTAGGCGATCGAGAACTGCACTCAGCCGTTCCGAAAGACTATCGAACATCTCAAAGCACTTTTGCGCCCGAGGGCGCATCGCGCTGTCGGGCGGTTACCTCCGGCCACCTGGGCCGGTCGGCGGTTAAAAATCGTTCTCTTGCGAGAGCGGGCGGAAAATAGGGGCCGGGGCCCCTGCCGTCAACCTGGCGTTTGGCCCATATTTCTGGGCCTTTTCAAATTGAACCTAGCCATAGCGCCCTTATTTCTCACTCAGCATGTCCCGCTATTACACCGGCCCAGTCTCCGATCATTTCAACGGTGAGCGCTTCTTCGACCGCGAGGCGTCGCCGCCGCGCAGCCGGCGCGATCTGCTGCGCTGGTTCCTGCAGCGCCGGCTGCGCGGCACCAAGGCAAAATGGCCGGCTTGGGCGCCGTCGCCTTTCACCGACCATCCGCCGCCGCGCGTCGAGGGTGCGGCGTGCCGTATCTCTTATGTCGGTCACGCCAGTTGGCTGATCCAGACCGCCGGTCTCAATATCCTGCTCGACCCGGTCTGGTCGAAGCGCGTGTCGCCGTTCCGCTACGTAGGGCCAAAAAGGGTCAACGATCCCGGCATCGCCTTCGCCGACCTGCCGCCGATCGATGTGGTGCTGGTGTCGCACGCCCATTACGATCATCTCGATGTCGCGACGCTGTCGCGGCTCGCCGCCGTGCATCGCCCCAGAATCATCACGTCGCTCGGCAATGACACGATCATGCGCAATCATGATGCCGCGATCGCGGCCGAAGGTTTTGATTGGGATGATCGCGTTAGTCTCGGCGCGGCCGCGGTGACGCTGGTTCCGACAAGCCATTGGTCGGCGCGGAACCTGTCGGATCGCAACATGTCGCTGTGGGCGTCGTTCGTGATCGACGCGCCAATCGGAAGAATCTATGTCGTCGCCGATTCCGGCTACAGCGCCGGCCGGCTGTTTCGCCGCGCCCGCGAGCGCCACGGACCGTTCAAGCTCGCCATCCTGCCGATCGGCGCCTATGAGCCGCGCTGGTTCATGCGCGACCAGCACATGAATCCGGCGGAGGCGGTGCAAGCCTATAGCGATTGCGGCGCCGAGCTGGCGCTCGCGCACCATTACGGCACGTTCCAGCTCACCGACGAGGCGATCGATGCGCCGCTCGCCGCGCTTGCCGAAGCCTTGAAGGCTGCCGGTATTCCGGCCGAGCGCTTCCGCGCCTTGCGGCCCGGCGAGGTGGTGCAACTTTAATTGTGAATAAGCGCTACTTGAGCAAAACCAATACGTCGACGACGAGCTTCTTGCCGTCGGCCGTGACCGGATCGGTCTCATATTGCTCGATGAACAGGTCCTTGGCTTCGAGCCGCTTCTCGTCGAGATAATTGGTGATCGCCTCGTAGGTATTGTCCAATTCGTCGTAGGAGCCGTGATGAATGAACTTCAGGGCATGGCCTTCCGGCGATTGACCGATCGCGATATCGCCGTGCGGCGGGTTTTTCGGCGGCTCGACGATCGGCACGGCGGCCTGGAACTGGAACCCGGTATCGTCGGTCTGGGTGAAGATCGTCATCGGCGGCCCGTCGGTCTTCAACCCTTCCTTGTCGATATAGGCTTTGAGCTTCTTGAATGAGCCGCTGATCGTCTCGAAGGCCGAGTCCCACACCCCGTTGCCCTTCACGTAGACGATCGTCTTTGCCGTCAACGTCGTGTCCTCGGCGAACGGTTCCGCCGCCGGACTGGCGGACTTGTCGGCGGGACTGGCCGCGGCTGGCGCCGGCGGCGTTTGTGCCCAGGAGGGCTGTGGTGCGGCAAGCGTAGTGACAAGAGATAGGGCAACAACGTACAGGGCCGCGGCGATGCACGGCGCAAAGCGCAGCAACATTCGATTCTCCTCAAAACCCGGCGATCCGCGCTGCCGGCTGTCCCGCGGTCGCCGCTTTCTTGATCCTGTCGCCCAGCCAAAGTCTAACACGGAAAGTACGCGTCGCGCCCAATTTTGCGAGTGTGGGGACGGCCGCAATCGGACACTGGCGCCCGACCCTTGAGTCCTCATATAAGTCCCTGACATTCGGGCATTATCATGAGCGCGCTGGCGAACAGGGATTTCGTCAAGATGAATGGTCTCGGCAACGAGATCGTCATCGTCGACCTGCGCGGCGCACCGGGCCCAATATCGGCGGCCGAAGCGCGCGCGGCGGCGCACCACGAGCCCTACGACCAGCTCATGGCGCTCTATCCGCCGGATGGCTCCACCGACGCCTCCATCCTCATCTTCAACAATGACGGCTCGGAGGCCGGCGCTTGCGGCAACGGCATGCGCTGCGTGGCGGCGCTGGTCAGCGCCGAGACCGGCAAGGCGATGCTGGAATTCGAGACCACGGCCGGGCTCATCCCTTGTTGGCGAGCGGATGGCGGGTTGTTCACTGTCGATATGGGCCGGCCGCGCTTTCGCTGGGATGAGATTCCGCTGTTGCACGACGTGGCCGATACGCGCGCGATCGATCTCAAGGTTCCGGATGTGCCGAGCCTGCAGTCGCCGTCGGTCGTCAGCATGGGCAACCCGCATGCGATTTTCTGGGTCGAGGATCCGCAAAGTTTTGACCTGCGCAGCATCGGCCCGCGGCTCGAGCACGATCCGATCTTTCCGGAGCGCGCCAACATCACGCTCGCAGCGACGCCATCACGCGATCACGTGGTGATCCGCACCTGGGAGCGCGGTGCCGGTCTCACCAAGGCATGCGGCTCGGCGGCCTGCGCCGCCGCGGTCGCGGCCGCCCGGATCGGACGCACCGGCCGCAAGGTGACGGTGACCTTGCCCGGCGGCGATCTCGCCATCGACTGGCGCGAGGCCGACGACCATGTGCTGATGACCGGACCCGCCGCATACGAGCACAAGGGCCATTTCGACGCGGCGCTGTTCGCCGCCGCGGATGCCGCGCCGTGAGCGTCGAAGTCGTCACCTTCGGCTGCCGGCTCAACGCAGCCGAGTCGGAAGTGATCCGCCGCGAAGCCGAGCGCGCCGGCTTCAACGACACCGTGGTGGTCAACACCTGCGCCGTCACCGCCGAAGCGGTCCGCCAGGCGCGGCAGACGATTCGCGCGCTGCGCCGTAAGCGACCGCTCGCCAAAATCATCGTCACCGGCTGCGCGGCGCAGACCGAGCCGGAAACTTTCATCGCCATGGCCGAGGCCGATCAGGTGCTCGGCAACGCCGAAAAACTCAGCGCCGCATCCTGGGCGCAAGCGCGCGCCGCTTTCGGTCTCGCAGATGCGCCGAAGGCGATCGTCAACGACATCATGGCGGTCAAGGAAACCGCAGCCCATCTGGTCGATGCGTTCTCGGGCCGGACGCGTGCCTTCGTCCAAGTGCAGAACGGCTGCGATCATCGCTGCACGTTTTGCATCATTCCCTATGGCCGCGGCAATTCGCGCTCGGTGGCGATGGGCGCGGTGGTCGATGACGTGCGCCGGCTCGTCGGCAACGGTTATTGCGAGATCGTGCTGACCGGCGTCGATATCACCAGCTATGGCGCCGATCTGCCCGGCGCGCCGAAACTCGGCACATTGGTCAAGCAAATCCTCAAGCA
>Ga0210395_10003029_pt1 | contig 12935 bp, 10 predicted proteins | sample IncBWH4OmetaG_FD_150861 | JGI IMG/M metagenome (GOLD analysis project Ga0210395, IMG submission 150861) | Forest soil microbial communities from Barre Woods Harvard Forest LTER site, Petersham, Massachusetts, United States - Inc-BW-H-4-O ...
GCGTTGGCTTCCCAGTTGTAAGCGGTCCAGCGGTTGCCGCCCGCACGATCGAAGGTAAGTTGCGGCGGGGCACCGGTGACGGCGGAATAAAAATTGATGCCGTAGATGAACGGGGAAATGGGTTTGTTCTGTGCTGGATTGATGGTGATGGTCACGTTCGCCGTGGGGCTCGCCGGAGTGGCGCTGACCTGCGCGGAATTGGCGCTTTGGCCCGCGGAGTTCACAGCGGAGACGACGTAGTAGTAGGTCGCGCCGTTGGTCACGGTCGAGTCGGTGTAATACGTTGCGCTGGGCGAAGCAACCGCTGTGCCGTATGGTCCGCCGTTCGTTGTCGAGCGCTTTACGTTATAACTGGCCGCTCCTGCGCTGGCATTCCAGCTCAGGCTCACTTGCGCATTGCCGCCGGTTGCCTGCAGGCCTGCCGGCGTGGCGGGAGGGTTTACCGGAGCGACCGGGGCGGCGGAAACCTCGGCGGAATTGGCGCTCTCGCCGCCGGAGTTGACGGCTGAGACGACATAAAAATATTTCGCACCGTTGGTGAGTCCGCTATCCGTGTAACTGGTGGAACTGGGTGCAGCGATCTGCGTTTCCGCGCCGCTCGAGGTGGAACGCTTCACGTGATAACTGGTCGCCGCGGAACTAGCGGTCCAGGTTAAGCTCACTTGGGCATTCCCCGCCGTGGCTGCCAAGCCCGTGGGAGTTGCCGGCGGAGGAAGGACAGGCGTCGCGCTGACTTCGGCTGAATTTCCGCTTTGTCCGGCGGAGTTATAGGCGGAAACGACGTAAAAATATTTCGTGCCGTTGGTCAGGCCGGTGTCGGTATCGTTCGTTCCGACCTGCGTCGCGATCTGCGTATAAGGGCCGCCCGTCGTCGTGGAGCGTTTGACGTAATAGCCTGTCGCGCCTGAGCTGGCCGCCCAATTGAGCGTCACTTGCGCATTTCCCGCAGCAGCCGTTAGCCCGCTCGGAACTGCTGGGGCTTTCGCGCCACCGCTGCCACCGCCATAGCCGGTACTCGCGCATCCTGCTTGGAGCAGGAGGGTGCCAGTCAAGAGTCCAAGCACAAGAATCGGGAATCGACCGCTGGCAAACTTCATCTGCTTCGCCTCCCAATTGACGCGATTGCGGGGGAAGATTCCTTGGGCTACCCGGGAGTATCCGGGCTTTGAGCTGGGAATGAATGCTTCTGTGGAAATAGCTTAAGGAAGTGGCAAGTTCTCGACAAGCTGTCCGGTAGACCAGAAAAGGTTCCCGTCCGCGCGGGTCATAGCCGCGCGTCCTATTCCAATGCGTGGCGAGCTGGGGCGCAGCCCTTCGACTCAGCGCTGTCGGCTCTTGGGGTGAATCGCGCTGAAGCGCGATTCACTTCAGCGGCGGAGCAGGGACCAGGGGGAGGCGGCGGGGTTCGCCGTGGAAGCCGCGGAATTCGATTTCGTCGAGCAGGAGGGATGGGGTGACTACCGTGCTGGGGATACCGCCTTGGGCTGAGCCGAATGCGCCTAGCGCGGTGCCGGCGAAGCCACCGGCGGTATTTTGCATGTAGGGGAATACGGTTTCATCGTTGCCGATGCCGAGAATGTTGCGGATGGCGCGCAGCTGGAGGCCTTCGATGTGGCCGCCGCGGACCATTTCTTCGCGGCCGTCGGAAACGTAGACGCGGTAAACCACCAGCGGAATGCGTTCTCCGCTGGCGACGCCGCCGGCGATGCCGCCGAGAAAATCGCTGAAATCTTCCTGGCGAATGGAGGAGAGCGCGGGATTATCCATGCGCTTCACTTCCAGGCACCATTCGTGGCCATCGTCGCGGCAGGCATCGAGAAATTTCTTTTTCAGGGCCGCGGAGTCCAAGCCGCCATTGGCCTGCAGGAACAGATTGCTGGCGAGCGGGCGCATGTCTGAAAGCAGCGCCGAGCGCGCGTGGCCGTTGGACGTGGAAAAATCGGGGCCGGGACGCCGGGACATCAGCAAATTTTTCAGCGAGCCATTTTCGACCACTTGCACGCGCTGAGCTTTCACGCCTTCGTCATCAATATCGTAATTTCCCAGCAGCGGCTGGCCGTTGAATTCCTTCAGCGTGGGATCGTCCACGAGCGAGACGTTCGCGGGCAGCACGCGCGTGTTCACGCGGCCGGACCATTCGCTGCGCCCGCCCATGCGCTCTATGATTTCATCGAAAGCAGGCATGGTCGAAAGCGGCGGACGCGCGCCGGAAAGCGAAGGCGCGAGAGCCTGCGCTAGCAAAGAGCCGGCGGCGGGCGGGTCGAACAGAACCGGGCCGGTGAAATCCGGCATCAGCGGGCTTTGGCGCATGGTCATCAATTCAGTGCCGGTCTGCGCGAGCGAGCTGCCGACGGCGGCGGGATCGGGCAGGTCCGACGGCTTCGTGACGTAGGTGGCGAAATAATCGTGCAGAGACATGCCGTCGTCCGCGGTGGTATCGAGGGCGGCTTCGATGGCGGCGAGGCTGCGCGTGGTGCGGATGGTGGTGCCTTCGCTGTTCATCAGATAGTAGGTGACGTAAATCATGTAGTAATTCACGCGCGTGCCGCTGAGGTGCGGGAAATTGGCGAGCGCCGCGGACGCTGCGCGCGATTCGTCTTCCCAATTGCGGCTCGTCCAGTCGGGTTCGGCGTGCGCGTCAATCTTCACGAGCGGCGCGGCCTGGGAGAAGTCGTCAATTTCGGGCGGCTTGGTGAGGCTGCGCAGAAAAGATTGCTTCAGCGACATTTGCGTGACGGCTTGCTTGTAAGCCTGGTCGGTGGCGAGCCACAAGTCCTGGCGCAGCGAATTGTAATCGCGGTCAATGCCGACTTCGCCAGTAGAACCCAAGAAACCTTGGAAGCCGTCTTCGCTGATGAAGTTCGAACTGTCCAGATGATAATCGCCGACGCGCACTTCCACGCTCATGAAGCGATTGTGTGTGGTGGATGTGGAAACCAGCGCGCCGAAAGAGGATGTGACGGCGCGAACGTCGAGATCCATCAGGCGGTATTCCAGATAGAACGGTTTTTCGACGCCCGGGAGCTGCAGGCGAGTGCGGGCGCGTTCCATTTCGTCGTGCATGGCGTGCAGGGTTTTGTCGCTTTCCGATTCAGGGACGGCCGCTTGCGGTGTTGCGGCAGACGCAGACACGGCTGCGGGCCCTAGCAACACGGGCACGATATTTCTTGGGTGCGTGGTCGTAGCGGCGGAAAGAGGCAGCGCGCACGCGGCGAGCAATGCAATCGTTGCGAAGATCCTCACTGAGCTTGCCCCTTTGCTTGCGGATCGTGCGCCGGCGGCGGCAGGATCGGCGGCTTGTCGGTGGAAGTTTCTTTCTTCTGCACTTCCATTTCGGAAATCAAGATGGCGGGCGCGACCGCGGAAACTGGCACCGAGCCGGATTCGGCGCCACAGTAACCATTGAAAATATCGGGCGTGTCGCCGGTGGCGACGATTTTGGTGAGCGAGACGAGCGGCGTGCCGACGATGTCCACTCCACGCACCAGCTGGTCGGGCCGGCCATCAGGAAACACTTTGTAAACCACCAGCGGCAAAACCTGAAACGCCTGAGGCTGCTGGCGACCGGTGAAGGTGAAGCCGCCGGCGATGTCATCAATCAGCAGGCCGAAGGGCTTGTTCTGCTGCTTCACCAGCGCGATGAGCTGCTGGCGAAGCTGCTCGTTCGTCACGGTATGCGAGCTGGAAACGATCAGGTTTCCCTGGCGCGCCACCGGAACAAAACCCAACTGGCGGCGGCCGTGTCCATTCGATTGCGGGATCGTAACGAGCGGTGAGCGCGACATTAGAAACGTTTTCAGCACGCCATGATCCACCAGCTGCACGTCTGCGGCCGGAACGCCTTCGTCGTCGAACGCATAATTTCCCAGCAGCATTTGGCCGTCGAGCGATGCTTCGGTGGGATCGTCCTTGATCGAAATGAATGAAGGTAAAATCTGTTCGCCGACTTTGCTGGTGAAGGTCTGGCCCTCGTTGATGTCCTTCTGGCGGAAGCCTTCCGCGCGGTGGCCGAAAACTTCGTGGAAAAAGACGGCGGCGGCGCGTCCGGTGAGAAGCGCGGGTCCGGCATAAGGATCCACGAGCGGAGCTTTATCGAGAGCTTCCGTCTCCTGAATCATCACTTGAATGCGAGCGAAGACGATCTTGTCGGACGGAGCGTCCTTGGGATCGAGCCAATCGAAATTGGCGTAGCGGTTGATGTCCATGCCGTCGGGCGCTTTGCTTTGCACGTACAGCTCAAGGCGGTAATGGACTTGCCCGAATGCGAGCTTGGTGCCCTCGGTGTTCACCTGGTATTGATTCATGCCGAGCGCAGTGAACGTGGCGATGGAATTTAAAACCTCAGGCGACTTGCTGAACGCGGCAGTGTATTTGCGCACGCGCTCTTCCCAAGGCTTGCGGTCTACTTTAATTTCCACGCGCGGGCCGATGGAACTGTGTGGATCCTCCCGCGAAAAATCCGGCGCGCTGCCTTCGGCGGTTTGCACCTGGACTTCCTGGCTGGTCTTAACTTTGATGAGCGCTTGAGTGGCGGCGCGGTATTGGCGATCGGTCTCGTGCCAAATCTCGCGGCGCAGCACTGGAATCGCATCATCCACGGTGGCGGACGTGCCGGGGCTGGTCCAGCTGGGCTGGCGGTCGGCCAGCTTGTGCGTGTCGTCCCGTTGGTAGGTGCCGACGCGCGTCTGCACTTCCAGCCAACGCGCGCGAGTCTCGCCGCTGGTGAGCAGCGCGCCATTCGAGCCGGACACTTCGGAATATTGGCGGTCCGCGACGGTATAACTGATGAAGTAGTCGGCGGGGTCGCCCTTGGACATGGCGGCCATCGAGCGGTCGAGCTCGTCCTGCATGGCCGTGAGCACCGCGGGCATGGGAGCCTGCGTGGGTTTCGCGGCTGCCAGCGTGGCAAAGGCCGCGGCTAAAATCGCGATGCCGGTAACGAGGACTCTTGGTCTATGTGTGGTTTTCATCGTTGCGCAAAGTCTAACAGTTTAAGGTACGATGCCTTCGAATCCAAAGTGAAAAGCCTGGTGCGGATGGAGCCCGGGGCAGCAGTGCAGCATCGAAAACAGAGCGTGTGATAGATTCATCGGATATTGAGACGCATTCGGCAGAAGGAGATTTAGATGCGCGCGATGGTGGTAAAGAGGTACGGAGCTCCGGAAGTTTTTGAGGTGCGCGAAGTCCCCGACCCGCAACCGAAGCCCGGCGAAGTGGTGATCCGCGTGAAGGCGGTGGGCGTTAATTTTGCCGACCTGCTGCAACGCATGGGAATTTACCCCGGCACGCCGAAGCCGCCCTTCGTGCCGGGATTCGAAGTGGCCGGAGTGGTGGAAAAAGTTGCCGAAGGGGGCAAGGCCAGCGACGGTGAGCCTTTGCACGTGGGCGATGCCGTGGTCGCGCTTACCCAGTTCAATGCTTACGCGGAATGGGTGGCGGTGCCGGCGGGGCGAGTTTATCGCCTGCCTGCGGGAATGCCCTTCGACGACGCGGCAGCAATTCCGGTGAACTATCTGACTGCGTACCACTCCATGTTCGCCATGGGCAATCTGCAGTCCGGGGACCGGATTCTGATTCATGGCGCGGCGGGCGGCGTGGGCATTGCCGCGGTGCAGCTGGCGCGGGCGCGCGGACTGGAAATCTACGGCACGGCGGGGCCCACGAAGCAGGAATATCTCCGCAAGATTGGCGTGGACCATGCGATTGACTACGAGAAAAACAAATTCGTGGACGTGGTGCACAAATTCGCGCCCGATGGAATTGAAATGGTGATGGACGCGATCGGCGGGAAATCCTTCGCCGATAGTTACAAATGCCTGGGACCCACCGGACGGCTGGTGGTGTATGGCTTCTCCGCGGCTGCCGGTCCGGACGGAAAGAAAAGCGCGATGCGCGGGATGCGCGCGTTGCTGCAGACACCGCGATTTCATCCGTTGAAACTGATGGCGCGGAATATTTCGATCATCGGCGTGAATCTGGGACGCATGCCTGCGCGCGGCGCGCTGTTGCGCGGAGAGCTCGATGAAATTTTCAAGATGTACACGGCCGGCAAGGTGAAACCGATTATCGGCAAATCGTTTCCGCTGGCTGATGCGGCGTCCGCGCATAAATATATTCATGCGCGGAAGAACATCGGCAAGGTGATCTTGACGGTGAAATGAGCGGCGCCGGATCATTTTGGCGCGGGAGCGGGCGCTGGAGGTGCAGCCGGAGCAGGCGGCGCGGCCGGAGCTGCCGGTTTCGCGAATAGCGTGTCGTCCAGTTTCGGATTGATGCGCACGGTCTGCACCGTGGATTCGAATAGTTTCGCGCCGTCACGATACGTCTCAGTTGAGAACGCGAACTGGCGACCTTCCACGTTGCGATAGTCGCTCCAATGCTGCTCGTTGTCGCTCGGGCCGTGGTCTGTCGAGGACTGATAGCGCGCCGCCGCCAGTAAGTGCGTAGCGGGATCGAAGTACAGCTTCACCGCGCCAAAAGCACCATTGACCGCAACGCCCAGCGTCTTCTTCCCGGCGATTTCCTCTTCTCCGATGGCTTGCCCGGTAATTTTTCCGGCGAGCGCCCGCTGATACAGGCCCCAACCCCCGCCAAACAGAGTAATGCCGCGCTTGAATTCGCCGATCATGTCCGTGGTATCGCGAACGCCGTCCGGAAATTTCAGCCAGGATGATGTTCCGTCGCAAACTTGCACGATCATCGTGGGACCCAGGCTTACTTCGCCATACGAACGGTCCGGGTAGGAAACTTGCCACGTCACGCCGAGTTGCCGGTCGCCGCGCGGATTGTGCAGGATGCCGTTCTCGCTGAATCCCAGGGTCGCGACGGATTGCAGCGCATCGCCACCGGCAGCCTGCGCGGCGGCCTGCAGGATTTGCTTGCCCTGCTCGAGGGATTCCGGCGTGGGGGCGGGGGCGGCAGCAGCGGAAGCGGCCTGCTTGGACGCACGCAGCGCTGGGGAAAGCACGTCCACTTCACCAAAAGGAATCTCAGTGATTTCCGCGCCGGCAAATTGCTTCTTCACTGCATCGCGAAACGCGCTGACGTTGCCTACCAGAACGATATCCAGGTCACGCGTGGTGAAATATTTTCGGGCCGTAGCCTGCACTTGTTCGAGTGAAGTGGCGCGGATTTCTGCCGGGTAAGTCTGATTGTAATCTGCGGGCAAATCGAAGGCCGCAACGGTCAGGACGCGATCGGCAACCTGCTCCGCGGTTTCCGATTCGATGGGATACACACCCGCGAGATAATCGCGCGCAAAATCCAACTCCTTTTGCGAAATTTTGCCTTGCGACATCCCCGTCAGCAGATCCATCACCAGCTTGGTTGCGTCCACGGTGGCTTCGGTGCGCGTGTACGTCTCCACCGCGAGGGAGCCGGTGTAACGGTGCGGAGTAAAAGCGGATGAAGCTCCGTAGGTGAGGCCCTTCTTGATGCGCACTTCGGTATTCAGGCGGCTGTTGTAGCTGCCGCCGAAGATATGATTGGTCACATCGAGCGGCAGAAAATCCGGATCAGCGCGGCGAATGGCGATTCTGCCGATGCGAATCTGCGTTTGCACGGCGTCGGGCTTATCAATCAGCCAGACGTGAGTAGCCGTCGCGGCCGCAGGCGCTTGCGGCGCAGCAGCGGCGGTCCCATCAAGCTTCGGCCAGTCGCCGAAATATTTTTCGGCGATCGCGAAAGCGTCTTCCGGCGTGATGTCTCCCGCGAAACCAAGCACGGCCTGATTCGGCGCGTAGTTTGCATCGTGAAATTTCACGAAATCTTCGCGCTGCAGTTTCTTCACCGTGGCCGGCGTGCCTGCTTCCGGCATGCCGTAAGGCGAATCGCCATACAACGTGCGCGCGAACGCCAGCGTCGCCAGATAATTGGGGTCGGAGTACTGCACTTCCAGGTCGGAGAGAAGTTGCTGGCGCTGGCGATCGAGTTCTTCTCTGCGAAATGCTGGATGCAGCACCACGTCGCACAGCAGATCCATTCCCACGCCTAAATCTTTTTTCACGACGTCGAGCGTCACGGTGGTGGCGTCGCGCCCGGCCCTCGCTTCCAAGGTGCCGCCCACAAAATCAATCGCTTCGGCAATTTCCTTGGCGGAGCGCTTCGCGGTTCCTTGTGTGAGCAGGCCAGCGGTCATTCCCGCCACTCCTGGCATTCCCGCGGGATCCTGAACGCTGCCGGCGGAAAGAATCACCAGGCGCGCGGCGACCGCCGGTTCGCGATGATCGCTGACGACAAAAACGCGCAAGCCGTTGGGCAGGGTCTTCGTGGCCGCTTTGGGAAATTCAAATGTCCGCGGCGCGCCCGGGGCAGGCATTTGCGGCGAAAGTTTCACGCCTGGCGGCACGATCCCGGACGCTTTCTGCGGTGCCTGTGACGAGGCGGGTTCGGTTTCGCTGCGCGATACGGGCGCAGACGCTTGTGGCCGCGCCTGCGCGCTGGGCGCGAATGTGGCAATCGCGGCGGAAAACATCGTTGCAGCAATCAGAAAAAGTGACCGGCTGGTAACCCGCTTCATTGTTGCTCCTGAAAATGTTTTTCGCATGGTGCGTGGCGTCATTGTTGCGCGGGTGCTCCGGGCGCTCCGGGCGCCGCCGGCGTTACAATCAGCACCGTCGCGTGTGCGGATTGAAAATACTCCTTCGCCACGCGCTGGATGTCCGCCGCAGAAGCGATGAGGTAATGATCCAGCTCGGTATTCGCGAGGCCCGGATCTTTTCCGATTACCGCAGCAGATGCCAGCGCCACCGCCTTTTCTTCATCCGTATCGCGGCCCAGAACGTAACCGGCGATCTCCTGATTCTTGGCTTTTTCCAGCTCTTTCGCTTCCGGCGGCGCGGTTTTCAAGCCGTCCAGCACGCCCACCAGCGATTTTTCGCCCTCTTCGGCGGTGTGCCCCTGATTCATGATTGCGTAGGCCCAGAAAAGATTGGGATCTTCGGAGAACGCGCCGAACCCCGCCGCCTGCACCGCAATCTGCTCCTTGTACACAAATGTCTGGTACAGACGGCTGCTCTCGCCTCCTGCCAAAATATTCGAAGCCAGGTCCAGCGGATACGCATCCGGGGCATAGCGCGCGGGAATTTTGTAGCCGATCACCACGGCGGGAAGCGGCGTATTGGAATACGATTTTTTCGCAACGCGCTCGGCAGTCTGCGGGGGCTCGGGATTATTCAATCGCGGAATTGGTTTGGCCGAAGCCGGAATGCCGTCAAAGTATTTGTTGGTCCACGTCAGAGCCTGCGCGGAATCGAAATCACCAACGATCACCAGCGTCGCGTTATTCGGCTTATAGAAAGTGCTGAAGAAATCGCGCACATCCTGGATCGTGGCTTTATCCAGATCTTCCATGCTGCCAATCGGCGTGTGATGGTAGCCGTGCACGGTGAACGCGGCGGCGCGCAAATCTTCCTGTAGATAACCGTAGGGCTGATTCTCGATGCGTACCCGGCGCTCCTCCTTCACCACTTCGCGCTCGGATTTGAAATTTTCCTCGCTGACGTTGAGGCTGCCCATGCGGTCGGCCTCGAGCCACAAAACGCGCTCCAGATAATTGCTGGGGAAAGTCTCAAAGAAATTCGTGGTGTCGTCCGTGGTTTCGGCGTTGTCGAACCCGCCCACGGCTTCAATGATCCGGGAATGTTCCTCGGCCGGAACGTGCGCCGAGCCTTTGAACATCAGGTGCTCAAACAGGTGCGCGAAGCCGGTGCGCCCGGGCCGCTCGTCCTTCCCGCCCACGTGATACCAGACTTGCAGATTGATGATGGGCACCTCGTGGTCTTCCAGCAGAATCACTTGCAAGCCGTTAGGCAGGGTGTGCGTCGTGTAGTTCAGCTTGGGAGGGCGGACTTGCTCGGTATTTTCCTGCGCGGCATCTCCCTGCGCGGCATTACCCTGTGCAAAGACCGGCGTGCTGAATAACATGGCGCAGAGTGCGCCGCAAATCGCCAGCGCGGCGAACGCCCGTAGATTCACGCGGAAACCATGCCGTATCGTCATTCTCAGTTGCTCCCGTCGAGGGAATTTACCGCGCGAACCCTGGCTGACCGGCAGCGAAGGTTTAGTATCAACGACCCCGCGCACAGGAGTCAAACCCGCGGCCCAGCGATTTCGCGTTGAATCGTTTCGCGATTATGGTGATTCAGGCGGTCCAAAAAACCGGGGCGTCCAGAGGCTTCCGCTCGCACTGCTTCGCGCACCTCCGTTAGACGCACGCCGGGGCGAAAGGACGCTATCGGTAAGGCGAAAGTTATCAATGAGATCGGGCGCACGCGGTAGCAAGAAGGTTACATGCGGTTGCGGGAAACTTTGCCGCAATGTAAGCTGATTTTCGGCGTAGTAATTCCAGGTGCCCCGAGGTGAATGATGAGAAGTTTGGCCGGCCTTCTAATAGTCGCGCTCTTCGCGGGGGTCGTTTACAAATATTATTGGTCGAGCCTCCAATCTACGGGAGCAGCGACGCCTGCGCAAGTCATAGACATCGTCGGTGTGAAAAATGACTTGCTAGGTATCGCGACGGCCGAGCGAGCATATTCGGCAGAACACGGTACTTATGCTTCGCTGGATGAGCTCATTTCCAGCGACCAACTGATCATGAAGAGCACCAGCCACAATGGATACACTTTTACCGTGGAAACAGGAGACCAGACATTTCGCGCCATCGCACACTGCCCCACGGCGACGAACCCGAGCTGCACCAGTCTTATGGTAGATGAATCCATGGAAGTGCAAGCCGCGCCGTAAAGCGCTCATCCGTGCCGGGCAGTTCCGACCCACGCCACCACTCCGTAGGAGGGCGGGTCTGAGACCCGCCCCTGCGACTTCCAAAGAAATCGAGCGCGGCAGTGGCCGGCAGCGTTCACGGCACACACCAAGGCTCATCAGGGCGTGCGTTTTTGGTCCGCCACGGTCACGCCCGCCTCGGCGTAGTCCGTAGGCGGCAGATCCACAAACGTGACCTGAATATTTTCCCGCTTCGCCCGGCCGTCTTCGATCAGCGCCAGTGTGATGCGCTCGGCTAGCTTGCGTTTTTGCTCGGGTGTGCGCCCCGCGACCCACGTCACTTGCACGTAAGGCATCGCAATCCTCCTCAGAACTCGCAGACATTCTACCGGGATATGGCGGAGACGAAAAACGTGAAAGCTGTCGTTACGTTGTGCGCGGAGCGGGCGACGGCAACCTCGTGCCGCACTGCGGACAATTCGCCCAGCCCAGTTCCACGCTGCGGCCGCAATGCGGGCAGGTGGGCAGCAACGACGTGCCGCAGTGCGGGCAGAACGTGTATCCGGATTTCAGAACTTGCGCACAGCCGGGGCAAGGCTTCATCAGCGGATCGCGCAAGATGAAATAGAGAATGATCCCGATCGCGTTGGGAATAAAAATCGCCAGCAGAGTCCACATCACGTAGCGCATGCCGCGGCGCTTCGCATCGGCGTACACGTAGCCGACCAGCAGCAGCCAGATCGCCGGCACGATTCCCACACCCACAATCATGAGAAGCTTGGCAAATCGCGGAGTGTGGATGAGCTCCGGATCGTGTGAAAATATCAAGAACAGAGTGAATGCCGAGGATAGCCCGAGTAAAACGAATGCCACGATAATCCGCACCGCGCGCGGAATCACCTTCAATTCCTCTCTGAATCGGCTCATGCCAATCTCCTTTCGCGCCGCTGTTGCAGGGAGAGCAGCACTGCCGCCGCGCCTCCTGCCAGCCATACGGTCGTCGTAAACACGCCGAATACGATCCAGGCGTGATTGAATCGGGGGTCCAGCATTCCCAACACGCCGCCTGTGAATAAGCGCACCAGCGGCCAGCTGAGCAATGTCAAAATCCACGCGAACACCAGCAGGCCAATGATTACGGTGCGATTCCAGCGGTGCTCGATTTCCTCTGCCAGGCGAATTTGCGCTTGCGCGCGGGCGCGCTCTACCACGATGGAGCGCGGCTGCGGCGTGGGCAAGCGGCGCAGGCCGCCGGCCAGCAGTTTCCATTTTTCCAGCTCCGCCCCGCAGGAATCGCACGTGCGCAGATGATCCATTAATTGTTTTTCTTCGCCGGGATCGAGCACGTCCGCTGCAGCGAGCGTCAGCAGCGTCCGGATTTTTTCATGTTCGTTCATAGCCAGTTTTCTCCGGGATAGCTGGTTTCCATGGTCACGCGCAAGCGTTCCAGCGCGCGGCGCAAACGCGTTTTCACCGTGGAAAGGGGCGCACCCAGCACTTCGGCGATTTCTTCAATCTTCATTTCTTCCTCGAAACGCAAGGTCAGTACTTCGCGCTGCACGACCGGCAGCATTTCGAGCACTACTCCCAGGCGCTGCGAACGTTCGCGCTGCAGGATTCCTTCAATCGGTGGCTGCTCGCGCGACGGCAATCGCGTCGCCGCGGTTTCTCCTTGTGCGCCGTCGCCAATCGGCTCGTCCAGGCTTTCCGGACGCACGCGGCGCAGATGGTCAATCGCCAGATTCCGCGCCAGCGTGAACAGCCACGCCTCAAAACTGCGCCGCGGATCGTAGTGCTGAATTTTTTCCGCCACGCGCAGCCAGGTTTGCTGGAACAGGTCTTCAGCCTCGGCAGGTTGGCGCACCATGCGCAGCAGATAACGATAAAGGCGATTCTGATAGCGCGCGAGAAGCGTGGAAAGCGCGTCCAGGTCGCCGCGCCGCAGTTGCGCTACATCGCTATCCAGAGCCACCCGCCCCTCCCAGTACGCTGCTGCTGCGCTCTCGCGGCCGGCCGCCGCGCCGGGTATCATCGCACTGTAACGTGTTGCGCTGCCCGTCATATTCATACTACGGATGAGTATGCGTAAAAGACTCAGCGTCATATGATGCTGTGCCGATTGGGCTTAGGAGGAGTGAACGCCCGCCAGCCCGTGCGTTACCAGAAATTTGCACTACTGCTCACGCACGTGTGAGCGTCTAACCGGGCGTATG
>Ga0210395_10003030_pt1 | contig 12935 bp, 9 predicted proteins | sample IncBWH4OmetaG_FD_150861 | JGI IMG/M metagenome (GOLD analysis project Ga0210395, IMG submission 150861) | Forest soil microbial communities from Barre Woods Harvard Forest LTER site, Petersham, Massachusetts, United States - Inc-BW-H-4-O ...
CGGTTTCCCGCCAGGGCAGCAGAGGCACAGGCCTGGGCGCTCCGCTCGACCCCGGCCCGGCCCCGGCCCCGCCCAACACCGCAGGCAGCGGCGCCACAGCCGGCGTTTTGCTTTCAAGCCAGCCCGGCCCCAAAGTTGGACTCCCCAGCAACGGCGCCACGGGTTCGCTCGCCATGTCTCCCACCGGCGGAGACAAACCCGGCCTGGGTGGCGCCGGCGGAGGCACCAGCATCGGCCATGGCAACGGCCCAGGTAGCGGCATGACCGGTGCAGGCCCGGGCGCGGGAAAGTCTGACTCCGGACACGGCTCCGATCCCAATGCGCGATCTGGAATTTCTCCCTCCCCTGGCCCCGGCGGAGCGGGAAAAGAGCCCACCGGCACGCCGGCGGTTCGCGGCGTCGATATCAGCGGCGGCAGCAGTCAGGTCAATCTTCCCAGCTTTGGCTCCGATCCTTCAGGCAGCGATCCGCTGACTCCCGGACGCTCCTCCGTAAAGCACGGCCAGACACTCGGAGTAACCGTCGTCGCCACAGCAACTTCCGGAGGAGCCTTCGAGCCCTACAAGAATCTTTTGCGAGGCGAAAAGTACACCACCTATTTCGATACCTCTCTGGGCACGGTGGTGATGGAGTTCGCCGACGAGACGGCGGTCGGCCATCCCTACGGTTCGACCCTGAGCGCTCCTGTCGCGGTGCGCACTGATCTGGCCAGCGGTCTGCCGCATGCCCGCATGGTGGTGACTTGCACGCTGGACGCAGCCGGCAATTTAAAGAACATACGCGTTCTCGAAGCCGGCCCCGCCGAGATGACAGCGAAGGTCCTCGCCGCTCTGCGCAGCTGGAAATTCGAGCCCGCCCTGCGCGGCACCCAGCCGGTCGACGTCACCGCGATTCTGGGCTTCGGGATCGACACCAACGACCGCTTCTGACCCATCCAGAATCGACGATCTCCTTTCTTCCGTTACTTCCAGCATCCCCATCCACTGAACTTTCCACCGAAAACTGCCGATATCTAGATCGTGCGAAGAGAAGCGCGAAAAGAAGCACCCGCCGGAAGACTCCCGCCCATCATGGGGATCACGTAAATGGATTTTGACGAAGCCATCGGCATTCACAGCAAGTTCAAGCGCAAGCTACGCCGCTACCTCGAGCAGCAGGATGGCAGCCTGCATCCCGACGAAGTAAATCTCGACAACAATTGTTTTCTGGGCCGGTGGATTTACGGCGAAGGCGCGCGCTATGCCTCGCTCCCGGAATTCATGAAGCTGAAGTATGAACACGCCCGCTTTCACTCGCTGGCAGCGGAGTTGGTCAGGAAGGCGAATTGCGGTCAATCCGTCGACGAGCAGGCCGCGCCCTGCGCTAATAGCGAGTTCTCGACTTCGTCCTCTGCCGTCGTCATTGCGATCGTGGCCATCCGGAAGAAAATGTCAGAATCGTTCTGAGCGGTGGAAGACTGAGCTATTTCGCGCTTCGCCTCCGCCGCTGCGGCGGAATCACGCCCTTCTCCGGAAGCTCCCGCTCGATCTTGTCCGACAGTTTGTGCAGCGGCTTATCCCCCGCCGACGACAACTGCCGCCCGGCCGCGGACACAGTCAATCCCTGCCCCGTGTAGATCGCCTCGGCAAAAGTGGTCCCCGAAATTGGCGACGCCACTGCAAAAACTCCGTGCGGCACACCGCCGGTGAACACGGTCGCGATATAGTCGCCCACCATCAACCCGTTCTGCGAATTCGGCAACCAGCCGAGCAGCATCGGCCCAGTAAGCGCAACCGGCGCACTCCACGTCGTGCCCCCGTTGGCGGAGGAAATGTAGCCCACCAGGAGCTGGCAGGTCTCCAGCGTGCAATCGCTCTGCGAATAGTAGTAGTAGTGGAGGGCCACGTGCGCCGTAGCGCCTGAAGTCGCCGGATCAATCCCAATCCCCGGGATGAAATGGTCGACCACGCTGGAAACGTCATCGATGGGAATGCGTGTAGGCGAACTCCAACTCACACCGTTGGTCGAAGTGCTGTACACGAGGTCGTTGGTCGAGCAGTTGGCGCGAAACCGGCAATCCTCCCACACCGTCCAGACCGTGCCCGCACCGTCCACCGCAGCCGAGGGCAGCGGCCCGCTGCGAATTCCGCCCGCATCGCCGTGGAACTGCACGTTCGCGATCGCGACCGGGGCTGTCCAAGTCAGACCGCCATCGCTCGAACTGAACGCCGCCATCACATTCGTCTCGATCGGCACCACCACGGTCCCGTTCGGCTGGACCAGCGGCTGGCCGCCGATTCCTGTCGCCCCATCCGCCGTAGACACGGGCGTTCCCCACGTTAATCCGCCGTCGCCGGAAGTGCTCATCCAGATTTCGTCGTTATTGATGGGGTCGTCCCACTCCAGATAACAATTGCCATAGTGCGGACTGTTCGGCCAACTGTCGCACACAATCCAATTCTTGTCGGAACTCTCGGCGGTTGGGTCCGCGCTCACGGGATTCAGCCAGGTCAACCCTCCATCGATAGAGCGGCTCACCGCAACAGCCGGCGTCCGTGAAGTATTCGAAAGCGGCAGCGAAGCAATCATCCACACGCTGTGCTTCGCGTCATAAGCAACAGCCGGATCGCTGGCCGCGTCATACGGCCCCGTCTCCGTTCCCTCACCCGTAGTCAGGCCAGGCAGAAATCCGTGGGTCCAGGTCGTGCCTCCGTCGCTCGAAGTCGCCCATCCAATCGCGGTCGCGCCTCCTGGAGAGATGCGCCCGGTCTGAAACGCCGCCACCATGGTGTTCCCATTTGCCAGCATATGTGGCTCCACTTCGGTCGCATGCTGCCCCGGGAGAATCGTATAAGGATCCGAACTAACCTGAGTCAGGTTGGGGCCCACGGGATTCCCCGGTTGCGTCACGGTCACAGGGGGCGATGAAGAACCGGAACATCCCGCCAGCGCAAGCGTCATCAATAACGGCACAAGCACCGCGATCGTTCCAGAGCCGAGAAGTCGAAATCGTATTCGCATTAATTCAAGAGCCGCGTGCGATTTTACAGTAGCGCCGCCGTCCCCGGCGGCTGTCGCGGGGGCGTCCCGCCCGCGCTTGCCAGAGCAATAGAAAAGCCCGTCATTCCCATCATCGACGCGCGCTCTTCAAACGTCAATGCTACTTATGGCGCGGCCTTGGCTCCCGCGCGCACAAATGCAATCCCTACGTCATCCGCGTAAATCGATTTCCACCCCTTGCTCCCAGCCAAAATGTTGGCCAGCGCCGCGTCTCTCGGCAGCAGCACGCAGGAAGCTTCATGCGCATCGAGAAACTCCTCCCACCCCCGCTCACCGTGCATCATCTTCAAGTAAGACTTGAAGAATTCCGCCCCATACAAATCATGCCGGTCATCGACTACGACCCGCGCCCCGGGATAAAGCCGGTAAATCAAATACCCACCCCAGTAATCTGGACTGAGCATCGGCCCCGGCACATGATTTCTCTCCAGATAATTCACCGCCTCCCTCGGCATGCGCGTCGGACTAAAATGTGCATCCATCAGCCAACTCGACCCCGCTCGCCCGCCATTCGCCGCGATCGCCAAGGTAACGATGATCCCAATGATCGGCCACGCGTGACCGCGCAGTCCCCCTTCAACGGAACTCATTCGCTGAAAGAATCCCCGGCCAATCCCCACCGACGGCAGCAGCGGCCCCACCACCATGACCAGCAGAATCGACGAGACCGGAATATTCCGCGAAGCATAAAGCCCCGCATACACCGCGAACAACACGGTCAGCCCGGCGCTCAACCGCAACTGCCGCCCACGGACCGCAACCACGGCAACCGCAATCAGCAACAACGCCAGAAAACACTTCTGCGCCGCTCCATGAAAGTTGGGCGACTGAAACTCGTCGATGTGATCCATCAGAAAGCGGTTCGACAGATAGGAATAAATGTGCCGGTGCAGTTTCCATCCGTAAGGATTCACCAGACTGGCCACCAGCGAAAGCAACCCTACCCACGCGAGACTCCGCACCCGCTTTCCCGCCGCCACCTTCTGCAGCAATTCCTCGATCCGGCCTTCCCTGGCTGAAAACCACGTCCATATCGCTCCCAGCAGAAAAATTCCCCACAGCACAAACCCCACCAGAAAACCGCCGTGCAGGTTTACCCAAACCAGCATCAACAGCGGCAGAGCCCATAACCACCGCCTGCCCGCTCCATCTTCACCCTCGAAACCATCTCGCTCAGAAGAATCCAGAATCCAGAACCAGGCCAGCGTGAACACCCAGCTCACCACGTGCGGCCGCGCCAGAAAATGAATCATCGAAGCCGACACCGCCAGCAGCACCAGCACCACCGCCACCAGAAAATTCGTTCCACGGGAGATCATCAGCCGAAATAGCCACGCAAACACCGCCGCAATCGCCACCGCAGTGAGCCACACCACCCCGTTCAGTCCGAGCGTGGCCTCCACCTGGCCCACGATCACGTCGTAGAGCCACTCCCAGGCGAACCACGGTTTGCCAGCCATCGTCGAGGAGAACGAATCCACGCGCGGGATCGCATGCGTCGCCAGAATCCGCTGCCCCGTGCGAATATGCCATCCGATCCCCGCGTCCCCCAGCAGGCGCACCGACAGCGGCGTGAAGACCAGCACGCCCAGCAGCGCCACAAAAATCAAGTCCGCCGCCGAAGGCATCGCCACCCGCGCCCACGCCGGAGTTTCGACTGCCGAAGAACTTCTCTGAGAACTTCTGGAACCCTCTGCCATCGCGCTGAATCTTATAGAGGTGAGGCCATAACAGCAAGATGGCGGACCGGGTCACGAGTAATATGACGAACAGCACGATCCCTCGAGTCGTGATCGTCGGCGCCGGCTTCGGCGGCCTGAATGCCGCCCAAGCGCTGGCCAAAGCCCCGGTGCAGATCACCGTCATCGACCGCGCGAACTACCACACCTTCCAGCCACTCCTATATCAGGTGGCCACAGCCGGACTTTCTCCCGGAGAAATCGCCGCCCCCATCCGCTCTATTCTTCGCTCGGATAAGAACGTCCAGGTACTCATGGCCGAAGTCACGGGATTCGACCTGGCGCGTCGCATCGTCAAAACATCTGAAGCCGACATTCCCTACGACTACCTCATCGTCGCCGCCGGCGCCGGCCACAGCTACTTCGGACACGATGACTGGGAGCCTTACGCCCCCGGCCTCAAGACCATCGAAGACGCGCTCGAAATCCGCCGCCGCGTGCTGCTCGCCTTCGAGTTGGCCGAGCGCCAGGCCTCTACGGGCGAAACCGCCGCCCAGCTTAACTTCGTGGTAGTCGGCGGCGGACCAACCGGCGTCGAACTCGCCGGCACACTCGCCGAAATCTGCCGCCACGCTCTCACCCACGAATTCCGCTCCATCGATCCCGCGCGCACCCACATCCTGCTGCTCGAAGGCGGCCCGCGTGTATTGCCCGCCTATGCGGAAGACCTATCACGCAGCGCGCAGGAACAACTCAATCGCCTGGGAGTCGAAGTCCGCACCTCGACCATCGTGACCCAGATTGAACCCGGCGCAGTCTACACCGGCAATACAAGACTTCCAGCCACGGTGATCCTGTGGGCAGCAGGAGTAGCCGCCTCCCCGCTCGGAAAGAGCCTCGGCGCCCCGATCGATCGCGCCGGACGAGTGCTGGTCGAACCCGACCTCAGCCTTCCCGGCCATCCGCAAGTCTTCGTGATTGGCGATCTCGCCGCCCTGAAAGACGAACACGGCAAAATGCTCCCCGGCGTAGCGCCGGTAGCCATTCAGCAAGGCCGCTTCGTGGCCAAGTTAATCCGCCAAGAACTGGAATCGAACAACAAAGCGGTTGCCCCACCCTTCTCGCGTCCTTCGCGAGAGGAGCCTGCCCTGAGCGAGCGCAGCGAGCCGAAGGGTGGGGATTTCGACTCCCGCTCTCGCCCCCGCCCCGCCTTCCATTACTGGGACAAAGGCAGCCTGGCCACCATCGGCCGCGCCGCCGCCGTCGCCGAGTTCGGACGCATCCACATCTCCGGCTTCATCGCCTGGCTCTCCTGGCTGTTCGTCCACATTCTCTTTCTCATCGGCTTTCGCAACCGCCTGCTGGTGTTCATTCAATGGGCATGGTCCTACGTCACCTACGAACGCGGCGCACGCCTGATCACCGGCAGCACATATTTACCCGGATGGACGGCCGATCAACATCCTGATCCTGCCCAGCCAGACGCTGTGCACCCTTTGTGAACCCCTGGCCTAATTTTGGACACAGTCCGCCGTTCTCCAGTTTGCTAATCTCCCCAGGGTTCCGATAAAGCATGCCCCAAGGGAATCCGGTCAATGAGCGTTGGCTTGCATGTCGGTGGCTGACGAAGTCAGGTTTCAACAGGTATGGGGCGCTGGCGCTTTGAAGCTCTTGAACCGGCTATTTGGCCTGGTCTAAGCTTTCCCTTAGTCTCGGGGTGAGGGACGGCACAGGTTTTTACCGTTTCCACTGTCCTGGGTTCGACCGAAGGAGAACGGTTGGCAGGCCGGGCCACGTTTCTCACCCCGCGACGAAGCGTTTTCCCATAGCGCGCTCAGCCTGTCAGAGAGTGCAATGGCGCTTTATCGCCATTTACCAGGCTAGGCGTACAATTTTCGTCCGACTCTTTTCTTGACAAGCCCTTAGGGAGCGCGCATTGTTCTCGTGTCACTTTCCGACAGACCTCGCCCAGAGTCTTTCGCAGAAAGCGGATTCTGTCTGACCAGGCCCTTCTGTTCTTCGGCGCGGTCCACGAACACCCTCGAGCACAATCCTCGTGGACGTAGAAGGAGATCGCCATGCGGGCACATACACACCCAATGAGGTCTTCCACGCCTCACAAGCGCACCCTTGAGGTGGAGGTTCTTTGTGTTGGTTTCTGGTCGGTCGCAATTATTGCAGTTGTGGCGATCCTTACAATTGTCGCTGTTCCAAGCGCTCTTAGCCAGATCCCTATCGAGAACCAACAGAATAGGGCGTCGGCCAAATCCACGCGTCAGAAAGCTCTCTCCAGCTCCTCCGGCTCATCTCTTTTTCTGCCGGTGGTTACCTACCAAGGTGGCTCCCAGGCCAGCATGGTAGCGGTTGCGGACGTCAACGGCGACGGGAAGCCGGATCTGATCGTCCTCAACTGCGGCAATTGCTACGGTCCCTCATCAATCACTAATCCCGGCTCTGTAGACATAATGCTGGGCTACGGAGACGGAACATTTCAGCCAGCGGTGTCCTATGGGACCGGCACCGCCAGCCCCCGCTTTGTGGTCGTTACAGACGTGAATGGCGATGGCAAGCTCGATCTTGTAGTGGCCAATCGGTGCATCGACAACGGCTGCTTGGTGGAAGCCGTCGTAGCCGTGCTTTTGGGCAACGGCGACGGAACGTTTCAGCCGGCGGTAACCTACAATTCGGGCGGCCTATTCGCCTCATCGGTGGCAGTTGCGGACGTGAACGGCGACGGAAAACCTGATCTCGTGGTCGGGAACGACTGCGCCGATTCTAATTGTGACGGCTCGGTGGGCGTGCTGTTGGGCAACGGGGACGGAAGCTTCCAGCCAGTGGTGCCCTACAGGGTCGGCGGAAACTTTGCTTATGCGGTGGCGGTTGCGGATGTAAACGGCGACGGAAGACCGGATGTGCTGGTGAACACGAATTCCTGTAAACACGGGAGTTGCAACCAAGGCGCGGTGGGCGTGTTGTTAGGCAATGGTGACGGCACATTCCAGCCCGTAGTGACCCATCTCTCGGGAGGGAATTTCCAGATTTTTTCGGCAGGTTCGCTAGCCGTGGCGGACGTGAACAAAGATGGCAAGCCAGATCTCGTAGTCCAAAATGCCCAATGCTGCAACTCAGTCGATGCTGTGGCGGGTGTGCTGCTGGGCAATGGAGACGGCACTTTCCAGCCGGTCGTAACCTACCCATCAGGCGCGGGCGGTTGGGGTACCTCGGTAGCCGTCGCAGATGTGATTGGCGACGGAACCGTCGACATCGTGACGACTGAGCAGGACTCTGGAGTCAACGGTATCAACCACGGATTGGTGGCCTTATTGTTTGGCAACGGTGACGGCACCTTCCAGGCGGCGCAAACCTATGACTCTGGTGGTTTTTTGACAAACTCGGTGACTATCGCGGACCTAAATGGCGATGGACGGCCCGACCTCTTGGTGGCAAACATCTGTGCGGACGACACCTTTATTTGCCAGCGCTCATCCGTGGGCGTGCTGCTGAATAACTTGGGAATCCGAAAGGTGGCAACCACGACCACTCTAACCTCTTCGTTGAATCCGTCGTTCATCGGGCAGGCGGTTACATTCACGGCCACAGTAACTTCAACGGTGGGAACCCCGCCGAAGGGAGAGGCCATCACGTTCTACAACGGAACTGCAGTTCTCGGTACCGCTCCATCGAGTCGAGGAGTTGCCGCGCTGACCACATCCTCGATGCCGGCAGGTATCTTCACCATCACAGCGAGGTATTCCGGCGACTCCGGCTTCGCTGCCAGCACTTCGCCCGGGCTTAAGCAAACGGTGAACTTCACCACGAAGTCCGCGACCTCAACTACATTCACTTCCAGCCTGAATCCATCCATCTACGGGCAGAGGGTAACCTTCACGGCCCAGGTGACAACGGCGGGAGCACTGCCGCCAACCGGCCACGTTACGTTCACCTGGGGAGGAATCGACACCATCGGGTCTGCACTGCTTAACAGCAACGGTGTGGCCACGCTGACCAAATCAAATCTCAACACCGATCCTTATCCGCTAACTGCGGTGTATCGCGGAGACGTAAACAACCTGGGCAGTACGTCGCCGCTGCTGAATCAGCTTGTGCTGCAAACCACGACCTCGGCCACACTCACTTCGTCTCCCAATCCGTCCACGCAAGGGCAGGCGGTGATTTTAACGGCGAAGATTTCGTCGCCGACGGTAACCCCGACCGGACCGGTTACCTTCACTGCAGGGACGACGGTATTGGGTACGGCGCAACTCAGCGGCGGCAAAGCAACGCTGACCATCTCGTCGCTGGCCATGGGCTCAACCGAAGTCACTGCGATCTACTACGGAGACTCAAACATCGCAAAGAGTTCAGCTTCAGTTATCCAGGCAGTACAGTAGAACGCGGAGTACCTCAGACCGTGCTCTCGTGGGTCCACAGGAACCTGGACTTCATCGCCAGTTGATCGTTTTGACCCCGGATGACGCCGAGCAAGCAAATTGGGCACAGTCCGCCGTTCTCCAGTTTGCGAATCTCCCGAGGGTTTTCGATAAAGCATGCCCTAAGGGAATCCGATCACTGAGTACTATGCGGATTTATCAACAGCTATGGCGCGTTTGGTCTGCGCTATCATCCGAGCATGAAACGAAATGCCTCGATTGCCTTGACTCTCGCAGCGCTTGTCTTAGCCTGTGGCTGTGCAAAGAAAATGGCTGTCCCGCCACCTCCGCCGCCACCGGAATCTATCCTTGGAAGCGAATCGAACGGACTGCCAGATTCTCTCTTCAAAGGCGATCAAGCTGTTTTGTCAGATCAGGACATCGCCAGAATCCTTAACACCCGGCTAAGCCTCGCCGGTCGACAACGCATGGCTATTCTCAGCGTTGGCTCCAGCAGTTGGTGGTCTGAAGACCTCGCCGACATTGAAGCAAAGAACTTCGACGCGCTGTTGCGAGAGTTAAAGGCGGACCCGCAACTTACCGATGTTCGCCTGCTGCCATCGCTACTCGTCCCCGAGAAGCGGACTGTTCCTTATCTACGCGAAGCCGCAGCCCGTATTCAAGCTGATCTCCTTTTCGTGTACACGACGCGCATCCAGACCTTCCGTCGAGATCGCTTCCTCAAACCGAACGAAGTCCACGCCCAGTGTGTAGCGGAATCTGTCCTATTGGACGTGCGGACCGGAATCGTTGCTGACACGGCGCGTGCTACTGAGAACATTGCGCTAACGAAGGCGTCATCTGATTTGAACTTCAGCGAGACTGTTGCTCGGGCGGAGTCGGACGCGAGGGGAAAAGCGCTTGTATCGTTGGCGCAAATGGTGGTGAAGCGCCTTGCGAAAGCCGACGAGTAGAGTGGCAACAGGCAAGACAGTGGAAAGATGAGTGATATGGGGATGTTACGACCTGTTTCATAATGCTCTCTTCGGAAAATCTAAGGTCAAAGAGTGTAACGGGGATTCGCGATAGTTGATCGAGTCCGACGAGGGCGCGAGTATTTTGAGACTGTGCAATTTCGAACAGACGCTCGATTGCCAGTTTGGGCATGATTATCCGTGAGCAGACTTCGGGGGAGGGCTGTTCAGCAAACGTCCCAACTCGAAAGAGCTTGGGGCGTTTTGTTTTGGGAAGAAGGTCTTCCGCAAGAAAGAGGCCGGACCCAAGATCGAGTCCAGCCGCAGTTTGAAACGGTCGTGAGGGTCGAATGGCGTACAGTCGCTAACCCATGACCGTGTTCCGTTCGTAACAGGAACAGCTTACCCGCTGCGGGTCTCAGGAGCTGGTCAATAGTGCACACTCAATGAGGATTTTACGACAGTAATCGAGGCTGAACTCGGAAAGCCAGCGGGTCGAACCTCAGCTAGCCTTCCTCATTCTTGCAATACGATCATTCCCCTGACTGACTCCGGCTTGAACTCAACGGCTTTCTCGCCCTTCGTCGGAGACTCAACAACATAACTATTTTCTGTTTGTAGCAACAGCTTATAGGGTATCGAGTGCGTTCGTGAATTGTCGGCAATCACGGGAGAACTGTGCTCACTGGAATCGATGATGAAGACAACTGATTGGGGTTTCCCTCCTCCGAGAGCGATTGGGATAACCGGATAGACGCTAACGGAAAAGTAAGAGATGTACTTGAGCCAGAGTGCGATCGCTCCAAAACAAACGAGCACCTGAAAGGAAAAGCGCGCCACATCCCTGTCGACCCGCTTCTGCTCTTCCTCTTTGGTCTGAGCCGCGCTGAGCAGCGGAGCGATAGCGAACAAAGTCAGCCCGACTGCGGACAAAGCGAGCAACGCGAGCTTCAGGGTGACAGCGGAACTAGGTTTCCACCATCCTGAAGAAGCGGGCGAGCTGAGATGGCTTGCAAGAAGCGATGAGATTAAACCAAACGTGCAAAAGAGGCAGACACCTGATAGGAGAATGCCTTGAACGCATCGGTAGATGCGTGTCTTTCTCGGAACGTCCATCGAATACTTAATCCACGGCTCCACGAACTGAAGAGCCACGAATGCAAGTGCGGCGCTGAACAGCGCGAGTGGCAGCAAACACCAAATTCCGGCAGCGAGATACAGAGGGCGCAGCCACGTGGCAGGTGTGACGCCGTATTGCGCCAAGCGGAAAGTTACCACCAGGTAGCCGACAACATATACCGCGGCAATGATGCTAGCCCCCTGTTTGGCAAGATCGATCTTCCCTTGGTCCCCCGGTTCTACCCCTTCCGTCATAGAGTTCCTCGGAGGTACATTCTACCCCGATGTGGTGGGCGCGACGTGGGTGTCGCAAAATAGGCGATTACGCTCGTTGAGAATTGGCCGACCGGGTTCAGTGAGTGAAATGGGGATTTTGCGCCAACCATCACTCGCCGATGCTAACATTCACCTCGAGAACGATCTTTCCCCGGTAGCGCATGTCGAACAACTGGTGGAACAAGCACCCGTGGCTGGCGGCATTTGGCGCACTACTGTGTGGTTTGGTAAACGGGTACGAGGCCGTTTATGTCCGTCCGTATAGTCCGATGGCCATCGTGGACGGAGTTATTGCTATAGGGGGCTTCATCGCGTTTTTTGGACCGCTGCTTAGCGCGTTGTCCGACCACATCTACAAGTCGAAAGACTAGAGCCCCCGAACACAACGCGCGACTCGAAGCTCAAGCCGCGCCCAAGGCACTTGAGTGTAACCGCGATATTTCAACAATCACGAAGGGACGGTTTGCATTGGGGGGAAAGATCGAAGGTTTCTTACACCAAACCGAATCAAGACCAACGCCCACACACCATAAGGCGAGACTCTAAGAAATCCGAGAGAATCGAAGCCGCTAGCCTTAGACACCATATCTACCGCCAGCGCAATGCAGAGGCACAGCAGCACTACTCCCCAAATCATGATTGCAACCGAAACGACGCGCCCGTTCCGCGTGTTTCGATGCTCGTGGAAATACCCAACTAGGTACCAGAGAACGGCCACCGCCATCAGGTACAGAATCTCTCCCACCAACGCGCCATCGGCGTAATTTAAGGGAAACGTGGGAGCGTTTATGCTGCTCCAAGTTTCTCGGAAGGGCACGATGGCTAAGTGCAGTCTAGCAAACCGTGGAATACGGCAGTTGGGACAATATGCGTACATCCAGCGCATTCTATCGGCCCAGAAAGTTAGGAGTGCCGTCACGGCGGTCTGTGCAGCGCACAACGCGACAGGGAGCTTTAGCGACGCACAGACCATCAAGACCAAGCCGCCTATGGTGGCGAGGAATCCCACTTCGACTACGAAACGAGCGTAGTCTGTGGACTCAGCTTGCTGACCGAACGCCCGTGTGAACATGAGCAGTAAGGTCACCGTGCCCACGCCGAAAGAGATCACGGCATATGTTCGAAGTTTCCTCACAGATATCATTTTAGAAGGGTGGCTGGCGATTCGAAGCGTGACTGACGTAACCAGGCCATTACACGTTTTGACCCCGCATTACGCCGAGCAAAGCAAATTGTCATTCCGAAGACAGCCGGAGCGAACGCGATTGCACCAGAGGAATCTGCTCTTGCTCGTCATCCCGCGCGGATCGCATTTTGTCGCCCTGACCACACCGCGCCCACGCCGAACGAACTCACCTCTGACCCTGTCAAGCAAATTCTTCTCCCGTCCTCCTAACCCGTTCGCCCCAAAGCGAATTCTCCCGCGTCCCACTCGCAAACAATCGCTCTCAACCTGTTAAACTAGATGCATCTAAAGT
>Ga0210395_10003031_pt1 | contig 12934 bp, 15 predicted proteins | sample IncBWH4OmetaG_FD_150861 | JGI IMG/M metagenome (GOLD analysis project Ga0210395, IMG submission 150861) | Forest soil microbial communities from Barre Woods Harvard Forest LTER site, Petersham, Massachusetts, United States - Inc-BW-H-4-O ...
CATCTGCTGAAGATCTATCCTCCAATCGGAAAGACGGCCGATGACGGGCACGCCTTTCCCTTTCTCGGCGTGAGCATTTGGGAGCCTGAGGTGTTCGCCTTTTGGACGAGTACATGCGTAGGTGATCGGTTTGGATCTTCGTTTGATCGAGACCGCTCGCGATAAATGCCTTGGGACAGAACGAAGTCGCGCAACTCCCGGATCGTCGGCAAAACAGGAAGTTGAGATCATATCCAGATTGCCCGTGATGCAACCAAATGAGCGGCGGCTTTGACTTCGTTGCCCGATAGAGCCGCTACGTCCTGACTTGGGGGAACATCCTCCAGTTATACTCTCGTGGATATGGTCACACGTGTCGCTTCAGCCTTTCTTTTTCTGCTCGTTTCGTTGTCACTTTTCGCGCAAGCAAAACGTTCTGCGTCGGCCGAATTGGAAGTCCGAGATGCGCTCGCGAAGTTCGTCTACGCCTTCGATAATCTCGACTGGGAGAGTTTCCGTTTGGCCTTCGACGACGCCGCTACTGTCTTCTATCCGCGAGCATTTCCGGAGCGCGCAAACGGACGTGCTGAATTTGAAAAGACTTTCAAAGTGGTCTTCCAAGAAATTCGCAGCAGGAAAACGGCAGCCCCCGTATATGGACATTCAGCCAAAAGATATGAAGCTTCAGATGTTCGGCGATTTTGCGATTGCGACATTCCATCTGGACGACAGGGCCGGATTTCTCAATCGACGAACTATCGTACTGGCTAAGACCAAGGCAGGTTGGAAAATAGTGCACCTGCATGCTTCCGAGGTATCTACGACGACTACGCAGCGCTAAGCCAAAACCGACTTTGGCTTGATTTGTGGCAGTGCACATGGCCCTCCTAGACGTCTCGCGCGCGGTTCGCGTTGGCAGTTTTCGATCTAGTTCGGCCTCTGCAAGACACCAGCGGGACCGCGAACTCTTAAACTGAGGATCAGGCCCCCCGCCGCAACATAGACGACCGCTATGAACGCGAAGCTGGCTGCAAGTGAGTGCGTTCGGTCGTTGAGAAAACCAATCCCATAGTTCCCGGCAAATCCGCCGAGTTGCTCGATCGAATTGATCAGTCCGAATGTAGCGGCGGCCGCAGATTCGCTTAGCATCATCGTCGGTATCGCCTAGAAAGGGGGTAGCACGCGTACACGAAACCGCTGCCGAGAAGCATACACCCCAATCGCCAATGGGGCTTCGTGGCGGAAAACGGTCAAGAGCCCGAACATCAATCCGGCGGAGATCAGCGGAATAGCGCTGTGCCAGTGCCGTTCGGCCGTCCTATCAGAGTGCCAGCCGTTGATGAGCATTCCGGCGATTTCCATCAGAGCTGGAATCAGAAGCAGCGAAGTCACTGTCTGGTTAGAAAATCCGGAGAGGCGCTTCATGAAGGTCGGTATCCAGTAGATGGTTCCGAGAAATCCTGTAAGGGCCAGGAAATATGCAGGATCAATCTAGAATTCGCTTGTCGCCAAAAGCTTCCAAGATGTAGACCTCGAACTTTGTTTTTCGCTTCTAACTCCCCCTCCAATTCCTTGACGAGCCAGTCCCGTTCGTCAGGGAGGAAGCCAATGCGCTTGTACGGGCCGGTCCGTCATATAGAAGTAGGTGATGACCTCTACCGCGACGGCAGGAATCCCCTCCAAAATAAAGAGCCAGCGCCAGCCAGCGACTGCCAATGTACGTCGAGTAGCCAGCCTGCCAAAGGTGAGCCGATCAAATCCAAATGTGGAGGAGGCCTGGCAAGCCAGCAAGGGTCTTTCAGGCGCTCTTCCTCGAAGTGACGGCAGAGAAGGCAGACCAGCATTGTTCTACTTCGCGGCTACCACAATGCGGGCGGGTGGTCTTTTCCGCGTCATGCTATTGCGCCTTTTGGACAATTCCACGGGCAAACAACACACTGCGTCGGCTATCAGGACGCGGAGTCGAAAAATGGCATCGCTGCGAACTCCGGCTTCTCCAACTCGGCGGCCAACACCGCGATGCCCATCTCGCCCTTATAGAGGCTCTCGGGGCGTGAGATCAGTTCCTGGTGTGCGCCGACATTCGGCATCTCCATTGTCGACCGTGCTGCACGCTGCGTGAGGGCCTGGGATCGATGCAACCATGCCTTGTCACCCGTGTGCCTGTAAAGGTTGAGAAGGGCATAAGCCTGGCCAGCGTAACCGCAGCAGAGATTGCCGATCTGTCCTTCGGACTCCCACGTATCGAATCCGGCTTTCTCCGCCAAAGCTCCATACTCAGCTCGTTTCAGTGTGCGCTCGGCGAGCGTCCACAGGTACACGAATCCGGCACTGCCGTTGCACCAGCCGGGCATGTAATCGCCTATCTCCCGGTTGTGACGCCGGTGCGTGCTCCATCGCCACCGTGCCCTGTGCCCGGACTGTTCCGCGAGGCTCGCCAATTGATTCAGGCGCTCCTCGATTTGGATCGGCAAAGCGGCTCGTGACGAGCGGCACCAACACAAGGTGGCGTACAAAATTCCTGCCCAACCGTGCGCTGCCCCCGAGTATTGGATCTCGCGGCACTCAGAAATCGGGGCAAATTGCTGAAGCTGCTTCCACAATTCTGCAAGCGTTCGATTGCCGAAGTCGACGAGGGTTTGGGCATTCACAGACGCATCAACCGAGCACGCGTCCAGCAGCCAAGCCGCACTCAGCAGCGGACCTGACCGCCCAAGGGTGACGTCAAGGTTTTCGCAAGGGGCTGAGGTGGCTGCTGCGACGAAATTCTCAATCGCCATCTGCTTGGATGCCGGATCAGCCATCGCCTCTGCGAGGAGCGCCTGTACAACATAGATTCCGCTGGCCGTGTGATAAGGAGATACGCGACCCACCACTTCCTGTTTGATATCGATCTCTTCACAGTAGTACGCATCGGTCACGCCCATATCGCGGCCCGACCGCGTCGACCACAGATCGGCTAACGCCAGCAACCTGGAATCTTCGCGCGCACACGCGATTCGGTAAAGTGCATAAGCCACGCCAGCGGAGCCGTAGTTCACCGAGACTTTGGGCGCTGCGTTCAGGCCTTGGTTGAACAGCGTCCCGGAAGCATCGAGTCGGCCCAACATTCGCCGCAACATGGCTTCCGCATCCGGATATGGCACCGGGGCCGTTCGGGTTTCAGGAGCCGGAACGTTGGCGGCTACGGGTATCGCAATTGCTTTGAGTTTCTCGGCAAATTCCGCAACGGAGGCGTAGCGATCTGCCGGGTCTTTACTCAAAGCCTTCGCCAGGACCTGCTCCAGTTCGGGCCACGGTTCCACATTACGGCGAGAGAACTCTATGGGAGTATCCTCCGCGATCTGCCGTAGCATCTCGTTCCTTTCGAGGGAAAAATCCAAATAGTGATTGTCAGTGATCAGGAAGTAGATAAGCACTGCCAGCGCATACTGCTCGCCCCTCGCACTCGAATACGGATAACCCTTACCTGCCCGAATCGTCTTCGCATACTCGGGCTCGAAGAAGAATCCGACTCCAGCACGATGCGTCCGACGGAACTCACTATCCACACCAGAGATCCGAGCAACTCCAAAGTCAATGATCTTCACCCGGTCTGAATCATCCACCAGTACGTTACGGGGATGAATGTCCGAATGGATTACATCTTGTTCGTGCAACCGGGCGTAACTATCGAGAATCGCGACGCAGAGCTTGAGCAGACGGGTTCGCGTTGCTACACCGCCCGGCTGGCGTAAGTCCGTCGCTGCGGCTGAGCAATCCACCCCTGAACACCATTCGATAAGCAGATACCGGCGCTCGCCTTCGGTGCCGCTTTGCAGCAGCTTTGGGCTCACACTGCCATCGAGCCGTTCGAGAATGGCTGCTTCACGGTCAAACATGCGGGCGACGTCCGGGCCAGCATTCGGGCGCACAACTTTCAAGGCTGCGATTTTCCCGTCACCGGTCTTCACCTGGTAGAGTTCGCTGTCCTCAAGCACCTGCAGGCCGCCGAGCACTTGCGCTCCTGCGAATTCCGCACCGGGCTCCAAAGAAGGTTGAATCTGCAGTGCTTCCTGAGAATCCGCAGGTACCAAGAGACGCCCGTGAGCCAGACGTTCAAGCAGCGGATATGCTTCCTCGAGTGTTTGTTCTGGATCTGTTTGCTTTTCGCGGCTGTAACGGATCACCGCCTGGACGATGGTCACCGGCTTGCGGAACTGCTTCAACAATTCAGCAGCATGCTTGTCGACGATGCGCGAGGGAGTTCTCGAGCGCGGACGAGTGAGCGCATAATCGCCTTCTTCGGCCTCCACTTGTTGGCGCACCGATTCGGGCAAGTCCTTCACCGGGACGAGAAGAACGTCAGCAGGCAGAACCAGAGGATCGGTAATGGGCATCACTATCCCTCGGCTGCAGCAGGGTGCCCGAATGCCGCCTGGGGTGCCCATGTCTCAGTATTGACGTTGTCCAGACGCAGGCGCTCCAGCGCGAACTGCCACGGCTCTAAGGTTCGAGAAGGTGCATTCTTAGCCGCCAGCAGCGCTACCGCAAGGCGATTCGTGACCCATAGCCGCCAGCTCTCGCGTTCTTGCCACGCAAGCACACCTTCCTGCGGCAATGGATCGATGCCCCACGAGAGTAGCCCATCGTCCGTGACGCAGGCGGTGAAAGGCACACCTTGCGGTGGACAACCCTCCAAGCGAGTTGCAATCTGTCTTGCGGTTTGGTTCAGCGATTCGAAGTCCCAAAAATAGATAACGATCTTGTCGGGACGAAGAACGCCCGCAGCATTGTTTCCCACTTTGAAGTGGTACGCGTTCGATTCCGTCAAGACTTCGAGGAGTACGCGAAAAGCGTCCCGTACACATTTCGGCTGAGGGCTGAGATACAGCTTATACCCTTGCCGGGGTGCGATATTACCCCGCTGGGACGTCCGAGACTCCCAGTGAAACCAACCCTCCTGTTGCGGCGATACTTTCAGGCTTGTCCAGCGGCCGTCGAGGTATCGCCGGTTGGCACCCCCGCTCTCGATTCCCAAAATCGCGGCGACGGCATCCCTGGTGGGGAACTTCTTCTTCCACTGTGTTGACAGCGGAACCCTATTGTAAAGGTAAAGACGCGCCGAGAGTCTGACACTATCGTCGATGTCGAGGGCTTGGGCATATTTGAGCGCATTTAGGGACATTTCCGCCAGCGGGTCGCCGGGCTTTGTTATCGGAGGCCCTCCATAGATCACTTCATAGGCTTCAGAGCCGCAAACGAAGTGTCCATCGTGCGCAATTTCGAGGATGCCATCCAGCACCAACTCGGCAGCGGTTTGATTACACGAGTCTCCCAGCTTCGTCCGAACATAAGCGGGGATGGGGCACGGCGTGCTCAAGGTCAAGAACAGCAATGCGGTGTCCTGCGACACAGACTTGGCACTGCGTATACCGCTACCCTGCGGAACGAGCACGCCGTAGAAGTCGGGGTCCTTAGTGAGGTCCTTGAGTGCATCCTGCTGTTCGCAGGGAAGCCGATCGAAGACGACGAGCTGGTACTCCGGACTGGCGCGAAAATCTGCACCTTCGATGTTCCTGAGAACAACATTACTCATCGCCGCTCAAGCGCCTCGGTCCTGTTCTCAATTGCCAGACTGCTTACCCTCTTTTTCTTTTCTCGCCAGTTCTGCACGAAGGCCCTTCAATTCTTCCAAGGCTCCTTGAAGTTTTTGTTGCAACTCGTCAGCTTCCGCTACAGTCTGGGGACGCAAGCTTTCAGTAACCGCCTGCTCCTGTTTCTCCACGTCGGCAAGTACCTGCTTGAGTTGTTGCTTCAACGCAGCGAGCTGCTCAGGATCGCCCAAAGGATCTCCGCCCGGCCCGAAAGTGCCCGGGACACACTGCAGGGAGGGTTGGTTAGTTATGCAGTCGCAGCGGCTGAGGAGGATGCTGCAGTTGCAGAAGGTACCAGGATGCGATGCGCAGTCGCAATATATGCTCGGCTGATGCGACGCGCACAAACAACTTACAGCAATTGAACAGCCCTGGCAAGTGAGTGGATGTGATATGCAGTGGCACAACGTACCCACATGCGATAAGCAAACGCATAAGCTCGGCGACTGCGTCGCACACAAACAGAGGGGTACCCTATCGATGGGACCTACGTTGACCATCAGATCCTTGAACTTGAATGTCTTTCCCATTTTGTCCTCCTAATACTAGGCAATCCCAGAGTGGATCTGCGAGGACTAGACTTGCCCGAAGTAACGGCTGCACAGAAAGGGCAGGTCGCTCGAATTTCTTGCCCAAAAACTTTGGACCTGATGGATCGCGATGTCAAGTAAAAAACAAACAAAGCTAAGTCAGGGCGCACGGGCGGTTACCCTAGCACGACACAGCGGTAGAAGCTGTTATGAACGGTCGCTCAGTCGAAGGTCATCGAGATATGGCTGGACCATATTGGTCGGATCAGAATACCCCGATCAGGTACGCCCGATACACCTTCACGGTGGATGCCTCACTTAACGGCAAGTCCACCGGGCCACATAAGGCGATCTCCCTGTTCGGAACAGACCCCCAGGAGAAAGAGTTCGTTGCCGAGAATGATTTGATTAATGCCACTTACGCTGGAATGTGGCAGCTTCTTAAGGCTCGCCCTATCCGGCAGGACTCTTGCTAAGCCGATTAAGAGACACCCCATCTGTCGCAGCTTGGGTCTGGGCAAACGAGATGCCCGCTCGAGTTGCGATGCCACAGAGCGAGATGTCTGCTGCTCTCACCGGCGCTGCGGAATCTCGCAGACAAACGATAATCGCGATCTTTCTATATCACTCGCCTCCCTTAAGAACGGAGGGAGTCAATGAAGAGAGCACCTGCTCGCTTTTCTCGTCCTCACCTAACCGCGATATGGAAGGAATCGTGCGACAGTGGCATTGTTACGCAAGTCGCCAACTTTCGCGCACAAGCTGTTATTATTCTGCACGTTCTGAAGATTTTGTTTTCTCTGAAACGAAGCGTGCTACTCTGTCACCATTTCTCAGTACTTCGATCCTTAGTCCGTCCGGCGCAGGCAGACGCTGCATTCGGGCGTCCGGATCGGTTTCCAGCACCGGCCCAAGTTTGAAGAAGAAACGTGCGGGCGAGCGCCGAAGGCTAACTTGATTGCCCCGGTCTTCGATTGCAAGTATGTCGGACTAATAATCACCCATTTCATCGTTTCGCACTTAGCACTCGCAAAGGGGCGAGCGATCCATGCGCGACTTGATACAAGCGTTGAATGCGGATCGGAATTTTCTATTGTGCTCCCTTCCGCCGGCGGAGCGGGAGCTTCTGCTGCCGAATCTGGAGCCTGTGACCTTCCCGCTGGGAAAGATAGTTTACGAACCGGGCGAGCACGTCGATTATTGCTACTTTCCGACAAGCTCAGTTGTTTCCCTGCTCTATACCATGCAGGACGGTTCAACCGCGGAAATGGGTCTGGTGGGAAATGACGGTGTTACGGGCGTCGCCGTTTTTCTGGGGGGGGAATCTACTTGCGGCAGAGCTGAAATCGCGCTAGCCGGAGATGCGTTGAGGCTGTCGGCGAAGCATCTCCAACAGAAATTCGCGCACCCCGGGCCGATTCAACGAACGCTTCTCCGATATACACAGGCCCTCATGACGCAGGTTTCCCTGACTGCCGTGTGCAACCGCCTGCATTCTGTGGAACAGCGGCTTTGCCGTTGGCTGCTCCTGTGTCATGATCGGAAAAATCGCTCCGATCTGCTGATGACCCAGGAACTCATCGCTCATATGCTCGGTGGGCGCCGAGAGAGCGTAACGGTGGCCGCAGGACACCTGCAGGATCTTGGACTGATCCATTACTGCCGTGGCCGCATCAGCATTCTGGATCGCAACGGGCTCGAGTCGAACGTTTGTGAGTGCTACCGCATCCTGGAAGACGAAGTTGACCGTTTGTTCGGCAGGGAGCGGAAACCTCAAGTCAGCAAGGCCGGGGCAGTTTTCGAAGAAGCCGGCTGAGAAATGCTCTTAGCTGATCAAAATTGTCGGGCCGGGTCATGTAAACGTTGTACCCGGCCGCCACTTCGGTACCCTCATCGAGCCCTGGGAAGCAGAAAACCACGAACGGGACTTCCTCGCCCAACCCAGTGCGCTCCCGTATTCGCGTGGCGACTGGAACCACCTGAACAATGTCAATTCCCGGGCTGATGAGAATTAAATCAGGACGGTGAAGTCTGGCTTTCAGAACCCCTTCCTCTTCGTCTCTGGCTGTATTCACCTGGTAGCCGCTAGCCGTGAGCAATCGTTCTATCCCATGGCGCGTCTCTTCCACATCCTCAATCACTAGGATGAGCGAACGCTGTTCTGGATCAGATGTCACGGTGTTTACCAGGAACGTTATTGTCCTACCAGACCCAAGCTGAGTTGTCTGTGCGCTAAGCCACAAAACGATTGCTGTCTTCGCAGAAAGAGATGTTCTGCCGGGCGGTACTCGTTCACGCATTAAATACCAGATGAATTTTTGCATTATGTGCGTTACCGCACCGACGCACTCTGGATTGGTGCGATACCACTAATGCACGTGAAGTTGGGGCTTGTTCTGCATTCGGAACGGTAAATGGAGCTTATGACAGCAGAACTGACGATATGAATGGTCAGCAACTCATTCTGACACCCTCGTCTCGCGCTACATACGAGAGCACTATCACACGCTCGCCCAGGAGTAAGAAGCACTTGATAAACAATCAGCCCACAATCAGCGCCCTGCGTCGTTGAAGGTTGAGTGGCCGGCACACACCAGAAGGCTTCGCATTCACGAGACAGCTGATCGTGACGCGTTCAAGGAGATAGAAATGGCAGAGAACGAGATATCTGATGCTGAATTGAACAACCCGGACTTTCAGTATGCGCTGAAGGCTTTACTAGCCGTGTACCAGCCCATCCTTGAACAGCAGCTTAACCTCACGAGGGATCCGGAGGAACTCCAAAAGCAGGCGGAGGCTATTTCCAGCCGCAGCTGCGCACAGGAATTCGAAGAAGCCTACAGCATGTTCGGCAAGTTCCTGAACGAGGACACTGCCATGCGGCTGTTGCCTCCTCAGGCAAAAAAAATTCTCGGCCCGGTTGAACAGTGGCGGTGGTGCCTGCAGCACATACTCTGTTGCCTCGTATTTGGATGGCTCGTTTGCCGCTACCCAAGAACCTTCCGAGGCTATGCTTACTACCTCTACGAATTCTGGAAATGCGTGCGCCAGGTCATCGGCAATCCCGTCAGCGATCCTCCCACGCAGGAGCAGCGGAGCGACTTTGAAACCCTCGTCAAGATTCTGGCCGAAGCCTACAAGCCGTATTTGACAGATCAACTCGCGACCGTGGAGTATCCAGCAGGCGTTCCGGACGAGATTATTTCCGGCAAAATCGACTGCTTCGTCGACAATGCCCAAGTCTGCGTCATCTTCGAGCGGCTGTTGACCACCGAAGCTGCCAAGGCGTTGCTGGGAGCAGATGCCTTCAAGGAACATAGCCAACAGCAGTTCTTCTGGTTCTGTCGTTGCTGGTGTCTGTGCGCGATCTGCTTAGGCTGCTGCCTGGCGCGCGCGCGCAATATTCAGCAGGCTTATCTGTGCCTGCGTCGCTACTCGCTCTGCCTGCGCGATTGCTTCCGGCCGTTGACGTGTGACATTACAAGCCCAGCCCCCAATTCCTGCGCGACTGAGCAGTATTATGCCGGTCCCGGTGTGTGGGGAGTCGAGATCGTAGGTACAGCGACCGGCGTATCCTGCGACCACTACACCCTCGAGTGGAAGGACGTCCTCGCGCCGCCCACCGCTTACACGCAAGCGTTTATTGCTTACCCGCCTCCTGCGCCGCCCACGGGGCCGGGCGCTTGTGGCGTCGTCGGTAGCGCGTTGGGATACCTTCAAACCTTTGGCACACCTGTTCCCACCGACGTAGAGATACGTCTCACCGTGTACAGCTCACAAAGCGGCCAGGCGCCATGTGTCAAAGAAGTGGCGTTTCAAATATTCGAGCAACGTGTCTCAATCGAAAATATCGCAGGCGTCACAGTTCCGGATTGGACCGATCCCTCGTCACAGCTCGTTGGTACCCCAAGTCCCGGACCTTCCCGGGTGCTTTCGTTTGGGGACGCAATACAAATATGGGGACACGCCTGGGTGGGCGGGTGCTCAAATGCGCAAATCAAACGGTCCACCCTCTCTTTCCAGGCTGGCGCCATCACCGATCCGACATCAGGAAGCTGGTCGCAATTCTGGGAGGTGGACTATAACAGTCCGCGGGAGCAGGCGGCTGCCAGCAATGCCTTCATGGATCTGACCAGTGTCTGGCAATTCGTGCAGATATGTTTCCCGCCTGTTCCACCGTGCCCTCGTCCAGTCCCACCTTATCTACAGCCCTACCCAATTGAATACGACGAGTTGTATCCATCGTCGTGGTATAGCGGAACTGCGGCTCCGTGCATCGCCGGTCCTGCTGCGCCGCCCAGCCAGGGGCCTTTCGCTATTGACCCCGAGCTACCGCTGATCCCTGGAAATATTTGGCCTTCCCAGTCGCTACCGACCACAAACTGTTATTCGGGGCTATACACCTTGCGGCTGATGGTCGAGGACACAGGCGGGAATTTCTATTACGACACGCAGGAAGTCTGGTTCGACAACAAAGCCGTTTACGGTGAGATTACCGGGATCCTGGGAGTGGCGCCTTGCGCGGTTCTTAACCTGAGTCAATTGCCGAATGCAGGCAATTGCAGCGTAGTCTGGCCGATGGCAATGGAGGGTATTGCCTACGATGAGTACATCATTGAGGGCAACACCACGCCACCTAGCGACAATTTTGGCGGATACTGTTTGACAGTCACGCGCCAAGGCGGGTCACAATCAGTTTGCACACCGGTCAGCCTTTCAGTGGCCTTGCCGATCCCCAATCCAACCAGCCCTTCCACTGTCGGGACAAATCGCGTAGGAGATCCCGGGGTGCGCTGTGGCTCAGCCACTCCTCCGCCAGTCGGTCCGGTCACCAAACTTAACGGTGTCCTGACGACTCTGGATGCGAGAATGTTCGACGCCAACTGCGCGTGCAAAGCGTCACCGGCTCCGCCGTCCGGATTCGCGCTGAATCGGGCCGATCCAAAGAACAACTTGCCTGGTCAGTGCTGCGCATACTTCTTCACTCTGAACGTGTGGGATGATACCATCTGCGAATTTCTTTCGGGCGGCCGCCACTATGCCGCAGCGCCATGTGTGCTTGTGTGGCCCGTCTATATATGCAACGACTTGCCTCCACTGCCAGAGGGTACACCGCCGCCATGCCCGTAAGAATCCATTACGGCCACGAAGAGTGGTGGCATGTTCGATTGATTGCACGATGAGCGAAACAAGCTTTTGGATTCGGTTTGCCCTGGCCGTTCTCGCAACTTGGCGGGTAACTCACCTGCTGGCCAGCGAGGACGGCCCTGTAGACATCATTGCTCGATTCCGCGGCATGCTGGGTCAGAGCATCGTCGGCAAGCTGATGGACTGCTTCAACTGCCTCAGCCTGTGGATCGCGGCTCTGGCTGCGCTTTTTGTTTCGCGAAGACCTGTGGAATGGTTATTCTGCTGTCTGGCGATTTCCGGTGCCGCCTGTCTGCTCGAAAGAATCGGCCAAGAGCCGGTCGTGATTCAACCTATGTCGCAACCGGCAGAAGGAGACAGTAACGATGTGTTGCGGTCAGAAACGTACGGAGTTGCGCAACAGTCAGACTCAGAGGATCGCCTCGACCATCCCTAAATTCGTCTCCGGCAATAGCCGGGCTCCGGCTGTCCGAACCCAACCTTCGGCGACGCCGGCGATGCAGACAATTCCGCCACCTCCGCTCGTCAACGCGCAGACTCGAAGTTTCCAGCCTCAGGCCGTGACGACGACCGCATCACGGCACCCTTCGGTCGGCATTCGCTACTTGGAGACCTCGCAGATCCGCGTGCGCGGACTCGTCAGCGGTATGTTCTACGAATTTTCGGGCTCACGCCCGGTTCAGCAGGTGGATGCTAGAGATGCATCGTCTCTGTTGAACACACGTTTTTTCCGTCGCGCTTGACGACGCGAGCCCCGGTTCTGGTCGGCAAGTTGGAAGTTAGCGCGTTACTGCATAGTCGCCATGTCGTACAAGTGGCTTTCCGCTGCCAAGATCACGTTCGTTCTCGTTCGTGCTCGTTGGGCTGAAATTGGCCTGAATTGACATCACGGGAGACTGTTTATGTGTCTCGGTTGAACCCCTGAACCAAGCAAGTTTTACCGTTTTCGTCGATGTCGGCGTTTAAATTAGCGTTTTCGTGTTTACTTTAGCGTTCTTGGATGATGTATTTGGTGGGCGGTGAACCATCCATTCTGCCCGCGAAATAGCGCTGGGTAAGAGTGGCTGCTAACACGTGATGGACTTCCCTGAAGCCTGTGCTCCACGAGCCAGGTTCATCATCTCCTCCGGCGTGAAGAAGCTGATGAAAGGTATCCCGTTTGCTCGCGCTCCCTTCTCCGCCATCTGAAGCCCCGGTCGCACCTGGGGGTCCGCGAGATCCAGTGGCAACAAAAATGTCATGGCGAGCCCGTACGCTTCTTATAAACCCAGCTTCCGGCTGGGTAGAAGCGGTAGAGGCGTGATGTGGCGCGGTGGTTTAGGTGCCCCCCTATCTGGTCGACGTACAAGACTGACCGAAACTCGCAGTGCACGACAACTGGCAGAATCCGGGCTCACGGCTCAATAGCCTAACGACACCTCGATTTTCTCTCAGCGTTGTCGTCTTTTGATTCTCGTTTTCCGATATCTCATGTAGAAGATTGTGGCTCTCGCCTTGCGCAATTGTTGCGCACTCTCTAACTCCCCCAGCGGGGTGGGCTCGAAACTTCAATTGGAACCTGATCAGGCTTCGCTCCTACGCGGTCCGGAGAGTCTAAATACATAAGGATTGAAATCAGATGAACATTCGACAACATATTCA
>Ga0210395_10003033_pt1 | contig 12932 bp, 14 predicted proteins | sample IncBWH4OmetaG_FD_150861 | JGI IMG/M metagenome (GOLD analysis project Ga0210395, IMG submission 150861) | Forest soil microbial communities from Barre Woods Harvard Forest LTER site, Petersham, Massachusetts, United States - Inc-BW-H-4-O ...
CGCCTCGGCGCGTTCGCCCCGACGCTGGCGCCCACCACCGATGCCGCCAAGGTCCGCCTCGGCGCGTTCGCCCCGACGCTGGCGCCGACCGCCGATGCCGCCAAGGTCCGTCTCGGCGCATTCGCCCCGACGCTGGCGCCCACCGCCGATGCCGCCAAGGTCCGTCTCGGCGCGTTCGCCCCGACGCTGGCGCCCACCACCGATGCCGCCAAGGTCCGTCTCGGCGCGTTCGCCCCGACGCTGGCGCCCACCACCGATGCCGCCAAGGTCCGCCTCGGCGCGTTCGCCCCGACGCTGGCGCCCACCACCGATGCCGCCAAGGTCCGTCTCGGCGCATTCGCCCCGACGCTGGCGCCCACCACCGATGCCGCCAAGGTCCGTCTCGGCGCATTCGCCCCAACGGTGCAGCCAGCGCGCTAACGGCACCCCAACCCTGAAGACGGGTGACTCGGACTTGCCTATGGTGACGGACCGGGCGCCGCGTGTCCGGTTCGAGTGACTTTACCCTTCATGGTCAGGACAGCGCCCGTGTCCACTACAGCATCCCCCCGCCCCAATGCGCAGCAGTCAGAAAAGAGAACGCCCCTCGTCACCTTTCATCGCCTTGTCCCGACCGCGCGCCTGCCACAGCGCGCCGATCGCTCCGCCGCTGGCTCGCTGCCCACCCGCGCCTTCCGTTATTGCGAGCCGTCCACCAGTGCATCCGGTTATGGCTATTACATCTTCCCTCCCATCAGCTTCAGTCTGCAGTGGGACGGCCGTGACGTGATGTGGACCTGGGAAGGAGCTGGCACCTGGCTGCCGCTCCAGTCGGCCCAGTTCCCCAATTTCCGTGACCTGTTCGACTCGGTCGCTCCCGCGGAGATCCGCGAATACTCACCGCCCTTTCTTGGCGCCTTGCAGGAGCCCGGCCTGATTCAATGCTGGACCGGCATCGTAGCTCGCACTGCGCCAGGCTGGAGCCTGATGGTGCGGGCACCAGCCAACATTCCACGCAGCGGAAGTTACGAGTTGTTCGAAGGCATCATTGAGACCGACCGTTGGTTCGGCCCCCTGATCACCAATATGCGCCTGACCAAAACCGATGTTCCGATCGACTTCCGCGCTGACTTCCCGCTGCTGCAGGTGCAGCCGATCCCGCGTCACGCTTATGATGACGCCACGCTCAAGAACTATGAGTTGGTTCCTGACCTGAAGCAGCTCACACCTGAGGACTGGGACGACTACTACGACACTGTGGTCCGCCCGCACGTGCAGGAGGTCAGGCCGCGGGGCCAGTATGCCGCGGCCGCGCGCAAGCGGCGTGCTGCCGAAGACGGTAATTGACCGATTAACCGTCTGGACACAGGTGCTCGCTTATAGTTGAACACTGTCATGGACGCCGTCTTCCCCAGTTTGCGAGCGCTTCTGTGCGGCATAACGCTACTACTGTTGCCCGCAGCCGCAGCGGTCGCCGTTGAGGATTGTCCCAGTACGCCCAGCATGACACCGCTGGTGTTGCCACATCTCCGAAGTGCACTGAGCCAAGGTATCGAAGGAGTGGTCGTGGCGCTCGGGTCGTCCTCGACCCAGGGTGCCAGGGCGTCCGATCTGGCTCATTCCTATCCGGCCGTGCTGCAACAGGCGCTGTCTGGCGGGCGGCCGGACGCACATATTGCGGTCATCAATCGCGGCATTGGCGGGCAGGACGCGGCGGAGGAACTGGCCCGGCTGGACGTCGACGTGCTGGCGGTGCGGCCTCAGCTCGTGATCTGGCAGGTCGGCGCCAACGGCGCGCTGCGTAATGCCGATCCGGCGGCGTTCCGCGCCATGGTCTCGTCCGGCGTTCGCAGGCTCCAGGCCGCTGGTGCAGATGTCGTGCTGATGGACAACCAGCAGTCGCCGGCGCTCCTGGCGAAGGCGGATGAACCGGTGTTCGACCAGACGCTCGCACAGGTGGCGGCAGAGACTGACACTGCGCTGTTCTCTCGTCGCGCGCTGATGCGGGCCTGGCATCGCGACGGTGTGTCGCTGGCAGACTTCATCGCCGCCGACGGGCTGCATCACAACGACCGCGGCTATTATTGCGTGGCGGCGGCGTTGGCGAAGGCGATCCTCGCCGGTATTGCACCGAGCCAGCCGGTGACGGCGGCGCTCAGCCGCTAAGTTCACGCCGCACCATCGCGGCACCTTCCACCAGCGCCCGCAGCTTTCCGAAAGCACGTTCGCGCGGCATATACTTCATGCCACAGTCGGGCGCCGGGATTAGCCGCTCCGCCGCGACATGGCGGAGCCCGGCGCGGATTCGGTCAGCGACCTGCTCCGCCGTTTCCACGTCAGCGCTGCCAAGGTCAAGTACACCCAGCATGATCTGCTTGTCTGACAGATCGGCCAACACACCCAGGTCCAGCTTCGGCTGTGCTGCCTCGATCGAGATTTGCTGCGCGACTGTGTCGGCGAGCTGCGGCAGAAATGCGTAGCCGCTCGGCTTGTTCTGCACCACGTGGGCATAACCGAAGCAAAGATGCACCACGGTCGGCCCGTCGATGCCTTCCAGTGCGCGGTTGATCGCGCGCACGCCGTAGCGCTCAGCCTTGTCAGGCGCGGTGCGTACCCAGGGTTCGTCGAGCTGCACCACGTCGACGCCGCTCGCCTTCAGATCACGCAGCTCCGCGTTGACCGCCGCGGCGTAGTCCATCGCCATCTCCTCCTCGTCCGCGTAGAATTCGTTTTTTGCCTGTTGCGACAAGGTGAATGGGCCGGGCAGCGTGATCTTCGTCGCGCGATCGGTCTGTCGCAGCAGGAACTCGACATCGCGCAGCTCAACCGGGCCGCGCCGGCTTATCCTGCCGACCACGCGTGGCACTGGCGTCGTACGACCCGTTTGCGAGCGCACCTCACCGGGGTGTTCAGCGTCGATGCCGTCCAATGCGAGGGCGAAGCGGTTGGAGTAGCTCTCACGGCGGATCTCGCCGTCGGTGATTATGTCGATGCCGGCACGCTCCATGTCGCGGATCGCCAGGATGGTGCCATCGTCTTGCGCCTGCTCGAGCAGGTCGGGTGGAATGCGCCAGATGTCCAGCGCGTGGGTGCGTGGCACGCCGTGCTTCGCCAGCGCCGCGCGATCCACCAGCCAATCAGGCTGCGGGTAGCTGCCGACGACAGTGGTCGGCAGCAGATGGGTCGGATAGGTCATCGTGATGCTCCTCGCGACGAAGGCGTGGTAACCTAGCAGCCACGTTGACCCCGGGAAACGTGGCTTATCCGCGCGCCCCTGCTTTCCGCCTGGCCGCCAGCCGACGACAATCCGAAACATGCTGACCGACCACTCGCTGCATCTGCGCATGCCTGAGGATCTCCGCAGGGTGATGCCGCGGGTGAATGTCTCGCCGCACGCTGGCGAGGTGACGCCTTGGGTTGGGTGCCGCCCGACGCCCTGCGGCTCTGCGTGCGGCGACGCGCGTGTTGGCGGTGCCGTTCGCCACGCGAGGGCTGTATCAGTCGCCTTCGATGCGTGCACATTCATGCTGACCAACTGAACCGCCTTTGTTCACTTTCGAGCCTTTCTGCCTCACGTGACACGTCGCCCTCCCACACCTACGCTCGCGGTCAGACGAAAACCCGGAAGGCAGCAACGATGGAGTTCGGCATCTTTCATGAGTTTCCGTCCCTGCCGGGACGGTCGCACGCTGAAGCATTTGCGCAATCATTCGAGCTGGTGGATAGCGCCGAGCGGTGGGGCCTCGATGCGATGTGGCTCGGCGAGCTGCATTTTGATCCGGCTCGCTCGGTGCTCTCGGCGCCGCTGTGCATTGCCAGTGCCATTGCGGCGCGAACGCAGCGGATGAGGATCGGGCTTGCGGTGCAGGTGCTCCCGCTGTGTCACCCGCTACGTCTGGCCGAGGAGGCGGCGACGGTCGACCAGATCAGCAACGGGCGGCTGATATTCGGCGTCGGCCGCAGCGGTGTGGCGCGCACCTACGAAGCATATGGCGTGCCCTATGCCGAGAGCCGCGAGCGCTTTGTCGAAGTTCTCGACATCGTGCGCAAGGCGTGGACGCAGGACAAAGTGTCGTATCAGGGCAAGTATCATCGCTTCGAGGACGTGGCGGTGGTGCCGAAGCCGTATCAGCAGCCCACGCCGCCGATCCGCGTTGCCGCCACAAGTGCCGATACGTTTGTATCCAATGGCCGGCAAGCATTACCGATCTTCGTCGCCGTCCGCTACGAGACCGCGCCGGAGATCGCGCCACACATCGCCGCCTATCGCGAGGCGCTGGCGACGTCCGAAGATCCGCGGAGCGGCGGGGTGTTTCTGCGTGTGCCTGCCTATATCGCGCCCACCGACGACCAGGCGCGTTCGGAGGCCGAGCCAAGTCTGATCCACTTTTACCGCCAGCAGGCGGCGCTGCTCGCTGACTCGGCGAAGCGCGCGGGTGTCGATGGCGCGGACCGTCGTGCCGCCACCGCACGCCGGCTGGACGCGATGACCTATGAGGAGGCGCTGAAGGGTACAGTGCTCATCGGCTCTCCGGCGTCGGTCGCGGAACGGCTGGAGGAGTTACGGCAGGAGCTGGGGCTGGACGGCGTGTTGATGGAGCTGAACTGCGGCGGCAGGATCCCGCATGAGAACGTGATGACCGCGCTGCGGCTGCTGTGCCACAACGTGATGCCGCGGTTTCATTGAGCGATGCGACAAAACTAGGCCGCCACGACGCGATTGCGTCCCAGCCGCTTCGCCTCGTAGAGCGCGACGTCGGCACGACCCAGCAGTGCATGGGCAGGCTCGCCTGCCACCCGCTCGACTACACCGAAACTGGCCGTGATCGGTTCACGCAACGACTCGATTTGCAACCCGGCGATTGCCGCTCGGATGCGTTCGGCGATGGCAGTGGCGTTCGCAAGATCGGTTGTCGGCATGAGCACGACGAACTCCTCGCCACCGAATCGCGCCGCTATGTCGGTTGCCCGTGTCCGCTGGCGCAGCACTTCACCGAATGACGCGAGCACCTTGTCACCGGCCTCGTGTCCATACCTGTCATTGACGTGCTTGAAGTGATCCAGGTCGGCCATGAATGCGCAGAGGCTGCCGGCCGTACGTTCGGCGCGGCCGACTTCCGCGGCCAGCGCCTGTTCAAGCCGGCGCCGATTGCCGATGCCCGTCAGCGGATCGGTCAGCGAGGTGGCGAGGATCTGTGCTTCCCGCTGCTGCAGTTTGAGATTGATCTGGGCGAGTTCGAGCTGCGCGTTCGCGTACTCGCGATTGAGCGCCAGCACTGTGTCGTAGAGTTGCTCCAGTTCCGCGACGTCGTACTCTGCCAACACACGCAGCCGTTCGTTCGCCCGCCACACGCGGCCCCGCAGTGAGCGTGTCCGCCCGAGGCGATCGCCGATTGTCAGCAGCCCACGGTGAACCTGTCCCTCGCAATCGGCTTGTGTTCGGATCAGGGTCGCGAAATCCGGTTGAATGAAAAACAGCGGAATATGCTGACCGATCGGCTGCGAGCCCTCCAGGCCGATCAGTCGCAGGAAACCTGCATTCGCCTCGATCAACGTGCCGCCCTCATCCAACACCGCGGCGGCGATCGCGAGCATCGGCTCCAGCTCAGATGCAAACCACGGCACGGTCTGCTATCCGCCAATGACGCGGGCGGCTGCGGCGACGGCCGCCGACGCGTCGGCGCCGAACGCGTCCGCTCCCACCACGTCTGCCAGGCGGCTGAAGTTGTTTATGGCAAGTCCCCCGATGATCACGGCAGGTCGCGACCTGCCGAAGCGTTCGGCCAACTGCGCGACGATTTCCTTGGCAACTGGCACCTGCTGGGCAAAGGCCACCGACAATCCCACGAGATGGGCTTCCCACTCCTCGGCCTGCCGGATGATTGACGCCGTGGGCACGTCTCCGCCGAGATACTGCACGTCCCAGCCGGTGAGTTGAAACGCATCGGCCACCATACGAAGACCCACGGAGTGATTATTGCCAGCGACGCAGGCCAGCAGCACGCGCCGGTCGATCAGCGCTGACGGTGGCGAACGCAGCAGCCCCATCGTCATCACCGACACCGCAATCGCGGTCGCCATGTGTTCCTTTGCGACCGACACGCGGTTCGCCTGCCATTCCTCGCCGATATGGTAAAGCGAAGGTTGAACGACGTGCAGTTCGACATCGATGAGGCTGCGTCCATTTTCGATACAGCGGTTCACGACCGCCAATGCTTCGAGTTGAGAGCCGGCCAGCAGCGCTGCCTCAAATGAAGTTGCTTCTGCCCATGGGGTGGGCGGTGCCGGAGCTGGAACGGGTTTTCCTTGCGCTGCAACGTTCATGAACCGCGTCCCCGCTGCCTGCAGCGCAGCGGTCACCACACCAGCGTCCGCAGTGTCCATGTGCTCGGCGAAGAACTCGCCGAGCAGGTCAAGCGAGCGCACGATATGGTCCGCCGGTATAGCTCGCGCGGCGAGGACGCTGCCTAGCCAGCACAAGTAGTCCACCATTGGCTGCAGCAGACCGAACTCCACGACCGGCTGCAGAAACTCGAGATGAAATGCCAGATCCTCATGGCATGCCACATGCCCGCGCGGACCGAACTGTTCATAAATCTGCCCATGGGTGGCGTAGAGGCGTGCGGTCACCGCACCGACAGCATCGTTCCGCAGCAGCCGATATTTTTGCAGTCCCTCCGCCCCCAGCGTTCTCACCCTGGTGTCCCCCGGTGCGAGAGTCGGTGGTTAATCAGCGAACACCTCAAAGCACCGCACTTTGGCGCTGCCGGGTACCAACTTGAGTCCCTTGGGGATGCCCTTGTGCGCTTCGTGGTGCTCGTGACTGCGATGCCAGGTCCGGTAGCTCTCCTCATTGCGCCAGTGCGTTACCAACCAGACCTCGTCCGGCCCGTCGATCGGACACATCACCTGCATACTCAAGAAACCCGGCGCATGGTCGACGAGGTGGGGCCGATTGCGAAAGGCCGCCTGCACGGCGTCCGATTTGTCATTGGCAACAATGAATCGGCTCAATGCGACGAACATCGCGCCCCCATAGGCGGAAATTGGCACGCCAATTCTGGCAGGCCAGAGCTGCGGAGGTGTTAATGGTGCCGCGCGCCGCCACAGGCGAGCCGATCGCCGAGGGGAGTAACTGGTGCTCGCTTGGTATCACCAGAAACCAGTTGCCGCCCCGGCCCGCGCGTGCCACGCTGCACTGCAGCATCCCGCCGGGAGATCAGGATGCATCGGGGAGACGGCCGGAAGCAGCTCTCGAACGCAACAAAGGGAGCGTGCCCGATGCTGGACAAACCCACTGCCAATACGTTCTCGCACGTAAAGCCTGGCGACACGCCGTGGGTGGGCGAGGGTCTGCGCGACTTTTTCCTGTACCGTGACCTCGGCGTCGCCACCGCCACCGGCGGGCGCGTGCTGGCGCAGCTTGTGAAGGCCAACAGCCCGCCCGAGGAAGGTACCGGCTGGCATCAGCATGTCGCCGACTTCCACATCGTGATCATGCTGAAGGGCTGGGCGCGATTCATGTACGAGGGTGAGGAGCATCTGGTCGCAGCCGGCGACTGCGTGCACCAGAGACCGGGGATCACGCATTACCTGTTCGACTATTCGCCGGACATGGAATACCTGGAGGTCGTCGGGCCGGCGGACTTCCAGACGCTCGATGTCGAGGGGCCGTGCCCGGTACCGGCGCCGGCGCCCTGGACCAAGCTCGCCTGATCAGCGCGTCAGAACTCGACTTCCAGCTCCTCGATCTGCTCCGGCTCGAGCTGCGCGGCCGCGACCCACTCGACCAGATCGGGCCAGCCGCAGATATGCGCACAATAAGCGGCCGAGACGGGGTCTACCTCAACGGCATAGCTGCGGAAGCGGGTGACCACCGGCGCATACATGGCATCGGCGACTGTCGGCGTCCGGCCAAACAACCATGGGCCCTTCCAGGTATCGAGGCACCCGCGCCAGATCTCAGTGATCCGGTCGATATCGGCCTGCGCGGCCGACCAGGTGGCGATGCGCCGCCCCTCGGTGCGGAGGTTCATCGGCATTGACGAGCGCAGCGCGGAGAAACCGGCGTGCATTTCGCCCGAGATCGAACGGCAGTGGGCGCGGGCCATACGATCGCCTGGATACAGCCCCGCTTTCGGGCTCACCTCATTGAGGTACTCGGCGATCGCCAACGTGTCCCAGACGGTCACGCCGTCATGCACCAGGCATGGCACCCGGATTGACGAAGCACGCAGCAACAGCTCGGCACGAGTGTTGACGTCATCGGAGGCGACGACCTTCTCCTCAAACTCGAGCCGCGCCAGCCGCGCGAGCAGAAAGCCGCGCAGGGACCAGGATGAGTAGTTCTTGCTACTGATCAGGAGCGTAGCCATGTTGCTTTCCTTCATCGATCGGTCCATGCTGCGCTGCAATATAATGCCTGAAACCACCCGCACGCCAATCGCATGAAAACCGCCTCCGCCGGTCGATGATGTATCAGCTCTATCAGGCGCAGGCGGATTTGCTGTTTCCGCTGCGGCAGTTTGCCCGCATGGGTGCCAGTCTGGCGAGGCTGGCCGATTGCGGCACTTGCATGCCGTCGCCGGTGCGGCATATCTCGGCCGGCCTGACCATGTTCGCTGAAATGGGCCTCACTCATCATCGGCCGCAGTTCGGCATCGATGTCGTGACGGTGAACAACGATACTGTCGCGGTGGCAGAGGAGGCGGCCGATGACACTCCCTTCGGCACGCTGCTCCACTTTCGCAAGGATCATGCGGTGCAGCAGCCGCGTGTGCTGCTCGTCGCGCCAATGTCGGGCCACTTCGCGACCCTGTTGCGCGGCACTGTCCAGGTGATGCTCCCGGAGCATGACCTCTACGTCACCGACTGGAAGAACGCGCGGGACGTGCCTCTGGCCGAGGGGCGCTTTGGCTTCGACGAGTTCGTCGATCATATCATCCGCTTTCTGCGCGTGATGGGCCCAGGCAGTCATATTGTCGCCGTCTGTCAGCCGGCGGTGCCCGCACTTGCCGCCGCTGCGGTGATGGCGGACACCGGCGATGCGGCGGTTCCGCACAGCATGACGCTGATGGCGGGGCCTATCGACACGCGGGTCAATCCGACCAAGGTCAACGAGCTTGCGAAGTCGCGGTCGATCGAATGGTTCGACCGGCATCTGATCAGCGCGGTGCCCTGGCGCTTTCCCGGTGCGTTTCGGCACGTCTATCCTGGGTTCGTGCAGCTTTCGGCGTTCATGAGCATGAACCTCGACCGGCACATCAGTGCTCATTTCGGGCAGTTCCGTAGCCTGGTCGGCGGCGACCACATCAGCGCGGAGGCTCACCGCAGGTTCTACGACGAGTACGGGGCGGTGATGGACCTCCCGGCGGAGTTCTATCTCGAGACGGTGCAGCGTGTGTTCCAGGAGCACGACCTGCCGCGCGGTGTGCTGACCTGGCATGGCGAACCGGTGCGGCCGACGGCAATCCGGCGCATGGGACTGCTGACGGTGGAAGGCGAGCGCGACGATATCTGCGCGATCGGCCAGACCATGGCGGCCTTGGACTTGTGCAGCCGAATTCCAGTCAATCTCAAGCAGGACCATCTGCAGACGGGTGTCGGCCATTACGGCGTGTTCAGCGGAAGACGCTGGGCGAACGAGGTCTATCCGCGGGTACGCGAGATGATCCAGGTGATGAACTGACGGCGCCGCGCTGCGCTCAGACGGTTGCCTTGGCCAAAGCGTATAGGCCGGCTTCCCGGTTGGGGTAGATTTCGAAGCTGTCGCTGAAGCCGGTCAGATCGAACAATTCATTAACGATGGCGTTCAGTCCGCACAGTGCGAGTGCAGTGCCGCAATCCTTTGCGCGACGATGCGCCAGGGCGAGGGCGCGGAACGATGCGCTCGTGATATAGGCGAGGTGCGCCATGTCCATGAGCAGCGCGTTGGTGCCGGCATCGAAGTGCGCGTTGATGCGGGCGCTGAAGTCCCGCACGCTGGTGCTGTCCAAGCGCCCGGCGAGCACCATGACAACCACCTGACCCACCTTCGATTCGACAATGTCCACTGCATACCCCGTCATGTCTGATGCGGATCGACATTCTTTCGCAACGTCAAGTGATTTTGGCCGTCTCTCCGCGCGTATGTCACCTCATCCATCAGTCTCGCGATGATCGTCAGTCCATGACCGCCCAATTGTGGCAGCATCACTTCGCGGCCGGCTGCGTCGGCCGGCCCTAGCGTCGGATCGAATGGCATACCATCGTCGATCACCTCAAGGACCACAAGCGCCGGGCCGGTTGACAGGCTCAACGCGATCGCATGTCGTGCGGCATCGGTGTAGGCGTATTTCAGGATATTGCTGAGCACCTCATCCAGCGCGATCTGCAGAGCGGTACGTAGCTCGGGCCGTAGGCCGATCGCCTGACTGCACCGATCGAGCCAATCCGCAGCCCGCGCGATCTCCGCCTGCTCGTTGCCGATTGCCAGGCGTTGTGCAGGATGTTCGATATGGACCTCTGTCTCAGGCTGCGACGCGGCGGATAGAGTAGTGGTCAATCTCCGGCGGGTCGATGGCCGGCAAACTGGAGGCTGGCCATTCGCCGACCGAACAACCTGGTCTATTGGCTGGATGAGCGACCGCCGCTGCCGATACTCGCTGCCATCGGCCTGCAATACGTCGCGGTGCTGTCGATCCCGCTGCTCTACGCCGTCGTGATTGCGACGGCGGCTGGAGCAAGCCTTGACCAGGAGATCAACCTCGTGAGCCTCGGCATGATCGGCTCGGCCTGCGGCGGCCTGTTGCAAAACAAGCGGAGAGGTCCTGTCGGGTCCGGTTTTCTTGTCATTCCGGGACTTTCCAGCGTGCATATGGCCGGATCGCTGGTCGCGTTGCGGCTCGGTGGCATGCCCATGGTCTGGGGATTGATCATCTCGATTGGGCTGCTGCAATCGGTGGCGTCGCGCTTCCTGCGCGTTCTGCGTTTCCTGCTGCCGGCCGAGCTGGCGGGGCTCTCGGTGCTGCTCACGGGTGTCACCTTGGGCAGGTTCGGCATTCCGGACATTATCGGTGGCGTGCCAAGCGACCCGCTGTTCCATCAGCGCATCGTGTTGGGGTGCGTCACCCTGGCAGCGATGGTCGCATGCAGCGTGTGGGGCGCTCGACTTCGGTTGTTCAGCGCCGCCATCGGCATCATTGGAGGCTACGCCGCCTCGCTGGCACTCGGCACCGCCGGCTCAGACATGACACAGCGTCTGGCCGGCGCGCCGTGGTTTCGCGTCCCGCGCTTCGGCGTGACCGGGCTTGCGTTCAGCCCGTCGCTGATGTTGCCGCTGCTGGTGGGTGGCGCCGCCGCCACCCTGTCCACGATTGCCTGCGTGACGGCTGTTCAGAAGATGAACGATGCTGATTGGCGGCGCCAGGACCTGCCATCGCTTGCTGGCGGCGTGCTGGCGGATGGCCTGGGAGCGATCCTGGCTGCGCTCCTGGGCGGTGTGGGACAATCTGCGAGCCCTGCCGGTGTCGGTCTCTCCGCGTCAATCCAGGCGACGAGCAGGACCATCGCATATGCGGTAGCACTGGGCTTCCTGCTACTGTCGCTGTTCCCGAAATTCGCCATGCTCGTGGTGCTGATGCCGCAGCCGGTGATCGGCGCGGCGCTGGTATTCAACTCCTGCGCGCTGATCATCAACGGCATCGAGATCATCGCCTCGCGGCTGCTCGACGCACGCAAGACGTTCACTCTCGGCCTTGCCTTCGCGGCGGCCGTTGCCAGCCCGTCGATTGCCGCTGCGGCGCACGGGATGCCCGAGTGGCTAGTGCCCATCACCGAGTCGCCATTGTTCCTGGGCGTCGCCGTCGCGCTGGTGCTCAACCCACTTCTCCGCATCGGCATCGCGCAGCGCGAGCGGTTGACGATATCTGCCGACACCCAGGCGCACGAAGTGATCGAGCGGTTCGTCAACGAATGCGGTGCCCACTGGGGTGCGCGGCGCGACGTCATCGAGCGAGCCGGCCATGTCCTGGCGGAGGTGATCGACGCGATCCGGCATGGCGACCTGGCGGACGGAGACATCACGCTCGAGCTTGGGTTCAACGAGCTGCGGTTGCGGATTCGTATCGCCTACGTCGGGCCACCGCTGGTGATCACTCAGGTCAGGCCGACACGCGAGGAGATCATCGCCGCTGACGGAGCGATGCGGCTTGCCGGATTTCTGGTCGCGCGATTGGCGAGCAACGCGACCAGTCAGGCGATCGGAAATCTGGCAGAGCTACGGATCACGATCGATCACTGATCGACAGCCTCACGGCAGCATGCGCCCGAGCGGCCGCCCGGCGAACAGATGCACGTGGAAATGCGGCACTTCCTGGCCGCTGTGCTCGCCCATGTTGGCGAGCAGCCGATAGCCCTCGGTCTCCAGCCCCAGGTCCTTGGCCACCTTGCCGACCGCGCGCACGAACCCGGCGATCTCATCGGCGCTGGCGCTCGCGCTGAAGTCCGCGAATGACACGTACTTGCCCTTCGGGATCACCAGCACATGCGTCGGCGCCTGGGGGTTGATGTCATGGAACGCCAAGGCCCACTCGTCCTCGTAGGCCTTCTGGCTGGAGATCTCGCCTCGCAGGATGCGCGCGAAGATGTTGGTCTCGTCGTAAGGCGGCAGGCCGCTGACAGCCATGGCTGTTTCCCCCTCGGATCAGGGGATTTTCGTCGTCTCCAGGCCGAACGCAACCGGCAGGTTCCGGGCACGGCTGGCCTTTTCTGCGATGCCACTGATGCCCTCACGGCGCTTCAGTTCCTCCCACACCTCGTCGGGGCGGATGCCGCTCGCAACCCACAGAACGATCAGGTGGTAGAGTACATCCGCGCTTTCGGCCACCACGGCGTCACGGTTGCCGGCAACCGCCTCGATCAGGCATTCGACCGCTTCCTCGCCGAATTTCTGCGCCACCTTGGCAGCACCACGC
>Ga0210395_10003035_pt1 | contig 12930 bp, 18 predicted proteins | sample IncBWH4OmetaG_FD_150861 | JGI IMG/M metagenome (GOLD analysis project Ga0210395, IMG submission 150861) | Forest soil microbial communities from Barre Woods Harvard Forest LTER site, Petersham, Massachusetts, United States - Inc-BW-H-4-O ...
GCCTTCCATGCAATCTCTTTAGTCTCTTCGGAAATACTCTGCTGTCGTTTGCGCAGGGCCGTACCAGATGCATGGGGGACGATGATAGCTCCACGCAGCTTCGACGACGATTCGTCGCAAATGCGCGTTGCCTGGTTTGGTGATGCTCCCGCGCCGAGTCCGCTTCACCCAATTTGGGCTCGAATCTCGTTGTATTGGGTTTTCGAAAGGATATGCCTCTTCACTAATTGCGAAGTATTGTCATACGGTCTTCCAGCAATAATGGCCTGCGCCTCTGCCACGGTCACATCCGGCAGCTTTTCCAGATCATGGCCGGAAGCGGTGTTGATATCCGTCGGGCCCTTACGGGCTAGTCCCTCAACTACGCCTCTCGCAATCGCTCCTGCGTCGCGTTTAGCCGCGGCAGTCGCGTCAGCGGTATGCTGCTCAAGAGAACGGGTATTGTGCGAATCAAAACACCCGGAGGGCAAGAGAGTGCACACTGACAAAATTAAGACTATCTTTGACTTTGGATGCATATCTCCCAGTTCAACACTAACGGACCTTCGGGGTTTGCGCGGTGGGTGAGCAGATTCGACAAAAATTTCGTTAGCAGGGTCTGAGAAATCGAGTTTTGACCGCAACGATGCCCGCACCTTCCACCCACGCGGACACCTCAGACTCAGAAGTACTGGCAGGAATCTCCTTTGCAAGCCATACCACTCTGCCCTCATGGCAGACGCCTTGGTCCGCGTGGGTACCTTTTGCGGAGGGGTCAGGAGTCCGATATGGCACATCCTGGACCGCTACATACTCTAGCTTGTATTCATTCGGCTTTTGCATGGTGGCCTCCACATCGAAGTTCGTTGTTGCATGTTGGATTGCCTAAGTAGGAATGTGGTTATCTAGCCTGCCCCGATTACGCAAAGTGTTTCGAGGCAGTTTAAAGTTCCTCCTCCGGAATTCAGAAATGAGGCGCTGCCAATTGGATCCATTTAGAGCATTTTTCTCTTCGCGATGCCGCGGCTGGGGATGGTTACAGGGTTCAGCAACGCAATCGTGCCAAACGTGAGGAGAAGACCGAGATGTTGGAGGTCCGGCTAAAAACAGGCTGTGCAGGATTTGCTTGTGGCGCCTCCCTTCATCGAGATGCCGGCGCACGACGAGTCCTCAACAACTATTCCAAGTCAGATGGCTCTACTACGGCATGATCTGGATCTCCCCGACGCCCAGGACCCGGAAACCCGGCTTACGCATCTTTTCCCTCCTCGGAATGTTCGAAGTGAACTATGACTCGCGATGGCACTACAGGCCTGGACAGAAGTAGAGGAACTGACCTCCGGCAGAATCATTACTTGATAGCATCACGCGCAAGCGGAGAGCAAGGCATTGCAGCATTCTTGCTGGAAGATATCGGAACCGCCAAGAAGGACGTGTTGAAGGCGTGGATGATCGCGAAGGTTGCCGATCCTGCAGCTCACGTCCGATATGCCCAGCATGTATAGCACAGGGCTAGTCGAACTCCACAAATGAAGACTCGTGGAGCCGCATACGCAGACACGCGGCGATGCACTAGAAAAGGCGGTTCGGAAGAAACCATGCATATTTCAAAATCCGAAGTGGTTTCTCGGTGTGAATTATGTCATTCGCAAACAACCTGGTCTGGTCTGGATACCGTTTCCGACACAACTCAGGAATTTTTTACAGTGTCCGGATTCGGCCATAGGGACGGGTCCATTTAGAAGCAATTTACTTCAGTCAGGGCCCTACGTTCGCGGATGGATCATTCTGCACTGCCTTGTACGCGACGATCGCATCCCCGAGCGCTTTAGTTATAGCCTCTCGTATGAATGAGCGAACCTCTGCCTCGCTGGCACTCTCTTTACCGCGATGACTGGCAATCGACGCCAGCTCTTCCGCGTCGAACTCAAACTCAAGATCAACCTTCATACTGTCCTCCCGCTCAATCTGCTGACCGAAGTTTCGCGCCGCCGTACTTAAGGGTAAAGCGGTGGTCGCTGCCCATAAGAACATGGCATACGACCTGGAGAAAAAGCTGTAGGGCAAACGAGAGGCCTCTCCCGCTAAAGGAGGAGAGGCCTCTCTTGGGTTTCCGTCCGGGTTCTTACTTTTGACTATCTCGTGCCGCTTTCACGTAATCGTGTGACTCCTGAATGTGCACATACTGCGTAGACAAGAGTTGATGTACTGGAAGGGGCAATTCTTTCTCCAGCGCTTCTTTATAAGCTTTCTTGCCGGCATCTTGGGCCGCCTCAGCTGTCTCGAGCAGAGTATGATCCCCTCCGCCCAGATGGGCCTTGAGGTCTCCCCACGTACGTCGCAAGGTCCCGCTCACACTACCACTCTGTTTTGGATCGTGATCTCCTTCGGTGTGAAGCATCGTCTCCAATTCGCCTCGGAATGAAGCGCGCTTGAGAGATTCGCAGCAAAGTAGCGTCTAAGCGCTTCATCTTTCAGATGCTCACCGATTTTTTGAAAGCCTTCTTGTCCATCGATGAGGCTCTCTATGACAGAATGCAACGTGTCTCGAACGTCTTTGTTGGTTACTTTGTGTGGTGTTTCCGATTCTGTTGACATGGAATTCCCTTCAGATTAGAACGGTTAGCGACCTTTTTGTGGTGGATACAGCTCCAATGGCTGCCGTCACAAGTTCTTCTATCACCACTACCCTGAAGGCTTAGATGCATGTAAGGCGAGGTGCGGCCCTCAAGAGACGTCATCACCACGCGCGGGCTCCCAGCCCGACGCTTTGCCGCGATGGTCAAGCGCAGTAGATCGATCCTTCCCGAGCAGCGAAAACGCATCCTACTGGAAATGAAGAAGTCGGCTCTTCCTCCTCCCTTTCTAAATGTGCTCCTGTCGCTTGCGGCGGCCGGTGTTGTCTATGCAGCGCTGCCGAGGCCTCAACGGATTCGACGTGGACAAGTAGCCGTCATCACAGGCGGGTCGAGCGGCCTCGGCCTCGCAATAGCTTGACCCGAGTTATATTATTTCCCATCGCATCACGCTGGATGAAGCCTCGGAGATGTACAAGATATGGCGGGATAAGAAAGAAAAAGTTACCAAGATCGTCATCGATCCCTGGGCAGAAAAAAAGGCGGCATGATCGTGAGATCGAAGACTTTTCACGAAGAAGGCCTGCAATCTCATGTCTGAGCCTGCAGGCTTTCCTTGGCGCCAATCGACCCCAGCACCGTAGCGTCTTCGTCCAAACCTAGTATCTCGACCCAATGTCATAACGTTCCGAAACGGTAATCTCGCGATGCTCCACCTGTTGAGCCGCCCCTATAAAGGAACGTCGCGAATGGAAGTATCGGTTATCCCCGGGATCGTGTCAGATGCCTCGGCACGCAGTCGGCGATCCGTATAAGAAACCAGGAATCGCACTCGCAAATATGACGTACTTCAGTAGACACTATGTTTAGCATCACACCTGCTGAGGCATCCTATGAAACGACGTCAATTCCTCAGTAGCGCCGCGGCCGCGGCTGTTCTTTCCTCTCATTTCGTGCATGGGAAAAAAATCAAAACGTTCGAGTTGATCAGCTAACGACTGAATCTTCGTCCGAAGGTGCTGCCAGCCGCATCCCCCGCGTTTCAACCGCGGGCACGATGCGCGGTGAAATGCTTTATCGCGATCTAGGCTCGACTGGCATTCAGGTCTCAGTCATTGGGCTGGGCGGCTCACATCTGGGACAAGCTAATGTCACGGAAGACGAGGCTGTGCGACTAATTCACGAGGGGCTGGATCGGGGCATCAATTTTTTGGACAATTCGTGGGATTACAACGAGGGACGAAGTGAAGAACAGGTGGGAAAAGCGCTCTCCCAGGCGGCTACAGACAGAAGGCCTTCGTCATGACCAAAATCGACGGGCGCACAAAGGAAGTTGCGATGAGCCAGATCGATGAGTCTCTCACAAGGCTGAAAGTGGACCACATCGATTTGCTGCAGCACCACGAAGTGCTGCGGTATGACGATCCCGATCGTATCTTTAGCGAGGGTGGCTCAATGGAAGCCGTACTGGCAGCCAAACAGGCGGGGAAGGTCCGGTTCATCGGCTTCACAGGCCACAAAGATCCGCACATCCACCTTTATTATGATGGACGTCGCCCAACAACACCGCTTCCATTTCGACACCGTCCAGATGCCGCTTAACATTATGGATGCGCATTTCCGCAGTTTTTCCCAACTGGTCGTCCCTCAGGCTGTGAAACAGCAGATTGCAGTGTTGGGCATGAAGTGTTTCGGCAGCGGTGTCATTTTGAAGTCCGGTGTGGTTGAGCCGATCGACTGCCTGCATTATTCCTTGAATCTTCCTCTGTCAGTGCTCATCACGGGAATCAACACTCAGCAGCTATTAGATCAGGCTTTTGCCGCCGTGAAATCGTTCAAGCCGATGGATGAAGCTGCTGTGTCTGCGTTGATCGCTAAAATCCAAGGGGTTGCGCTGAATGGAAAGTACGAACTCTTCAAGACGACAGCCCACTTTGATACAACTGCTCGGCATCCGGACTGGCTCGGCTCTGACAGTCCGACGGTTCAGCAGCTGGCTCCGCAACTGCCTGGTTGACTATTTGGCCGTGACAGGATTCAAGGAGAGAGCACATTGCGCCTGAAGGCAACAGCGACTAGAGATATTGCGTCCCATCAACTACATCTCCACGCGCCGCAGTGCCCGTCTATCAAGGTTGCGACAAAGCGATCCCAATGCAGAAGGTGTTCAGCTGAAACCTAGGGAGGCTCTTCATGGCATCACGCAAGCCCACCACGGAAAGCAAGATCCACTCGAAACCCACGGATAAAAGCGAAATAACAGGCGACGGCGGGGAGTTACATCAGCTTGCAGGAGGCGCACATCCTCCTTTTACAACTCAAACCGGCGCTGTCATCGCCGACGATGAGAATTCCCTCAAAGCGTGGCCGCGAGGCCCTTCGCTACTCGAAGATCATGTGCTTCTGGAAAAGATCCAACATTTTGATCATGAGCGCATACCGGAACGCATCGTACACGCTCGCGGTTTCGGCGCACACGGTTTCTTCGAGCTTACCGACTCTCTAAAGGGAATTTCGAGGGCAGGAATTTTGAACGAAGTCAGTGTGAAAACGCCTGTCTTTGTCCGTTTTTCAACTGTCGCAGGGAATAAGGGGTCGACAGATCTCGCGCGAGATGTTCGAGGATTCGCTGTCAAGTTCTACACGAAAGAAGGTAATTGGGACCTGGTAGGAAATAACATCCCAGTCTTCTTCATTCAGGATGCGATCAAGTTTCCCGATCTGATCCATGCCGCGAAGGCAGAACCCGATCGCGGCTTCCCCCAAGCCCAGACCGCACACGATACGTTCTGGGATTTCGTCTCGCTCATGCCGGAATCGACCCACATGCTCATGTGGGCAATGTCCGATCGAGCTATTCCACGTTCTTTTCGAATGATGGAAGGATTCGGGGTCCATACCTATCGGTTGATAGACGAGAAAGGGAAGGCCACTTTTGTAAAGTTTCATTGGCGTCCAAAACTTGGTATGCAGTCAGTGGTATGGGATGAGGCACTCAAGATCTCGGGAGCCGATCCAGATTTTCACCGTCGCGATCTGTGGAATGCAATTAGTAAGGGAGATTTTCCCGAATGGGAATTTGGCCTTCAACTCTTCGACCAGAACTTTGCCGACAAGTTTGACTTCGACGTTCTTGATGCAACTAAGCTGATTCCTGAAGAGATCTTGCCTCTCCGGGTCATCGGACGTTTAGTCCTGGATCGGAACGTCTCCAATTTTTTCGCTGAGACAGAGCAGGTTGCCTTCTGTGTACGGAACGTCGTACCCGGTATCGACTTCAGTAATGATCCGCTGCTCCAAGGGCGAATTTTTTCCTACCTCGACACCCAGCTAAAACGTCTTGGCGGCCCCAATTTCCAGCAGATTCCGGTCAACGCACCAAAGTGTCCGGTAATGCACTTCCAGCGAGACGGCCATATGCAGATGAGTCCTCAAGCGGGGCGAGTGAACTACTCGCCAAGCTCATTGGCTGAGGATACTCCTCGCCAAGATCCGTATCATGGTCTAACCAGCTTTTCAGAAGCCATGGAAGACAACAAATCGCGCATTCGACCTGAGTCCTTCGCGGATCACTTTTCTCAGGCGCGACAGTTCTTTTACTCACAAACAGAGCCAGAACAAAACCATATCGTTTCTGCCTTCATCTTTGAGTTGAGCAAGGTGGAGACACTTGCTGTCCGGGAACGCATGGTGGGACAACTTGCGAATGTTGACTCCAAAATAGCGCAGCGCGTAGCAAATGGACTTGGCTTACCGGGAAAGATTAAAGCCGTTGCCACGACCGTGAAAGTTCGCCAGGATCTGCAAATATCGCCTGCTCTAAGTATTCTGGCGAAAGCCAAAGATACGCTTCAGGGGCGCAAAATAGGCTGTCTCGTCTCCGATGGCACTGATGGAAGGCTCGTGGCCTCCCTCAAGTCCGCCGCGGCGAAGTTAAAAGCTGACTTTGCCGTTGTCGCTCCTAAGGTGGGAGGAGCAGTGACCAGGGATAGTGAGCTTCTTCCCGCGGATTTCCAGTTGGCGGGGGGATCATCTGTCTTGTTCGATGCAGTGTTCGTTGCGCTTTCGACGGACGGATCTGCACAGCTGTCCGCCGAAGCAGCTGCGGTGGCATGGGTTCATGACGCCTTCGCTCACTGTAAGGTGATTGGGGCAACGAACGAGGCACAAGCACTCCTGGATGCAGCTGGCGTTGTTTCGGACATAGGCGTAGTCGTTGGATCAAATGCAAATGCCTTCGTCGCTGTTGCTGCCAAGGGAAGAATCTGGGAGCGGGAACCAAAGGTCAGAACAGTCTATTGATCCCCCGCTGCACCCTCGTATTACTTATTTTTTGCGGCTGCGTGAAATAGTTCGGAAACGGTTCTTACGAAATGCCTTGCCGATTGAGGCACCGGCACGCCTCCTGTAAGAATAGTCTCGTAAGAAAGGTCCTTCCCATAGTAAGTGCGGGTATCATCCTGATTCTGGTTGACCACATCGCCTGTGAGATCAACACCTGCGAATACACCTCGGGTGCGAGAATAGGAAAGAAAGGCGGCATTCGCCAGTTCAGTAGTAGATGCCTGAGAATTACGCCCGACCGGCCCCGCTGCTACCGCTGCGTCTCCTCCGAGCTTGACCTTGTCTTTGAGGAGTCGCTGAAAACCATCATGACTGGTTGCGACGAGGACCAAGTCTGTAGCCTCGCCTCCAGCCTGCAGGCCGAAACTGGCTCCTGTCATTTGTATGAAGACGGGCGCGCTCCATCCATGGCCCGTGCGGCAACTAAGAACGCCCTGGCCATATTGTGCCCCGACAACGAAAGCTCCTTTCTTGAAGCTGGGGACGACGGCTACACATGTCGCCTTCGCAGCAATGTCATCGGGAATGCCTTTGTCGGGAGTGTCCATTAGTTCATGTAGGACGGCATGAGCCGCGTTAATACGTTGGACAAGCTTGTCTGTATCTGCCGCCAAAACTACAGTGGTCGAAAGGGCACAAACGCATATCGTTTGAATAAATCTGTTCATCTTTGGCACACTCCTTTATGGACACAAATTACTGCGGCGTTGCATTTCTCTGATGATGCTGCTTATCCCCTAGTTGTGCAGATCCTGGCGGCGGAGAAAGCGACGGCGACACGTCTATCCGCTTTTCGGCGGCTGCAGCTTCGATTTCACTGTTGATCTCGGCCCCCAGTAGCAGCATGAACCCAGTAATGTAGAACCACGTGAGCAGGACGATGACCGCCCCCAGCGAGCCATAGGTTACAGAGAAGTTGTCGAAGAAATGCAGATAGGCGCGCAGACCGAGGGAGGCGAGAAGCCAACCTGCAATTCCTATGGCTCCTCCGGGCGTGAGCCAATGCCAGCGACGAGTCTTCAAGTCAGGAGCCCAGTAGTAAATCACTGCAAATGAGAGGGCTAATAAGGCAGAGGCAAGAGACCATCCTAAAAGTCTTGTGGAGGCGGCCGCAATGATCGCCAGAAATCGATGGTAGATGTGCTGAAGGGCGAGCCTGGCAAAAAAATCTCCTCCGAGCAGGCAGACGAGTACGAAGGTAAAGATGATGGAGAGGAGGATGGTGAGACCGATAGCATACATGCGCGCTCTAAAATAAGAGCGGGTGTCCTCAACCTTATAGACAACGTTCAGTGTGTCCTGGATCGCGGAGATGCCGACGGAGGCAGACCAGATTGCGGCGATAAGACCAAAGGTTAACTTGCCCGATGTGGCTGCCGCGTTAGTCTCGTTGAAGGTTGCAAGGACGGTTCCAAGAGCCGCGGTTGGAATCACGAGTGCAAGGTAATTCAGTAGTTTCGTGTAGATCTGGTTGGCAGAACGGGCAGCCATACCGAGAATGGAACTGGCACTCAGCAGTGTAGGAAAGAGAGCGAAAAGGAAGTAAAAGCCAAGTTCAGCGGCATGGCCGAACAATCTGTCGGCGACGATGGACTTCCACGTATTTTGGGAGATTGTACGAACTGAGGTTCCCTGAAGATTCCAGAGAGATGCGAGAGGAAAATAGGAGACAAAGTCCCAAACGCGCCGCTGCCACCGGCTGGTAGACGTGTTCGGAATATGATCGGCAGGGATGATGGCGGAGCCTTGAATTGCCGTATTTGCGTGCGATCGAACTGTCGGTATGGATGCTTCCACCCGCTGAACGGGTGGTCCGTTGGCGGTGGTTATCTGAAATGAACCCTCAACCATGACCAATTCGTGAAAGAGAATCAACTGACGTGTACGATAGGCCGGTGTTTGGGATCAGCGATGGCACGTCGCAAGACCTCGTGAGTGAGTGGCGCTGTGTCTCCCTCGCCGAGGAAAATGAAACGCATTATGTTCACGACAGGATTCCCCTCTTTCCATTTAAAGTATGCATGCGGCATCCGCCCAGTCTGCTTTTCGAGATGCATGAGTAAAGCGGCAATTGAATTGGCGACAACTGGACTTTTGGCATACAGCACCCGGTTCTTGCCTAACGTGCAGGTATCAATCCATAAGGTCTGATGGAAATCAGAGGCGTCAGTACGCTCGACTTCGAGGAAAACAGGCACTCGTCGGCCGGTAACCCATAACGATTGCGAACGAAAGCACTGATTGCGTCGAGTTCATGAGTTTTCTGTTCCTCGGAATGACGCTTAGGACTATGTGCGATGAGCCGAATCAGCTGATCTTCATCCTCAGCGAGGAGCCGAATAGCTTCAGGAAAGCTCAACGTTCAGGATGCGTAGCTCAGTTGACCGTAGGGCTCGGGAAAGCAGCGAACTAAGGACATTGACAAGAATGAACAACGAGGAGATTTTCAGTCCTCCGGCCGCTTATAAATGTTAAGTGTCGTGGTGTAGCTGAAGATGGCGGTGATCAGGACAAAGCATAGCGTAATGCGCCCTTGTGCCAGACATGGAGGGTAACAGCAAATGCGGCAGACGTGATGAGGACCAGGACCCCGGTCGCATAAGCACCTCCTTGAGCGTCCACGTCCGCATGAAAAAGCACAGTAACAAGAAAGGCGGTCCCCATGAAGACGAGCACCAATGGGCGCGAAGCCAAAGCCCACTCCGGAGCCATCCCGATCCGTGGCAAATACCGAGGGATCAAGTTTAGAAGCCCTGCCATAGCGGACGCGCCCGCAAAGGCCAGAATGAGAATCGTTGAGGCGTCATAGAGAGAGCGAAATCCGTTTCCTAGATATCGATGAGCAAGGAATGCCATGGCCCGGCCGTTCGCCTCCCACCTTTGGCGAATGCCTGCGCTGGGATCAGCAGAGATGTAATCACACTTGTCGCCATCAGGAAAACGCTCATGATGATCGCGGCTGTCGAAAGCAGTTTGCGAGTCTTGCGAGTTCTGTCGTTTAACTGCTTGCCTTGAATGAGGGGCATGACTGCGACCCCCGTTTCGAAGCCTGAAAGGCCAAGAGCCAGTTTCGGAAAGAGGATCAACGATAATCCGATCATGCCGAAGACGCTCGGATGCTGGTGCCAAACGGTATGTCTCCAATTTGAAAAGGCTTCTGGCTAATGCACGAGGGCAAAAGCGGAGGCAAGGGTGACAATTGCATTCAAGATAAGATAGACGGCCACAAGGATTACCGCGATGCCGATCGCCTCCTTAAATCCCTTGAGAAAGATGCCTCCAAGTCCCGCAAGCAAAAGCAACGTGACAAGCATCTGGCTTAAGAGCCAATGCGGAGAATAGGGGTTGTGCACGAAGTGCGCCGCCGCGTCGGCAGCAGACAGTGTCATGGTGATGATGAAGTCCGTCGTAGCAAACCCCAGGAGAATGAGGACAAACGCCTTACCGCCCCATTTCGGAAACAGCTTTTCCAGCATCGAGATCGAGCCTTGACCATTTGGGCTCACTTCGTCCACCCGACTATAGAGAGAAGGGCGGCAAATAAGGTGACCAGAACGAGGACAAACGTTGCGATAGGAGAAAGCAAACCAGCTGCCAGAAAGGCGATACCAGGCAGATATCCTAGCGTTGAAAAGTAGTCCACACCTGTCAGGCACATCACACGCCACCATGCGTGTTCTGGCTGGGGGTGACCTTGAACACCCTTTGGCAGCCGGATGTCAGAAAGCAACCAGTCGCCACACACGCCCTTGATTTCCGCTACATTCTCAACCAGCATCGTTGAATGAGATGCGATTCGCAACCTAGATAGGTATAGAGATAACTCATGTACGGCATTATTGGCGCAGAGCCAGCTTACCGTGTGGGATTTAGACACATGCAGGAAAATCGATTATTTATCAAGTAACTTGATCGAGCAATCTTACAAGGCAGGCTGATTTTTTAGTAACAGCCTCGCGCTCCTGAAAGCGTTCAAAGGAGATTTCTCCAACAGGACAACTCCGTCGCCTAGTTAGTCCATCTCAGTTAGTAACTACGATTGATGAGAGGGCCGTCTACATACAGCCAGTTACGGAGCCTCTGTTCAGCACTCAGTATCGGAAAGGTTCCAAATATGAATTTACTGCGTTTTGGTATCGTGGCTTCTGTTGCGATCGCCATCTCATGTTCGACCAGCCCTCTTTTCGTATCACACGCATCTGCGCGAACTGATAGCGCACAAACAGCACCCGACAATTCAAAGAACAACAAAGATCATGCACAAACGGCGGATAGTCAGTCGAACGCTAAGTCAGACCGTCAAATTACGGCAAGCGTCCGCAAGGCGATTCTCGCAGACAAAGATCTCTCGACGTACGCCCACAATATCAAGATCATCACAGTCAACGGCGCGGTGACACTCAAAGGCCCCGTCAAATCAGAGGACGAGAAGCAAAAGATCGCCTCCGATACCGCGAGTGTTGTGCCTGCTGATCAAGTCAGCAACGAGCTCACCGTCAAATAGCACAAGAACGATTCAATCCAGGTCCAAAGTTACGCTGCAGTTAGCAGCAGAGGAGCATTATCATGTCCAGCAAAAATACAGCCGTCTTCGGCATCTATGCAACGGTAGCTACGGCAGAAGCTGCTGTCGATCATCTGATTACCAGAGGCTTCACAAACTCTGCCATCTCCGTCCTACTTCCTGACGACGAGAGCACTCGTGCATTTGCTCACGAAAAGAGCACCAAAGCACCAGAAGGAGCAGCGACAGGTGTAACAACTGGCGGTGTCGTCGGCGGAACTCTTGGGCTATTAGCGGGAATTGGGGCCCTTGCAATCCCGGGTGTCGGTCCGCTCATCGCAGCCGGCCCAATTATGGCAGCCCTTGCAGGCTTAGGCGTTGGCGGAGCGGTAGGTGGCATCGTTGGAGCGCTGGTAGGTATGGGCATTCCGGAATACGAAGCGAAACGTTACGAAGGCGCCGTGAAGGGCGGAGGCACATTGCTCTCAGTGCATTGTGACACCTCCGAACAGGTTGACGTCGCAAAGACTTCCCTCAAGGAAACAGGCGCAAAAGATATCTCGTCGACTGGTGAAGCCGCCTCAAAGGACACGGCTGGTGGGCGGGAAACCTTTGGAAATATCTCTGAACCGCCCGTAGCCTCGGTCCGTTCTCGGGAGGGAAACATAGTTGACGCAGAGCGCGACGAGATTCTCGAACCCGCCACGACAAGGAAACTCTAAGTTCGATGATCAATACTCCAAAACGGGGTTCGCCCTGAGCGAACTCCGTTTTTTTTATCCCTCCCATCAAATCCTTATCCATTTGGAAAATCGCCTATCACAATCTGGGCTTGTATTGGTGCAGCAGAAGAAGTCACGTTTCTTCGCTATGTGCTAGTCAGCGATTCTGGGATTAGGTGGATCGATCCCGAGCGCGGTCGCTAGAGCGATGAGATGATCTTGTTTCTGAACCCGGACGTTGCGAGAGCTCTCAGTGATGGCAAATTCATTGAGATCGTCCGACTGTTTTTATACGGCGAAGGTATTGACGGGATTGTTTCTTGTTTTCACTCTCCAGATCGAATCGAAGGATATCTTCGGCCTTCTCTCTTGTGGGGCTGGAAGGGATCAGCGTAGCCCGCTCCACTGAGGTGATCACCGCAACCGGCTGGGGCCGGCAACCTGGAGAAAGATGCCATGTATCTGACCGTCAAGCCGAGCAAGAATGACGGCAACACCATTTACAAGCTGACTGCCAAGGATGTTCCCGTTGGTGGCTTCTGGTCAGTGCGTATGTACAACGTAAAAGGCCACTTCGAGAAGAACCAATACGAACGTGCCCGACAGCATCGCCGGGAAATCAGACTGCGTTTGCATGGAAACTGAATGACAAATGAACATCTCTGGGCAAGTGCTGAAAAACAGAAAAACACGCTTAGCAGCAGTATTTCCGGCGCGTTTGTAAGGATCAGCGTGCTAATGGGTTGATCGGGTTGATGTTGCCACAACAGCGGGATCTGTGTGCCATTGCCTTTGGTTTTCCGCC
>Ga0210395_10003038_pt1 | contig 12924 bp, 13 predicted proteins | sample IncBWH4OmetaG_FD_150861 | JGI IMG/M metagenome (GOLD analysis project Ga0210395, IMG submission 150861) | Forest soil microbial communities from Barre Woods Harvard Forest LTER site, Petersham, Massachusetts, United States - Inc-BW-H-4-O ...
GAATACGTAACCGAGTGGCGGATGCAGAAGGCGATACAGCTACTTGAACGACGTGACAAAAAGCTCGCAGAAGTCGCTCGATTGGTCGGTTACGAGTCCGACGCCGCATTCAGTAAGGCGTTCAAGCGAGTTGTCAGGGCTAATCCTGGTGAATACCTCAGACGTGGTTTGAAGGACCAAAAATCGACCGAAGCAGACCACGATCAGTCCCGATAAACGCCTTTCTCGTCACGTTTACTTATGCCGATGAGAACCGAATTCCGTCCAGATCAAATAAACTGACCGGGGTCCGGGACGGGTTGTCGGCCACGAGACTGTTGGCGAGAAAATCGCGATCTTTCCAGTGCCAAGTTCTACATGCTTCTCAACCACTGAGCCACTGCTCGCGGATCAAATCGCACACAAGTGCCCACACGGAACGAAGGAATTCGTCCCGAAGCGGCCTGCTTGAAGATCGTGACCTTCGATACACAGAGGAGCTTCGATAGATCCTCGGCGGTCAAGGCTCGGCCGATCCTCTCGATTTGGTCTGCGAGCGACATAGCAATGAAATACCGGACGTTTCATCAACCCCATCTTGCAATCCCTTTTGGCGTGAACATGAATCCCAAAATCGAATAATTAATCTTTACGCGCAAAAAACAGACTACGGGCCAGTCGGCGGGGGTCACTGAATGTTTTAACCTCCCTCCCCTTCCCCGTCACCTCTTGGTCGGAAGGTGCCTTAAGCCAGTCCAGTTCCGCTCTTTCGGATCTTTCTCCCATGACCTCAGCGGGTCGCGGTATATCCGTCGCGCTTCCTTAGCTGTGGCCGCAACAGCCACAAGTTTGCCATCAGGCGAGTAGGCCGCATAGACGTAGTCGGCACGTCTGCTGATGTCCTTGCCGTAGCGGTGGTTCACGGCGGGCTCTTTCACGATTTTGGGCTTCCATTGCATCGTGGCTATGCAGCGTCTGTCTTAGGTCCAGGTGCTCCACCGTCAACAGCGATGTTTTTAAAGCGCGGCTCATACTGGTCCTGCTCATGCCACGATTCAAGACGCGGGCGTGTGAGCCCTGCCAACTTGGCTACCGAGTCCGCAATGCGCTCCATCGCTGTGACCAAACGGTCCATTGTGTCATCGTGGTCATTGCTCGCCAGGGCAACCTTAACCGGGGCGTCATAAGCAGTGGCCAGACAGATACTATTGTTTTCACCGGTTAACTGGCTGATCCCTCTGGCAATCCAATCCAACGATTGCTCCACACCCGACAAGCCCGCAACGTGGTTGATGTCATGCTGCATTGACGGCGTTACGTGGCCGGGCGAATCAGGTCCCGTGACTACAACGGTATTTTGCTGTGGCTGTGGCCGTGTTTTTTTCTCTCGTTTCTTCGTTACTTCATGCTTTGGTACTGGCACAAGAACCCTCCGATTCATTTTGTGACGCTGTTACACGTGTGACGCCGTATTACTATTCTTTTTTTGAACACAGTTCACGAACGTCCCAAAAACGCTAAATAAAAAAGAATAAGAACCACCCGTAACATGCGTAACATCCGTCACTGTGGGTCTTTTAATCGAACGCGCCACAGCCCGCGCCTCTGAAGTCCAGCCTCATTGCGTTTCGTGCCCGATTCGTAACAACCGCGCTCTTTTATCTCCGTCATCAACTTGCGCTCGTCTATGTGGGTTTGCTCATCATCGGAAATCACGAAATTACGGTAGGCCCTCACTATGTCCCCCGTGAAAGTGAAAGCATCAGGGTCTCGCTGTAACCGCTCTTCCATGAACCTCCCGATAACATCCAACTCCCTAAACAGATCGTTCGTGGCATTTGTTACAGAGGCCGGAGGCGCGAGGCCCAACCGTTGCCACTCCAGGCACGAGCGAATCATCACCGCCAAGATGCCGGGTGATTCGTGCTTTAGCTGCTCTTCCAATTCCTTGTTCTCGCGTCCACGGAAGGACACATTGAACGGGACCAGATGCACGCGCCTCCGCGCCGCCGCATCAGTTTCGAGAACGGGCTTAGCGTTCGTGGCAATGACCAACTTGTGACTGGGGATAAATGAAAACTCGTTTTCGTAGAGGTGAGCGCCCGAAAGCATGTCACTGGACGCGAGCGTTTTCAAGAGAGCCATGTCAAGCTGTACGTTGTGGTTGCCCTCATTGCATGTAACCAGCCGCGCCCCGCACAACTTGGCAATAATGCGCCGCTGGTTATCGTTCCCTGTATCGCGCCGTGTCAAATCGGACATTCGGACCGTCGTGCTGTATTCATAGCCGAGAATGTGTTGGAGGACGTTCAATAAAGTTCCTTTGCCGTTAGCGCCCGTACCCCACCAAAAAGGCAAGCAGTGCTCTTTCGTGGACGCGGTAAGAACGTATCCACAGAAGCGCATCAGGTATGCGGCTAATTCCTCGTCTCCATCCGTAATCTCATCAATGAATTTCAGGAATAACTTTGGCTCAAAGCCCGATTCAGGCCGCACGCGAGCCCTCTTGGTTACGAAGTCAGTCCGCTCCATATCCCGTAGCTCGCCGGTGCGAAGGTCAACGACGCCGTTTCCGGGTACTCCTATCAGGTATGAGTTCTGGTCAAACTGCTCCGAGAATTTCCACTTCGGTAGGTGCGGCTTAGCTTCGGCCAAGACACCTTGACGAAAACGGCTATCCAGCAACAGGGACAATCGCGGCGTGTCCTTCGGGTACTGGAGGTACAGTTCCGTGCAATAGTCCCCGATGGCCGCCCTGAGCAACAGGTCCCCTTTGTCCCCAACGGACCATCGGGACTTGACCCAAGCAACAGACTGTCCCCGGTCATACAGGTATCCGAAGTCCTGTGACTGCTCAGCAAAGGACTGTCCGATAGGGCTGTGTGCGAGATATGGCAATTCATTAGTCATAAATTTTTGTGCGCGGGCAACGGAAGGACAGGTTAACCCCACTGCTGGCATCCCCCCCGCGCTATGTCCCCTTCGGCTCCGTCCCTACCGGACCATCCGCGCCTCACGGCGCTACGGGCCCGCCTCTGTCTTATGTGCGCAATTGCACCCGTATTCAGCGGGTCGGCCTCACGCACGATGGCCCGTCCACTTTAGGGACGGATAAAGCCGCGCCCCGAGGCCGGGCTAGACTTCTTGGGCCGGGCCTAAACTTGAACTACAATAAAAACAGCGATGCGACTACATTCGCGTGTGTCCATTTGCTACCGGCTTGGCGGGGTCTCGACACCCCGCCTTGCCACCTACCTACCTTAGTTGACCGAGCCTCCCGAGTGCGTCAATTCAGTCCGCGCATGAAGCATCAGAGACGCGCTTGCGTCCGGCTCGCTCTGCATTTTTCAATCGGCCGTTCGGTAAAAGACCGAGACAGCCATAGGCGCGAAAACCGGCCTCCGCGGCCGCTCGGAATTCTTGGGCATTGCCCGCGCCCAAAGCACAAATGGACGCTCGGCTCGCGAGATTCTCATTGGGTCCCCCAATCTTTCAAATGTGTCGTGTCCGTGACCTCATCCAGCACCGCGGACAGCATTTTTTTTACGTCGTCATTGTCGGCAATCAAGGGGCGGGCCGCGGCGATTAAGTTTCCACCTTTTTCTTTGTGTTTCGGGTCACGGTCCAGCACAACGAAGCCGAAGCCCACCGGCCTATCCTTGTGGTGGTTACTAACCGCTATCAAGTCCTCAGAATCAACGTGGATGCTCGGATAGCGGAAGACTTCCACGGGCTCGGCAAGTTTCCCGAGGTCATCCGCCTTAGCGAAGACCAAAATCACCGCACCATCTTTCACGCTGAGACCTTCTTTCGCCAACTTGCCCGCCAAGCTGTAAGACAACTTTCGTCCTTCAATGACCGCTTCGTGCGGACCCATCTGTTTATCCTTCTGCCGGGCCGGGGCAGCTCTCAGCCTCCAAACCAACCGCTCGGCCTTGCTGCCTGCGGCTATGCCCGGCTTAACTCTGCCTTTTTTCGCGATTTCCGATCCGGGCGTCATTCGGCACCTGCAGCGGTCAGAGCTTTTGTCAGCAAAACCTCCAAACGGATGTTCCACCACTGAAAGGTCTCGGGCGTTAACCTATGCGTTCCCTGCACCTTAAAGTTAACTCCGTGTTCAATGCGATAGCTCGCTCCAAGCTGTGTTGCGCTCTTGATGCCGCTCGCCTTACCCACGGTCGTTTTCCCCAACCCTAGCTTGGAACCACTGTAAGAGCCGTAGGGGTCAAGCGATCTCGCGGCGTTGTTCTCTATGCGCTCCTTGCGGTCCAACTCTCTCTGAGCTTTCCGCGCTGCATTGCGGCGAGCGAGCCGCGCCTTGCCTTTGGCGCTCTCGTTATATCGCTTGTACTTGGTGGTACCCAGAATCGCCGTCCTGACACACGATTGCCCTTCGAGTTTGGAGTCAAGCCTCATAGCTGAGCCAACTGCCTCAAGAACTTCCTATGTTATACCTGAGGCGAGTGCCTCAAGTCAATAGCAAGCTTCGAGGGTCTTGAATCGCTATCTTAAGTGGACTAAACAATTTACAATCAATTATTTGAGTTACTCGAAGAGATTCCGGCGGCCTCGGGTATGACGGTCCTTGTCCCCTCCGGCTCGATTGAGCCTAATGGGAAAGCCTCACTTTGTGCCTGACGCCGAAATGGTTGGCATGATCTCGTGCGGGATACCGAATGACGGCCGATCAGTCGACCTTCTAGCCAAGCTGGCGTAGAGTCGGCTTATGATCGGATCTAGGTGCGCTAGTTGCATGAGAAGACCCGCTATTGTTGAAGTGGAGTTAACCGCCGCGCGGGGTTGCGCTACAGTTGTCTTGGTTAAAGCATGGCCGAATACACAATGATATCCGCCGTTATCATTGACCGGTTAACAATCTGCTACAGGCGGTGTTCTCCTGTAGCTCTCCGGCCGCTATCGTTCAAGCCGCACGCGAAGGCGCCGTGCACGTTCGCGGAATGCGTCCTCGCCACCCTCCAGGATGTCGCATACCGCCTTGCGAATATTGGCGTCTTCCAGGCCACCAGCGATATAAGTAATTGGAGGTAGACCTCCTGCCGGGTGCGGGCCCGCGGCGGCGATGATGACCTGATCTGCGTCCGTGTTGATCACCAGATTGGCGTTGTGAGTAACCATTATCACTTGGCGTTTTGTCTTGGCTGTGACGAACAACGAAACGAGTTCATCAAAAACAGATTTAGGATCCAAATTTTCCTCTGGCTGATCGATGATCAATGGACGGTCGTCCGCATCATCGAGCGCGAGGTATAGCAGTAGCAATACGATGCCACGCGTACCTGGCGAAAGCTTGCGAATGTCGACGCCGTCGTAGGCGATCTCATATCGAACAGTGATGTGATCCGTGCTGAACAGCCACTGTGCAAACTGCTTTAGCCAAGTGCGGAATTCAAGCTTCTGGGTGGGAACATACGGTGCGTGCTTGAGTAGGTCCTTCCAATATTTCGCAATGAAACCAGCCATCGCCGCTTGAATCTCAACCGCGGTCCCGGTCTCCCAAGCCGGCTTGAGTTCAGAGTTTGCACGTGCAGTCAGTGAACCGCGACCATAAAAGGGTCCCCTCTTACGACAATCTATGAGTTTGTCTTCGGCGAAGTCGGCCCATGTGTTCGCATCGACAACGCGGGAGACGGAAAAACTAAGCTTGCGCAATGTCCCCGGTGAATTGGCAAGCCTCGCCATCAGTGGCGCATATAGATCTACCAGCACGTTCTGTTCGCTAATGATTGCGTCGAAGACTCGGCCGTAAGCGGCCTCACGCTCGGTTTGGAGAGCTCTCCGGCGCGCAGCCGCACCTTGGGCGTCGGTCAAACGTACTTCAAGAATTTTGAGCGCGTTGTTCTCCTGAGCAATACGCGAGAAGAGTGCAGTGTATTGATTACGAATGATCGTGTCCGCGCTGATAAGATGTTCGAGGCGCGCCATCTCAGCTTTTATCGTTGCGAGCTTAACCGTGGCGAGGTCCTCCCCATCGGCAATCAGCGGAACGTTTGGATCGCCCGGTGGCGGTGGCACACCATTGATCTTTGCGATCTCTTGATCGACCCAAACGATGTAGCCTGACAGCGCCTTGTCGACGTCACCCTTGTAGACAAGCAGGAATTCATCCCATTGCGCGGCGTTAAGTCCGCTTCCTGAGTGTCGTGCCTGTACTTCCCGCAGCATCTCGGGCGCTTTCGTTGCACGCATGTTCCTCACCTCGTCCTGCATGGTGAGAAAGGTGCGACGCTGATTGCCGTAACCCTGGATCTTCAGATTGAGTGCCTGTGCGGCTTGGCTCAGTTCCACGTGACGATTCACTTGCGCTTGTGTGCCTTTGATGACCAGCTTGGCGAGGTCCGCGTTATACCCCGCGATCAAGCTTCGCTTCTGCACGGTTTGTTGGTTCAACGCGGTAACGAAACTCTCCTTCTCCAATTCTTCCGCGATCCGTTCGGAAATGAAGGCGATTGCCTCGGCTTCGCGATGACGTGATTGCTGGAAGCGCATGATCCGCGACTCTAGAAGCTCGGCGAAGTTCATCGCGCCCTCGCACTGATCTTCTGGGTGCGCCTCAAAAATGACGCGCTCAATTTCCTGGATCAGCCCTTCGGAAGCTCCCTTTGAAGAGCACAACTCTTCGACGAACTGTTGCGAGAGATATCGGGCACGGGGATATGCTCGAGATTCATTTGCGTCACGGCCGTCCAGCGCGCGGGTGATTGTATTGCCTCCGCCCCATGTCAGCGTCACCTTACCTTCGTCGATTAGCGTCCGCGCTCGCACCAAGAACGAGGGGCTAATATTTTCGTCAGCATTCCAGCTCTCCGAGGCTATCGCGTCGCAGCCAGCGGCAATTACATCAGTCAACGCGGTCTTTCCAGACCCGCGTGCACCGACGATAGCGACCAGTCCAGGGTTCAGAGGAATCGTCTGCGTGACCGCCCATGACGCGTCAGTGATCTCGACCTGCGATATCACCTGAGACGGCATAGCGCGGTTCGGTGGCTCGGCTCCGACATAAGCGCGGTTACCCGGATCGATGCAGGCTTGACGGAGTGCGTCGAAAGTTAGCGCACCCTTGATCCAACAGAAGCGGTCATCAGTTGGCTGGCCTGTCGCCAACTGGTCGTGCGCATCACTGCCGTGAAGACACGGTTTGCAACCGTTGTAGCGCTCCCGTAGCTCATCGACGCTGACGGCGCGCTCACCAAGCCAGAACTCGCGTTGCGCTTGACTGCTCGCGAAAATGACGTGTGAGAACTTCTCGATCTCCTGTCGCAGTGTCGCGTCGCCAGCCTGACGCACACCGGAAGTGCCATCGTCAGCACCTCCCGCCACGGCGATCAAGATATTCTTCTTCGCCCAATCGTTTCGCTGAAGACCTCCCGCAGCTGAGCGAAATTGACCTTGAACTGCGTGGCGCCGTAGGCGAGCGCCGCTCGATCATCGCTTATCGTAGTGTCGGCGCGCTTGCCAAGTCGGATGAGCTCCTCGCGAGTACAGTCGAACCGGTCGCTATGCGCATTGAACTGAAGGCGTGTAAGAATGCGCCGGACCTGGGCGAGATGATCCGGGTCTTCCGGACTAACCAATAGATGGAGGTTCACGAAGCCCGACCTCGCCGCCACATCGAGCCTCATCTCGATATTAGGGAAGATGAGCTGAACGTTGGGAAGGCGCCCGGCAGCACGTTGCCGAAGCACTTCCTCATATGTATCGGAGACGTAATAGTCTGTAACGCCAATGGCTTCAATCTTGGGCGTGGCACTTTCGAGCGTGGAGAGATAATTCATCCAAGCATCTCCGCCTCCGAACCGGTTGTTCAGAGCAGTTCCGGGCGCATGGATGTGAGGCTCCCAGCGCTTCCACTCCGATCCTCGATTTATCATCGTCTCCTTTGTGCCTCCCTGATTCGCCCTATTGAATGGCGTGTGCGCTGCGAATCTCCACGGGTTTCACATTCTCCGTGTCTGAAATGTGCCGATCCAATCATGAATCTGCAACCCAAGAATGCTTAGAGCCATTTGGCAACCCCACCGTGATGCGAGCATGTTCCACGTCGGCTCTGGCTGAAACTGTAACTTCCATCCCGACACTGCGCCTTCGCCCCTTGTGGTGGCCCAGTGCAATTCTCAGGTCGCGGAACGGTCTCTCCTTTACTGTTGACGTACGTACCGCTGTTGGTGCAATTCACCTTGCCCGCGTTGGATTTGCCGTTGCTTGCGGTAGTTGGCGTGCTCGGCTGAGGCGGAGATTGAGTTTGAGAAACGATCTGTTGAGAAAGGAGGATTACAAATAGAGTAAGAGCGTAGACAAACTGCCGCGAAGGGCGCATGGGTCGCATAGTCCTCTCCCTAGTTCGGAGTGACTCGCTCCCCCTCGAAGCAAGTCGCACCCGTCATTAAGACGGCCTTAGCTGGGGATCATACATTAGAGTTGCCTCAAGACATTGGCCAAGAAGTGCTAGATGAGACCTCGTCGCTCCTTCTCCGAAACTCGGCCTGATCTGAGCATCCATATCAGCCACGTTTGTCGCGTCACTACGACAGTAAAAGACGGCATGGTGTACCAGAATTCCGCGCTGTACCAGGCGCTCGGGTTCAAACCGTAGCAGTCTGCAACCAGCCTGCCAACTTGGCTCACCGATGAAACCTCTATAAGAAGGATTTAGCCTCGGCTCGCTGACATCACTTATTTGTCCCTAACGTCTGCTCTCTCTGCCTTGATGCTTTACGCAGCTGACATCCGTGCGGGACGACACCGCCTGCATCCAACCAAGTGGCAGGCCACGTCGCTACTCGTTGGCGTTTCGCCGGACGCGTGAAGATTTGGTCCGATACCATCCGGCAGAAACGGATGCGTGCTGATTCAGAAGTTTTCGCATGAGGGAGATACATCGTACCTTTCTCCGCCCTTGCCGACGAGGTTGAGTTTTACCTTGAAATTCTTGGTGGTCGTCAGAGCGGCGCCGATTCTCGTGCAGTTTTTTCGCCGATTCTTAGCTGCGGTCAAACTTCGACAACGACCGCGTCTCATTTCACTCTCAGGAACCATAAGGCGACGCGGGTGAAGGTGTGCGTCAGTAAGCGGCGGCTGGTAATTGTGGGGTGGGCGGACGGCAGGAACATCCAGGCAAGTACTCGGATCGTGATCGGTAGATCGTAAGGCATTCCCTGATCCGGCCTGGACGGAAAGAAACGACCGAGTGCCTCCAATGGCTGCTCTCGGAACTGGTCGATCATGGACACTTGGTGTACGCAGGAAACTGTGCAGTAGGGGGCACAGGGCTTTACGGTGTGATATTCGTGCTCCAAATGCTCCTGCCCGTACTGCTCGAGCGGTATGCCGGGGAAACCACGTTGCTGCGAACAGTAATGCACCAGTCCATTCTCGCAAATATAGAGATAGCGACTGCCGGCACGACAATGCCAGTCGTTGGAGAGTCCGCGAACCAGATTTTTCTGGAACTGGTTGTAATACGCGAATGTTGAAAAAGACTTGGTAACCACGCTCACAACTTCCTGGTAGACCTGTTGCTGTTGCTCGCTCAAGGGTCGAAGCTGGCCACCACCATCGTGAACAATTCCGACCGTGGTTACGAGGCCGAGCTCCGCTGCCCGCCGAGCAACTTGCGTAGCATCCTCCGGATGCTGGACAGATGTTCCAATCACTGAATTAATGTTAACTTGAAATTCTGCAAATTCGGCCAGCCATTGAAGCTTCTTGTCCAGCACTTTTAAGCTTTTCTTCGAAACCTCGTCCGGCGTCGCGTTGTCAATGCTGATCTGAAGATGGTCGAGGCCCGCACGGTTCAGGAGTTTAATGCGGTCTGGGGTTAGTAGGTACCCGTTGGTGATCAGAGTAGCAAAGCCACCCCGACTGCGAATGTGCCGAATGATCTGGTCTAGTTCCGGGTGCAGCAGTGGTTCCCCCCCACTGATTGTGATGACCGTTGTCCCCAGCTCAATGAGTCGGTCCACGCGGCGCAGCATTACCACAGTCGGAACCGGCTGCGAGAAATCGTCATATTCGTTGCAGTAAGTACAGGAGAGATTGCAGCGCCGGATTGGCACAATATGCGCGACAATTGGATGGCGCGGAGAATGCAAGGCTTTTGCGACGACGCGGACTTGTCGCACCCCCTGCGAAATGGCGCGAATTTTACGCCTTATGCGAGTCGTGAATGTCGCAAAGTCCAGAGGTGGCAATGATTCAGGTTCACCCATTGGTAGTTGCCTACCGAATCCTAAGCTGACGAACGATTACCGTGTTCCTACCAAAACCAGAAAGTGCCAAAAAACACAAGGACAGCGATGACTAAAGCGAATAACACGTCAGCGGCATAGTGGTAGCCACCCACGACCATTGCTACGGCTATGCTGAGGGCCACACCGAGGAAGATCACGCCCGCACGGGGCTCCAATCGAAGCAGTACGAGGGAGGCCGCGGTCGACGCTGCTACGTGAGCACTTGGAAACGTGATTGCCTGAATGCTCGCTCGACGGAGCACCAACCGATTTAAGGCTCGAATTCGGTTTGGCGGGATTTCGAAACTGTCGTAACCGGTCAACACGCGCGGAGGCAACGCCGGCACGAAGGGTGTCAGCGCGAAGCAAGTGTACGTCGCAAGCAAGACCACTACACAATAATAGTCCGAATTGTGGCGCATGCCAGTGATATAAAGAGTAGCAATGCCAAGTGGGATCAGGGGATAAACCATCAGATATGCAAGCTCCAAATAGAGAGCGCGGAGCGGGCCAATCGATGCTTTTGCAGGTTGGATTTGTACGGCCCTAAAAAAGGACACATCGAATGCAGCAAGCCTAGCTTGCACGCTCTGTTTTGGTCCTGTGAAAAACTCACCGACCTGCCAATACGGCACCAGCAGCAAGGCAGCAGGAAGCCAGTCACGAACAACAGGAGAAAAACGAGGCGACACAAAGTAAGACATGAAACCGGCTGCCAAAATGGCGGCGATTGCGAGGGTCGCGAATGCAGTAACTCTAAGTCGCCGACGCCGTGCGAGGGGAAATCTCCAAGCCGCGAAGACAAGAATCGAGAAAAAAGTGACCTCAATCCACTCAGCGACTCGCATTTATCGCTACCATGCCAGAGCCAGAGCCTCTTTCCAACGTTGACGCGTCCCGCCACAGGTCGGGATTGCCAGCCTTTTCTGGATGCAGTTCCATTAAGAGCAGCCTGCTGTCTGAATAATAAGTCCCGCCGGTGGCCGTCTCTCCCGCGAATACTGGATCAACGCAAGGAAGGTATTCTTCGTGCGCGACCAGACGCGTGTCTACCAAATTGGCGGCAACAAAATCACGCTCCGCGTCCACTTCGGGATCAATTCTGTGCACGATCCGAAGTCTCTTCATCTGTATTTGAATTGCAACGTCGTGAGTTGCGGCGCCCACCCATATGGGGGTGCCGTCCATTTCGTAGTCAGTTCTCCAGATTCGGAGGTGGTGGCGCCGGGCCACGATCGAAGTCGGGTCAGGCAGCGCATATGAGTAATCCTGTGCTCTCCCGAACACGTAAAGCTTGGCCATTGGCAGCTTGGTATAGTGTTCCCGCTGCTGCAACAGGTGCCAAACAATCGTAGGCTTCGATTTGTCGGTTTTCAGCCAGCCGGCACGATCGAACGCCCCTTCCAAATCGTCTTTTTTTGCGATGAAGATCAGGTTCAGCATGTCGCCCTCGCGGCCTTCACCATTGACAGTGCGGGAGGGTAGGAAATCGATCATCTCACGGAGTTCTGAAACGTCCGCGTTTCTACCCAACAACTTCACTGTCTCCACGACAGAATCACCGCTAATGTGGGCTGTGTCACCTCTGTGCCTTTCAGGACAGTACTGTCGTGGCCGCGCGAAAGCAGGAACACCGGTGCGGCGGGCAAGTAAAACAGCCCAGTAATCATCATCTCCGCCAAAATAAGCTTGGAACGGGACCTTCCTTTTATTTCTTTGCGGGCTTGCAACGCAACCTCATCGCCGGTAATGAGCTTAACTGAATCGAGCTTGATGACGACTTTGCCTCCAATTCCGAGGAGGCGTTTACCTTTAACTCCAAGGACCGAACCGCTGGCGATGGTACCCGCCGGGATGATCGTGAATCTGCCTACCGTCACATCCTTGACGACCACAAAGTCGAGGCGATCGCCAGTACGAGCGTGCGCAGAGGAAATTGTCCGGACCATTCGAAGGTTGACCGGAGTACCGTCCGGGATGACCAGCCGAGTGGGGTTCTCGTGTACTTCCTCGCCCCAAAAACCGGAAGGCAAGAGAAAAAGAAAGAAAAGTGTGTAAGCAGGGAAACACTGATTCGCGCGGGGCATGTGGCGCCGCCTTCCATTGGTGTCAAGCCCCCAAATCGCGAAGGCTCAAGGAGTGGTCGCCACTATGGGTCTTCGCCTCACCGAGTATTGGAGGTCCTGCGGGCTTTGTCTGGTCAAAATTGCACAGTCAGTTCTGTTCTAAAGAAAATTCCTCGGAAGTGAACATCGGCACTACAAGGAGAAATTCCACAAGGATAGAAGGGCAGGCGCAAACCTTTTGCTATGGCGCCTGACGATGCTGACGGCTGGCGCATGGGTTAAATGCGACCGCGAACCAGCAGCTTGACAACGATGAAGAGAACCAGCCCCACACCGCCGGTCGGGTCATAACCCATTCCCGGCTGTGCGACCACCGTGGCAATGCACCAAGAAGCGCTAAAACCGAGATCACGATCAATATAGTTCCAAGCATGTTTTGCTCTTAACCCTGTATCGGTAGGAGGGGTCCCCACTCTCCGAATGCGTTCCCAACCGGCGCGAGTCGAAAGTTGCCAACCCGCACCGACTGGAGTTAGACAGGTTCCCCGTCACGGCCTTATTGCAAGGTTCCTGTGGTGACGTTGGCCGGATTGCCGATGGCGTCGCCGGATACGAGAAGTTCAACTCTCCGG
>Ga0210395_10003040_pt1 | contig 12916 bp, 10 predicted proteins | sample IncBWH4OmetaG_FD_150861 | JGI IMG/M metagenome (GOLD analysis project Ga0210395, IMG submission 150861) | Forest soil microbial communities from Barre Woods Harvard Forest LTER site, Petersham, Massachusetts, United States - Inc-BW-H-4-O ...
GCCCGGCGTTCGGCTCGCAGGAGATCGGGATCCGGGCGTGAGCGGCCAGGTACCGCAGGTGCTCGCTCATCTCGCCCGGGCCGGTCGCGCAGTTCAGCCCGATCATGTCGATGCCGAGCGGTTCCAGGGCGGTCAGCGCCGCGGCGATCTCGCTGCCGAGCAGCATCGCGCCGGTCGTCTCGATCGTGACCTGCGCGATGATGAGCGCGTCCGGGGCCAGCTGAGCCGCCGCCCGCCTGCAGCCGATGATGGCCGCCTTAGCCTGGAGCAGGTCCTGGCAGGTCTCGACGATCAGCGCGTCGGCGCCGCCCCGCAGCAGCCCCTCCGCGTTGACCTGGTACGTATCGCGCAACTCGCGGAACGTGGTGTGGCCGAGCGTGGGCAGCTTGGTACCGGGGCCGACCGAGCCGAGCACCCAGCGCGGCCGGGCGGGCGTGGTCCAGCGGTCAGCCGCGGCGCGGGCGAGCGTGGCGGAGGCCTCGGACAGTTCCGCGATCCGGTCGGTCAGGTCGTACTCGCCGAGATTCCCCAGGTTCGCGCCGAACGAGTTGGTGGTGACGCAATCCGCGCCCGCTTCCAGGTACGCTTCGTGGACCGCGGTCACGATGTCCGGCCGGGTCACGTTCAGTATCTCGTTGCAGCCTTCGTAACCGGCGAAATCATCGACGGTGGCATCGCTGGCCTGGAGCATGGTGCCCATCGCCCCGTCGGCCACCACCACTCGCTCGGCCAATGCGGCCCGTAGTGCGCTCATCAGCCCCCCAATGTAGGCCATTACCGCCAGGATGCTCTACTTTCCCCCGCGCCCACCTTAAGCTATGTTGCCTCGCGCATGACACGCCATAGGTCACCCAACGAGTAGAGCCAACCACGTAGTCTTGACTATGACGGCCGGTACGGTGCCTGTGGAGGTGGGGAGTCATCGAGTTCAACGACGTCGGCGAACTCACCTCTCCGGTGGCCATCGCCGGTTTCGAGGGCTGGAACGACGCGGGTGAGGCAGCCAGCGGAGTGGTTAACCACCTCGGCATCGCCTGGCAGGCGACGCCGATAGGCGCCATCGATCCCGAGGATTTCTACGACTTCCAGGTCAACCGGCCGGTGATCGAGATCGAGGGCGGCCATACCAAGCGGCTGATCTGGCCCACGACCCGGATCTCGCTCGCGCGGGCCCATCCCGTCGACGGGTCGGTACCGCCGACCGGGCTGGCCCGGGACGTGATCCTGGTGCACGGCATCGAGCCGAACATGCGCTGGCGGGCGTTCAGCGAGGAACTCGTGCGCAGCCTGGAAAGCCTGGGCGTCGAGCTGGTCATCCTGCTCGGCGCGCTGCTGGCCGACGCACCTCACACCCGCCCGGTGCCGGTATCGGTCGGTTCTTCGAACGCGAAGCTGGCCAGCGAGGTCGCGGGCGGCGGGGTCAGCCGGGTGGACTACAAGGGCCCGACCGGAATCCTCGGGGTGCTGCAGCACACCTGCACCGGCGCGGGCCTGCCCACGGTCTCGCTGTGGGCGCAGGTCCCGCACTACGTGGCGCAGCCGCCCAGCCCGAAGGCTACTCTCGCGCTGCTGCGCGGCGTCGAGGACATCCTGGACGCGCCGCTACCGCTGGCCGATCTGCCCGAGGAGGCCCGCGCCTGGGAAAGGGGCGTGGACGAACTCGCCCAGCAGGACTCCGAGGTGGCCGATTACGTCCGGACCCTCGAGGAGGCTAAGGACGCGATGGACCTGCCCGAGGCGAGCGGCGACGCCATCGCCCGCGAATTCGAGCGCTATTTCAGGCGGCACGGCGGCGCCGGAGAGTCAACGGGCCCGGGCGGTATCTGACCCGGCCCTAGATCGGGGGCCAGGGGACGGCGGGCCAGTCGGCCGGCGGAAATGGGTGGACGCGGTGCTTGAGCAGGGTCTCGACCCGGTCCTTGGTGGCGTCGATCTCGCTCGCCGTCAGCAGCCCGGACAGCTCGGCGACCAGGGGGCCCTCGGCGAGTTCGGCGTTCAGGCGGCGCAGCGCGTCCACCGAGCGCCGGGGCAGGCTCTTACCCCGCCACTGCCACAGCACGGTACGTAGCTTGTAGTCCTCGGCGAAGCAGACCCCGTGGTCGCACCCGTACAGGTGCCCGTCCACCACGGGCAGCAGGTGACCTATCTTGCGGTCGGCGTTGTTCACCACCGCGTCGAACACGGCCATGTCGCGCAGGCCCGCGTGGTCGGTGCGGCGGGACAGGGCGATCAGGTCCACGCCGGTGTCGTGGTCGATCCACAGCTGACACATGCCGGGCCCGAACGGTCCGTCCCGCATGACCGTGGGCGGGACCACATCCCACCCGGCCGCCCGCGAGACGACGTAGGCCGCTACCTCCCGCCCGGCCAGCGTGCCCGCCGGGAAGTCCCACAGCGGCCGCTCCCCCGCGATCGGCTTGTAGACGCACGCAACAGTGGCCTGCTGAGTCCGGACGTTCTTGGGGTTCTTCGGGTTTTTTGTGTTCTTGGGGTTCTTGGTGGCCCGGGGATCCGGCCCGCTGGTCGTGATCGTGCAGTACAAGGTGGCATTGGACGCGTCGACCAGGCGCCCTTCGATCTCCAGCGTGCCGTGGGTGAGCAGGTCAAGCGCGGCCTGTTCGCCGTCGTCGGTTTCCGGCCCGGCGCTGTTCGGATCAAACATGGCTGACGCGGTGACCGTTCTGCCGCGGGCAGATGTGCCCGTCGGTGTCCAGCGGCAGGCCGCACAGCGGGCACGGCGGACGGCCTGCGGAGACAACCTTCGCCGCTCGCTGGGCGAAGGCGCGCGCGGCGCCCGGCGTGATGCGCACTCGCAGTACCCCCGGGCCATCGGGGGGAATGTCCTCGGCCAGTGGCTCGACCGGTTCGTCCGATTCTTCCTGCGCCTCGATGACGACCATGCCGCCGTCACCATCCCAGGCCAGTGCGATCGCACCGACCCGGAAGTCCTCGAGCAGCGGCAGGTCGAGCGGCGCGTCGTCCTCGAGCGCGGCGGGTGCGGCGGCCGGCACCTCGGGCGACCCGCCGGTGCGCCTGAGCACTTCGTCCAGGAGCTCGTCGATCCGTTCGGCCAGCAGGCTGACCTGGAACTTCTCCAGGACCACGCTGGTCACCCGACCGCTGGCGGTCGCCTGCAGGTAGAAGATCCGTTCTCCTGGCTGCCCCACCGCGCCGGCCACGAACCTCTCCGGCGGGTCATAGAAGTAGACCGGCATAGTCCTATCCTCGCGTGTCCGCCGACGGTTGACGACTATCAGGAATTGAGAAAGTCGCGGAGGTCGAAGGGGTGGCGTTCGCCTGGCCGTTTGCGTGCTCGGCGTTCATGTGGTCGGCTCCGCCGGAACCGCCCCCGACCGCCGCGTCACTGGCCGAGGCGCTGGCCGCATCAGTGGCCGCGCCGGGACGGTGGCCCCGGACGTGCGGCATGAGGTCATCGACTCCACCCCCTCTGTCGTTCATCCGGACCAGGAACGGCCGCAGCGGCGTATACCTGATCACGGTCAGTGAGCAGGGATCGGCCTGGATCCGCTGGCACTGATCGAGGTGCAATCCCAGGCTATCGGCCACGATCGCCTTGATGACATCGCCGTGGGAGCAGATCAGGTAGGTGGCGTCCGGTCCGAGCCTGGCGTTCCAGTCCCGGACCGCGGCCACGGCCCGGTGCTGCATGTCCGGCATGGACTCCCCGTCGGGACCGGGAAACGTCACCGCGCTGGGGTGGGCCTGGACCACGCGCCAGAGCTTCTCGGTGGCCAGCTTCTTCAGCGGCTGGCCGGTCCAGTCGCCGTAGCGGCACTCCCCCACCCGGTCATCGGTGACGACCTGCTGACCGTCACGGCCTGCCGCGATCACCCCCGCGGTCTGCGCGCAGCGTTCGAGCGGACTGCTGACGATGGCGGCCAGCGGGAGCGGGGCGAGCCGCGCCGCCAGCGCGGCCGCCTGAGCCTGGCCGCGGTCATCGAGCGGGATACCGGGCGTCCAGCCGGTCAGCACGTGACCGGTGGTCGCGGTGAGCCCGTGTCGCACCAGCAGAACCGTCGTCACGGTCTCCGACTCTAGCTGGTTCCGCGACCTACTCCGGATCCGGCTGCGCGGGAGTGTCGTCCCGGATGACGAACATCGCCGAGCCGAACTGCAGCACGTCGCCGACCCGGACCGGGACCGGCTCGCGCACCAGCCAGCCGTTCACCCGGGTGCCGTTGTGGGAACCCAGGTCGCTGAGCAGCCAGCCGTCCTCGCCGCGGTCCAGCTGGGCATGACGTCGCGATACGGACAGGTCCGCGACGCGCAGATCACAGTCCTGCGTACGGCCGATGCTAAAGCTCGTCCCGCTGCCCGGCGGGAAGACCATCGGCGCCGGCTGACCAGGGTCTCGCGGTCCGCCGGGGCCGCCGTTAGCGTCGGTCCGGGGCACTGGCTGAGGGGGCCATCCCGCGGCGTCCGCCACACTGGGCGGCGTCCATACGCCGGGCGACCCTGGCGGTGCCGGGCGCCAGTCCGCACCCGCACCGTCCGGGTCCGGGTCGCGGCGACGGAAGGCAGACCGGATCCGGTCCAGGAGCCTGGCCGGCCGGGGTGGCAGGTCACTGAACAGCCCGACCAGCTGACCGCGGTGCCGCGCGCCGATCGCGCTCTGCACACGGAACATGAAGGTGTCGTGGGACAGCCGACCCTCGATGAACTCCTGCCGGAGCGCGTTGATGGCCAGATCGCGCTCCGCGTCGGAGGCGCGCAGGTACTCGGGCGTTGCAGGCGTGTCCGCCGCCGACCCTCCCATGAATGGAGTATCGACATCATCCGCGCCCGGGGCAAGAGAAAGCCGCGGATATCTGCGCCGTCGGCCCGGCCGTTACCGGTCCGGAACCCGCCTGGTGCCGGACCTCAGGCCGTAGTCATCGCGGGCGTGCTCACCGATGAGTTGTCCGGGGTCTGCAGCGGGAAGTGGCAGGCGGCCACGTGACCCGGGCCGAACGAGCGGAGCTGGGGCTCCTCGGCGGCACAGATCTCCTGCGCGAACTGGCACCTGGTGCGGAACCGGCACCCCGACGGCGGGTTCACCGGGCTGGGCAGCTCGCCGCGGATGGCCACGCCCTTCTTGGCCCGCTCTAGCGACGGCTTGGGCGCCGGAATGGTGGCGATCAGGCCGGCCGTGTACGGATGCGCAGCGCGCTCGTAGATGTCCTGCGCAGAGCCGAGCTCGACCAGCTTGCCCAGGTACATGACGCCGATGCGCTCGGCCATGTACTTGACCACCGCCAGGTCGTGCGAGATCACCACGTAGGTCAGCCCGTGCGAGGCCTGCAGCCGCTTCATCAGGTTCAGCACCTGCGCCCTGATGGACACGTCGAGCGCGCTGACCGGCTCGTCGGCCACGATGAGCCTCGGGTTCAGGGTGAGTGCCCTGGCCAGCCCGATGCGCTGCCGCTGGCCGCCGGAAAACTCGTGCGGGTAGCGCTCCACGGCGGTCCGCGGCAGGCCGACCTCGCCGAGCAGTTCGAACACGCGGTCCTGCTGGGCCCGCTTGCTGCCCATGTGCTGGATGGCCAGGGGCTCTCCGATGATCGCGCCGACCCGCATCCTCGGGTCGAGCGAGGAGTGCGGATCCTGGAACATGAGCTGCAGGTCGCGGCGCTTGCGCCGCAATTCGCCGCCGCTCAGCTTGGACACGTCCACGTCGCCGAGCGTGACCGAGCCGGAGTTAGGCTTCTCCAGCGCCACGATCACCTTGCCGATCGTGGTCTTGCCGCACCCCGACTCGCCGACCAGGCCGAACGTCGTTCCGGCCGGCACGGAGAAGGACACGTCCGACACGGCGTGGACGGCCCCCACCTTTCGCTGCAGCACGCCCGAGGTGATGGGGAATTCCTTCACCAGATTGGTGATCTGGAGCAGCGGAGCGGCACCGTCCCCGTTCGTCGCGGCCACCTCGACCCTGCGCTCGGTCACCTCGATGCGGCCATCGGCCGTCACCTCGAGGCCGGCCGCCACCACGATGACTTCCTCCCCTCGGACCTCCTGGGATTTCTCGGCCTTCGCAACCGTCTGGGGAACGTCCTGGTCGGCCGCGGTGTCCCCGAGCGGAGCGTCGGCCACGAACTCGGGCGTGTACCCAGCCTTGTCGGCGGGCCGAGCGGCCTCGGCTACGCTCTCGGCGTCCGACGAGACCAGGCCCATGCTCGCGGCGTCCGGGCCGCCCTCGCCGATCACGGCCAGGACCAGAGGCCCGTCAACCGGGTGCCAGCAGGAGAATCTGTGCTCATACGTCTTGCCCGACAGGGACGGTTCGTTGGTGCGGCACTTGTCCGTGGCCCGGCTGCACCGGGCCGCAAACCGGCAGCCCTCCGGCGGGTGCGACAGGTCGGGCGGCAGGCCGGGAATAGCGTGCAGCGCCTTGCTGGCATCTTGGTCGAGCTGCGGAATGGACGCGAGCAGGGCCTGGGTGTAGGGGTGGTGCATCTCGGCGAAGAGCGCGCGCACCTCGGCGGTTTCCACCACCCGCCCTGCGTACATGACGTTGACCCGGTCGGCGTGCCCGGCGATCACGCCCATGTCGTGCGTGATCAGCATCATCGCCATGCCCAGCCGCTCCTTCAGGTCCCTGAGCAGGTCGAGGATCTGCGCCTGAATGGTGACGTCGAGCGCGGTCGTCGGCTCGTCGGCGATGAGCAGCTTGGGCTCGTTGGCCAGCGCCATGGCGATCATCACCCGCTGCCGCAGACCGCCGGACAGCTGGTGCGGGTAGTCCTCAAGCCGCTCCTTCGGCCGCGGCAGCCCGACCAGGTTCAGCACCTCGACCGCCCGGTGGCGCGCCTCGGCCTTGCTCGCGCCCCGGTGCAGCAGGACCGGCTCGGCCACCTGGTAGCCGATGGTCTTGGTCGGGTCGAGCGAGGTGAGCGGATCCTGGAAGATCATCGCGATCTCATTACCCCGGACCCGCCGCATCTCTTCCTGCTTCAGGCCGACGAGTTCGCGGCCGTCGAGCTTGATCGAGCCGCCGACGACAGACCCGCCGGGCGGTAGCAGCCCCATGATCGACAGCCCGGTCATGGACTTGCCGCTGCCGGACTCCCCCACAATGCCGAGGGTTTCTCCGGCTTCGACGCGCATGTCGACGTTGCCGACCGCCTGCACCACGGAGCTGGTCAGCTTGATGTGCGTCGACAGGTTCTCGATCTCAAGGACGGGGGCCATCTGGCCGCTACCTCTCGTTGTGATGGCTGTTTAAGCAACGTACCCGACGGAGACACGCGCTAACGGCGCCGCAGCCGCACGTCCAGGGAGTCACGGAGTGCGTCGCCGATGAAGTTGAGCGCCATCACCGTCAGCACGATGCAGACGCCGACCGGGTAGATCAGCCACCAGTAGCCGTCCTGCATGTATCCGACGCCGTCGGAAATCATGTCGCCCCAGTCCAGGTTGGGGTAGTGCAACCCGAAGCCGAGGAAGCCCACGTAGGCGACTGCGAGGATCGCGTCGGCGACCTGGAACGTCACGTTGACGATCATCACGCCGAGCGAGTTCGGCAGCAGGTGCCTGCGGATCAGCCGCCAGCGGCCGGAGCCCGCCGTCCGCGCGGCCAGGACGAAGTCGCGTTCCCGGATCGTGAGCACCTCGCCGCGCACCAGCCGGGCCGGCACCTGCCAGGAGAACCCGCCGATGACCAGCGACAGGGACAGCACCGACGCGCCATACCTGGACGCCAGAATGAGCACCACGAACAGGAACGGTATCGACAGGAATATATCGACCACGCGCATCAGCACGGTGTCGACGATCCCGCCGGCCAGGCCGGCGACCGCGCCGACCAGCGCGCCGATGGTAATCGCGACGAACGCGGCGAAGAAACCGATCTCCAGCGCGGCCTGGCCGCCCTTCATCAGCTCGCCCAGGACGTCGAAACCCTGGGTGTCCGCGCCGAGCGGGTGACCGGCGCCCGGCGGGTCATGAGCGTTGATCAGGCTTACGTCCAGCAGGTCGGCGTGATAGAAGAACGGCCCGAGAAAACAGAAAACCACGAAGAACAGCAGGATGCCGACGCCGACGACGGCCAGCCTGTTCCTCACGAACTCGCGCAGCGCCAGCCGCCACCCGCTCTGGACCGCGCCGACCTCGCCCCCCTCGGGGGCACGGGTCGTGTCGAGCGGCGGGAGCGACGCCTGTCCGGTTGCCATCACTATCTCCTTGCTGCCGACCGGTCAGGCCAGCCGGATTCGCGGGTCCGCGACGGTAAGCGCGAAGTCCGCGACGAGGTTGCCCAGCACTACGAAGACCGCACCGAGCAGCGTGTACGCGAGCAGCACCGGATAGTCTTCCTTTTGCAGGCTGTTAAAGAACAGGAGGCCGAGGCCCTGGTAGTTGAACAGGGTCTCGACGATCAAGTTCCCGGCTAGCAGGGCGGGCAGGAACAACCCGATCAGGGTGATCATCGGCAGCGACGCGTTGCGCGCCATGTGCCGCGTCAGCACCAGGCGCTCGGGCAGGCCCTTGGCTCGGGCCACCTTGATGTAGTCCTGGGCGAGCACGTCGATCGATGATGATCGCATATATCTAGAGAAGTTGGCCACGGTGATCAGCACAAGGGTCAGGATCGGCAGGAGCATGTCGTGCCAGTCGCCGATCACGGTCCAGATCGACGTGGACTGGCTCGCCTCGAAACCCAAGATGGGGAACGAGAGCGCGAAGATCTGGATGAGGATGAGCCCGAGGAAGAACGACGGCATCGAGTACAGGATGAACGCCAAGCTGGTGGCCACGTTGTCACCGAGCGAGTTCCGCCGCACGGCCTGGAAGATGCCCAGCGGCAAGGCGATCAGGATCGCCAGCAGCAGCGAGATGCCGGACAGGTAGATGCTCCGGGCCAGGCGCTCGGCGAACAGGGCGGCCACGGTCTGGTTCTCGGCGTAGGAGTAGCCCAGGTTGCCGTGCAGCAGGCCGTTTATGTAAGTCAGGTACTGGTCGAACACCGGGCGGTCGTACCCGTTCGCCTTGTTGAAGGCAGCGATCTGCGCGTTGTTGGCCCGCAGGCCGAGCGCCACCCTGGCCGGCGACGGGAAGACCACGTGCAGCAGCAGGTACATGAAGATGGAGATGCCGATCAGGACGATGATGGACGTCCCGATCCGGCGCAGTAGGTAGGCGCTCACCGGTGGGATCCTTCCTTCCAGGCTGGTGGCCTGTCTCCCGGTTTATCACCGGAAGACAGGCCAGTCCAGCAGGTGACGCTCGCTACTACTACTACTTGGTTATGAACCAGAACTCTGGCGTGGGGTCGTACTGCGTCAGGTTCTCGAACGCCTGCGGCGTGGTCGCCGAGACGTTCGTCTTCCAGACGTAGACGTGGTCACGCAACGGCTGCCACAGCACCGGCTCGCTCGTGTTCAGGTACGACAGTTCGTTCACGACGGCGGCCGGGTCGGTGCTGGTGATGGAGGCGTTGATCAGCGAGTCGGCCTTCGGGTCGCTGTAGTCGCCGATCTGACCGGACCCGCCGGTGTTGAAGAGCCCGAACGAGGTGGGATAGGTGGAGAAGGACTCGCCGCCGAAGTCCATCATGGCCCACTTGTTGATGTTGGCCGGCGCCGCCGGGTCGATGTAGTTCTGGATCATGAAGTTGAAGTTGCTGGCCGACAGGTTGACCGTGACGCCGGCTTGCTTCGCGTTGGAGGCCAGGTCCTCGACTTCCTGGGTGATCGGCGAGGTGGCGTTGTAGATCAGGTTGAAGGACATCTTGGTGCCAGCCGGGATGCCGGCCCCGCACTGACCGGTGCCCGTGCCCGCGTTCGAGCAGGTGTCGGTCCCGTTCGGGTTGATGGTCCAGCCGTTCGACTTCAGCAGGCTGGTTGCGGTGGAGATGCTGAACGGGTAGAGGGTCGTCTTGCCGTTGGGCGGCAGGAACGGGCTCTGCGGGTAGGCCCCGATCGGCCCACCGAGCACGTCGCCGTCCCCGTTGAGGAAGGCCTTGATCTGGCCTGGCTGGTCTTCCAGGTGCTGCATCGCCTGCCGGAAGTAGAGCTGGTTGGCGATGTTGTTGAAGTCGCCGGTGGTGTCCTTGAAGTTGTAGGCCGCGAAGTAGTCGCCCCAGGCCGGCAGCCCGTAGTAGTCGTAGCCGGTGCTCTTGAGCGAGGGGATCTCTGGGTTGTCCTCCGGCGGGAGGGCGGCGACATCGACCGACCCGCTCTTGATGGCGTTGAATTGGGCCGCGTCCGAGGTGAACGGGACCCCGACGAAGGTGGACTGGGGGTTGGCGTGCGGACCGCTGTACTCAGTGTTGGGCACCATGGTGAACGAGCCGGTGGTGGCGTTGAAGGCAGTCAGCTTGTACGGCCCGTAAACGACCTGCCAGAGCGGGTTGGTGGCGTAGGTGTTCACCGACTTGGACTGGGCGTTGAGGAAGTCCCAGATCTTCTTCGCGTTCGCCGGGTTCGTGTAGTCCAGGGTCGGCCCGCTCGCGGAAGCCTTGGCCCACGCGTGGGCGGGCATCATCCCGACGTCGATGATGTCTTCTTGCAACCAGGTCGGGTTGACCGGCTTGGACATGTTGAGCACCAGCGTGCTGGAGTTCGGCATCGACATGCTGGTGAGCGTGTCGGGGAAGTAGCCGGGCACGTAGTTAGCCCAGTTCGCCGGGGATTCCTTGATGGCGGCCTTGATCTCATCGATCGTGAACGCGAGGTCCGCGGCGCCGAGTGGCTGGCCGTCCGACCACTTCCAGGGCTTGAACGTCATCGTAAACGTCTTGCCGCCGTTCGACGACACGGGCGCGTTGACCGGACTCAGCGAGTCATTGACCGCCGGGCTGGAACCGTTCCAGGTGAACCACGTCGGCCGCCACATCTGCCACCCGAAGACGAAGCTGTTGTAGACCGAGTTGTCAGCGGCGGGAATGATCGGCAGGATCCAGTTGGGCGCGTTAGACGCCAGGTACCCGTACGTGATCGAGCCGGCCGTCCCGGAGGGCGTTCCCGCGGCGGGGATCGCCCCGATCGAGCCTGCCTGCGTTGTCACGCCCGGCGTGGTGGTCGTGGAACTGCTGCTGCTGCTACTGCTGCTGCTACACGCGGCGAGAGCGGTGATACCTGCTACCGCGAGGGCAATCCCGCCGATGCGCTTGGTCCCGAATCTGGTCATCGCCCCTCCCTCCTCGCGCTGTTCGCGCCACTGGTCCGTGCTGGGGTCATCAGCTTGTCGCCCTTCTCTCTCGCAGTTCGCCGGTGATCCGCTCCGCCACCGTTGCGGGGGCACTGGGTCGCAATCCCCCCCATACCGGTACGGCCCGTCTCCCCGGCACATCCGCGCCGGCCCGTGACGGGCCGGCCGGTCAGTTACCGGTGTTATGAGTTAGCGGAAGCGTAAGTTCCATATTGCATCGATCTCCAGGCAAAAAAGTCACAACTTGCCATCAATCCCTTGGGAACAGCATCCCGCCACATCTCCGATGGCATTCGGACATTTCCGGATCTAGCCACTTTTGTAAAATTCAGTCCCAGCGGACACAGTGGACGTCGGCTACGTGAAGGCTTGCCGCGGAAGCGGCGCCTGACCGCAGAATCTCCGTCCGCGACCGTCGCCGCCGCCAAGAACGTCAGCGGAGCCCCTCCCCCGTGACACCCAAGGCCGGCCGCTATGCTTCCCGCCGGTGACTACTAAGCGTAACTGTATAGCGATGAGTGGCCAAATAGCTACTCTAAGTGTTTGACGCCGGGAACCCCGTTTCGACCGGGGCAGAGTTGCAGTTTGCCGTCGGCGGCACGTCGGCGGCACGTCGGCGGCACGTCGGCGCGCTGGTGCCAGCGAGTCCCGTGGTTCAGCGGCGACCCGTGGTGCGCCTGGCTCTGGGCGGCACGTCCCGCTTTCCGGGTCGGTGTGACGTTGTACCAGCTCTAGCAGGTACGGCGCGTCATCGACCAGCATCCAGCCGTGTTCCGGGCCGGGTCAGCGGAAGATCACCGTGCGGCGGCCGTGCAGCAGGACGCGGTGCTCGGCGTGCCAGCGCACGGCGCGGGCCAGCGCAACCCGCTCGGCCTCGCGGCCGATGGCCGCGAGGTCCGCCGGGCTGCTGGTGTGGTCCACCCGGGCCACCTCCTGTTCGATGATGGGGCCCTCGTCCAGGTCCGCGGTTACGTAGTGTGCCGTCGCGCCGATCAGCTTCACGCCGTGCGCGTGCGCCTGGTGGTAGGGCCGCGCGCCCTTGAAGCTGGGCAGGGAAGAATGATGAATGTTGATGATCCGGCCCGGCAGCTTGGCGCACAATGCGGGCGACAGGATGCGCATGTAGCGGGCCAGCACCACCAAGTCGATACTCAGCTCGCTGACCAGGTCCAGCAGCCGGCCTTCGGCCCGCTGCGCGGCCAGCGGATCGTTCGGGTCGGCGGGCACGTGCTCGAAGGCGACGCCGTGCGCCGTCGTGAGCGCGGCCAGGTCGGGATGGTTGCCGATCACCAGCGGGATGTCGATGCGCAGCGACTCGGCCGCCCGCCGGTACAGCAGGTCGTTCAGGCAGTGACCGGCCTTGGACACCATGATCAGGACCCGGGGCTGGACCGCGGTGTCGTGCAGTTCCCAGTCCATGGCGAACTCGGCCGCCACCGCGCTGAACCCGGAGTACAGGTCCTGGTAGGTGGCGGCGCTACTTGCCTGGCCGCCTGCGGCGGCGGGCGGCTGCAGGCTCTCCATGTGGACCCGCATGAAGAACCGGCCCGCGATCCGGTCGCCGAACTGCTGGCTGTCCAGCACGTTGCAGCCGGCCTGGTGCAGGTACGCGGCGACCGCGTGGACGATCCCGATCCGGTCGGGGCAGGACAGGGTGAGGACGTACTCGGTGCTAGAGGGCATCAGGCGCCTACCGCGTGGACGCCGCCGTCGACGTGGACGATCTCGCCGGTCGTGGCGGGGAACCAGTCGGACAGCAGGGCAACGC
>Ga0210395_10003041_pt1 | contig 12912 bp, 8 predicted proteins | sample IncBWH4OmetaG_FD_150861 | JGI IMG/M metagenome (GOLD analysis project Ga0210395, IMG submission 150861) | Forest soil microbial communities from Barre Woods Harvard Forest LTER site, Petersham, Massachusetts, United States - Inc-BW-H-4-O ...
CCCGCTGAAACTGGTGCCGGTGGTGGAGAAGGCCCGTTACGGCCGGCTCGATTACCAGCAAGCCCGCGACGTGGGCTACGAGGATCAGGCAAAGAACGACGACGCCAAGAAGAAGCGCGCGCAGTTGGTGAAGGAAGGCAAGCTCACTCCTGAGGTCTTCGATAAGGCTTTCGAAGAGACTCCGAAGAAGTTCTATCTTCAGGCTGAGCAAGATCTCGACGCTAGCCTGAAAACGCTGGCCGAGCTGAAAAAACTTTGTGACGCGAAGTTTGGGGAGGAAGGACCAGCGTTCGGTCCGCTGCAAGCGGCGCTGGATGCGTCGCGGCACGCGATTCACGGTTTTCTGCAGAAGAAGCGGGAGACGGAACCCGATCCGGTCGAAGTAGTGGCGACCGCGGAGGGTGCGGCGGGGGCTGAGGGAGAAGCTGGGGCGGCAGGTGGGGGCGCGGTACGAACGGGCGTTCTGATCTCGCTGGACGGATCGTCGGAGCCGGCGGACCGAATTGATGCGATTAAAAAGGTGGCGGAGGCGGCTGCGTTTTTGCGGCGGCGGGAGCCGAACAGTCCGGCGTCGTATCTGATGTTGCGCGGGTTGCGGTGGGGAGAGTTGCGGGCGGCGATCGATCTGGCGGACCCGACGCGGCTGGAGGCTCCGCCCACGGAACTGCGGCGGCATTTGAAAAAATTGCTGCTCGACAAGAAGTACGAAGAATTGCTGGAGGCGGCCGAGAGCGCCATGGCGCTGCCTTGCAGCCGGGCGTGGCTTGATCTGCAGCGCTTTGTGGTGGAAGCCTGCGATGGACTGGGCGGTGGATACGAGGCGGTTGCGCGCGCGATTCGATCGGAGCTGAAGGGGTTGATCGCCGATATTCCGCAACTGCTGGATGCCACGCTGATGGACGAGACGCCGGCGGCGAATGCGGAGACACGAGCCTGGCTGGTATCCCTTGGCCAGGCACCTGCGGAGGCGGGCGCCGCGCCCGAAGCGCCGCTGAAAGGTCCGGCCAGCTCCAACGGGATGGGATCGAGATGGCCGGGGCAGCCGGCGGACGCGTATACGGCGGCTCTGCAGGCTCTGCGCGACGGGCAGGAGCGGAAAGCGTTCGAACTTCTGCAGCAGGACATCTCACGCAAACGCTCGGGACGAGAGCGCTTCCGCCGCCGCATGCAGCTGGTGGAGATTTGCGCGACCACCAACAAGGCAAACGTCGCGCAGCCAATCCTGGACGACCTGGCGGCGGCGATTGAGATGCACAAGCTGGATGAGTGGGAGGATCCGGGAGTGGTTGCGGGCGCGCTGGCCACGATCATGAAGATGAGCACCAAGATCCAGGCGGACAAGGCGCAGCAGCAGAAATTATTCGAGCGTATCTGCCGGCTCGATCCGGCGCAGGCGCTGGGAGACGGGAAGTAAGACATGGCCAGGCGAGATGCCACCGGACCGGTCACGCTCTCAGTGCTGGACCGTTTGATCGATAAGGATCCGAAGAATAGCGCGGAGATTCCCCTGTCGCGGGCGCAATCGCTGCGCGAGTTGAGGCTGGGGTTGAAGCGCGATCTGGAATGGCTGCTTAACACCCGCAAGACGATCGATCCCGCGCCCGACTCGGCGCGCGAGACAGTACGCTCGGTGTACCACTACGGGTTTGCCGACATCTCGTCCAAGTCAGTTTTGTCCACCCGCGACCACAGCGATCTGGTACGTGAGATGGAGACGGCGATCGCCATCTTCGAGCCCCGGTTGAAGCGCGCCAAGGTGCGAATGGAACAGGTGGAAGGCGGTTATCGCACCTTGAAATTCGTGATTGAAGGATTGCTGTGCATGGACCCGGCGCCGGAGCCGGTGCGTTTCGATACGGTGCTGGAGCTGGGCAAGGGCGCCTACGAAATCAAGGGAGCCGATCTTGCGCAATGAGCTGAGAGATTACTACGAGAGCGAGCTCACATTTCTGCGCCAGATTGGGGCGGAGTTTGCGGACAAGTATCCGAAGATTGCGTCGCGGCTGGTGCTGGAGCCGGATCGCTGCGAAGATCCGCACGCGGAGCGGCTGCTGGAGGCATTTGCGCTGCTGGCGGCGCGGGTTCACCTGCGGATCGACGACGACTTTCCGCAGATCACCGAGGCGCTGCTGAATATTCTGTATCCGCACTATCTGAGGCCGGTGCCATCGATGTCGGTGGCGCAATTTCATACCGACGCGGAACAGGGCAAACTTACCAGCAGTCTGATGGTTCCGAAAGGTACAGTTCTTTATTCGCGTCCGGTGGAAGGGGTGCCGTGCAAGTTCCGGACTTCGTACGATGTGACGTTGTGGCCGTTCAAGATTTCGCAGGCGCAATGGATGACGCCGGATCGCATTCGCCCGGCGCTGCGCGCTTCCGAGGCGGCGGTGCTGCGGGTTGAGTTGGAGTGCTTTCAGGATGTTTCCTTTGAAAAACTCGACCTGGAGACGCTGGGGTTTTATCTGAACGGGGAAAGTGCTGTAGTGCACGGGCTGTACGAATTGTTGTGCAGAAATTGTGTGCGCATTCTGGTGCGCGATCCGGCGAACCCGAAGGCTCCGGTGCGCGAGCTGCCTGTGCGGAATTTGCAGCCGATGGGTTTTGGGGAAACGGAAGATGTGTTGCCGTATCCGCGGCGTTCGTTTGTGGGATACCGGCTGCTGCAGGAGTATTTCGCCTTTCCAGAGAAATTTTTCTTCATGAGTCTAAAGGGACTTTCCGAGCTGCGGCGGGCGGGCCTTACGTCGAAGGCGGAGATTCTGTTCATGATCTCGCCGTTTGAACAGGACGGGCGGCACCAGCGGCTGGAAGTGGCGGTGAATGCGAAGACGCTGCGTTTGGGATGCACGCCGGTGATCAATTTATTCGCGCAGACGGCGGAGCCGATTCTGGTGGATCAGACGCGCCACCAGTATCCGATCGTGCCGGACGCGCGACGGCGGCAGACCATGGAGGTTTATTCGGTCGACGAGGTGATCAGCACCGACGCGGAAACGCATGAGACGGTGCATTATCACCCGCTGTATTCCGAGCGGCATGCGGTGCTGGGCACGACTCCAGCGTACTGGTATGTGACGCGGGCGGCCTCGACGCGCAAGGGCGATGAGGGGACGGATGTGTTTCTGTCGCTGGTCGATTTGTCGGCGCGGCCGATGCAACTCGAATATGACACGGTGACGGTGCGGAGTACCTGCACGAATCGCGATCTGGTGACGCGGCTGCCGTTCGGCAGCGAGAACGGCGATTTCGAGATGACGGGAATGGCGGCGATCAAGCGCATTGTGGCGCTTCATAAGCCCACGAAGACGCTGCGGCCGCCGCTGGACGGGAAAACTCTTTGGAGCCTGATCTCGCATTTGTCGCTGAACTATCTTTCGATTGTGACGGACGGAAAGGAAGCGCTGCAGAAAATTCTTGAGCTGTACGATTTCTCCGATTCGCCGGAGACCAAGAAGCAGATCGGCGGAATTACCGGAGTCGAGGCGAAGCGGCACTTTACGCGGGTGATCTCGGAGCACGGAATCAGTTTTGCGCGGGGCACGCGGGTGGAGATTGAATTCGACGAAGAGCAGTTCAGCGGCGGCGGGGCGTACTTGTTTGCCAGCGTGCTGGAGAAATTTCTGGGCCTGTACGTATCGATGAACAGTTTCAGCCAGTTGGTGGCGCGCAGCCGCCAGCGAAAGGAGCCGCTGGAAGAATGGGCACCGCGAGCGGGACAATCCGTTCTGATCTAGCTGCTTCGGAGATCGCCGAGAAGCTCCGCCGGGAGCCGTTCTCGTTTGACTTCTTTCAGGCGGTGCGTCTGCTGGAACGGTTGTTTCCGGAGCGGACATCGGTGGGCCAGTTTGCGCATCCGGAGACCGAAGTGGTGCGCTTCGGAGTGAACGCCTCACTCGCGTTTCCGGCCAGTCAGATCCAGGGCATGGAGTGGCCGGAGGACAAGGCGGCGCAGATGACCGTGAATTTCATGGGTCTGACGGGTCCGCAGGGAGTGCTGCCGAATCCGTACACGACGCTGATCATCGAGCGGCTGCGGGCGAATGACAAGTCGCCGCAGGATTTTCTGGATATTTTCAATCACCGGATTATTTCGCTCTTTTATCGCGCGTGGAGAAAATATCGCTTTGATGTGGCGTGTGAAGAGGGCGAGCGCGATCTTTTTTCACGGCATCTGCTGAGCCTGGTGGGATTGGGTACGGACGGTCTGCGCGACCGGCAAGCGGTGCCGGACGACACGATGGTCTATTATGCGGGGCTGCTGGCGCAGCGTCCGCGGTCGGCGCAGGCGTTGCAGCAGATTCTGGCGGACTACTTCGAGGTGCCGGTCAAGATCGAACAATTTGCCGGAGGGTGGTATCGCCTGGATCGTGAGACGCAGTGCCACCTGACGGAAGGAAACAGCGAGAGCGAGGAACTGGGCTTTGGGGCGGTGGTGGGCGATGAGGTGTGGAACCAGCAGTCGAAAGTGCGGATTGTTCTGGGTCCGTTGACGCTGGAGCGCTATGCGGATTTTCTGCCGGATGGGCAATCGTTTGAGCAGTTGGGAACGTGGGCGCGATTTTTTTCGAACGACGAGTGGGATTTTGAAGTGAAGCTGATTCTGGAACGCGAGCAGGTTCCGGCCTGCACCCTGGGAGCGGAAGGCGCATCCGGCCCGCAGTTGGGTTGGGTGTCGTGGGTGAAGTCGGTGCCCTTCGGCAGAGATCCGGACGATACCGTGCTCGCGCTAAAGGCAGCGGAAGGGGAAAGCCATGAATCTGAAGTCTCTGATCGGCAAGCTTAACGATTCGACTCGCGGCACGCTGGAGGCAGCGGCGGGACTCTGCCTGGCGCGCACGCACTATGACATCGAAGTGGAGCATTATCTGACGAAGTTGCTGGACTCGACCGACAACGACGCAGCGGCGATTTTCAAACACTTCGAGATCGACACGTCGCGGCTCTCCGGCGAACTGGCGCGAGCATTGGACAAACTGAAAACCGGCAACGCGCGCACGCCGGCGCTCAGTCCGACGCTGATGCGGATGCTGATCGAGGCGTGGACGCTCGGCTCAATCGACTACAACGCGGGAAATGTTCGTACCGGCTTCACCATTCTCGCGCTGGCGACGAATGATGAACTGGTGCGGCTCATGCGCGACGTCAGCCGTGAGTTTCAGAAGATTCAGGCGGACGCGCTGCGCAAAGACTTCGCGTCGATTGTGGGCAACTCGAGCGAGGAGGCGCAGGCTGCCGTTGCCGCTGCCGCGGCGGCGCCGGGCGCGCCTGCTGGGGCTCCGCGACCGGGAGGGAAAACTCCGAACCTCGACCAGTTCACCATCAACCTTACGGAGAAAGCCAAGACGAGCAAGATCGATCCGGTGCTGGGGCGCGATCTTGAAATTCGCCAGGTGGTCGACATTCTGATGCGACGGCGGCAGAACAATCCGATTCTGACTGGTGAGGCGGGAGTGGGGAAGACGGCCGTGGTGGAAGGTTTCGCGATCCGGGTTGCCGACGGGGATGTGCCTCCACCGCTGCGCAACGTCACGGTGCGGACGCTGGACTTGGCGCTGCTGCAGGCGGGAGCGGGGATTAAAGGGGAATTCGAGAACCGGCTGAAGGGTTTGATCGAGGAAGTGAAGGCGTCGCCGATACCGATTATTTTATTCATCGACGAAGCCCACACCATGATTGGCGCGGGCGGACAGGCGGGGCAGGGCGATGCGGCGAATTTGCTGAAGCCGGCCTTGGCGCGCGGAGAGTTGAGGACCATCGCGGCGACGACGTGGTCGGAATATAAAAAATACTTCGAGAAAGATCCTGCGCTGGCGCGACGCTTTCAAGTGGTGAAAGTGGAGGAGCCGATTGAAACGCAGTGCATGACCATGCTGCGCGGGATTGTGCCGTCGCTGGAGAAGCATCATAAGGTTCGCATTCTGGATGAGGGATTGAACGCGGCCGTGCATCTTTCGCATCGCTATCTCGCGGGGCGGCAGTTGCCGGACAAGGCGGTGAGCGTGCTGGATACGGCGTGCGCGCGGCTGGCGCTGGGGCAGAATGCCACGCCACCGGCGATTGAAGACAGCGTGCGGCAGATTGATGATCTCGCGGTGCAGAAACGAATTCTGGAACGCGAGTCGGTGGTGGGCGCGGATCATCGCGAAAGGCTGCAGGAGATTTTCACCAAGACCGGAGAAATTGAATCGCGGCTGGCGGGATTGCGGACGCGATTTGAGAAAGAGCGCGATCTGGTCACGGCGATCCGGGACATGCGGACGCAGCTCGAGGGTGCGGCGTCGCAGAATGGCAATGGGGCGGCGCGAGCGGAAATTCCTGGAGTCGCTACCGATGCTGGCGCGATGGCACCGGCCGCGGCGGCGACTGCGACGGCTACATCATCGGCTACCGCGACTGCGGTTGAGGAAGCGGCCAAGCCGGTGGATGTGGCTGCGGTGCGGGGCAAGCTGGCGGAGGCTGAAGCGGAACTGGCGGCGCTGCAGGGCGAGACGCCGATGATTCGCGTTGCGGTGGATGCGCAGATTATTGGGGAAGTGATTTCTGCCTGGACTGGGATTCCGGTCGGAAAAATGATGAAGGACGAAATTTCGACCGTCCTTTCTCTGCCGTCGTTTCTGGGGCAGCGCGTGATCGGGCAGTTGCACGCGCTGGAAATCATCAGCCAGCGCATTTCTACGGCGCGGGCGCGGCTGGATGATCCCAACAAACCGGTCGGAGTTTTCATGCTGGTGGGGCCGAGCGGCGTGGGCAAGACGGAAACGGCGCTGGCGCTGTCGGACCTGCTGTTCGGCGGAGAACGGAACCTGATTACGATCAATATGTCGGAGTTTCAGGAGGCGCACACCGTGTCGACGCTGAAGGGCTCGCCTCCGGGCTATGTGGGTTACGGCGAGGGCGGAGTGCTGACGGAGGCGGTGCGGCGGCGGCCGTATGCGGTGGTGCTGCTGGACGAAGTCGAGAAGGCGCATCCCGATGTCCTGGAGCTTTTCTACCAGGTGTTCGACAAAGGACACATGGAGGACGGGGAGGGGCGCGAGATCGATTTCAAGAACACCATTATTATTCTCACCACCAACGCGGGCACCGACACGATGACGAAACTGTGCGCGGATCCGGAGACCATGCCGGGGCCTGACGGTTTAGTGAAAGCGTTGAAGCCGGAGCTCAACAAGATTTTCAAGCCGGCATTTCTGGGGCGCATGGTGCTGATTCCGTATTTTCCGATTCGCGATGAGAATCTGAAACAGATTATCCGGCTGAAGCTGGGGAAGATCCAGCGGCGAATTCAGGAGAATCATAAGATCGAGCTGTCCTATGACGCCGCGCTGGTGCAGGAGGTGGCGAATCGCTGCACCGAGGTGGAGAGCGGGGCGCGCAACGTGGACAACATTCTGACCAACACGCTGCTGCCGGATATTTCACGGCAGTTGCTGGGACGGATGGCGTCAGGCGATCCGATGGAGCGGATTCACATTGCGATCGGCGCCAGCGGGGCGTTTGAATATCAGTAAGGAGCGGGCGGACCTTGAGCTTCGTCCGCACGAGATCGTACGAGATCCTTTCGACTTCGCTATCAAAATCCCCACTTCTCGCGCAAAGGACGCGCGAGAAATGGGGCACCCGAAGGATCACTCCAAGAAGATTCGTTGAGTTCCTACGAGGGAAGGACAGGTTCGTGGCAGACCAGAGCTTTACTCAAGATCACCGGCTGATCGCTTTCGATTCTCCGCTGGGGAAGGACGTGCTCCTGCTGCAGGATCTGACGGGGTACGAGGGAATCTCGCGGCTGTTCAGCTATGACTTGAATCTGCTGGCGCACGAGAACGACTCCATTACTTTTTCCGACATTGTGGGGCAGAAAGTTTCGATTACGTTCCGTCTCCCGGACGGAACGCCGCGCTACGTCAGCGGTTACGTGAGCCGCTTTACGCAGGGAGAGACCGACGAGCGGTATTTCACGTACTACCAGGCGCAGGTGGTGCCGTGGCTTTGGTTTCTGACCCGGCAGGCGGATTGCCGGATTTTCCAAAACCTGGCGGTGCCGGACATTATCAGCCAGATTTTTAATCTTTTTGACTTCAAGGATTTTCGGCTGAGCCTGAAGAACAGTTATCCTCAGCTGGAATATTGTGTGCAGTACCGCGAGACGGCGTTCAACTTCGTTTCGCGGCTGATGGAAGAGTTCGGCATCTTCTACTACTTCGATCATTCCACCCAGGGCAAGCACACCCTGGTGCTGGCCGATCAATCGAGCACGCTGCCGGCGTGCCCGAATTCCCCGATCAGCTACAGCGCGCAGGTGGGGGGACTGGAAGACCCGGAAGTGATCGACGAGTGGCAGGTGGGACAGGAAGTGCGCACGGGCAAGTACACGGTGACGGATTACAACTTCACCACGCCGTCGACCAGTTTGCTGGCTAACGACCCGACGGTGGTGAATCTTTCGGCCAGCCAGCCTCTGGAACTGTTTGACTACCCCGGTTTGCATACGACGAAGGATCAGGGCGACACGGTGGCCAAGGTGCGGATGCAGGAAGAAGAAGCGGTGCACATGGTGGCGTCGGGCTCGGGGAACTGCCGCGGCCAGATGTCGGGCTACTCGTTTGAATTGAAGAACCACTATCGCGGAGACCAGAACACGAACTATGTGGTGACGGAAGTGCGGCACCACGCCTCGGCGGGACAGTGTTATACGAGTTCGGGCACTGTGGGAGGCGAGACTTATTCGAACCACTTTACATGCATTCCAGCTTCGGTGACGTATCGGCCGGCGCGGCTGACTCCGAAACCGTTCGTGCAAGGGCCGCAGCCGGCGCTGGTGGTGGGGAAGTCGGGCGAGGAAATCTGGGTGGATAAGTACGGCCGGGTCATCGTGCAGTTCTATTGGGACCGGCTGGGGAAGCAGAACGAGAACAGTTCGTGCTGGATTCGGACTTCGCAACCCTGGGCGGGAGGAAACTGGGGAGCGATGTGGATTCCGCGCATCGGTCAGGAAGTGCTGGTGAGCTTTCTGGAAGGCGATCCGGACCGGCCGGTGATTACGGGACGGGTGTACAACGCGAACCAGATGCCGCCTTATACGCTGCCGGATTACCAGACGCGGAGCACGTTCATGTCGCGCAGTTCCAAGGGCGGGGGCGCGTCGAACTATAACGAGCTGCGGTTTGAAGATCTGAAAGGACAGGAACAGATCTTCATGAATGCGGAAATGGATATGGATTTGCGCGTCGAGAAGGACTCCCGCGAATTCATCGGTGCCAACCGGCATTTGATTGTGACCACGAACCAGGTGGAGCAAATCCAGACGGACAAGCATTTGCACGTGCAGGGAAAACATTTCGAGCAAGTCGACTCCGACATGTCGTTGAACGTCGGCGGCAATCAGATGGAGAGCGTGACGGGCAACAAGTCACTCAACGTTACTGGAGATCAGAAAGAGAGCGTCACGGGTAATGTGTCGCTCAGCGTAACGGGGAACCAGAGCGAGAGCGTCACGGGTAATGTTTCACTTTCGGTCACTGGCGGAAAGATGGACTCGATCACGATGGGTTACATGATGAGCGCGCTGAGCATTCATCTGAGTGCTGAGACGGGGATCGTGATTGAGTGTCCCCTGGGCATCACGCTGAGTTCCGGAGCCAATTCGATTGATATCGGCCCGGCAGGCGTGTATGTCACGGGAGTCCCCTTTGTAAACCTCAACAGCGGGAGCTCTCCGGCCAGCACCTCGGATCCGAGTTCAGGATCGCCCGACAGTCCGGATTCGCCGACCGCTCCGAACGATCCGGACACGGCGGACGACGGCAGCAAGGGGACGAAGTTGAATTGAGGCCAAGCAGTTTGAGAGCAATGACAGAGGAGATTGCGGATGGGTTATCAAAATGAATTACTGGAGGCGAGGCAGACGCTGGAGTTGAGCGGGCGCACGGCGTCGCAATTTGTCCGGCAACTCGGCGCTCTGGCCCCGGTTTTGGTGTTTCCCTTACCAGCCGCCACGCTGGGACGCCGTCCAGGCTTTCAGGCGACCGTTCTTGACCAGAAGTACTGGTTTGCCAAGTTATACGAGATCGTCACATACCAGGAACTCGCTTACTCGACGCACACGAATTATCCTGGCTTCTCACTGCATTTCATGAAGGTTTTTTATGGAATGTACTATGACGCGCTGCAGAATTTCATGAACAAAAGATATGCTTCTGTCAGTCCGCTTTGGATGACTCATTTTTCCGGTCCGGAGTCCGACGACAAGGAAGAGGTGAGCCCGGTTTCGATGGATGCGGTTCAGTTCAGCGTGCGAACCGGCGCGATCTCGCACATCCAGGGCGACATGCCTATCGCGCTCGCGACTGGATATCGAACCTGGAAGGCCGATCCGAAACCCAGTTTTCAGGAACTCCGTGAGGACTTCATTGCAAAGAGCGAAGGTGCGTTCCAAGTGGCACAAGCCCGCTTTTATATCGAAGTCAACGACAAGATTGCTTCTCCGATGAGCCCTGCGGTGGGGCAGATTGGGGCGGCGTATTACCAGGCGGTGTTCAATATTCAACCGTCACTGCCGGTAATGTTTCAATGGCGAAAGGACTCATGGCAAAAGGCAGCGGCCTCGCTGTGACGTGCCCGAGTGTTGCGGTGGGGTTCGTGCCTTGGGTTTGGGTCGCCCTTGGTTTTACGGAATCATCACCGTAAACTCTCCCGGGTCGACGAAGGTGATGACGCCGGCCCACATGCACATCAGGGTCGAAGTATTGTCGAGCGAGGGCATTTCTGCGAGCAGGACGGTGGGAGCGCCGGGGACCCACGGGGCGACTGTCATTGGAATGCAGGGCATGGGAGTCAGGACGCCCATGGCGGCGGCGGTGGCGGCGGCGACCATGGGGTTGGCGGGCGACATGCACACGCCGAACGGCATGATGTTGGTCATGGGAATAAAGTCCATGATGTTGGCGTCGGGCATTTCGTCGGTGAGCACCATGTTAGTGGGAAGAACCACGAGCGAGCTGGGCGCCATGCCCATGGTGCACATCATCATCGCTCCCATGCAGACTTGCATCGGCATATGAGACCCTCCCGGCCAGCCTGGCTGCGGGGAATTTTAGCAAAGCCGGAAACGAATGCAACCGGAAGCTGAGGCGCGAAGCATTTGGATGGAATGCCTTGCACGCTGGAGGAGTTGCAATTCATGGTCCCGTTTCAGAAATAATTGCCGGCTAGCGTACCGTTGAGGGTCGGGCAGGGAGGGATGTTTTGTGGGACCCCGGGGAGTTTCTCGTTCCCTCCGCTTCGCCCGAGTTCTTGACAACGCTTGGTTAGGCATCCTCCACCCCCTCGTGAGTGCAGGACGCGCAACTCATTGAATCGCGGAGTCTTACGCTAAGCGCGAAGTCGCGCTGGAAAGCGGAGGACACTAAGGGGGAATCCCTCCGGTAACCCCCAAAAACCTTTAGTCACCTTGAAGGGTGGTGCTGCATCTTAGACTATAGGTAAAGATAGATACCAAAGTTAAGGACAGGGTGAAATGGCGAAGTTGAAATTGACATCGGGCATGTGGCGGATTGATCCGCAGAAGTGGTCGCGGGTGATCGATCGCTGCGGGCAGCCGGTGGCGTCAGTAGAAGTTGATGCGGATCCGAATACCAACGCGAGCCTGATTGCGTCGGCGCCCGATATGTTCGAGCTGCTTGAGACCCTGGAGAGTAATGCCTCCATTCCCGAGAGTTTGCAGGAAGAAATACAGTTGGTTCTGCGCCGCGCCCGCGGTGATTTTGGTCTGGCGATTTTTTCCCGGAACGCGGTGCGGACTTTCCGCGCCAGAACCCAGGAATGGCTGAGGTTTATGGAAGGGCTGTGGAAGCCGGACCGCAACGCCGAACAATAAAATAATCGGTTCACGCTACCTATCGGTCTAAAGTCTTCCTAGTCTTCAAGAAATAAGCCTGCTCCAACAAATCCCCGTCGTATAAAAAGGCGGTCGAGCTGCGCTCGACCGACAGCCGAGAGCCCGCCCGGAGCTTGCCGAAGGGGCGCCTGTCCCCACACCAACATTTTCCCGGTCAACCTACCAACCTGATTTGGCCTTTGCTTCCTGGCTCAGGAATTGTTATTGTGGGCAGCCGTGCTGAGAATGGACGGCGAGGGTCTTCCGGCCAGTCGTCTTCTTCCAGTTCTTCCAGCCAATCGTCTTGCAGGATAGTCTGGCGGGGCGGGCCGCGATTCTATGAAGCAGCTGAAACCAGTTCTCTGGACCAAGGGTACGTTCCTGACGCCGCAACACTTGCAGGTGCAGGATCGCTTCATTGAGGACGCGCTCAATTTCCGTCTGCAGGCGCTCAAGTTCTGTCCGTGGGGATTTCGCGAACTGGCGATCAATGCGGAGTTGCTGACCGAAGGGCAGTTTGCGGTGACGCGCGCCACCGGCATTTTTCCCGATGGACTGCTGTTCGAGATTCCGGAGGCTGATCCGCCGCCGCCGTCGAAGTCGCTGGAAGAATTTTTCGATCCCGGGACCAAGAGCCTCGATATCTATCTGGCGATTCCGGACTACCGGCAACGGGGACTGAACGTTTCCACCGGAAAAGATGGAGGGTCGCGGTACCTGGCGGAGGTGACGGCGTTTCGCGACGAGAATACGGGGGCGAGCGAGAAGCCGATTCAGGTGGCGCGAAAAAATATGCGGCTGCTGGCGGAATCGGAGAACCGCGAAGGCTCTTCGGTGCTGCGGATCGCCAACGTGGAACGAACTCCGGCGGGCACGTATCAGATGAACCCGCGGTTTATTCCGCCGCTGATTGAGATCGCCGCGAGCGAATATCTGACCGGATTACTGCGCGGGATGGTGGAACTGCTGTCGGCGCGGAGCACGCAGCTTTCGGCGGGGCGGCGACAGAAGAATCAGAGCCTGGCGGATTTCAC
>Ga0210395_10003043_pt1 | contig 12906 bp, 8 predicted proteins | sample IncBWH4OmetaG_FD_150861 | JGI IMG/M metagenome (GOLD analysis project Ga0210395, IMG submission 150861) | Forest soil microbial communities from Barre Woods Harvard Forest LTER site, Petersham, Massachusetts, United States - Inc-BW-H-4-O ...
CAGAGCTCTTTCAGTGTTTGTATACGAAGCCTGTGGGTTTGTACAGCCGCCCGTCACGCCCGAAATAAACCAGCGCGCCGTTTCTGTGTTCTAATCTCCGCGTCGTAATTCTCGCACGCCACCATCATCCGGAGAGATCCATGCCCCACACGCGCCCAAGCTCAAACCGTTTCGCGGTCGCATTCGCAACAACGATAACGATGTTGACTCTAACCATCCCTGCGTGGTCCCAGTCGCCGCCCACCGCTCCACCCGCCGACCTCGATGCCTACGTCGCCTCGTCGATGAAAGCCTTCGAAGTTCCCGGCATGGCTGTCGCCATCGTGAAAGACGGCAGGATCGTCGTGGCCAAAGGCTACGGCGTCCGCAAACTCGGCGATCCCACTCCCGTCGACGAATTCACCATGTTCGGCATCGGCTCCAACACCAAGGCCTTCACCACCGCGGCGCTGGCCACGCTGGTCGATGAAGGCAAACTCAGCTGGGACGATCCCGTTTACCAGCGACTGCCCGGTTTCGTCATGTACGACCCTTACGTCTCGCACGAAATGACCATCCGCGACTTGCTCACTCATCGCAGTGGCATGGGACTCGGCGAAGGTGACTTGCTGTTCTGGCCGCACTCGACTTACACGCGCGACGAAATCATCTACAAGCTGCGTTTCATGAAACCTGCGTCCAGTTTCCGCAGTCACTACGCCTACGACAATCTCCTTTATATGACGTCCGGACAAATCATCCCCGCCGTCACCGGCACCTCGTGGGACGACTACGTTCGCCAGCGCATTTTCGCGCCGCTCGGCATGACCCACTCCACCGTCACCAACGCCAACCTCAAGCCCGGGGATGACGTCGCCGTTCCCCATTCGCGCTTGGACGGCAAACTGCAACCCATCCACTTCGAAATGCTCGACAACGCCGGCCCCGCGGGCGCAATCAATTCCGGCGCAGCCGACATGGCCAAGTGGGTGCAGTTGCAGCTCAACCGCGGCAAATTCACGGGCCGTGATGGACGTTTGTTCACCGAGCAACGATCCAACGAAATGTGGTCGCCGCAGACGATTCTTCCCATCGGAAATCCTCCGCCCGCGCTCGCCGGACTGAAAGCCAACTTCGCCGACTATGCTCTAGGCTGGGCCCTGCGCGACTACCACGGCCGCAAACTCATCGGCCACACCGGCGGCGTTGCCGGTTACGTTTCCCGCGTCATGCTGGTGCCGGAAGAAAATCTCGGCGTCGTCATCCTCACCAACGCTGAAGAGGGCGGCGCTTTCGATGCCATCCTCTATCACGTGCTCGATCACTATTTTCAAGTCCAGCCTACCGACTGGATCGCGGCCTACAAGTCCCTCAAAGACGCCGAAGAAAAAGAAGCCGCCGAAACTATGAAGAAAGCCGAAGCCGCTCGCGCCGCGGACTCCAAGCCGTCCCTTCCTCTCGAAAAATATGCCGGCGTCTACACCGATGCCTGGTACGGCCCCATCACCATCCGATCAGAAAATGGAGGCCTCGTGATTACTTTCGACCACACGCCCTCAATGATCGGCGACCTGCAACCCTGGCAGCACGACACGTTCAAGGCCCACTGGCGCGACCATCTGATCGAAGACGCTTTCGTGACTTTCGCGCTGAATCCCGACGGCACCATCGACAGCGCCAGGATGGCCGCAGTCTCGCCGCTGGCCGACTTCAGCTTCGACTATCAGGACCTGCTGCTGAAGCCAGCGGAGAAAAAATGACGAGCAAGAAGTTATCAGCTATCAGCTTTCAGCCGTCAGTCACAACCAAAAACCTTTGTCATTCCGACCCCCGAGCGAACGCGAGGGGCGGAGGAATCTCGGGTGGAGGAATTTCGACCGACAGAATCGCGTGAAGTGAGCCCCCAAAACCCATAAACTGCACCGTGCCCACAGCCGACAATCCGTCCCTCAATCCCGCAGGAGCTGTCCAATCCCACAGCGCCGCCCTCCGCAAAGAACTCGGCCTGTTCGACCTGGTCCTCGCACAAATACTCATTATCATCGTCCCGGAGTTCTTCGGCACTGCCGTCAAAGCCGGTAACGCTCACGTGGCTCTGTGGATCTTTGCCATTGTTCTCTTCTTCATTCCTCATGCCTTCGTGGTCGCCCACCTCAATCGACTAATTCCCCTCGAGGGCGGCCTCTACGAGTGGGCCCGGATCGGGTTCAATGATCGGGTTGGATTTCTCACGGCCTGGAACATGTGGCTCCTGCAGACCATCCAGGTTTCCCAAATCGCGCTCGTCACCACGACCTACTTGTCCTACGCCGCCCCCGGCGCCGCATGGATTGCCAGTAACTCCGCGGTGCTGGTCGCCGCTTCCGTCACGTTAATCGCAGTGATGATGCTGTTCGCCTGCACTGGCCTCCGCTTTGGCAAATGGGTGAGCAATGCCGGCAGTTTTTTCACGGTTTTCATTCTCAGCGTCCTGATCCTCCTGCCCTATTTCCATGTGTGGACCGGACATCTGCCCGCCTATCATCCGCTTCCCCTGCTCTTGCCGCCGCTGACGTTGTTCAGCCTCAGCGTCTTCAGCAAGATGACTTTCGGCGCTCTCTCCGGCTTCGAAACCGTCGCCATTTTTGCCGGAGAATCCCGCAACCCCGCGCGCAGCATCGCCCGGTCCATCCTGATCAGCGCACCCATCATCGCGATCCTTTACATCCTCGGCACCAGCGCAATTCTTGCTTTCGTCTCCCCCGATGCCATCGACGTAATCGGCCCTGTCCCGCAAGCCATCACTCGGGGATTTTCTCTATTCGGCAAGACCGGACCGCTGGCCAGCATCGTCGTCGTGATGCTGCTCATGAATTACCTCAGTAGCTACACCCTCTATTTTTCCGCGAACGCGCGCCTGCCCCTGGTCGCTGGCTGGGACCGTCTTCTGCCGAACTGGTTCACGCCCCTCCATCCCAAGTACCGCACTCCGGTGAATTCCATTCTGTTCATGGGTGGCGTGGCGCTCGCCGCCAGCGTCGCCGTCCTTATCGGCGCCGGCAACCAGGAATCGTTCACCCTGCTCCAGACCTGGGCTTGGACTTTCTACGGTCTTGCCTATCTGGTCAAGTTCGCGATCCCTCTGCTCTCAAGAAAAGACAAGGGCCTTCGACCCGGGCTGTGGCTGCAGTTCGCGGCGGCCTCCGGATTCCTGGTGACGCTGCTGTTTGTAGTGCTCTCGGTGCTGCCGGTAATTCCGGTGGCGAGCGTGTGGAAGTATTCACTGAAGGTCATCCTGGTCGTGGTGGGAGCGAATCTTTTCGGGTGGATGATTTATCGCGCGGGCCAGCGGAAGAGTGAGCACACGATAGCCTGAGGCAGCCAGCAGGTAGGGCGACCCAGAGAGCTATAGACTTTCGCCTGCAACGTCGGTCCCTGGATAATCCAGAAGGGCTTCTTAAGTGCAATAAGACTGAACGGCCAGCCTCCCCCATTAGGTTGGTCTAACGAAATCGATCTGACGCGAATAGGTAGCCGAGTATCGACGCACCCGGCTGTGTGTGCGTTAGAAATCCAGAAAGGACCACCCCGTGGAAACCGCGGCCACCAGAGCCCTGACCCCGGTCACGGCTGCGTCGAAACCCGTGCCGACCCCGGCGCTGTTGTTAGCCATGCTGGCCGTCGACAGCAAGGTGAGCGACCTCATCCTTTCGCCCGGCAGCTTTCCCATGGTCGAACTTTCCGGCCAATTGTCTCCGGTGAAAATCTCTGGCATGGGGCCGCTGACCCCCGAAGACACGCGCCGCATTGCTTACGAACTGATCGACGGCGGCAAGCTCGCAGCCGAGTCCCTGCAGACTCTGGGCTCGTGTGACATTTCTTATCGTGTCCCGGGGCGCTGCCGCTTTCGCGTCAACATATTTCAACAGCGCGCCAGCCACGCCATTGTCATGCGCGTGATCCCGCAGAATATCCCCACCCTGGCCAGCCTGAACCTGCCGACTCAACTCGGCGAAATCGCCGACCTCAAGAACGGAATCGTGCTGGTGACCGGCCCCACGGGCTCGGGGAAATCCTCGACCTTGGCGGCGGTGCTCGATCGCATCAACGAGAGCCATTCTTACCACATTTTGACCATCGAGGATCCCATCGAGTTCATGCATCGCCACAAGCGCTCGATCGTGCACCAACGCGAACTGCACAGCGACACTCCCAGCTTCGCGCTGGCGTTGCGGGCCGCGCTCCGGCAGGCGCCGAAAGTCATCCTCGTGGGCGAGATGCGCGATCGCGAGACCATCGAGATCGCTCTGGAGGCCGCGGAAACCGGCCACCTGGTTCTTTCCACTCTCCACACCATTGACGCCGCAAAAACGGTGGAACGAATCATCGGAGCTTTCCCCCTGGGCGAACAACACACCATTCGCAACCGGTTATCGAAGAGCTTCCGGGCCATCGTATCGCAGCGTCTGATCCCGCGGAACGACGGCAGCGGGCGCGTGGCGATCGTGGAAATTCTCAAGTCAACCCTGCGCACTCGGGACTATGTCGAAAAGGGCGAACAGGATGGCAAGACACTACTGGACGCCATGGTCGACGGAGACACGGACGGCATGCAGCACTTCGACGGCGAAATAGAAAAACTGGTCCGCGCGGGCGTCATCGAAGTGAGTACCGGACTCGCCTACGCGACGAATCCCGGAAACTTGCGGCTGCTGTTAAGCGATATGGGCAGCAGCCCAGCCGAAAAATAAACGCTCCTGAATTCTGACCGGCGTCTCGAATGCCGACTTCCGACGCGACCCGTCTGCGTATGACATCGCGTGCGACGCCGCTGTTGCGGGCCGTCCTGCGGAGTTATATACTGCGGTCGTTTACGACCTACTCCGCGACTCCAAACACTGTAATCTTTTCGAAGCAACTTTCGCTCGGTAATCGGCCCTATACAACCGCGCCATGCGGGTTGGGAGGCGACCATGGCAGCGATGCCCAACGGCACTCGTATCGTGCACTCGGTCGGACGCAAAGGCACCAACGACCGCAGTGACGTGCTGATCATTCAGCAACTCATCAACGACAATCTACCGGTTCCCCTCATGCCGCTTAATGTGAATGGAATATGTGATCCATCGACGATTTTTGCCATCGAGGAAATTCAGCGCCGTAACCTGCACATGAAGAGACCAGATGGCAGGGTTGACCCGGACGGCGCCACCTATCGTTTCCTCACCAGCATCCCCGGCCAGAAAATTGCATGGGGAGCCAAGGTGAGCACGGCCTTCAAGACGAAGCTGATTAAGATCGCCGGAAATCTCGGGGTCGACCCTGACTTTCTGATGTCGGCCATGGCCTTCGAATCTGCCGAAACCTTCAGCGCGTCGGTGAAGAACACCGCCAGCGGAGCCACCGGACTAATTCAATTCATGCCCTCCACCGCGACTTCGCTCGGCACCAGCACCACTGCCCTCGCCGCCATGACCGCCGAAGATCAGTTGGACTACGTTGAAAAATATTTCAATCCTTACAAGAACAAACTCACCACCATCGAAGACGTCTACATGACCATCCTCTGGCCGAACGCCATCGGAAAAGCCAACTCCTATGTGCTGTTCAGCAAGCCCAGCGTGGCGTACACGCAAAACTCAGGGCTCGACGCCAATAATGACGGCGACATCACCAAAGAGGAAGCGGCCGCCATGGTCAAGGCCAAGCTGGTGAAAGGCAGGGGCGCGGGCTACCTGGGATGACTCACATGCGGATCCCCTTGGCGATGCTGCTGGTTGCGCTCGCGGTCTGCAGCAGGTCACGGCCGCCCGTGCCTGCTGCTTCCGGTTCTTCTGCGGACGGGCGACGCGCAGAAACTCGCGCCGTATCGGTATCCGCCTCCGGCCTGCGCAGGCTCGAGGCTCGGCGCTTTTCAGGGCAGCATGGCAATGGCGCTCTCAGTGTGATTTTCTTGGCCGGAGCCGGGCAGGCCATTTCGAGCGGAGTCGACGACACGGCCCGCATCTGGGATGTGGCCAGCGGAGCCGAGAGCAAGCATTTCTCCGGCCCGCGCTTCCACTTTCAAGATATCGCGCTTTCCTCTGATGGCCACTTCTCCCTAACCCCCGCGCCCGACGCGACCCTTCACTACTGGACCATCGACAGCGGACACGATGTGCGCCAATTTACCGGCGCGAAGATGGGAATCGGCACCGTCGCTCTCTCCGCCGACGGAAAACTGGCGGCCGGCGGCGGACAGGACACCGCGATCCACGTGTGGGAAGTGGCCAGCGGCAAACATTTGCGGCAGTTCCCCGTGAATGCGAACGTGGTGCGCGTCGCCTTTGAACCCGACAACTCGCACCTGCGATCGGTGGAAGGCGATGGCCGGGTCTGCACCTGGAGCATCGATCGGGATAGGGATAAGGATAACGATAAGCCCCTCGGCTGCGTCGCCGCGGGTTCTGATCCGGTCAGCCAGGCCGCCTTCGCCGCCGACGGCCACAAAGTACTGATCGGCGGTCGTTACGGATCGCTGGTGCTTTGGGATGCGGATCGAGGCACACCGCTTCGCAAGCTGCAAGGTAGCGAAGCTGACATTGTGGCCGTCGCCATCGCGCCGTCCGGCAACCTCGCGCTCTCGGGAGGCGCCGACCAAACGGTACGGCTATGGGACCTGAAAACCGGAACGCAGATCGCCAGCACAAAGAGTTCGGGCTCCTACGTGAGCTGCGTGGCGTTTTCGGCCGACGAAACCCTCGCCCTTTTCGGAAGCGACGATGGCGCAATCATGGTGTGGGCCTTGCAGTGAGCGATGATGCAAATTCGCAATCGATCAGGATCTGCAATAAGTGATCGGTGCGGAGCGTGATTTGAATCCAACGCTCTCACCGCAGAAACACTCTTGCCGCATCCTCTATCCGCACGCTCGACTTCCGCCGTGCTCCCGTGGTCACGTTGTAGACCACGAGCAGATGATCTTCGACGATCAGAATTTCCTTCTCGCTGATCCATCCCACCAGCACAGCATGCGGCACGAATGCCGCCCGCCGCGGCGCGTCCTCCACGCTTTTCACTTCCACCGCCGGCAACTCCGCCAGTGCCTTGCGAATCCGCTGCGACTCCTCGGGATTCGCCTGGCCGTCCTCCGCCAACTGCATCGGTTTGTTGGGTTCCGCGGTTGAAACAATGGTCATTGCCACGGCCCCCAACTCTGGTGACAGCCGGGCGTTCGAGGTATAGAAACTCACATCATAATCAGGATTCTGGTAGCTGGCCCGCTCGTCAAACACGGTGAGCTTTTTGCCGTCGCTCAGCACCAGAGTCTGATCGTCGCTTTGATTCGACCAGCCGCAGCAGCCCGTATCCGGAATCGCCTCTACAATCATGTCTCCGGCGGGGGTGGCGTCCAGTACGCGCAATAATGGCTCCGGCATCGCATTTGCCGCCCACTTCCCACCCTGCGCCTGATACCGAATGGTCGACTTATACTCGGGCTCACTCTGTCCGGGCACGAACTGGGTCATCAAAAAAAACTTCTCCACGCCGCTTTCCTGCGCCCAGAACTCGCCGTACGGACAAGTTTCCTCGCACGTCCCAGTCTCGCAGCGGCAGTCCGGGAACTTAACCGTGGCTAAATCCTCACGTCCTGCTCCTTGCAGATCGGTTTGCCAGGCTTGCCAGGTCGTCTTCGTCGAGAGATCAACTCCCTCGCGCTGCAACCGCCGCGCCTGATTGGCGAACCAGAACAGGTGCATGCCATCCGCGGAGAGAGCCACCGCCGGAGCCGTCTCGGTAACCGCCTCATTCGATCCCGCGCCCGTCACCTCTCGCTTCACGCCTTGATCGATCGTGATTGCCACGTGCCCATTCCAAAACCACACACGATGCGGCGCTTCGGCATCCTCTTTCGAAAGCGGCAGCGACACCGGCGCCGCGAACAGAATCTGCCCCAGCCGGTTCACCGAAATGTTTCCCGGCGACGGCACCGCCCCGACCGGAACTTTCACCGTCTGCTTCACCGCAAACGTCGCCGGATCGTACTCCACCATCTCTCCCGGCGAGCGCAGCACCCACACCCGTGTCCCCTGCGCGAGCAACGGCGCGCTCATCAACAACACACCCACGATCATTCCCAAAACTTTTCTCATTCCCACCTTTTGTCATCCTGAGCGAAGTTTTCGTCCGCGGAACGCGGACGAACACGCAGTCGAAGAGCCTGCCCTGAGCGAAGTCGAAGGGATCTCTATTACCGCGACGCCGCCCTCACCGCGTCTCCACCACCGGCAACTCCACAAAACTCTCCAGCTCCGCCGAATGATATACCCGCTGCACAGCCTTCTTATAATCCGCCGGCTTGGCCCAAAAAATGTTCGGCACGAACGTTTGCGGATTCCGGTCATACAGCGGAAACCAGCTCGACTGTACCTGCACCATGATCCGGTGCCCGGGCAGAAACACGTGATTCGCCGGCGGAAGCAGGAAGTGATAGGGCAGCGGCTTATCCGCCGCGACAGGCTTCGCCGTCTCCAGGCTCTCGCGATAGCGCCCGCGGAAAATGTCGGCCGAAACCATCAGTTGATATCCGCCCATCCCCGCCTGCCCCGCAACCTCATCGGTATAAACATCAATCACCTTCACCACCCAGTCCGAATCCGTCCCGCTGGTCGAGGCAATCAGATTCACGGCCGGCTGCCCGCTGATCTTCACCGGTTCTTTCAACACGTCCGAAGTAAACGCCAAAACATCGGGACGCCCCGAAGCCTCCCGCTGATCGTCGACCAGCCACTGTGACCAGGTGAATTCCCCTCCATATCCCACCGGCTGAATCGGCCGCGAGCGGAACGGCACAGGCTTCGCCGGATCGGAAACATATTCGTCGTACGCACTCCCAGACTTCGGCGCTTCAAATCCCGCCTTCAACCCCGCCTCCAGATAAAGCTTCGCCGGGCGAATCGAGCATCCACTCGCGCACCCCGCTGGCCACGCGGGCAAGCGCCGCCACGTATTTGTGCCCGTTTCAAACACGGTCGCCGGAGCCACATCGGCCTTCGGCGCGCCGTCTTTCAAATACTGATCCAGAAATGGCAGCAGAATTTTCTCGCGAAAATAAAGCCCGGTATCGCTGCTGAACCGCAACGCCCCGAGTGAACTGCCATCGCCAATCTCCTGCCCATGAAACCACGGCCCCATCACCAGAAACACTTTGTCGTTATTCACATCCTTCGGCTTGATCGCCTTGTAAACCGCGTTGGCCCCGTAGATATCTTCCTGATCCCACAAGCTGGCGACCAGCATCACCGGCACTTTCAGAGGCTGCGCGGCAAGAATCTTGTCCATGGCCTGCTGCTGCCACCACGCATCGTAGCTGGGATGCTCGAGCAGTTTTCGCCAGAATCCAACCTGCTCCACCCCATGCCGCCGGCCGAGTTCCCCCGCCGATCCCGCATCCATATAAACGTCGTAGTCGTCGAAGTGATCGGTCCACCACATCGCGCTGTTGTCGCGGGTCGCCTCCTGCTCCCAGATATACGGCAGGTTCTGCTGGCGAAACGCGCCATTGTGAAACCAGTCATCGCCCATCCAGCCATCGACCATGGGATTCATCGGGACCGAAACTTTCAGCGCCGGATGCGGATTCACCAGCGCCATCAGCGGTGTGAATCCATCGTAAGAGATTCCGAGAATACCGACCTTCCCGTTACTTTCGGGAATATTCTTCACCAGCCAGTCGATAGTGTCGTAGGTGTCGGTCGAATGGTCGACCACCGTCGGATTCAGCGGCCCGTGCAGCGGCCGGTTCATCACATAGTCGCCCTCCGATCCGTACTTCCCGCGGACGTCCTGCACCGCGCGGATGTATCCGCCCTCCACAATCACTTCGACTGCATTGTCATAGCCATTCAAAATCGGCCCCAGATGCGAACTCTGCGCGTGACTCAGCAGCGCGCTGGCGTTATAAGGCGTCCGCGTCAGCAGGATCGGCGCATTCTTCGCGCCCCTGGGAATCACGATCACCGTATGCAGCTTCACCCCATCGCGCATCGGGATCATCACATCCCGCTTCACATAATCAAAGCTGTCGGTCACCTGCTGGATTTTGGCTGGAGTTTCGCTGGGCAACGAAGTGGCGGGCGACGCCGTCTGCGCGATCGACGATCCCGCAAACAACAAAGTGGCAAACAAGCTGACGAACAAGCTCAAGCGACTCATCCTACGAACACGGCGCATCATTGTCAGGACAAGCATGGTCATGAAGGATTTCCTTAGGTTCATCTCCAGTCTTTCACGAAACTGAAAAATGCTGCAGTCTTCGCCGATTTTTGTTTTCCGGACAAGCATCAACAAAATGTCCGCGCCGCCGCCGGAAGTGATAGGCTACCCAGTCCTCTTCCCTGGAAGGCTATCGCCAGGAGGGAACGCGATACGCCCCTTCCCTTATAATGGCCGGGGCGAAAACATTTCCGGAGTCGCGCCGGACCGACCGGGACACATTCTCCTCATCGTTATCTATGATCTATGCCCGTTGACGCCAAAACCCCCAAGCCCGGCATCGAAGCCGCCAGCCTGACCGACGTCGGCCTGCAGCGCACCAACAACGAAGATTCCCACCTGTACTGGGAGCCTGATTCCGACGAGGACTTCCGCCGTAAAGGCCGCCTCGCCGTCATCGCCGACGGCATGGGCGGATACGAAGGCGGACAGGAAGCCAGCCGCCTGGCGGTCGAGACCGTGCGCAGCGTCTACGACAACGCCTTTAACGGCGACCCGCAAGCCACGCTCTCCGCAGCCTTTGAAGCGGCGCACCAGAATATTCAGCGCTTCGCCCAGGATCATCCCCAGTTCTACGGGATGGGAACCACCTGCACTGCGCTCTCCATCGTCGGCCGCCAACTCCATTTCGCCCACGTCGGCGATAGCCGTCTCTACCTGATTCGCGCTGAAACCATCTCCCGACTCACCCGCGATCATTCTTACGTCGGCCGCCTGGTCGAGAGCGGCATCGTTCGCTCCGAAGACGCCGAGTCCCACCCGCAACGCCACATTCTTACCGCTGCCCTGGGCTCCGGCCGCGATATCGTCCCTCACATTCCGGATCTCCCTGTGCCCCTGGAAGAAGGTGACATCCTCCTTCTTTGTACCGACGGACTCTGGGGGCTGGTCGGCGACCCCGACCTGGCCCGCGTCGCCCACTCCAATCCTCCCGCCGAAGCTTGTCAGAAGCTGGTGACCATGGCTCTGGAACGCGGCGGCCCCGACAACATCACCGCCCTCGTTCTCCGCATTTCCGCCTGATCGATTCACTCCCGCGACAACGCTGGTCGTCTGATGCTCGTCCTGTGATGCAGGTCCTCAAAATGGCCCAGTTGCGCGAGATGCCGCGCCCCAAAAATCGTTAAAAGTATTTCATCCGCACGACCCGAAGGACACGGGTGCATTGTCCATCCGGCAACGCACGAATTGGCCCTCGGTGACCTTTAACGGTCCCCTCATCGACGGCACAATGAAACTCGCTGCAGCCCGAGATGAGCAGCCGTGTCGTTGTCACACTCGGGACGCAGCGGCTTCCTATTCCCCCCCGCGCAGCTCTAGCGCGGTATATGAGGTCGTGCAGTGAAAAGTCTGGGCTCGGCGCCGAGCGAAATCTCGCGCGGATTTCGTTGGTTTTTCCTTCTCTCCACAGTCTTGGCGCTCACCTCGCTGGCCTTCGCTGGCAGCGGTGAGCTTACGGTGAGTCCCTCCTCAACCATCAACTTTGGCAGCGTCTCCGTGGGCAGCAGCCAGTCCCAGACGCTTACCTTGTCGAATTCCGGCGGCTCCAAGTTGATGGTGACTCAGGCGACTCTGAATGGAACGGGCTTCACCCTGAGTGGGTTGACCTATCCCATTACCCTGGCGGGTGGACAGAGCGTATCGTGCTCCATCACGTTTACTCCGCAGTCTTCTGGCCCCAACAGCGGCAGCGTCTCGATTGCATTCACCACTCAGAATGGCAAAGGCCACTACGGCCTGGTCAACGGCACGGCGAACATCCTCACCATGTTCCTGTCGGGCATGGGCGCGACCGCCGGTCAGCTCACGACCAGCCCCGCCGCGCTCGGTTTTGGCAACGTCCAAGTCGGCAATTCCCAGACCTTGGCGGAGACCATCACGAACTCCGGCGGAGCCAGCGTCACGATTTCCGCGGCCGGTGCCAGCGGCTCCGGATTTAGCGCCAGCGGCATGAACCTGCCAATGACTTTGAACCCCGGCCAAAGCGCCAGCCTCAGCGTCACCTTCGCGCCCACCTCGGGCAGCAGCGCCAGCGGCAGCCTAGCCATCAGTTCCAACGCATCGAATTCTGCGCTGAGTGTTGCGCTCTCCGGCACGGGCACTACTCCCGGTCAGCTCACCACCAGCCCCGCTAGCCTGAGCTTCGGAAACGTCACCACCGGCAGCACCACTACGCTAGCCGAGACTCTAACCAACTCTGGAGGAACCAGCGTTACGATTTCCGCGGCCACAGCCACCGGCTCCGGATTTAGCGCCAGCGGCCTGACCTTGCCCCTGACTTTGAACCCCGGCCAAAGTACGAGCCTTAGAGTCACCTTCGCGCCCACCTCGGGCAGCAGCGCCAGCGGCAGCCTGGCCATTACTTCCAACGCTTCGAATTCTGCGCTGAGTGTTGCGCTCTCCGGCACCGGCACTACTCCCGGTCAGCTTACGACCAGCCCGGCGAGCCTGAGTTTCGGAAACGTCACGACCGGCACCACCACCACGCTAGGCGAGACCCTGACCAACTCCGGTGGAACCAGCGTCACGATTTCCGCCGCCGGCGCCACCGGCTCCGGATTCAGCGCCAGCGGCATGAACTTGCCGATGACTTTGAACCCCGGCCAAAGCGCCAGCCTCAGCGTTACCTTCGCGCCCACCTCGGGCAGCAGCGCCAGCGGCAACCTGGCCATCACTTCCAACGCTTCGAATTCT
>Ga0210395_10003045_pt1 | contig 12899 bp, 13 predicted proteins | sample IncBWH4OmetaG_FD_150861 | JGI IMG/M metagenome (GOLD analysis project Ga0210395, IMG submission 150861) | Forest soil microbial communities from Barre Woods Harvard Forest LTER site, Petersham, Massachusetts, United States - Inc-BW-H-4-O ...
TTTAAGGCGCCTCGCACTTCCAATACCCGGATCTGTTCCTGCAGCACGTTCGCCTCTTCTGCGATTCATAGAAGCGTGGCGCTCGTCCATTTTTGTCCCGAGTCCAGATGGCCTCGGAGAGATGTCGTCAGCTCGCTACCAGGCCCACTGGGCGGCTTCCCAATGGTATGCCGTGTCGTGTCGGATGACGTGTCCGACCGCCGGGAACGGGAAGTGATAGCCCATCACCATGATCCGGTCGGTCGCGACCCGGTCCAGGATGGCCTTACGCGACTTGATCGCTTGGGCGGGATCGTAGTCGAAGATCGGCGTCCACTCGGGGTGCTGCAAGCTCGTCACCGGATTGTGGGCGACGTCACCCATATAGACGAACTGCTCATTGCCGGAGGTGAACAAGATTGAAGCATGGGACGGCGAATGTCCTGGCGACGCAACATAGTGCACGCCGCTTGTGATTTCGCCGCCCTGCTTCACGAACCGGGATCGGTCGGCGACCGGTGGCAGGTTCTCTCGAGCCGCCGCAATCGTGCCCTTCTTGAACGGGTCCGGCATCGGCGAATTGTTGACCTCGCTTTCGTAACGGCTGCCGGTCCAGTAGTTCCATTCCGTATCGACAAAGACGAACTGAGCTTTCGGAAACGCCAATGCGCCCGATTTCGTCAGCAAGCCGCCGATATGGTCCAGATGACCGTGCGACGTCACAACCAGATCAATGCTCTCCGGCGCGATTGCGGCCCGGCGCAGGTTCGCCTCGAGCGCGGGAAAGCTGCCGAAGGATGGGCCCAGTTTCTCACCAAAGCCGTTATCGCAAAGGATACGCTCCCGTCCCGTGTCGACCACCAAAGGGTTGCTCGTGATTTGGATCGTCGGCTGCATGAAGTTTACCTTCAACACCGGAGCGAGTTCAGCTTCAGTGGCGTTCACAGCGAGGATCGAAGCCGGAACCGGCCCATAGCCATCCGAGATCACTGTCGCCTGGAAGTCGCCGATCTTGAAGCGATAGAAGCCATCGCCGTTTAGGGGTTCCACGCCGGCTTGGCGGGCGTCCTCTGCCCGGGCAAAGCTAGGGATGAACAACGGCGTTGCCGTTGCAGCAACGGCCAGCGCGGCGCCGGCACGAAATACACTGCGACGGGTAAGGATCATCGGCGATTTCGTTACGCCTATCTCCGGGAGATGGGCAGACCATTCGGATTCGTGGAACTCATTCATGTGCTTCAGCTGCTCGCTTGCCATAACCGCGCCTCCTCTCGTCGTGCAGGACCATGACGACGGCCCTAACACGGACGTGGGATGGCGATGCGTGGACGCTAGAGCGCAATCGTCCAGATCTTGTGCCGGATCGTCCGCGGACTTACGTGCCAGGAGTGGACATTCTCACTGACGTACTCGATCGCGTTCATCTGAGAGGGACCGTGCTCTTCCACTACGAGTTCGGCCGCCCCTGGAGCGTGGCCCTGCCGCGATCGCCGGATGCCATCTTTCATTATCTCAGCCGGGGTTCCGCCAGCATCGCGCCCGAGAATGGACCATCGATTCAAATGGCCGAGGGCGATTTCGTCCTCGTTGTCCGCGGCGAGCCCCACGTCCTCCGGTCGGGTCGCAGGACGAAGCCGATCCCGCTGGTCAATCTCGATCGATGGCCGGCGCATGTCGGTGTCGTCCATCACGGCGGTGGGCGAAAGCCATTTTCGACGATGATCTGCGGTCGCTTCAGCCTGTCGCGCCCATCACCCGGCAACGTGCTGGAATTGCTGCCGCCGGTCCTGCACTTGAGGCCCGCGGCGGATCGAGACTGGCTGGAGACGATCCTCCAGCGGATGGTAGCCGAGGCAGCGCTCCGGCGTCCCGGCCAGCTCGCTGTGCTCTCGCGCATGACCGAGGTGCTTTTTGTCGAGGTGCTGCGCAGTTGGATCAAATCCCTTGGTCCCGGCGAGGGCGGGTGGCTCGGTGCAATTGCGGATCGCTACATCGGCAAGGCGCTGCAGGTGATCCACGAACACCCCGAGCACCCGTGGACCCTTGGTGCGCTGGGGCGCCATGTGGGGCTCGGCCGCTCCGCCTTCGCGGCTCGCTTTACCAGGCTCGTCGGCCAGCCTGTGTACCGTTACCTTGTCGCGCGTCGAATGGACGAGGCTGCGCTCATGCTCGAATCGAGCGACGACGCGATCGCCCGGATTGCGACCCGCGTCGGTTATGAGACGACGACGGCTTTTTCCAAGGCGTTCAAACAACACTACAGCTCCTCTCCCGGCCGTTACCGGGCACGCAGCGGCACAGCGCCACTCAGCTCACCGCATCTGTATGTTTCTGCTTCGCCCTGAAAGCGGGACCTAGCGGCGGCGCGAACAGCTCGCTCGGCTCCGCGACGTGTCCGCCTGGAGCGCTCACCCTCAAAGGCCCGAGGCCCGCCCCGTCGCAGGAGTCGGTCGAAGCATTGCCGGCAACCCACACACTTTTCCGCTCCTCGCGGTTTGCTCGGCCCTTACCGGTGGAGCATGGTTATCCGGAAACTCTGGCAGCGCTTGAGAGACCGCAGTGTCCCATGCTTGCTGCCGTTGGGCCGCATGTGGGTGCCCCTGGCGCTCGCGACATACACTTTGTACGCTCAGCGGCATGCTTGGCAGATATGGAAAGCCGTTATGGAGCTGCGCCATCTTCGCTATTTCATCGCGGTCGCCGAGACTGGAAGCCTGACGGTTGCGGCCACGAAGAGGCTCCACACGGCGCAGCCTTCGCTGAGCCGCCAGATCCGCGACCTCGAATACGAGGTCGGCGTTCCGCTGATGAGCCGCAGCGTGCACGGCATCGAATTGACCGCGGCCGGGCGCGCCTTTCTCGATCACGCGCGGCTGGCGCTGACGCAGGCAGAAGCAGCCAAGGAAGCAGCGCGGCGGGCTGCTCAACCCACCAGGCCGACCTTCGCTCTAGGGTTTCTCACAGGGAAAGAAATAGATTGGCTGCCTAAAGCGATGCGCATCCTTCACGATGAACTGCCCAATATAGACGTCACGGTCTCGAGCCAGAATTCCCCGGACCTCGCTGACGCCTTGATACAGGGCAGGCTCGACGCCGCGTTCATGCGGCCGGAAGAGCGGGCGGACGAGTTGGTTTACAGGCGTGTGATTGCGGAGCCGTTTATCGTCGTGTTTCCCAGCGACCACCGCCTTGCCGCGCATGAAGCCATCGAGCTGCGAGAGATCGTGGGCGAAACATTCCTCATCCCGTCGAAGACGGCCCCGACTTCGCGGCTTGTGATCGAGGACTACCTGAAGCGGTCCGGCCTGGATATCGTTCCGGATCACGAAGTGGACAACATCACTCACGCGGTGTCCATGATCGCGTCGACCGGCGCCGTAGCGCTGCTGCCCGCCTACCCAAATAATCTTCTACCTTGGTCCGTGACCAGCCGTCCCCTCAAAGGCGAGCCGCCGACCGTCGATTTGGTTGTCGGATATCACAAGGGCAACACGTCGCCGATACTGAAAACGTTCCTGTCTAGAATCGACGACTTGACCGTGCGGATGTCTGGCGAAGCTGGCAGGGATCGCTGAAAGGCAGATCAGTCGTCCGCGGCTAAACGCCCATCACCGCGTTTTCGGTATAAGCGAGGTCGCCAAGCCGCGGGCGCTGCGGGCCTTTGAAGTATTTCGGCATGTTGCCGCGCCGGAACCAGCCGAGCAGTCCGGGGATCGGCCCGTTGGCGTCGACGATCACCAGCGGCATGCCGCGGCGCGCCAGCATGCGTCCGATCGGTCCGGCGAAACGAAGGAAATCGCGCAGGTCGCTGCAATAGATCAGCTGTGCGCAGGGTACCGCGCCCTTGACCAGGCGCGGCCGGAACACGAACGGATAGGCGCGGTCGTCCGCGACGCACCACAGGCTGAAGCAGCCGTGCGCGGCGTGTTGGCGCAGCATCTCGTGATCGCGCCGGTCGAAGCTCACATTGGGCGACTGGTCCCCGTCCAAAAACTCGACCTTCGGGCCGCCCAACAAGCCTTTGAGCATCGGCACTGCGACAAAAATGCCGTCGCAATAGCGCGCGAAGCCCTGCGCCTCGATGATCGGCAGCGTGTGCGGCGCCGGCGAGACATTCAGGTAGGTGGCGTCCTTGTGGCGAAGCGCGTGCGCGATCAACATCGGCGCGTAAGCGCGGAAGGCGGGCTCGACATACCAGCTGGAAAGATTACAGCGCGGGATGACGCCGTCGCCGGCCTTCACCGTCGAGCAAATCAACAGGATCGCGCCGACCACGACGCCGCCGCTCTCCAACAGGTAACCATATTTCGGCAAACCGGGCGGCGGTTCGTGCCGGGTCAGCTGCGCGAAGGCGTCGAGCCAAAAGCGGTGGTCATGGACCGGGAAGCCGCGGGCCAAGAGCGAGGCGACGGCGCCGATATCGGCCTTGTCGATCAGCCGGCAGCGCAAGCCCGGCGCGGGAGAAGCCATTCGCGTTGACCACGATGCGTTCGTGAACTTGATCGTAAGCGTTGCGCGAATATACCGACGTCCAGTGAACAAAGCCTAAGGCAAGAGCAATGTCGGTAAAATTAACTATAATCGAGCAGATGGAAGAGATCGCACGCGAGCACGGCAAAATCCTGGCGCCGCTCAAAGAGGATCTGGTGCTGGCGGATTGCGGTCTCGACTCGCTCGGCTTTGCCGTCCTGGTCGCGCGCCTGGAAGACAAGCTCGGCGTCGATCCGTTCACGGCCGCCGAGGATGCCTACTTTCCGGTGACGCTCGGCGATTTCGTGAAAGTCTACGAGCATGGCGGGCGCTGACGCGCGATCGCTGCGCGGGACAATCGCCAATGCCAAGGTGCGCGACAAGGCGCCGCGCTTCTTTTACGAGCGCGCCGCGTCGGTCCGCTTCACCGATCTTGATCGCGGCACGAGCTTGGGCGGCCGCCTGGCGGAGCTCGCCGGGCGCTCGGTGCTGCTGGCGACCGCAAATCAGCTCACCAGCGCGCTGGCGCTGATCGAGCTTGACGGCGTCGCGCGCCGGATCGTGATCCTGCCGCCCGACGCCACCGCCGAGCACCTCTCGGCGGTGATCGCCATCGCCGGCATCGATGTGGTGATGGGCGATAACGGCACGCCGCCGCACGCGGCGCTTGCGCTGCCGCTGCGGGTGACTTGCGCGCCGGAAATCGAGCCGCTGCGCGAGAGCTTGCCGCCGCACGTGCACACCGAGTGGGTACTGATGACTTCGGGCACGACCGGCGTGCCGAAGATGGTGGTGCACGATCTGCAAAGCCTCACCGCCGCCATGCGCGCCGCGAGCCCGGCCGATGGCGCCGACGTGTGGGGCACGTTCTACGACATCCGCCGCTATGGCGGCTTGCAGATTTATCTCCGCGCGGTGTGCGGCGGCGCGTCGCTGGTCCTCTCCAGCGCCGGCGAGCCGACCGCCGATCATCTCGCGCGGCTTGCCGGACACGGTGTGACGCATCTGTCGGGGACGCCGTCGCATTGGCGCGGCGCCCTGATGACGCCGACGATCCGCGCTATCGCGCCACGTTATGTCCGGCTCTCCGGCGAGATCGCCGATCAGGCGATCCTCGACAGCCTGCGCGCGGCGTTTCCGCAAGCCGCGATCGGACATGCCTATGCGTCGACCGAGGCCGGCGTCGCCTTCGACGTCAATGACGGCCTGGCCGGTTTTCCGGCCGACTATATCGGCGCCGCGCGCGACGGCGTCGCCATGAAGATCGTCGACGGCTCGTTGCGCATTCGCTCGCCCGGCGCGGCATCAGGCTATGTCAATAGCGGGCAACCGCCGCTCGCCGACGCGGCCGGTTTTGTCGATACTGGCGACATAGTCGAGCGCAACGGCGACCGCTGTTATTTCGCCGGTCGCAAGGGCGGCATCATCAATGTCGGCGGCTTGAAAGTGCACCCGGAAGAAGTCGAGGCGGTGATCAACCGGCACCCGTGCGTGCGCATGTCGCGGGTGCAGGGCAGGCGGAACCCGATCACCGGCTCGATCGCGGTCGCCGATGTCGTGCTCAAGGCGGAAGGGCAGGACACCACCAACCGGGCCGCACAGATCGAGCTGAAAGACGATATCCTCAAGCTTTGCCGGGACGTGTTGCCGCCGCACAAGGTGCCGGCGGCGATCAGCTTCGTGCCGGCGCTCGAGGTCGGGGCGACCGGCAAGCTTGTGCGCCGGCAAGGTTGAACACAAATGGCGGCGACCAAAGACCATGGGACGCGCAGCGTGCTGGTGACCGGCGGCAGCCGCGGGCTGGGCCTCGCCATTGCGCAAAAGCTCGCGGCCGCGGGCTATCGCACCATCACGGTAGCGCGGAGCAAGAGCAAGGAGGTCACGGCGGCGATCGAGCAGGCCGAGCGCGGCGGCAAGGGCGCGCTGCACTTCGTGCCGTTCGATCTCGGCAAGATCGACGACATTCCGACGTTGGTCCGCGACCTGCGCAAGGAATTCGGCTCGCTCTACGGTCTCGTCAACAACGCCGCGCTCGGCCTCTCCGGCACGCTGGCGATGATGCACAATGCCAAGATCGAGGAGATGGTACGTCTGAACACGCTGTCGCCGATCGTGCTGACCAAATACGTGGTGCGCTCGATGATGGCCGACGGCGGCGGCCGCATCGTCAATGTCGCCTCGATCATCGCGTTTACCGGCGGCAACGGCGTTGCCGGCTACGCGGCGACCAAGGCGTCGATGCTCGGCTTCACCCGCTCACTGGCCCGCGAAGTCGGGCCGCTCGGCATCACCGTCAATGCCGTGGCGCCCGGCGTCCTCGACACCGAAATGACGCACGTGCTGACCGACGAACAGCGCGCGCAGATCGCCCGCCGCAGCGCGCTCAACCGCCTGGCCGAAGTCGGCGACGTCGCCGACGCCGTCGAGTTTTTGCTCAGCGACAAGGCGCGCAACATCACCGGCACGGTCTTGACCGTCGACGCCGGCGCCACGGCTTAACTCGTCATTGCGAGCGAAGCGAAGCAATCCACAAGCCCGCGGAAGAGCTGGATTGCTTCGTCGCTACGCTCCTCGCAATGACGATGCTTCGTCGCTGACCGAAATCGCATCACCGCAGCACCATGACGCGAATGAACACGCCGCCGGTGTCGCGGTAGATATCGACCTTGATCAGCGCCACGCCATTGACGATGCGCGCGACCACGCCTGGATCGGCGTGGCCGCGTTCGAGCATTTGCTCGAGCGCCGCGCGATTTGCCTCGTCGCTGAAGAACGGGTCGTCCTGATCCTCCGGGTCTCGGATGCCGAAGCGGTGAAAGTTGGCGCGATCCTGCCGGATGATGGCGGCCGCCGATTCCAGGCGCTGGCCGTTGGAATTGAAGTGATCGCGCTCACTGAGCAGCGCCACATAGCTGCCGATCAATTGCTGCGCCTGCGCCAGCGTCGGCAAGCACGCCGCCGCCGCTATCGCCAATGCGAGGATGGTTCTTCTAAGCATGACCGTTTGGCCTTGTTCGAGGTTGCCTTGTTCGAGCTTGACGTTGCATTCAATGAAGAACGGCTTGATCCGGCAAGAGCTCCGGCCGGTACTCGAAGTGCATTGTATCAAAGTGATACCAAGTGCCACCCCAAATAAAGCCGTGCTTCTCGAACACCCGCACGATCTCCACCGGTATCCGGTTCTTCCAGACCGGCGAGCTTAAGTCTTTCGACCAGCGCCAGTAATCGGAGTATTTGGCGTTCAGGTCGATGGCGGCCCCATAGGCGTGCATCGAGCGGACGCTCGATCCGGCGATATTGCGGCAATTATAGGTGCCGCTGGTCGGCACCAGATACTTCGTGAAATCGCCCGGCAGCGCGTCGAGCTCCTGCGAAACCGCGGCAAGCGCTTGATCGACGCCGTTCGCCCCTGTGATCGCTACGTGTCCGCCGTGGTGTGCCGGCAGCCAGGCGATGGTCTTGAGCTTGCGACTGACCTCGTTCTTTTTGCAATCGCCGTACATCGCGACAAACAGCGGCTCGTAGCGCACGCGGCCCGGATCGAAATTCTTCGGCGGCTGTTTCGGCTCGCTGCCGGCCGGGTAGGGGACGTAGAACATGTCGTCGATGTCGGGGTGCTCGATCAGCTCCTCGAACGTTTTGTCGGTCCGGTGATCGGAAACCGCAAACTTGGCGCCGTTTTTCAGCACCACATATTCGCCGTCGCTGCTCGCGATCCAGTCGGGATAGGCGCGCACGAGCTTTTCAAGGTAGACATTGATGTTGGGTGGCGGCGCGCCATAGCGGTCGTCGGCGATGCCGGGCCCGACAGACAATAGAAGAATGAATACGCCGACCACGCCCGCTGTGCGCCTGCAATCGCTTGGGCCGGTCGTAGCCACTCTTTGTCTCTTCGATCGTGTTGCTGAGGACGCATTCCCTTTAACAGACCTTCGGTCTTCGCCACAGAGCCCGCCCGCGCACAAAACGCCAATCGCTGCTGGCCCAGCAAGCGAAGTAGGCTATCGTTGCGCTCAAACATCCGGGGGAAGCGCAACATGCCGTCTGGGCCGGCGTTCAATGTCTCCGAACTGATTGATACGCGGCCGGTCGGCGGGTTCCAAGTTCGCGTCATCGTGCTGTGCACGTTTGTGGCGTTGCTCGACGGCATGGACCTGCAGTCGATCGGGCTTGCGGCGGCGGGTATCGCCGCCGATCTGCACATTCCGCTGCCGTCGCTTCGCATCGTCTTCAGCGCCGCTTTGGCCGGCCTCGCCTTGGGCGCCTTCGGCTTCGGGCTGTTGGCTGACCGGATCGGGCGCAGGACAGTGCTGATCGGCGCGACCGGCTGCTTTGGCCTCTTCACCATCGCCACGGCGCTGGCGCCGAGCTTCGGCGTGCTGGTGGCGTTCCGCTTTCTCGCCGGCCTCGGCCTCGGCGGGGCCATGCCGAGCTTCATCAGCCTGACCTCGGAATATTCGCCGCGGCGGCTGCGGGCGGTGATCGTCGCGCTGTTATGGGCCGGCTTTCCGCTCGGCGGCTTTGTCGGCGGCCTATTGGCGTCCTGGATCATCCCGGCATTCGGCTGGCAGTCGGTGTTCTGGGTGGGCGGCGTGCTGCCGCTCTTCGTCTGCGCCGCGCTGATCGCCGCGCTGCCGGAATCCATCGGATTTCTGGTCGCCAGCAACGCGCCGGCGCAGCAGATCGCATCGCTGCTCCGCAGAGTCTATCCAGCCGTTTCGATTCCAGCCGACGCAACGTTCGTTCTCAACGAAGAGCAGGCGCGCGGCGTACCGGTCGCGCAACTCTTCGCCATAGGGCGGGCCGCCGGCACGATCCTGTTGTGGATCAGCTTCTTTATCGCCTTGATGATGCTGGTGACCAACTCGGCATGGGCGCCGATCCTGCTCAAACAGGAGGGCATCGGCACCCGCGAAGCGGCGCTGGCGATGGCGGCGTTCAATCTCGGCAGCGTGATCGCGACGTCGTTTGCCGGCTGGCTGATCGTTCGCGCCGGTGCATCCATCATTCTACCGCTGGTGATGATCGGCAGTGCGGTATCGGTGGCTCTGGTCGGCTATGCCGCGCCTTCGGTCGGCATGGTCATTCTGCTGCAGGGACTGTTCGGCACGTTCATGGGCGGCGGCAGCTCCGGCCTCATTGCGCTCGCCGCGATCTATTATCCGACCGCGATCCGCTCGACCGGGGTCGGCTGGGCCATGGGCATGGGCCGCGTCGGCTCGTTCACCGGGCCGCTGGTGGTCGGCTCGCTGGTGGCGCTCGGCTTGTCGACCACCAACATTTTTGTCGCCATTGGCGCGCCGGCATTGCTTGCCGCCGTGACCACCGCCATTGTCGGCCGCGTCAAGGCGGCATGAGCCGCCTGCTACAACAAGGACAGACGCCCTTGGCTCTGACCATTCTCGTTGCGCTCGCCGGCCTCATCGGCGCCGCCGGCGTCATCCTTGCCGCTGCCGGCGCGCATGCCGCGCCGAATGCCGGCCTCGACGGCGCCGCGTATCTGCTGTTGTTCCACGCTGCCGCCGTGCTCGGCGGCGCGGCGCTCACCCAGCAAGGTCTGTTGTGGCGGCCGCTGGCGTTGGCGGTGCTGATCGCCTGGATCGCCGGCGGTGCCTTATTTTCCGGCGATGTCGCGCTCCGCGCTTTCGCCGGCCATCGCCTGTTCCCGATGGCCGCGCCGACCGGCGGCATCATCCTGATCGCCGCGTGGGTTGGGCTGTTCGCTGCCGCCATCGGCGCCCTGCTCCAGCGGGCCTAAATCTCCCCGCAACAGGCGCGGAATTTGCATGCCGGTATCCCTGGCTGCACAAGCCTTTAAGCAGCGGGGATTTCCATGAACGCGCTAGTCCAGTCCGATCAAGCTCAGAGCCAGCCTGCCGCGAGCAAGCCGGTCCATCCGGTCGACGAAATATTGCCGCTGCCTAAACTTTTCGCGCTCGGGCTCCAGCATGTCCTGGTGATGTATGCCAATGCCGTTGCCGTCCCTCTGATCATCGGCGGTGCGCTGCACCTGCCCAAAGATCAAATGGCGATGCTGATCAACGCCGATTTGTTTGCTTGCGGCATCGCCACCCTGATCCAGACCGTGGGTTTCGGACCGTTCGGCATCCGCCTGCCGATCATCATGGGTGTGACCGCGGTGTCGATTTCGCCGATGCTGGCGATGACGGCGATGCCGGGCGTCGGCCTCACCGGCATCTACGGCGCCGTCCTGGTCGGCGGCATTTTCGGGCTGTGCGTCGCGCCGTTCGTGAAATACGTGCTGCGGTTTTTCCCGGCCGTCGTCACCGGCACCATCATCACCATGATCGGCGTCGTGCTGATGCGCGTCGGCGTGAACTGGGCGGGCGGCGGCGCCGGCAAGGCGGACTTCGGCGCTGCCGGCTATCTGATCGTTGCCGGCGTCGTGTTGCTGTTGATCCTTCTGGTGATCAAATTCACCCGCGGCTTTCTGCAGAACGTCGCGGTGCTGATCGGCATCACCGTCGGTTACCTCGTGACGATCGCGCTCGGCTGGACCGACTTCTCCGGCATCGCCGAGGAGCCGATCGTGCGTGTCGTCATGCCGCTGCAGTTCGGCCTGCCGCAATTCTTTCTGATCCCGTGCCTGACCATGTGCCTCGTGGTGATGATCGTCTTCATCGAGGCGACCGGCATGTTTCTGGCGCTCGGCGCCATGACCGGCCGCAAGGTCGAGGCTGAAGACGTTAAGCGCGGGCTGCGCGCCGATTCGCTCGGCACCGTCATCGGCGCGATCTTCAACACGTTCCCCTACGTGTCGTATTCGCAGAATATCGGCCTGGTCGGCGTCACCGGCGTCTATAGCCGCTGGGTCTGCGTCGCCGGCGGCGTCATCATGCTGGTGCTCGGCCTCATCCCGAAGCTCGCCTTCATCGTGGCCTCGGTGCCGCAATGCGTGCTCGGCGGCGCCGGCTTCATCATGTTCGGCATGGTGGCGGCGACCGGCATCAAGATTCTCTCGACGGTGGATTATGCCAAGCAGCGCCACAGCGTGCTGGTGGTCGCCATCTCGATCGGCTTCGGCCTGATCCCGATCGTGTCGCCGACTTTCTTCCATGTCTTCCCCGACGAGCTGAAGCCGATTTTCGGCGACGGCATCATCCTGACCTCGATCGCCGCGGTGGCGCTCAACGCCTTCTTCAACCGCACCAGCCGCGAACAAGCCGAGGCCGAGACGTTCATCGCCGCCCAGGCGGCGGAGCATATCTGAGCGCAGGTTCGATCGGGTTCGTCGTCATTGCGCGCGAAGCGAAGCAATCCAGAGGCTGCGCAAAAGAGCTGGATTGCTTCGTCGCTATCGCTCCTCGCAATGACGATTTGCGGTTCGACTAAACCATCACGCTATTGTCAGAAAAATTCCCGCCCCCTATCCTCGATCAACTACAATCGGGGAGGGACATATGGCGTGGCGCGTGCGGCGAGTCGTTACCGGTCACAATGACAAGGGGCGATCGATTTTTCTCATGGACGGCCTCGCGCCCAACGTCAAGGAAATGGACTCGATGCCCGGCCTGGCGCTGACCGACTTGTGGGAAACCACCTCGTCGCCGGCCAGCAATAAAGGCCACGCCGACGCCGCGTCGCGGCCGGTCAAGCTCGAGCCGCCCAAGGGCGGCACCATCCTGCGTATCGTCGAATTTCCGCCGGACTCGCAATGGCGCGGCGGCGCCGACGCCGGGCGCGGTTTCGGCTCGATCGGCGCCGGTGACGCGCCGGATCACTCGAGCGACGATCCGATGCGGCACAAGACCTCGACCATCGACTACATCATCGTGCTCAAGGGCGAAATCCACGCGCTGATGGACGAAGGCGAAACGCTGTTGAAAGCCGGCGACATCCTGGTGCAGCGCGGCACCAATCATTCGTGGAGCGTGCGCGGTAACCAACCCTGCATCGTCGCCGCGGTGCTGGTCAGCGCCGATCCGGTGTGATGGTCCGATAGTTTGCGATCGCCGCCGTGGCCGTGGTCACGCCACGCCCTGCCGGCGAAGCGGTATCACTTGCGCCGGTGTCTGGCCGATGCGTCCGACCACCTCGGCATAATGCTCGATCGGAGCGGGGCGGCCGATCAGATAGCCTTGCACCTGATCGCATTTTTCCGCCGCCAGGAATTCCAGTTGCTCCTTGGTCTCGACGCCTTCGGCGACCACCGGGATGGCGAGCCCGCGGGCCAGTCCGATGACGGCGCGAACGATGGTCGCCGATTGCGCGTCGTGATTGAGATTGGAAATGAAGCGCTGGTCGATCTTGATCTTGTCGAATGGAAAGGCCTGCAGATACGACAGCGACGAATAGCCGGTGCCGAAATCGTCCATGGCGATGCGCACGCCGAGCGCTTTCAGCCGCCGCAGGATCGACACGGTGCGGGAAAAATCGTCGATCAGAACGCCCTCGGTGACTTCGAGCTCCAGGCGGGAGGGCGGCAATCC
>Ga0210395_10003046_pt1 | contig 12892 bp, 9 predicted proteins | sample IncBWH4OmetaG_FD_150861 | JGI IMG/M metagenome (GOLD analysis project Ga0210395, IMG submission 150861) | Forest soil microbial communities from Barre Woods Harvard Forest LTER site, Petersham, Massachusetts, United States - Inc-BW-H-4-O ...
GACATCACGTCCGTCCACCCTACGAAGCGGGCCCGGACAAGCTGCCGCTTGCGCTTCAGGACCACAATCATCCTGTTCGCTACCGCAATATCTGGATTCGCGAATTGAAGCAATAGTCGGCAGTGTGCCAGGGGCTCAGTTGTAGCTGTAGGGGCGCAGCATGCTGCGCCCCTACCACGGAAGAATTACGCTCGAATAAGTCCGGCAAATTTACGCGGATTGTTGTCGAATCCCGGAAACACAGGCGCAAGATCCTTCACGCCAATGTGCCGAGACAAGATTTCTCCGATCACACTGCGGAAGTCCGTAGTAAGCGCCAAATCGCGCCCTTCATTGAGCTGGTGATCGTTCAGGCCGGGCCATTTTCCATAAACTTGCCCACCCCTCACGTCGCCGCCCATCACGAACATGCAATTCGCGTGACCATGGTCCGTGCCGCGGTTGCCGTTCTCTTTCGCCGTGCGCCCGAATTCGCTCATCGTCACAAATACGATATCCTGCATGCGGTCGCCCATGTCGTCATGGAACGCGGCGAGCCCCTGCCCCAAATCCTTCAGCAAATTCGAGAGCTGCCCCTGCACGCCGCCCTCATTCACATGGTTGTCCCAGCCGCCGCAATCGACAAACAACACTTCCACGCCGATGTTTGCCTTCAGCAATTGCCCGATTTGCTGCAAGCTCTGCCCCAACCGGCTCGTCGGATATTGCGCGCCATTTTCCGGCTGATACTTCGAGGGATCGGCTTTACGCAAAAGATCGATGGCCTCAAAAGTTTCCGCTCCCGTGCCGTGCAGTGCGTGGTCAACGGTCTGCGCGTACATCGCCTCAAAACCGCCCTCCACCACTTGCCCAGACCCGGGCGATTGAGCCATCACCTTAAATTGCTTCAAATCCGGCAGCGCGATGGCCGGAGCGCTTCCGCGAAGCATGCGCGGAAGGTTCGGCCCCATCGCCACGGCGCGGAACGGCGAAGCGTCATTTTCTGGAACAGTCTCAAGCGCGCGGTTCAGCCACCCGTCATCGGTCGCCTTCAAGCCCGGCGTTCCCGACTCCATGAAATCCTGCGCGTCGAAATGCGATCGCGTCGGATCAGGCGATCCCGCCGCATGCACGATAGCCAGCTGATTCTTGTGGAATAAAGGCTCGAGCGGAGCGAGGCTCGGGTGCAACCCGAAAAATCCATCCAGATCGATCGCCGCATCGGTTCCGCCCTGCTTAGGCTGCGGAATCGCGATGCTCGGCCGCAAGCGATAATAATTTTGTTCGCCGAAAGGAACGACAATATTCAAGCCATCCGCCGCACCGCGCTGGAACAGCACTACGAGCTGCTTTTTGCCCGACGTCGGCGTCGCTGCCACGGCGCGCTGCAAGAATGCAGGCATAGCGCTCATACCAACCATGGCCACTCCGCCCTGCTTCAAAAAGTACCGCCGCGAAAACCTTAATCCTCGAACGCCTTCGCAACATTGGTGACTCATATTAGCCTCTCACTTCTTCGAGCGCTTCGCTTCGGCAAATCCAAAGAAACCGTATAGCTTCCACTTCTCCGCTCTTCTCGTAGCTGTGAGCTGTCAGCTGTGAACTGTCAGCTTCCTATCGTCTCTGAAACTCAGGCGCCCCCAGCACCAATCCAGCCACAACTCCCAAATCCACCTGCTTCACAGGATCGTCCAGCTTTGCCTGCACGACTTGCGGGCTATCCAACTGCTTCTCCAGCGTCTCCACGGTCGTCGGCCCCGCTTGTCCACCCAGGAAAACCTTCACCGCCCGCTCCAGCGCCGCCTTCGCATCCGCGGATGTTTCGACACCAAGCAGCGCGGCCACATCCGTACGCGACCCGCGCATCTTGTTTCCCGCCAGCGCCAGCGAAAAATTCAGCCGGTTAAGCAAAGCGCCGGTATTCACCCATGCATCCGCTTTATCGGCGTAGCCGGTCGGCGGCTGGCACTGATAAATCGGTTCGCCGATGCGTCCCACCCAGCCGACCAGCGGCTGCGGCATGTCCACATCTGTTCCCAGCGCGCGCGCCGCGGATACCACCAACTCGAACGGCGTTTTGATTTTTGCGCGATACGCCTCGCGCGACCAAAATTCCGGCGAATAAATCATCGCGCGCATCACGGCCTTAATGTCGCCGTCGCTTTCCGCAAATGTTTTCGCCATGCGGTCCACCAGTTCCTTCGGTGGATTATCGGAAACAAATCGCCGCGCCAGCTTCGTCGAAATAAAGCGCGCCGTGCTTGCGTCATGCACCAGCAGGTCGATCACTTCCTCGCCGTCCTTCATTCCGCCGGCGTGAATCTTCTTCCCCAGCACGTACTTCGGATCGGGATCATGCAAGCGGTCGTCAAACTTGAATTCCGGATTCTGGCGGGGTTTCTCGATAGTCCAGCCGGTAAAGCACCGTGCGACTTCCGTCACATCCTTCTGCGTGTAGCCGCCGTCAACGCCAAGCGTGTGAAGTTCCATCAGTTCGCGGCCATAGTTCTCATTCAGCCCGCGTGCATTCGGTTTTTTCTGCTGCCCCGGCGGCGGCATTGGCCTTCCTAAACCGCCGAACCGCCCCTGCTGACGCATGGCGCGTTGTGCCGCCTGCCGCTGCGCCGCGCGCGGATCGGCACTCAAAAAATTATCCAGGTAAAAGAGCATCGCCGGACTCTTCGCCGATGCCGTCAAAAGATCCTTGAACTTCCCCAGCGTGTGCGGCTGAATGACGTCGCGTTCGTAAGACGTCAGGTAGTAGCGGTCCTCGCCCTTTCCCGCAAACACATTGAAATGGTTGAACCAGAAATCATCCATCACCTGCTGAAGTTGCCGCTCGCTGTAGATCGCGCGCGTCACCTTCGCCATCGCCAATTCCGCTACCACGCGTTGCGGCCGCTTGCTGTCCTCGGCGATGGCTCGCGGCACATTATTCGGATCTCCGCCTAGCACGTCGCGCTTCCCCGCGCCTTTCGCGCCCGGATTCTCCATCGCGGGATCTTGCTTCATCGGCGAGGGAACATTCGCATCTCCACCATCGGTTGGCGCCGCGGAAGAAGGCTGATTCGTCTCTTCTGCCGAGGCTTCCTTAGGAGCCGGCGTCGCCTGCATGTCCTTCGCAACGATAGCCGCCGCTGCGTCCGACTTCCTCTGCTGTTCTTGCTCCAATTGCGCCTGCGCCCGCTTCGCAGCTTCTTTCTCCGCCGCTTTGGGCTGCGGATAGCGCTCGATCAAGTTCGTGGAGGACATTCGAAGCGTCGGATAATCCTCCAGCCGCGCCTCCAGCGCCTTATCGTCAATCGAATTCGGATTCAGTTGCTGGTCGATCCATTTCGCAAGCCCCATCTGCCGCACGCGCTCCACATCGCCGGGCCGCGGGCCGTACCCCAAACGGTTCAGCGCGTGAAAAATCGCTTCATCCGCGCTCAGTTCGGTAATGGGCAGATTCTTTAGAGCAGGATCCTGCTTTGGTTTCTTATCTTTCGTCGCCGGCGGCATCGCCGAAAGGGATGTCACATCGATGCCGACTGAAAACACGCAGGCTACAGAAAGAATGGCTGCTAGAAATGATCTGGGGGTCGTCAAAATCGAAGCCGTCTGCTGGCCAGGGCCATGCTGCACGCTCATGACACTCTCCTGCCGCGCGGAATCGTCCGCAAACACGTGGCACTCCATAGAATAACCCTCTGCACGCCCATAAGTTGCATCCCGCAAGGACCAGTGTCGAATCCCTACTTTGGCCCCGCGTACAGGTCTGCTCATATCTGCCTGATTTGCTTGGACCTATGCCCCGTCTCGACCGCCGCGGCCGTCTTGACGCCTTGCGACGCTGCCCTTATCCTCGGTCTGCTTCTCCCCGGGAGGATTCGTGCTGATTCGCAATTTTATCTTCTGGCTGTCCACAAAACGCGGCGTGACGGATCGCATCGCCCGCCACGGCATGAAAAATGGCTTCGCGCGCCGTTTCGTCGCAGGAGAATCCCTAGGCGAAGCGCTTGCCGCCAGCCAGGAACTTTGCTCCCAGGGCCGCAACGTCAGTTTGAATCATCTGGGAGAAAACGTCACCAGCGAAGCGGCGGCCCGCGAAGTCTGCGCCAGCTACATCCAAATGGTGGAAGAACTGCACGCCAAGAATCTCAACGGCAACATCTCCATTAAACTGACCCAGCTTGGCCTGGACATTGACAAAGATCTGTGCCGCTCGATGGCCCGCCAAATCGCTGCCCGCGCTGCCGCCCTCGGCCGCAGCATCGAAATGGACATGGAAGGCAGCGCCTACACGGACGTCACGCTGGACATCTTTGAAAGCGTGCAAGGGGAGCTGGGCAATTGCGGGTTAGCAGTGCAGGCTTACCTTCATCGCACGGAAAAAGATCTGCAACGGCTCGCCTCCATCAAGCCAAAAATTCGTCTCGTCAAAGGCGCCTATCGCGAGCCCAAAAACATTGCCCTCCAGAAAAAAAGCGATGTCGATGCCAACTATCAAAAGTTGACGACCTTGCTCCTCGAAGGCGCCGCTCACGGTACTTTCCTACCGGCTATCGCCTCCCATGACTGGAACATGGTCGCGCACGCCCAAGCGGAAGCCGCCCGGCTCAAGCTGGACAAATCTCGCTACGAATTTCAGATGATTTACGGAATTCGCCGCGACCTTCAGGAGCAAGTACATTCCGCTGGGGACACCCTGCAGGTCTATGTGCCCTTCGGTACCGACTGGTGTCCCTATTTCATGCGGCGTCTATCGGAGCGCCCCGCGAATTGCTGGTTTGTCTTGCGCAGCCTGCTTGCCGAATCGGGCAGCGCGTCGCGCCAGCCCGCGACTTAGCCATCTGCCGAAAGCTGCGCCAGCCATCTCGCGCCGTCGACTAATCCGTCAAGTCGAAATTGATCGTGCGATTCTTGGCGTGGTTTCCGGCGCCATCGACCGCCATCATCACCAACTGGTAGCCTCCGGGAGGCAGGTCCTTCACTTTGATGGTCAAGCCCACCGGCACCATCGGACTTCCCTTCTGAATGAAGTCGTCCAAACGAATCGCCCCCGTCTTGAAGACCACATTTCCGCTGGTCCGATCAACAAGCGCATATCCACTCATCACTTGCGGCGGAGTCGCGGACGTAAGCAGCGGCTCGTAGACTTCCGTATAGACAACTACGTTGTCCGTTTTCTTAAAGCGGTCACTGGCCGATGGATTGACCTGTAGTCCTTTCACCACCAGCGGCGTGCGGTCCTCGAGCAGAACTGAATCCAGACTGGTAGGAATGTCGGTCAGCTTTTGCATCGAGTTCGTAAGCACCAGTCCCCCCAGGCTGAACTGCTTTCCATCGTAGGGATCGATTTGCAGTTGCGATTCGTATTTCCCGAAGGTGTCGCCGCCCGAGCTCACCACCAGCGTCAATTTGTAATTGCCCGATCCCGCGTCGAACTGGTTCTGGTAAAAATACGGCTGCTTGGTGAACTCCTTGACCTCGTCTTTTTCCAGGTCGAGATTCACCGTGTCGCTGAACTTCGCTCCAATGCTGCCATCCGGTTTGTACGCGATGCCCAGCACATTCAAGCTGGCGTGATATTTTCCTTTTTCCTTGTTGAACTGCACCGTGTTCGAAGGAATCTCCATCGCCAGGTTCACCCGCGCCACATTCGGCGCCGTATAAAAATACGGCACTTGGAACGCTCCCTGCATGGTCCCTGCCTGATTGCCTGTCGCGCGCGCCTCAAGTTGTTTTTCCACGGGTGTGCCTTCCAATACGTTGGTCGGCTTTGTATTGCAGTAGCCGCTGCGCGACCTGACGTTCATCCCGCCGCGATTCATCTTCACTTTCAGCGTGTGGCAGCTTCCCTCCGCCGTCTGTTGCGGCACATACCCCAAAATATAAAACTCGTTCTGCTCGCGCCCGATCTTCTCCAGCCCTCCCAGCAAATCATTCGTATTGAAGATCGTGAACCCTCCCGTGCCTTCCGCAAGCGCCGCCAGAATCTGCTGATTGGTTGATGCCGACGGAGGAAATTGTGGAACGATGGTCCTCGGCTGGGTAAAAACCGAATTCGGATTGTTCGAATTCACTACTCCGCCGCCACCGCGTCCGGTGGTTCCACCGCCGCGTCCGGTGGTTCCGCCGCCCGTTCCTCCCGTTCCTCCAGTTCCGCCCTTGCCGCCCGTTCCACCGGTTCCTCCCGCGCCCCCGGTTCCGCCTTTACCACCTGTGCCACCGGTTCCACCTGTCCCGCCCGTGCCGCCTCCACCTGTTCCTCCAGTACCCCCGCCGCCACCTCCGGGACGTCCTCCTCCACCTCCGGTACCACCTCCTCCCGTGCCGCCTCCGCCGCCGGGACGCTGTGGCTCAAGCATTCCAGCCGAGTAGGACGCCAGCACCACTCGGGCTCCTCCGTAAATGTTCTCTGAGTTGGACCGCGCTGCAACCGCGCGCCCACCTCCTGCTAATGGATGCAGCTGTGAAATCCCTCCGGGAGGCGCGGCGACAAGGCCGCGCACGTCGAGCGAATAGATCGCCACATTCGCTTTATTGCAGGCGTCTATCGTGGCGGTCAGCTCGGACTCTCTCTCACTCGTCAACGGGAAGCCCGACGAAAAAAGCACGACCATCTTGCGTCCCGGAACTCCGCGCAGATTCTTCGCCAGGCTGCGAACGGACAGCAGCATACTTCTCGCCCCAAAGTCCGCTTCGGCATTGCTAATCCCGGAAAAAGGCGAGGACGTCCCCGATCCCCCGAACGGGCTGGCCGACGGCGAGAGCCCTGCCGAGGCCACTTCGACAGGAGACTGAGCGTTGGGATCCACGGAGGAGCCTTTCGCTCCAGAAACCGCGGCGCGCAACCTGTCGGCGTTCGCCGTAAAATTCTGCACGATTTGCAGGGTTCCGCCGAATTCCACAACCGCCATTAACCGGTCGGGCCCGGCATTAGCGTCGATAAATTTTCTCGCGGCATCGCGGGCCTGAATCTGGTCTGGCATCGCCATCGTCGAGTTATCGAAGAACAGGATCAAATACCTTTTCTGCCCTTGCGCCTGTACCGCCGTATCCGCGCCGAAAGAAAAACTCGCCACGTTCTGTTCCTTGTTATCTTCGTATACCTTGAAATCATTCTGCGTCAGGTCGTGAACGTAGTTCCCCTTCTTGTCGGTCACAACCGCATCAACGAGGACGAGGCGCGATTCCGCCTTGATCGTCGGTCCCGAGAGTTGGCTTGCTTCCGCAGTCTGAGCCGGCGCCGGTGCCGCCGGGGTCTGCGCCTGCGGCGTTTGACCCGCAAGCTGCCCCAGGAATAAGCACGACGCGGCTGCCGTCAGACCAGCAAGCCCGCCCCAAATTATCCGCCCGCGATTCTTTCTTGTGTTCATTTGCTCCCCCATCAATTCGGTATAACTACGGCGCCGTTGCGCGCCGCAAGCTGCGATCCCTCTGAGTCACGCACCACCTGCCTTACCAGATATGTCCCAGGCTTCACGTTGAAGCTCGACTTCAAATTCAGGCCCGACCGGCTTAACCGGTCATACGTGGGGTCCAAAAGTTTCATCTCCACGATTTTTTCCCCGCCAGTTACGTAATTTCCGTTTTCATCAAAGATCGCGGTTGCCACGGTGAGATCGTCTTTGTTGCGGCCGTCGGCTTTCCGGAAGTGGACGCCTTTGATATCCACGTGGGTGAGCACCGCCAGCTTCGCCTGGTAGCCGTCGGTTTTAAAGAATTGCGTGTGCAAATCCACTGGCAGATCGCGAACTTCGTCCTGCGAAAAAAGCGCTTCCTGAATCTCCTGCTTCGCCTGCTCGGTTGGGTCGACCACATGCCGCGGCGCGAAGTATCCGTGCCGCGCCTGGATTTTGTAGTTGGTTTTATGGACGAACGACACCTTCAAAGTGTGCAAGCTTCCGTCGAGCTTCAAGTTCTGCGGCGAGAAGCCCAGCAGATACGTCATGGCCGGCGCGGCTCCCGCTTCGCGCAGCCCCTCATCCACATCGTTCCGGTTATGAAAAAAAGTTCCGCCAGTCCCGTCGGCAAGCTCCGCCAGCACGTCTTCCTGTGCAAATTGAGCGGCTATCGCGTATGTGGACCTATACCCTGCTGTCCGAAACGAGGCTTTGGGTTGCGTCTCGGCGATATCTCCAAGATCCGGTGTGTACAGCCCGCGCGCATCAATCGTGTTGATTACTATATTCGCCTTCGTCGCCCGGTCCACCAAGTCGCTGAATTCGAGGTGCAGTGTAGAAGTGATGAATCCTGGGGAAAGGAACACCATGATCCGCTGCCCCGGCATCGTCGCCAGTCGCCGCATAACCTCTTCCATGTGCCGCAAGGCATACTCTGTGGAAGAATCCTCTCTCCCGACGACAATACCGGCTATCTCCTGCGCCATCACGCGCGCTGCGCTAATTTGTGTCTCGTCCCCATTGAACGCGCATTGCACCGCGTCTTCCGCCGCCACAGCCAGTGCCTGGGTGTCGTTCTTGTTCTGGATCAGGTCGGCCTCGTAGTAGCTCATGTCCGGACAATCCTGGATTCCTTGCGTGGCCGAATGCGGGATGATCTTTAAGAGCGACTTGCGCAAAAGCTCATGATCATCTGTAAATTCCTGCGTGAATTGCCCCGAAGTCGAGTAGATGCCCACTCGATCGGAAGCCGCCAGCGAATCAAAAAAACGCTCCGCGGAGGTTCTCACGAACAGCGCGTCCTGCATCGTCAGGTGCTGGTCGTCGAATACGACGGAGACAAAGCGCTGCGGCAACGCCGCGGCCACTGCCTTGGCTGCGTCTGGGTCAGGGTGAACATTTGGATCGGCGCTGGTCGTTGTGGGGATCGCTCGCGATTCCGGCGTCTCCGTGCTGAATGTCGAGATCGTTTGCGGCTTCCGATTGTCCGTCAACAGAAAGTCTTCCTTGTGCAAGTTAGGCACTACCTTGCCCTGCTGATCGCGCACCACCACGCGCACCAGCACAAGGTTTACGCGAACCTTGAATGTTGGAGCGGTATCCCGGCTCGAGACTTCCGTATTGTCATTGGCGGACGGCGTTTGCGGCTTCGCTGGCTCTGCAGGTGTTTGTGCGGGCGCACTAGCGGCGGGAGGAACGTCTGGCGGTGACGGCGTTTGCGCGCATACGGATGCCCGGGCTCCAGCCATCAGCAGCATTAAGAAAAGACACGTAGAGCGCCGCGCGAACGGGAACTGCGGTAGGTAGGACATCCCTTTCCTTCTCTGATCCGCATCCGCAGGCACCGCCGGCCCTCGGGAGAGCCGGCACTACGGGGGAACCTTGGGACCACACTCGCGAATATGACTATACGCTCTGGTTAATTTTTGTGTCAACGCGTTTGCCAGCCCACGGTAGGCCGTCAGGCTCCATACACCCTGCGCGTCGTCATGCCGCAAAACGTAGCGGTCCCCGCTCTCCGCCAACACCCGAAAATAAGTTGCCCCCGGCGAATACCAACGGTCCTCCACGTCCGCGATCTCCAATGTCTGCGCTTCGAACACAATGCGCACGGGACGCTCTTCGGCTTTATAACCCGCATAACATTCCACGCGAACCAGTTGTTCAGCCATCTCATTCACTTATTTCGCTGTGTCATTTTGCTCGCGTGCGAAGCGGCGCCGCGCCGGGCTCTAGGCGCGCGCCCCGCGCCGGTTCTCTGCCAGCTCCGCATTCCACGCCGCTCCTAAGAATACAATCATCGCCGAAAGCTGCATCCACACCATCAATCCGATCACCGCCGCAAGCCCTCCGTAAACGATGCTGTACGGCACACGCCGCACGTAATATCCAAATAGCACGTTCACCAGCCACCAAAGCGACGTCGCCACCATCGCCCCCGGCAAAACGTGCCTCATTCGTTCCTCTGCCGGCCGCGCCACCCGGTAAATAACCGTCAGCGCCGCCAGCGCCAGCATGATCGCCATTGCAGGAAAGAAAATCGTCCACCAGCTCTGCAGGATATGCTGAGGGCCAAGTTCCAGCGCCAGCCAGCGCCGTATCGGCCGGCCAAGAACGCCGAGTATCGCCGCCGCCAGGAGCGGTGCGATCGTCACCAGTAGCAAGGCCAATCCGCGAAGTTGCCGGTGCAGGAACCCCGGCTGTTCCTGGTCCCCGTAAATCCTGTGGATTCCTTCCATGAGCAGCCGCATCACTTGTGATCCCGCCAGCAATGTTCCGGTCCATCCCACCAGCGCCAGTTTCCACGCGTCCGGCCCACGCTTCACCAGAAACTCGGAAACGATGCTCTGGCTTCCTGGCGGCAGAAAGGCCGTGAGGTCTGTGATCAAATCGAGCAGACTCGTTCGTCCGCCGATGCGGCTGGTCGCGAAGCCCACCATGATCAGCAGCGCAGGAAAAAACGCCAGAAACAAATTGAACGCGATCGCCTGCGAAATCATGCCACATCGCGGAAATACCCGAGCCAGCATCCGAAACGTTCGCCTGATGAGAGAGGGCATCGAAGCCATAGCGCGTCATTATACGCATGGCGGGCTTTCCGACGTAGTATCGTGTCTGCCCTGCGGGCACTCGTGCCGCGCCGCTCAGAAGCCCTCGATCTACAGATGGCGATACATCACGAGCGCGTCAACAGGCCCGAGCGTCGGATGCATAAACGCCACGGGCAGCCGTCCCACAATTTCAAATCCCATGCTCTGCCACAGCTTCACCGCCCGCTCGTTGCTGCTGACCACAAAATTAAATTGCATGGCGAGGAAGCCTCTCTCCCTCGCGTAGTCCAGCGAATGCTTACACATCACCCGCGCTACGCCCCGCCCGCTCGCCCACACTGCCGTGATGTACCCGCAATTCGCAACGTGCGCTCCTCCGCCCTTCTGATTCGCGCGTAAATAATACGTCCCGAGAATCTCTCCGCTCTCTTCCGCGACAAACACTTCATGGCCAAGCGAGTTCCAGTATGCGAGCGCATCATCGCGATTCATATCCCGCGGCAACGTATACGTATCCCCGCCGCGAATCACCGGTTCGAGGATTCCCCAAATGGCCCCAGTGTCCGCCACGGTTGCTTTGCGAATCTCCACTCTGGTCATCCCGGCTCTTTCGTCGCGTTATCCTGCTGCACCGCGCCATGCTTCACGGCCCACCCCACAAATCCTTGCGGCGCGTTCTTTACGCCAAAAATGTTCGCATTTTTTACGCTCACAATGTGTTCCCAACGGACGTCCCGCAAATCGGCGTTGGTCAAATCCGCATCCGCAAGACTCGCGTCCGTCAAATCCGCTCCAGCCAGGTCCGCGCCGGTCAGATCACTGTCTTCCAAACTCGCTCCCTGGAGCGAGGCTTGTTCGAGATTACTTCTACGAAAATTTGCCGAGCGCAAATTGGCATTCGAAAAGTCCGCAGCGGAAAATCTGCTGTCTCGCGCATCCGCGGCGGAAAAGTTCGATCGCAGCAGACGCGCCTTCTCCAGCCGCACTCCTTGTAGAAATGCTCCCGAGACATCCACGCCTACCAGCGGCACGCGGTCCGCATTCAACTCCTGCAACGCCTCGATCCTTCCGCCGCTTCCGCCTTTTCCCTGCGAAGTATTCACCACCTGCCACGCCTGGTAGTGCCTCTGCTTCACGCGGTCGCCTGATTCCGAAAAATAAAATATCACCGCGATGAGCACGCTGAACGTCTCCAGATAATCCAGCACTTCCAGAAACGTCCAATTACTCAGCGCGTAAGCGATCCACTCCCACATCCACTCAAACGCCACAAACGGCAAAAGCCAACCGTGCTTCGTTTGCAGTTTCCGTTCCGCCCAAGCCACGGGTCTCTCTTTTCGGATGTGTATCCGCATCTTTCCTCTCCTGATAGAGCCTGCCGCATTTAATGTGAAATCCGCGCGCTCCGCAACAGCACCAGCAGCGAACTTGCCGCACGTTTCCCCTCATCGTACACTCGAACATCAACATACCAACGCCGAGGAAGCGTCCATGACCACGCCCGCAAAACCCGCGCCATCAACGCCGTCGCGCAGCGAAGAAGTCGTCGCCAAACACAAGAAATACATCTGGCCGTCGGTGACAAACTACTACCAGCAGCCTCTCGTCGCCGACCACGCCGAAATGCAGCACGTCTGGGACGTCGAAGGCCGCAAGTACCTCGATTTCTTCGGCGGCATCCTCACCGTTTCTGTGGGCCACTGCAATCCCAAAATCACGAGCAAGATCAACGCGCAAGTCAACAAGCTCCAGCACATGTCCACGCTCTATCCGACCGAGCAAATCGTCGCCCTAGCCGAAAAAATTTCGCAGATCACTCCCGGCAATTTATCGTCGAGTTTCTTCACCAGCTCCGGCAGCGAAGCCGACGAAGCCGCCATTCTCATTGCCCGCATGGCCACCGGCAGCTATGACGTCGTCGCCCTGCGCCACGCCTATTCCGGCGGCTCTTCTCTGATGAAATCCGTCACCGCACATGCGCCCTATCGCAAAGCCGCCGTCATCAGCGTTGGCATCGCGCATGCCATCAATCCGTACTGCTACCGCTGCCCGCTACACCTGAAATACCCCGAATGCGAAGTCGCTTGCGCCGGTGACGTCGAAAACCTCATCCAGACCGGCACCAGCGGCAGCATTGCCGCGTTCATCGCCGAACCCATCCAGGGCGTCGGCGGCTTCATCACCCCGCCTAAGGAATATTTCAAAATCGTTTTCAACATCGTGAAAAAATACGGCGGCCTTTTCATCTCCGACGAAGTCCAGACCGGCTGGGGCCGCACCGGCAAAAAATGGTTCGGCATCGAGCAATGGGAAGTCACGCCGGACATTCTCACCAGTGCGAAAGGCATGGCCAATGGCGTCCCGGTAGGCCTCACGGTCACCACACCAGAAATCGCCGCTGGCTTTCAGGGCTTGAACATCGCCACTTTTGGCGGCAACCCGTTCACCTGCGCCGCCGCCCGCGCCACCATCGAG
>Ga0210395_10003049_pt1 | contig 12890 bp, 12 predicted proteins | sample IncBWH4OmetaG_FD_150861 | JGI IMG/M metagenome (GOLD analysis project Ga0210395, IMG submission 150861) | Forest soil microbial communities from Barre Woods Harvard Forest LTER site, Petersham, Massachusetts, United States - Inc-BW-H-4-O ...
CCATCTGGATCTCGCCGTTGATCTCGACGGTTTCGAGCCGCCATTTGCCGGTCGCCGGCGTGATCTCGCTGGCCCAGATCGGATAGCCGATCGAACGCGAATGCCGCACGTCGCGCACGCCGCCCATGACGACGGCGCCGCGCTCACCCTGGCGCTGGCCCGTGTAAGACGAGATGCCACCCATATTGGACATCCCTGCGACGCCCGCGATCACCAGCACGTCGCCGTCTTCGGCGAGATTGTGCGCCTCGAACTCGGCCATGCGGTTGACGTGGGTTTTTGCAGCAAGCGGATCGGAGCGCTGGCGGATGTTGCGCACGGTGAGCGCCGGGCCGACGATCAATTTGCCGGGCAAGGTCGGTTTGAGCACCGTCGCGCCGATGACGCCTTCGGGCACGCCGAGCTCGTCCATCACGTCGGAGATCAGGCTGGTGCATTCGCCGAGCGCAAGATACCGCTCCACCGCGCCCGCGGGCGGCTTCGGCGTCGATTGCATCCGGATGCGCTCGGCCGCGATCCGGCCGGTGAGTTTCTTGTCGGGCATGGCGTTTCCTCTGCAGGGCTGTAGCCCGGATTGAGCGTAGCGAAATCCGGGAGAGAATGCCCGGCCCAAATGCCGTTCCCGGGTTTCGCAGCCGCTCAACCCGGGCTACGATGCGGCGCCACAGGTGCAACCATGATGAAGCTCGGCTTGTTCGTCGAAGGCACCGGCCACCATGTCGCCGCTTGGCGCGATCCCGACGTCGATCCGCACGGCCGGCAGACGCTCAAACACTATGTCGATATCGCGCGGCTTGCCGAGCGCGGCAAGTTTGACTTGCTGTTCATGGCCGATACCAACGCCACGTTCGGCCCCGACGACGTCGAGACCTGGACGCGCACCACGCAGGCGTCGCGGCTCGAGCCGATCACGCTGTTGGGTGCGCTCGCCGCCGTCACTGAGCGCATCGGCCTCGTGGCGACGGCGACCACGACCTATTTCGAGCCGTTCCATGTGGCGCGGTTCTTTGCTTCGCTCGACCAGATCAGCGGCGGGCGCGCCGGCTGGAATCTGGTCACGTCGCTTGCCGTCGCCGAGGCGTACAATTTCGGCCGCGAGAGCCATCCGCATCACGGCGACCGCTACGCACGCGCCCGCGAGTTCGCCAAAGTGGTGCTCGGGCTGTGGGACAGTTTTGAAGACTGCGCCGTCATCGCCGACAAGGACAGCGGCATCTATTTCGATGCGGCAAAGCTGCATTTCCTCAACCACAAGGGCAAGCACTTCGCGGTGCGCGGGCCGCTCACCGTGCATCGCTCGCCGCAGGGCCATCCGGTGATCGTGCAGGCCGGCCAGTCCGACGACGGCCGCGATCTGGCCGGCGAAACCGCGGAGATCACGTTTACGGTGCAGCAGGATTTTGAAGCCGGCCGTGCCTTCTACGCCGACATAAGACGCCGCGCCGCGGCTTACGGCCGGCACCCCGATTCGATCAAGGTGATGCCGGGCGTGATGACCGTGATCGGCCACACCCGCGCCGAGGCGCAGGACAAATACGGGCGGCTGCAAGAGCTGCTGTCGCCCGAATTGGCGATCAAGGATTTGTCGTCGCATTTCGGTTTCGACATGTCGAAACTTCCGCTTGACGGCCCAGTGCCCGATCCGGCGCCCGACGTCGAGCAGAAAGGCCGCGTCAAAGTCATGGTCGAATTGGCGCGCCGCGACAACCTGACCATCCGCCAGCTCTACAAGCGCGTCTACGGCCAGCGCGGCCACCGCGTCGTCATCGGCACCGCCGCCGAAGTCGCCGACGCGCTCGAACAATGGTTCCGCGGCGGCGCCGCGGACGGCTTCAACATCCTGCCGCTGACGTTTCCGCGCGGGCTCGAAGACATCGTCGATATGCTCATTCCCGAGCTGCAGCGCCGCGGCCTGTTCCGCACCGAATACGAAGGCAAGACGCTGCGCGAAAATCTCGGGCTGCCGTTTCCGCATAATCGCTGGGCGCTCGAGCGGGAGCAAAAGAGCGCCGGGTAATTCGGCGCGCCATCATTGTGCCCTCTCCCCTTGCGGGAGAGGGCTACTCGGCGGTGCAACAATAAAGAACGGGTGAGGGGTCGGGGCCGCAACCCCTCACCCAACAGAGTCAGTTCAGCGCCCGGCGATGCCCTCTCCCGCAAGGGGAGAGGGCATTTGTTTCCACGCCGAGTCAGCGGTACGTGAAAAAGAGGAGTCGCTCATGAATACCGACACCATCGCCGAATGCATGACGCTCAGCTTCGCCGACACGCCGTTTCCACAAGTGGTGCAGCGGCTCGTCGGCGCCGGCGTGAAATCCTACACCGCCGACCTGGTGAAGCTGCGTAACACCTATTATGACGGCAACGGCGAGGCCTTTGACGAAGCGCTGCCGCTCAAGGACGGCCCGGCGATCGCGCCGGCGTTCGATGCCTCGGCCGTTGCCGCGACCGTCAAATCGATCCAGCGCGGCGAGATCGGCTACGCCGAATTCCTGCGCCGCATCATGACGTGCGGCTGCTCGCACTACGAAGTGTTCATCGCCGGCCGCAAGGCGATGTATTTCGGCCGCGACGGGGATTTTTATACGGAACCGTTTCCGGGGCAGAAATAAGTAGCCCGGATTGAGCGCAGCAAAATCCGGTGAACGACGTGTAGGAAGTGAGATCGTTCCCGGGTTTCGCTTTGCTCAACCCGGGCTACGAAGTTACGAAGCCACCGCCACCTTCTCGTTCGTCCCCGACTCCGGCATCAGCGCCGCGGCTTTCAGGCCGGCCTGGACCTTCGGCACCGTGGCCTTCACGTCGGTGATCGGCAGCCCGTGGGTCGGGCCGATGACCTTGACGTCGAGCCGCGCGATCAAATGATCGAGGCGGTCGCAATAGACGTTCATGTCGGCAAATTTGGTCCAGAACAGCGCCAGGTCGGCGAACGTCGACGACACGTCGGGCAGATCGAGCGACACCGCTTCCTCGGCGATGAGGCCGCAATGGCCGTCCTCGTGATAGTGGCTGTAGGCAAAGCCGTCGCCGGGGAACAGCACGCGCTCTTTGGTGTCAAAGCCCCACCAGGTGGTGCGCAGATCCCGGATCACCGGCTCGACCGCCATCAGGCTCCTGCCGCCGAGATCGATTGCGTCTCCCTCGTTCATCGAACGCATGCGGTGTTCGTATTGCGGGAAGGCGAGGTGATAGTCGCTGACGTCGCCGACCAAGAGCGCGTCGGGAAAATTTTTCAGGATGCGGCCGAGGCCGCCGCAATGCGGCGTCTCCTGGTGGGTGACGAACAGATATTTGAGCGGCGCCACGCCGCGCGCGAACAGCTCGTTCATGTGGCGCTCGATGACCGGAAAGTCCTTCGGGTGCCCGGTCTCGACCAGGATCGAGGCCTCGATGCCCGCGACCAGATAGGCGGCGTTGTAGCCGTGATAGCTCTTGCCCTTGTGGCGCTGCGCCAGGCAGTCGCCGATCCAGAACACGCCGGGCGCGATCTCGCGCGGCATCCGTTGCGCCACCGGCGTGTCGAGCATGTTTTTGAGCTGCGGCTTGTCCAGCATATTTTTAACGCTCCTCGTCGCGGGTGACGTAGCGCGACACCGCCACGCTCTTGTCGCAAGCCTTGAGAAACTCATCGAGCATCGCGTAATGCCGCGCCACCACGTTGCGGCCGCGCAGGATGCAGCCGTAGCCGGGCGCAATGCATTCGATGTCGTATTTGTCGAACACGTTGCCGATGCCGCGTCGGATGGTGTCGGTCGGCGCGCCTTCCAGCCACCAGTAGCGGGTGTTGAGCATGAACGAGCGCACGTCGCGCAACGACGTCGGGTCGCTGTCGGCGGAGCTATTGTCAGATTCTTGGACGATCCACGGCCCGGTCGCGGTGTCGCGCCAGACGTGGGTGAACATGTCGGAGGAGAACAAGGTGCGGGTGGCGCGATCATAGAGCCAGCGCGTGGCGATCAGGCGGATCGGCGCCTGCATGACGTCGATGGCGCGGCCTTCCTTGCCGAGCGCGATGGTGTCGGCGCGGGTCACCGCGGTGACCTTCATGGATTTCAAGATATCGCGGCCTTCGGCCTTGGCGCCGAAATCGAACCACAGCGCGGCGTCAATATTGCTGGTGTAGCAGGTCTCGACGTTGAAATGGCCGGCGAAGCTCTCGACGTTGTTGATCGACATGAATTCGTTGAGCCGCAGCGGGAACATCGACAGCGGCAGCCCCGGCGCGATCAGCGCCTCGATCTGGCCGCGGATCGCGGGCTCGTCCTTGCCGAAACCGGTGTCGATCAACATGGCGGCGTCGGGCTGGGTGAGCAGATAGCTGTTCGCCACCGAAAAACCCCGCGCGCTCGCCGGATAGGAACTGACCCGGCCATCGAGCGCGAATGGGTTTTGCAGGGCGTAGAGCTGATCGTCGGCGAGCGAGGCGATGCCGCCGGCGAAGGCTTGGGATTGGCGCTTTCGCGCGGGCGCGTATTGGGTGGAGAGTGACATTTCAATGAGACCTTATAAAGGAGACATCGCCGCTTCAAGGGATGTCCGAGCAATAGATTTACGCTGAGCGGATGGCGGCCTTTTCAAAGAATGACGATTATACCTGACCGCACTATTTCCCATAGCGCGCCGCACGGTTATTCCAAGGCCCGCCGGAATTCATCAACCTCCGGATCGTCGATGCCCAATTCCGCAAGCTTCGTCGCGATGTTTCTCGCATAGTCGATGCATTTTCCGTCCACGCCCTGGGCTATGCGGGCCATGGCGGCCAACTCGGCAAGTGACTTTCCGCTGAGCAGATTTTTCCCCGAATAGATCGGAGCAACCGCGGTGACCCGGTCGCCGCTCTCGAGCCGAACCTCGACAGGCTCTAGGCTAAACCCCTTGCCCTCACGTTTTTCCAAATAAGAAATGACCTCGCTTCGCTTCTCTTCGGGAAACTCGAAGGCCACGCCCTTGCAGCTTCGCGACGGATCGGTCGTGAGATTCAAGGTCGGACAGGGATTGTCCTTGCTGCCCCAATTCCGCACGGACCCCTTCTCGAAGCTGCGCTTGAGGCCAAAGAGCTCGGCGGGCATGGAACGCAGGCAGCCAAGCCGGGCTGGCCAAGCGTCCCATACTAGCGACCCGTATGCGAAGACCCACATAATCTCGCGCTCTATCGGCTGCGCTTGGTCCGCAAGAACAGCGGCACAAATCCGAGCAAGAAGACCGCGCAGCCGATGATGGCAATGCCATGCGACACCAATTCGACACAAGGCACTCCCGTCAACCACGGTATGTCAGTCAAGACAGTCGCCGCTCCTGCAAGTCCAAGCCCAGTGCCAATGATCGCCAATACCGTTGCCATCACGACCGCGATCTGCGGATGTCGCGCGCATGCGCGCAGCTGCCACCACACGGCTTGTACAGGTGCCCGGGGCACCCTTACGCCTACGTTGATCATCTTAGGGCCGTTCCATTCGATTCCTAACTGCTTGCGGTACCAGGCGTTGATAAAGATGAGATTTTTTCCCATCTTTTCCTTAGGACAGATCTTCTGGTGCCGATTGAGCAGATATTGGTCATCGGCATACAGCGTTTCGCAGCATACTCTCCTGCTCTTGCCGTCCGCGGTGTACTCAAAGAGAACGGCGGGACGGAGGCCTTCGATGTCAGGCCTCAGGTCTTGATTTCTGAGCCAAATCCAGTCGTCGTGAAGCTCGTCTCTTTCCACTTGGTGTAGCTCGTATTGCTCGGTAAGGAGCGACCCACCAGCCATTCTGCTCTCTCCTCGCGGCCCTCTTGGTCGAAAAAACGTGAGCCCGCCCTGGCACCCCAGCCCGCGCCAGCATCGCATGAAATCAGAAAATTGAAAGAAGCTTGGACGTTTCCGCGATCAACTGGAGGTCAAGCGTTCTCATAAAGCGTCGCCGCCCGCACGTCATCTTCGATCAGCCGCCAGATGTGATCGACCAGCGCGACGAATTCCGGCGTGCGTTTGACCTCCAGATCGCGCGGCCGCGGCAGCGCGATTTTCACTTCTTCCTGCAGGCGGCCCGGGCGCCGGGCGAACACCAGCACGCGGTCGGACAAAAACACCGCCTCGTCGATCTGATGGGTGACGAACAGCACGGTCTTCTGGCCGCGCTCCCAGATGCGCAGCAATTCGGTCTGCATGATCTCGCGGGTCTGCGCATCGAGCGCGGCGAACGGCTCGTCCATCAGCAGGATGTCCGGATCGATGGCGAGCGCGCGGGCGAGATTGACCCGCTGGCGCATGCCGCCGGAGAGCTGGCGCGGGTGATAGTGCTCAAAACCTTCGAGCCCGACCAGCTTGAGCAGTTCCATGGTGCGCTTGCGATCATCCGGCCCGATCGGGCCGCCGACTTCGCGGCCGATGATGGCGTTGGCGAACACCGTGCGCCACGGCAACAAGCTGTCGTTCTGAAAGACGAAGCCGCGGTCCCGGCCGGGCGCCTTCACCGCGCGGCCGTCGAGCAGCACGTCGCCCGACGTGGCGTGTTCGAGCCCGGCAACGATGCGCAGGAAGGTGGTCTTGCCGCAGCCGCTCGGCCCGACCACGGAGATGAATTCGCCGCGCTCGACGTCGAGGTTGATGCCGCGCAGCGCCTCGAGTTCGCCGAACGTTTTCGACAGGCGCGCGATGGCGAGCTTCGATGTCATGCTCAGGCCTAATCCTTGGTCCACGGCACGAGGCGCGCTTCAAGCCAGCTGAAGCCCGCCGTCATGACGATGCCGGCGACCGCCAGCACCACGACGCCGGCAAACAGTTCGGGCATGTTGAAGGAATCCGACGCTTGGCTGATCAGCCGGCCAAGGCCGGCGCGCGAGCCGAAAAATTCCGCGACGACGACGCCGATGAGACCGCGGCCGATGCCGAGCTTCAGCCCGACCAGGATGAACGGCACGGCGGACGGCAGCTTGACCTTGAAGAAAATTTGCCGCGGCGTGGCGCCAAACGAGCGCAACATCTCGATCAGCCGCTCGCTGGTGGTGCGCAGCCCGGCTTCGGTATTGATGGCGACCGGGAACAGCACGAGCGTGACGATCACCAGCACTTTCGACCAGATGCCGATGCCGAACCACAGGATGAACAGCGGCGCCAGCGCGACGGTCGGCGTGGCGTAGAAGCCGGACACCCAGGGCTGGCAGGCGTTCTTCACCGTATCGCTCGAAGCCATGGCAAGCCCGAGCGGAACGCCGAGCGCGCTGCCGATGACATAGCCGACGACGAATTCCAGCGCGCTGACGGCGATGTGGTGCCCCAACTGGCCGGTCATCGTGAGATTGTAGATGGCGACGGCGATCTGCGACGGCGACGCAAGGAACAGCGCATTATCGACGAGAAAGCGGCTGATCAGCTCCCACAACAGCAGGCCGCCGGCGACCGAAAGCAGTCCGGCGAAGCGGCGGCGCAGCGCCTGGGCGTCGATCTGCGGCGCAGGCGCAACCTCCACCGGCCGGGCTTCCGGCGGGCTCTCCGTCTTGACGCCTTCACTCGTTACGCTCATGGCGGCTCGAAACTGGCTCGCATCTTGATGCCGGCGGGTCTCGGCACGAGATTTGACGGTGACCGGCGCGTTATACACGCGGTGTGCGGGATCAACAAATTTGCGGCGGCCGCGACGCTGCGATCGAATCGCGGATGGCGGTGAAGTTCGCATCTTGCGGCATCATCAGTGACGCGGCAACGGCGCTGACGTGACTCGCGCTGACCGCCGGCCGTAAAGCGGCGCTGGGACCCTACGGCTAGCGCGGCACGTGCGGTTTGGCGACGTTGCGCAATGGCCGACGTTGGCGCCACGCATCCGGGCGCCCGTTGATGTATTGGGCGCGGTCTTGTCTGCTTGCCGTTCGCAACCAGTAGGATTAATATTGTTTGCTTCAACGTATGGTGATATTTTCAATCAATATGAGACGATGGCACATGTTGCAAGGAGGATCGGCCCCATGGTGCGAAATGTGTTCAAGGCAGGGCCGTTTGCCGGTGTCCCTATATCCGACGCTTTTGCAGAGGCAGCGCAGCAGCAATCAGCAGTAATTTATCGTCTGCCCACGATTCAGTGGCCGGCAAACGCACAACCCACTGTGACTCCCTTGGGGAAATACGTCGCAGGAACAAAAATCACTAACGCCCTATCCTTGAGCGCTGATGTTCTGATCATTTTGTACACCGACCAGGAGACCATGGCGCTGCTCGATGTCATGACCGGCAATCCCGCGTGGGACGCATCAGCAAAAGCGGATTGGTGCCTTTACGCTCACAACTTCGACAAATTCAAATCGCTGATCTCCAATACCAAAGCAAATGACACGCTGGCCGGTGGCGCCTTCGGCCTTCTGTCGGCGATGACGATCGCTGGCAAGCGCGTTGTGCTCTACAAATCGGAGTTGCATCCCAAGCAAGACGGGCCGGGATTACCGTTTGTCCCCGTCATCCAACAATTGATCAGCGAGCTTGCTCCGAACCTAGTCCTCACCACTGGGACGGCAGGCGCCATTGGCAGCCGTATCGGCTGTGGCGACGTCGCTATCTCCGCGGCCGGCCGCCTGCACTGTCAAAAAAACTATCCGAAGTATCCGTCCATCGCCACGTTGACCACGGGCAATACCGAGCTGACGAGCGATGTAGTTAAGTTTGATCGGGAGTACCTGCAATACGCCGCCACACACTTGACGAGCCTATCGCTGCCGGGGCTGGCGCAATGTTATCAACGGCTTCGCACCATACCCGGTTACTCGTTCGTCGAGAAGAATACTCTGGCGCCAGCGATCTATCAGACGGGGGTTAACCCGGTCCCGGGTCCGGAACCCATGGTCATCCTGTCAGCCGATTACATGACCACAGACGACACGAGCAACGCCGAGCACTTGCAGCCGCTCGGTATTATGAATGACACGGACGACGCCTTCGTCTTCTTCGCCATCAACCAGATGCCCGAGGCTAAGCGGCCTCATTGTTTGTCCGTGCGCAACGCATCGGAACCGCAAATCGAACATTCGCCATTTCCGAGCAGCACGAGTCCCGCCGACGTGGTCGATATCTTGAAAAATATCGCCGGCACCATATTCGGCATCTATCAATATTGCACCACGCTCAACAGCGCCTTTGCATGCTGGGGCATTGTCGCCGGCCTTTAAGTCCGTCAACTGCAACGAGGTCATGTCATGGCAAAGAAAGTGAAGTCAAAAGTTCCGAAACGACCTCGATTTGTCAGCGCCGCCGCGGCTCTCGGCGGCAAGATGTCGGATACGGTGGTTCGGATCCCCATTACGAATATTTACGCGGACGGTGATTACACTGGGATCATCTACGTGGGCAGCCAGAAACGACCGGCCAACGTGCTTTTCGACACGGGGAGCAGCTCGCTCGCGCTTGATGGAAAATTTTACGATCCCAGCAAGGACACAAGCGCGAAAATTACCAATCTCGCTCAAGAGGTGAGCTACGAAGACAACAGCAACTGGATCGGCGGCGTCGTCAAGACGAACGTTGGTGTTGGTACTCAGCCTCTGGTCCTGCCGCAGATCAATGTGGCGGTTGCGTATCATGAATCCAGCGACATGTTCGGCAAATCGAACGGCATTCTGGGTCTAGCCTACACAAAACTAAACAACGCCTTTGAATTGCCGGGGCCCACGATTCCACCAAAGTATACCTTCAATCAAATTCAAAACGGCAAGACAACCTATCTGGAGCCCTATTTCACGCAGCTGGAAAGCGCGGGCGTGGTGGCCAACAAATTCGCGTTCTACACATTGCGTTCCATGATTAATACAGCGAAAGCGAAGCCCGCCGCCGATCCTCTGAATAATGGCTTTCTGATTTTGGGTGGCGGCGAAGAGAGTACGGATCTATTCACTGGTAATTTCCAGGTCGCACGCGTCGTAGGCGACACCTATTACAACACCAATCTCAAATCCGTCATCGTCGGCAACTCCGCTCCGATTATGGTTGCCGCGACTACCAAGGCCAGCGGCAACGTGTCGAACGCCATCGTCGACAGCGGCACAAACTCTTTGGTGCTTGCTCAAACCCTTGTTCAAGCAGATCCTCCAAAAGCTGTCCCCACCGACGACAGCACCTTGTCCGATGCCCTGCGAGCGGGGTACGTCCCCATGAGCAAGCTCGATCTATCGGCTTGGCCGACACTCACCTTCGTGCTGGAAGGCGCTTTGGGCGCTGACGTCAAGCTGCAGGTGACGCCGGACACATACTGGCAAACGAATGCACCAAAACCGGGTCACGCGACCGCAGTGATATCTGGCGACGATGGTGAAGGCAAAGGACAATCCATCCTCGGATTACCGCTGATGAACAACTATTTCACCATCTTCGACCGGTCTGTCGACAAGGGTCTGGGAGCAATCTCTTTTGCTGCGATCAAGAAGTGACGGTGCAGACTGTAACTCGTCCCGCCTGACGGCCCCCATCTTCGCCGCCGGCGTAGAGCGCGACAGTTGTGCAACGAAGTAACACAAATATAGATAAAAGCGTGTTACCGGGCGACGGCGATGCCGGCTCGCGCCGCTAATCGGAAATCTGCGTCACGCCCGGCAGCAGCAGGCGATCGACCGTGAAGCCTGACGGCAGATCGCCGAGATCGCGCAGCGCGTCGATCACGCTGCCGACTTTGCGCTTGGAGACCTTGCCGGTGGGCTCGAACAGATTCTTGTCGTGAAGAAAGCCGTAGGCCTTTTCCACGTCGTCCCGGTCGATCTTGCTGATCTCCATCTGCAGCTTGACGACGTCCTCGCGGTTTTGCGGATCGTCGAAGAAGGCGACGCCTTTGTTATAGGCGTCGAGAAAGCGCTTGAGCACGTCGCCATTTGCCGCAGCCCAATCGCGGTTCACCGCCATGCCGGCGAACGGCATGTCGGGCAGATATTCGAAAGTGAAGCCGAGATTGGTGTAGCCGGCCGTTTCGGCGAAGAAATTGAAGGGCATGGTCAGGAGCGCGGCGTCGACCGCGCCGGATTTCAGCGCCGAGAACCGCGCGCTGGTGGCGCCGGCGAACACATAATCGTAGTCGCCGGATTTCAGCCCGTGCGGCTCGAGCATGCGCTCGGTGAAGATGCGGGTGATGTCTTTGGCGCCGCCGATGATGAGGGTCTTGCCCTTCAAATCCTCGATCTTCTTGATCTCGGGCTTTGCGAGCAGCGCATAAGGCGGCGACTGGATGACGATGCGCACCAGGGCGACCGGCGCACCTTTGTCGATGGCGCGGATCGGATCGACCATGCCGGCGGTGGGCGCAACCGCATAGGAGCCGGCGGCGAGCTGCTGGATCACCGAAGCGTTCGACTGCGCGAAGACGAGATCGACCTTGATGTTGGCGGCGTCGAAATAGCCGTTCTTGAGGGCGACTTGGAATGGCCAGAGATTGGCCGAGGTGGCGTCGACGGAACCCACCGAGACGACATCGGGGGCGCCGGCATGCAGCGCCGGCGACAGCGCGACGGCGGCGGCTACGACTACTCCCTTCAACAAAGATTTGCGCATAACGGCGCGTCTCAATCCGTCATCTGGGTCACGCCCGGCAGGATCAGCTTGTCGACGTCGAGCGCGCCGGGCAGATCGCCGAGACTCTCCATCGCTTTGGCGAGCGCGCTGAGCTTTGCTCGCGAAACCTTGCCGGTTGGCTCGAAGAAATGGCCGTCGTGAAAGAATTTGTAGGCCTTATAGACGTCGTCTTCGTTCATGCTCGAGGCGGTCTTGAGGATGCGCAGCGCGCCGGCGCTGTTTTGCTCGTCCTCGAACCAGGCGATGGCCTTGCTTTTGGCCCGCAGCAATTTCTCCAGCGTCGCTTTGTTGGCGTTGGCCCACGCGACATTGACCGCGGTTCCGGAGAACGGCAGGTCCTTCACATAATCCACCGTCAGGCCAAGGCTGTGGAATCCCTTCGCCTCGGCCTGAAAGTTGAACGGCGGCAATATAATGGCGGCATCGACCGCGCCGGCGAGCAGCGCCGAGGCGCGGGCCGTGGTGGCGCCGGCGAACACCATGTCGAAGTCGCCCGGGTAGACGCCGTTCGGCGCCAGCATGCGCTCGACATAGATGCGGGTGATGTCCTTCGGCCCGCCGAGCGATATCACCTTGCCCTTGAGCTCCTTCATGTTGGTGATGTTCGGCTTGGCGACGAGATCGTAGGGCGGCGCCTGGACGTCGATCCGCACCACCGCGATCGGCGCGCCCATGCCCACGGCGCGCAACGGATCGGCGAGCCCGGTCTGGGTGGCGATGCCGAGCGAGCCGGCCGCGAGTTGCTGCACCAGCGCGGCGCTCGACTGGACGTAGATGAGATCGACCTGCAAGCCCTCGTCGGCGAAGAAGCCCTTGTCCAAGGCGATGAGCTCGGGCCACAGGTTTGCCGAGGCCTGGCCGACGGTTCCGAGCGTCACCGGTTCCGCCGCGCGCGCAGCCGGCGCGGCGAGGGACGCCAGCATAACGGCGGATAATGCAGCACGACACAACTTCACCTGACATCCCATGGTCGTCTCCGTTCAGGCCTTATGGGCCTGCGCGCGGTAATGGCGTGCAATCTCCGTGCCGGTCGTCTTCCACACCCGGCCGTGCTCGCCGATGTAGCGTAGCGCGGCGTCGAAGGCGTCGATGCGGTGCGGCACGCCGGTGAGATAGGGATGGATCGCGATCGCCATCACGCGGCCCGATTGCGCGCCCTCGCGGTAGAGCACATCGAACTGCCGGCAGATCATGTCGCGGAATTGATCGGCCGTCCGGTTGAATTTCTCAAAAGCCGGCTTGTCGTTGATCTCGTGGCTATAGGGCACGCTGACCAAGGTCTTCCCGCCGTCGAGCGACATGATGTAGGGCTGATCGTCGTTGGTCCAGTCGCAGACGTAATCGCAACCCTCTGCGGCGAGGTGATCGAGCG
>Ga0210395_10003050_pt1 | contig 12888 bp, 12 predicted proteins | sample IncBWH4OmetaG_FD_150861 | JGI IMG/M metagenome (GOLD analysis project Ga0210395, IMG submission 150861) | Forest soil microbial communities from Barre Woods Harvard Forest LTER site, Petersham, Massachusetts, United States - Inc-BW-H-4-O ...
CTCGGAGAACTTCAGCCCCTTCGGCCCGAAGAACCACTCCATGTGCGTCGCCGACGTCCCGATTCCGAGAACGGCGATGACACGCCGACCCATTTCGCGCAGCTCGGCGTACTCCGGCGCGGTGTCCATCCGGTTGGTGGAGATGAACTGTGGCGAGATCCACCGGGTCCGCATGGCCTCGAGGACGTTCGGGTAGTAGTGCGACACAAAGTCCATGGCCACCTGTCCGTTGACCGTGATGGTGTCGTAGAAGCCCTCGTGGCCCTCGATGAACTCCTCCACCGCGATCGACTCGACGCCCTTGCCGCCGAAGACTCTCAGGGCCTGCTCGAGGCCAGCGGCATTATCGGCCCGTATCGTGCCCGATGCGCCGGCGCCGCTGCGCGGCTTGAGGATCAGCGGGAAGCCGACCTGCTCAGCGAAGGCGCGTGCCTCGCTTGCGCTACCCGCCGCGGTCGAAGCCGCTGTCGGGACCCCCGCCTCGCGCAGGGCCTGCTTCATCGAAGGCTTGTCCCGGCACAGCCAGGCGGTCCGCACGGATGTGCCCGGGATGGTGCAGGCCTCGCGGACGTGCGCAGTGGCCAGGGTGTGCGCCTCTATGGTTGCCTCGATCCGGTCGACCCACAGCCTGTCCTGCGCCCAGCGGACCTGCCGCGTCATCGCCTCGACATCGGTGACCGACGGCACCTGCTCGTAGTGGTGCAGCCAGCCTTTCAGCTGCTCGTCCAGCGCATCAGCGGGAGACTCGCCCAGACCTATCACCGTCGCGCCGACCTCGGCCAGCGCGCGGACGAAGTGGCGCTGGCTAGAGGGGAAGAACGGCTCGACGAAGACGACGTTCATGCCTGGCATGTTAGCCGGGCGGAGACCGGCTCTTTCCCTAAGCTCCCGTCTGCGACGTCCCGCAGCGGGGTAGTTACCAGGCATGGTGGTCGCTGCTTTCGTCGCACCGTACCTGCTCGACGCGACCACGCGATTCGTCGAAGCAGCAGCGAGACTGCCGGGGGTCGAGCTGGCCCTGGTCACCTGCGAGCCCGAGGAACGGCTGCCGACGGAGCTGCGGAGCAGCCTGGCCGCGCACTGGCGGATCGATGACGCACTCGACGCCGGGCAGATCGCCGAGGCCGTACAGGCACTCGGCGAGCAACTCGGCCCGGTGCAGCGGCTCCTGGCAGTTCTCGAGCAGCTCCAGGTGCCGGTCGCGCAGGTTCGTGAGCATCTGGGCATCGCAGGTATGGATGCGGCGACCGCACAAAACTTCCGCGACAAGGCGCAGATGAAGTCAGTGCTGCGGGCCGCCGGCGTGCCGTGCGCGCGTCACCGGCTGGCCGATTCCGCGGCCGCAGTGGCAGGCTTCGCGCAGGAGGTCGGCTTCCCCCTGGTGGTCAAGCCGCCCGCCGGGGCCGGGGCCAAGAGCACGTTCCGTCTCGACGACCTCGATGACCTGAGGGTGTGGCTCGAAGCGGCCCCGCCAGGGCCGGACCGGCTCGCCCTGCTCGAGGAGTTCCTCACCGGCGAGGAGGGCTCATACGACAGCGTGATGGTGGACGGGCAGATCGTATGGGACTCGGTCTCGAGCTACCTGCCCACGCCGCTCGAGGTGCTGCGCAACCCGTGGATCCAGTGGATCGTGCTCCTGCCGCGTGACACCGGCGGCCCTGAGAACGCCGGCATCCGGGCGATAGCGCCGACGGCACTGCACGCTCTCGGATTGCACACCGGACTCACCCACCTGGAGTGGTTCCGGCGCCCGGACGCTACGGTCGCGGTCTCAGAGGTGGCAGTGCGGCCGCCCGGCGCGCAGATCTCCTCGATGCTGTGTTACGCCCACGACTTCGACCTGTACGGCGCCTGGGCCCAGCTCATGGTGCACGGCAGCTTCGCACCCCCGGAACGCAGCTGGTCCGTCGGGACGGTGTTCCTGCGCGGCCAGGGAACCGGCCGCGTCCGGGCGGTGCACGGCCTGGACGGGCTCCCGCCCGAGGTGAGCTCAGTCGTCGTCGAGTCACGCCTGCCGGAGCCGGGGCAGCTGTCGTCGAGCAGCTACGAGGGCGACGGTTACATCATCGTCCGGCATCCCGATACCGCCGTCGTCACCGACGCGCTGCGCCGACTGGTCACCTGCGTGCGCGTCGAGCTCGGCTGACCACGATGAATGTCCTCATGATCTCCCCTGGCTACCCGGCCGAGATGACGTTCTTCACGCGTGGCCTCGCGGCCGCCGGAGCGTCCGTGATCGGCGTGGGGGACCAGCCGGCCGGATCCGTCCCGGATATGGCGCGGGATGCGCTCGCCCACTACATTCCCGTCGGCTCGCTGGCCGCCGAGGATGCCGTCGCTGCGATCGTGCGCGAACTGGCCCGCCAGGTGCGCATCGACCGAGTGGAATGCCTGTGGGAGCCCTACATGATCCTCGCCGCGCGGTTGCGCGAGATGCTTGGCCTGCCAGGGTTGACGGCGGCGGGGACCGCGCCGTTCCGTGACAAGGAACGGATGAAGCAGCTTCTCGATGCCGCAGGACTGCGAACGCCGCGGCACGAGAGCACCGAGACGGTCGCAGACGTGTGGGCCGCAGCGGAACGCCTCGGCTTCCCGCTCATCGTCAAGCCGATCGCGGGAGCCGGCTCGGCCGACACCTACCGGGCCGACTCAGCCGCCGAGCTCGACGCCATCTTGCCGGCGCTCCGGCATGTGCCGCGGGTCAGCGTCGAGGAGTTCGTCGATGCCGAGGAGTTCACCTACGACACCATTTGCGCGGACGGGCGAGTGCTGTTCGAGAACATCTGCTGGTACCTCCCGCGCCCGCTGTTCACCAAGCAGCACGAGTGGGTCAGCCCGGTCACAATCGCGCTGCGCGAGCTGGACCGGCCGGATCTTCAGGGTGGCCGGGTGCTCGGCGCCGCTGTCCTGAAGGTGCTCGGATTCCGCGACGGGTTCACCCACATGGAGTGGTACCGCAAGGCCGATGGTGAGGTGGTGTTCGGCGAGATCGCGGCCCGGCCGCCCGGCGCGCGCATGGTCGACGTCATGAACTACGCCACCGACGCGGACCTTTTCTCGGCCTGGGCGGAAGCCGTCACGCACGGGCGGATCTCGCAGCCGATCGAGCGGCGCTACAACGCCGCGAGCATCTTCAAGCGGGCCAAGGGGGCCGGTCGGATCACCGGCTACGAGGGTCTGGGCGACCTGTTGGCGGAGTACGGAGAGCACGTGGTCGCGGTCGACCTGCTCCCGGTCGGTGCCCCGAGACGCGACTGGCGGGCCGTCAGCATCTCCGACGGCATGGTGATCGTCCGCCACCGGGAGCTGTCAAAAACGATAGAAATGGCAGAACGCTTCGCTGCCGGGCTCCATCTGTACGCAGACTGATGGCTGGCAAGGATCACGTGGCGCAACGATGCAGACGGCGGGGGCGGAGGCCGGGCGCACGCTTGATGCGCGGCGGATTGCTGTCGAGGCGGCCTGGCCGTTGCGGTCGCAGACTATGGGGCCCGTGCGCCGGGGCTGGATCTTCGTTTATCCGGGATCGCTGAGGAACTCGGTGAGCGCCTGGTAGTACGGCTCGATCGTGGTGGTGTCGGCGTACTCATCGGGGCCGTGCTGGCCGTCGCCGCCGATGCCGAAGGCGACGGCGTCTGTGCCCTGCTGGTAGTAAAAGCGAGCGTCTCCGGCACCGTGTTTGCGCAGGAAACCGCCGCGGTATCCCTGGTTCCGCGCGGCGGCCTGAAGGTTGCGTACTTCGGGGCGATCCTGATCGGCGCGGTGCGGCGGCTCAGCATGCTCGACGACGGGCGTGACGCCAGACTCACAGAAGCCCGCCAGGTGGGCCGCGACCTGCTGAATGGTCTTGCCGTTCAGGTCCGTGTCCTCGGCCGGGAACCGGATGTCGAGCCATGCCTCGGCCGCCGCCGGGATCTGGTTACGGGCGGTGTTGGAAGTCTGGATCCGCGCCAGGTTAACGGTGGTCCGCCAGGCTTCCCCGGCAGGCACGGGGTAGGCCGCCAGCACATTGCCCAGGCTGCGCTGCAACTTGACCAGGGCGTTATCGCCCAGCCATGGGTAGGCCCCGTGGCCGCCGCGGCCAGCAGCCCGCAAGGTAGCGGCGATGATTCCCTTGGACTCGGTCACGATATCCAGTCCGCTGTGCTCGCCGATGATGACGAACTCGCCGCTGACGCCCTGCTCGAGCTGATGCCGCGTGCCGTCGCGGCCGCCGGTCTCCTCGTCAGTGACCAGTTGCAGCCCCAGAGGGTATGGCAGGTGGCCGGCGAGCTCGCGGAAGACCTGAGCCTGGACCAGCGCTGAAACCTTCATGTCCTGAGCACCCCGCGCGTACAGGCGCAGACCAGCCCGGCGCGGCCGAAACTGTTCCGGCGAGCCCGGCACGACATCAAGGTGAGCATTCAGGATGACCCGGAAACGCGGCCGTTCCGCATTGCGGTAAACCAGCGCGCTTGGCTTGCCACCGGACTCGAACCGTTCCACCTGGAAACCGGGCCCGACGAAACCAAGCACCATGCCCAGCGCCCGGTCCAGATCGTCTGGCCGATCGCTGGTCGACGGCACAGCCAGCAACTCGCACGTCGCGGCCAGGAACGACTCTATATCCACCACACCATCCTGCCCCCGTGTCGCACCGCGTCAGCCGCCGGCAGCCCAGCCCATACCATCTCAAAGTCATCGGCGCCGGCAAAACCTACGCCGAGCTGTCCGCCGAAGCGATCGCCCAGCCGAACAACGCCAAGCTAGCTGCCCAGGTGGATACGGTGTTCAAGTGTTCAAGGGCGAGGTTTCGTGCCCGCGCCGTGTGCTGTGCCGAAACGCTGCGCACGGTTGACCTGCTGGTTTACGCTCGGCGCTCGTGCTCATCCGACTCGTCTACCTGTCCATAGTCCGCACGCTCGGCTGGCTTGCCCTGCTGGCGGGCAGCGACGCCGCCAAGGACGTAGAGATCTTGGTCCTCCGCCACGAGGTCGCGGTGCTGCGGCGGCAGGTCGCCCGCCCGCGGCCGGACTGGGCTGACCGGGCGATACTCGCCGCGCTGGCAAGGCTGATGCCCGGCCGCCTTCGGTTGCACCGGATCGCAACCCCAGGCAGCCTGCTGGCCTGGCACCGCCGCCTGGTCAGAAAGAAGTGGACCTATCCGAAGGCACCACGCCCGCCGGTCCCAGAGGAGGTCCGCGGGCTGGTTGAGCAGCTGGCAGGGCAGCACCCGCGCTGGAGGTACCTGCGCATCCAGGGCGAGATGCTCGGTCTGGGGTACCGGTGGGGCAGGGGACGATCCGCCGGATCCTGGCCGCGGCGGGGCTCGGGCCTGCGCCGCAACGGCCGTCGCCGACCTGGCGGCAATTCCTGAAAGCCCGGTCATCCGGCATCCTGGCCTGTGACTTCCTGCACGTGGACACCGTGCTGCTGCAGCGCGTGTCCGTGCTGTTCGTGATGGAAATCCAGACCCGGACGGTGCATATCCTGGGCGTGACGGCTCATCCGACCGGGGCGTGGACCGCCCAGCAGGCCCGTAATCTGCTGACGGATCTTGGCGAGCGGGCGGCAGCTTCCGGTTTTGATCCGTGACCGGGACAGCAAGTTCACCGCGGCATTCGACGAGGTCTTCTCCGGTAACGGCACCCGAGTGGTCAAGGCGCCGGTCCGGTCGCCGCGAGCGAACGCTATCGCGGAGCGCTGGATTGCCAGTGCCCGCCGAGAGTGCCTGGACCGGATGCTGATCACCAGCGAACCGCACCTGCGGCTGGTCCTGACCGAGTACGCCGATCATTACAATTCGCACAGGCCGCACCGGGCGCTGCAGCAAGACCCGCCCGCTGGCCGCACACATCCACCCACTGACGTGCCCGATACGCGCGTTCTGCGCCGGGACCGTCTCGGTGGCCTGATCCACGAGTATGCCCAGGTCGCATGAGGTGACACCATTTTCCGGCACCCACAGCGTCCAGAGTCTAGCGGAAACGGCTGACACGATCCGTGATCCCTGCAGGTAGCGCCTTGAACTGACCTGAGCGTCATGGGTTGGGGCGCCGGGCGGGCGCGGCAGGATCCAGAGTTCCAAACGGATACAGGCAGCTGACTGCCTGCCAGTCATGTGCGGCTCGGGGCGTATGGGCCGGGGTTTCGCCAGCATCTTCTTATACGGTCGTGGCCCGTCACGGTGGCCGAACGGTATTCTGATAGGCAGGTGCAGGGATAGCGGGAGGTTCTGATGACCACAACCGTCACGGTGGAAGTGGATGAGGACGAGCTGACCGCCGCTGCCGAGTTGCTTGGTACCAGCAGCCGCGAGGAGACGGTCCGGAGGCTGGTGGCCAATGCCGCCGCGCGGGCTGCCAATGTCGCCCGTAAGCGGGCCGAGATCGCCGAGCGGGAGGCAGCCGACAAGGCAGCGGGCCGGTGAGCGCGCGCGAGTACCTGATCGACGCGAGCGCCTACTGGCGCATCGACCGTGGCGCGGTGCTGGCCGCTGCGTGGCGTGATCATCTTGAGCGCGGCCTGGTGTGGATCTGCCCGCCGACCGAGATGGAGATCTGCCGTCGGGTGTCGAAGGACCAGCATGCGGTTCACCTGCGCGAGTTCAACGAGACGTACGTCCAGGTGGAGCTGCATCACCGGGCTGGCGCCGTGGCGCGCGAGATTCAAGCTGACCTGATTGACGGCGGTCAGGCCGCCGGGGTCCACCCCATCGACCTGCTCATCGCTGCTACTGCCCTCGGCTACGGTTTCACCGTGCTGACCGACGACGGTGACTACGCCGGTCAGATCGCCGCTGTCCGTCCTGACCTCGGTGTCCGCATGGTCGGTGACGGGCCAGATTAAGCACCAGTATCGTTGCGGGTGCCGTGGGCCTTGCCCGCTTGGCCGTCGCTAGTCGTCCTCCTGCATGCCTGTAGTACCTCTCAAATTCGGCTGTAGGGCTGAGCTGGCTTGTTACGCGGCGGGCTGGTACTCGTTGATCAGCCCTGTACCGCTTCAAAACTCAGAGCATGGGCTGTGAGCTGCGGTTGGTGTCTGTGGGGGAGTTGGGGCACGATCGCGATCCGTGTCTTTGCGTCTGCTGTACTTGATCATGGTCCGGGTCTTCGGCTGGCTGGTTCTTTTGGGGCGCAGTCAGGCGTCCAAGGATGCGGAGATCCTAGTGCTGCGTCATGAGGTGATGGTGCTGCGCCGCCAGGTGGCCCGGCCCCGGCCGGACTGGGCCGACCGGGCGATCCTGGCGGCGCTGGCCCGGCTGCTGCCAGCAGCGCTGCGCGGCCATAGGCTGGTCACGCCGGGAACCCTGCTGGCGTGGCACCGCCGCCTGATTACCCGAAAGTGGACTTACCCGCGCCGACCGGGCCGCCCGTCGGCCAGCCAGGAGATCCGCGGCCTGGTGCTGCGGCTGGCCAGGGAGAACCCGGCTTGGGGATACCGCCGGGTGCACGGCGAGCTGACCCGCCTGGGCTACCAGGTGAGCGAGGCGACGATCCGGCGGATCCTCCACGCCTGCGGCTACCGGCCTGCCCCGCGCGGCCTGGACACCTCCTGGCGCAAGTTCCTGCGTGCCCAGGCCGAGGGCCTGCTGGCGTGTGATTTCTTCACCGTGGACACGATCTTCCCCAAGCGCCTGTACGTGCTGTTCGTCATGGAGATAGCAACACGGCGGGTGCACATCCTCGGGGTAACCGCCCACCCCGATGGCGCCTGGACCGCTCAGCAGGCCCGCAACCTAGTCATGGACTTCGCCGACCGGATCGGCTCCTTCCGGTTCCTCATCCGGGACCGCGACGGCAAGTTCACCGGCGCCTTCGATGACGTCTTCGCTAGCGAGGGCGTAAAGATGGTTAAGATTCCGCCGCGGGCGCCGCGAGCGAAACCTCGGGTTGCATACTGCACCTCTTCGGAGCGATTGGTGGTTAGGTGGCGTTCATGCGGGTCGGACAGTGTCGTGCCGGCGTCCTTGGTGGCGGGCTGGTGGGTTGGGTCCGGGCGGGTGGTAGAGGATTTGGCCTTTGTCGTTATACCGCTGCCCGCTGACAATTCCTGCGTGGTACCAGATCTTGACGGTGCCTGGGGACACGCCGAGCAGTTCGGCTATCTGGCTGAGCGGGATCAGTCCGGCGTCGAGCAGCCGCTGGCGGCGGCTGCGTAGGTGGTAGGTGCGGATGACGCGCTGGACCATGGTGAGGTTGTAGGGTCGGCCTTCGCCGTTGGCCAGGCCGCGGCTTTGGAGGATGGCGGCGATTTCGGCGCAGGTGCGGTGGTTAAGGAGCCGGTCGATCTCGTCGATGGTGGTGGCTTTGGCCTGCCGGATCTTCCAGGCTGGCTCGGGGAGTGGCAGGGTGAGGGTGCGGTGCTGGCCGCCGGCCAGGCGGACGTGGGCGGTGATGGTGTCGCTGGTCCTGGTCACGGTGACGTCGGTGAGCAGCAGCCGGGCGATGCGCTTGCGCTCGCGGGCCGGGGTAGCGGGGTCGTTCCAGATGCCGGGCAGGTCGGTGACCAGTAGTCATATATCCGGCAAAGCACCACTTTGCCTGTCCCATGGTGGATAAGTTGCGCTTTCTGGCACTGCAGGATGTCTATTCATGTGCGCTGCTGGCGCCTGCACAGGCGGCGCGGAGCCTCTTATCCTGAATATAATCTGCATCCTTCGTGAAAGGGACGGGCATGGCATGACCACTTTCATCATGGGACACGGCCAATATAAGGGTCCGGACACGTTTGTCCCGATCGGAATGTTGGTCGGTGTTTACGCTGACGTAGATACCTATCTCGCCATGAGTGTTGGTATGGCGGTATTGGCGCAGGAGGGAGGTTACAAATCAGCCTATAGCTATAGCTCGACGGAGGACAAGATCTCTGGTATCCACAACTACAAGATCGACCCGCTCACGGCTCCCGAGTATCAGAAGATGATCGCCGTGAACTCTCAGAAGAACAACATCATTTACATCGGGTATGAAAGCAATTATGAGGGCGGGACATACCTGTGCACCGGAGACTACAGCACCTGCCACGATGGCCGCCACGGCTGTACGGGGATCTTGGGCCAGGTCAAGGATACTGATGTGCGGCTCGCATTTTGCATACTGCCGACCTCGCGCCTTGGTATGGCGACGATGACGGACCGCCTTCCTGAGGAAGGAGAATACGCTTCGGCTAACCAGAACCTTGCAGAGTGGCAGGAGAAGGCAAAGATATTCTACGAGAAGATCCGGAAGCAGGAGGACCCCGGCAAGGATATTAAGGAATTCAATGCGTGGGCGGTGCAGAATAATAAAAACCAGCGCGAAGCCGCCTTCATCTTGTCCTCCTATCGTCCTCTCGAAGAGTTTCTCGCGCTGTACGAAGCACGGATGCAGCGACAGAGCCTAGGAGCAGGACCGTTCCTTAGCTACCTGAACGGACTTCCGGAGGAAACCCGAGATCTCGTATCGAAGGGGCTGAGGGAAGAGCAGCGTTCCGGTGGCAGTAATCAGAATCAGGACGGTCAGTCCGTCTCGGACAAGTTTATCGAGTCCTTCTTCATGGCTAGCACTCAGGAACGCTACAACCTATGGAACAGTCTGTCCGAAGACGAGCGCGCGACAGTGAGGGGAACAGCCTCATCAAAGACTGGGCCAACATGGTCGTTCCCGCAGTCGCGTACTATACACAGATGGCTCTTTATGAGCAGCCGATGGGCGCGGCCATCGCGTTTGCATGGAAGACAGGTCTCTCCGAGCACATGGAGAGCGAAGCGCGTGACTGTGACGGCTGGCGTATGTGCCAGGCCAAGCTCATGGGTCTCGCGCAGGAAATTGCTACGGCACAGCAGAAGCTTGATCTCTGGAACAAGCTCGCTGCGTATCCTGAGGCGCAGAAATGCCTTACGCTTTTCATCAGCGGCAGCTCCGATGCATGGCAGCAGGAGGTAAGGCAGCAGCAGACAGCGGTGGAGGAGGGCTCCGGGTGGTCGCAGCTTTATGCGTTGCGGCAGTCGGTCCGCGAATCTCTTGCCAACACGCCAGTGGCCACAGGGGCGAATACGGTCAACGAAACCCAGCGGGTAACCAACCCGGTGGTGACCTATTGAGCCTAATTAGCCTGTTAAGTATGATAGGGGCGGAAGTCCGCCTGACCGAGAGGAGCCGCCGCGTGCTCCGCCAGTACCGGGACACCTGCCGGAAACGACCAGAGCCGTCGGCACCGTCCGTGAGTCCGTCACCGGCGCGCAGCCTCACCTGCCGCTGACGAGGACCGCGGACATGACCGAGAGCGCTTACCTGCTGCACTGCGGGGACGTGCTCGACGCGTACGCCGACTGGCCGGCGCCAGCGGCGATCATCAGCGACGGGGCGTACGGCGTCCGCGGGTTCCACGGCGATACCAACGGCACCGGCGGCCTCGCCGACTGGTACCGGCGGCACGTCGAGGCGTGGAGCCGCAGCGCCACGCCGGCGACGACGCTGTGGTTCTGGAACACCGAGGTCGGCTGGGCGAGCGTGCACCCGCTGCTCGCCGCCAGCGGCTGGGAGTACGTGCAGGCCATCACCTGGGACAAGGGCATCGGGCACGCCGCGGGCAACGTCAACGGCAAGACGATCCGCCGTTTCCCCGTGGTGACCGAGATCTGCGCGTTCTACCAGCGGCGGCTGGAGATCCCCGGCCCCGGCGGCCCCGTACCGGTGCAGCAGTGGGTCCGCCGTGAATGGGAACGGTCCGGGCTGCCGCTGGCCCGGGCCAACGACGCCTGCGGGGTGCGGAACGCCGCCACCCGCAAGTACCTGACCCGGGACTGGCTCTGGTACTGGCCGCCGGGGGCGATGATCGGGCGGCTGGCCGCCTACGCCAGCGCCCGCGGGGCGGCGGCGGGTCGGCCCTACTACTCGCTCGACGGCACCCGGCCGGTCACCGTCGGCGACTGGGACGCGCTGCGCTACACCTGGCGGCACGTGCACGGCCTGACCAACGTCTGGCAGGTCGCCGCCCACTGGCCGGCCCGCAGCGCTACCCGGGTGTCCCGGCACAGCGCCTCGAACTCCAGGATATCCAGCTCCGCCTGCTCCACCCGGATTAAATAGCCAGGGTCACTGGCCGCGATCCGCGCCGCCCCGCCATCCACCGCACTGCGCAACCGCCTGACATATGACCGGAGAGTCGAGATAGCCCCGGACGGCGGCGAGCCGTCCCACACCATCTCGGCCAGCTCATCGGCCGGCACCGGGATATTCGCATGCAGCAGCAAGGCCGCCAGCAAGACCCGGAGCCGCGGCCCGGCTATCGATACCCGGCCGCCTGCGCTGTCCGCCGCCACAAGCGGCCCCAGCAGCGAGAATCGCATCCCGCGTCTCTCCTGTGCGCTCCTGCTGGCTAGCGCACAGCCAGACCAAGCCAATCACCTCAAGACTAGGCCGCGCGCCCGGCAGATGCCACCCTCCCGCCCTCAGACGCCTCCCTGATGCCCCGCCCGCGCCCCTTTAATGCCCCGCTCAGCGGTCAGTATGGTCGCGGAAGCACCGATTCCGGAGGCGCTCCCCAGGCTAATCCGCAGAAGATGGTTTCTATCTCCCCGGCTTTCGAGAACTGGACCGCGCAGAGAAGCGACTCCAACTCGTGCTGACTCCAGCTGCAACGCTGGATAGCCCTGGAAAGCGCACAAGTAAGAAGGGGTCAAGGCAAATGAGAAAACTAACGGTAACGGGCATCACTCGCATGGCTGCAGTCCTGGCGACGGCAGCCAGCATGCTGACAATGGGCCTGGCGATGGCTCCAGTTGCGTCGGCTGACACTGCCAGTACCATCCAAAGCATCGTACAGGGCCAGGTGGGCGCCCAGGCGCACGGGCGGTTGTCTGTCGCTAGCGCAGCGACCATTAAATCAACCAATCGCGGGCCGCGTAACGACCCGCAGGGAACTGTGACGCAGGCCCAAGCTAAGGCCATCGCTTCCGCGAGCGCTGCCTCAATCAGTTCAAATGCGATCGAATCGCGCGCTGAGTACTGGGTGTCGCAGAATATTCCGTACAACCAAAGCGCTTACTCGGACGCGAATTCAGCGCCCATCGGGCCATATCGCCAGGACTGTTCTGGATTCATCTCGATGGCGTGGGGCCTCAGTTCATCGCTAGATACGCAGACGTTGCCGGAGGTAAGTCAACAACTGCCAAGCTACTCGGATCTTCAACTTGGCGACATTCTCGATTACAACAGCACCATCGACCCTGTTAACGGCTCGCATGTCGTCATGTTCGTTAGCTGGGCCAACCCGCAGCACACCGAATATACGGAAATGGAAGAGGCAGGCGGGATCGGAGCTGTGGAACGGACCATACAGTTCCCGTATGACTCGCCCATGGACGGCTCGGGTACGTGGGTGCCATATCGGTATAACAATGTCGTCCGCGCGACGAGCCCGTCGGTCACCGCCCTGGCCGGCGGCGGGTATGTGGAGGCGTTCCAGAACCCGCAGGGCTATCTGTGCAACCGTCTGCAGTCGGGTACGTATGCCTGCACCGATCTGCAGATGATGGCCGGCACCAGCCCGTCGGTCACCGCCCTGACCGGCGGCGGGTATGTGGAGGCGTTCCAGAACCCGCAGGGCTATCTGTGCAACCGTCTGCAGTCGGGTACGTATGCCTGCACCGATCTGCAGATGATGGCCGGCACCAGCCCGTCGATCGCCGGGACCACCGGCGGCGGCTACATCGAAGCGTTCCAGGCCAACACCGGCACCCTGTGGAACCGCAACGACGTCGGAACCGCCGCTGACACCAGCCTGGGGATGGACCAGAGCAGCAGCCCGTCGGTCACCGCCCTGACTGGCGGCGGGTACACGGAGGCGTTCCAGAACCCTCAGCACGACCTGTGCAACCGTCTGCAGTCGGGTACGTACGCCTGCACCAGCCTCGGCATGATGGCC
>Ga0210395_10003053_pt1 | contig 12881 bp, 14 predicted proteins | sample IncBWH4OmetaG_FD_150861 | JGI IMG/M metagenome (GOLD analysis project Ga0210395, IMG submission 150861) | Forest soil microbial communities from Barre Woods Harvard Forest LTER site, Petersham, Massachusetts, United States - Inc-BW-H-4-O ...
GCCAGGTCGAGCACGGTGCCCGCGGCGTAGTTCGCCGGGTCGAGGACGGCGTTTCGAGTGCTCATTACGTCACAGCCCCCTTGCGGCCAGGTAGTCGGCGGTGTTGAGGTAGGCGCGGTGCGCCTCGGGTGTGGCGTCCCAGCGCGGGTCTGGCGGCGTCGTCGGCGCCGACCGCCACGCGTGCACCCGCAGCAGGCCGCAGGTGTACGCCGGGCTTGGGTCGACCGGGTGCGGCACGTTGGCGATGAGGATGATCAGCGGAAGCTCGGCCAGCAGTTCGACGGCCCGGCCCGGGCCGGCGCTGCCGGTGAAGGCCAGGCCGCCGTCCGCGCCGACGCGCACGCCCTGGAAGAACGAGATAGACGGCGGGAGGTCGCGCGGGGCCAGCCCGTGCTTGGCCGCCGCCAGGGTGAACAGCTCACGGCCCGACGGACTCGGCCCCTGGGGGGCCGAGTCGCCGTACTTCGCCTGGTTGGCGGCGGCTGTGCTGGTGCCGCAGAGGGCGTCGTGCTGCCCGGAGTCGTCACCAACGATCGTCGCCAGGACGCGGCCGTCGCCGGACAGCAGCGGGTGCCCCGTGGTGAGGTAAGCCTGCCAACCGATCTTGACGGTGTCGGCCACGTTGAGCCGCTCCCATGGCTCAAGGGCGTTGTAGAGGAGGACGTGCGCGCACGCCTCGCCGGTCACATCCGCCAGCCGGATGCGCGTGCCGCGCGCGACGACCTTGTGCGTGTAGTTGCCGCCCGCGACGGTTTCCGCCCAGGTAAGCGCGCCCGCCTCCACACCGGGCGGCGGGTACGGCGTGCTGCTGGCGGGCAGGTAGGGCATCGCGTCGGCGACCCCGCCGCCCTGGGCCCGCGCGTCCGCGCGCGCCAGGGCGACCGTGTCGGTCTCATGCTCCGAGGCTGCGGTGGCCATGGCGGGATTCAGGCGCTTTCCGGCTCGGCGAGCGCGGGCTCGGCGGCGACCAGATGCGGTAGCCGGGCGTGCGGGATGTGCACCTTGCTGCCGCGCAGACGCAGGTGAACGAGGTAGCCGACGACGAGGGTGATGGCGATGAACAGCACGGCGCTCCACTGCAGCCACCAGGTGTGCCCGGTCAGGTCGTAGACGGACTTGCGCGGCCAGGCCAGGTTGAGGATCGCGAGGACCTGGTAGATGACCGCGACGAGGTTGACAGGGATGGCCCACTTGCCCAGGCTGAACAGCCGCTTGCCGTGCTCGTCGGTCCCTTCGGCGGTGGCGGCGCTCGCCTGGCCGCGCGCGTGCCGGAACCGGTGCAGCAGCAGCGGCGCGGTGACGCCCAGGTAGCCGATGTACAGCATGGCGATGCACAGGCTGGACAGCGCGGTGAACACGGCGCTCTGCCCGAGGTTGACGACGAGGACCAGGGCGGCGCCGCCGCCGACGATGAGCGAGGTGACGATCGGCGTGCCGGTGCGCGGCGAGACCTTGCCGAGGACACCGTGGAACGGCAGCGCCTTCTGCCTGGCCATGGAGTACATCATCCGGGCACCGGAGGTCTGGCAGGCCAGCGTGCAGACGGTAATCGCGATCACGACGTCGACCAGAATGATGCGCCCGGCGGTCGCGCCGAAGACCGCCTCGACCACGTACGGCATGCCGACGCTGGCGAGGTTACCGTCGGTGAGGCTGGGCGCGGCCATCAGCGCGGCGATCAGCAGCAGCGCCCCGCCGACGCCGGACACGATGAGCGCGCGGATGATGGTCCTGGGTGTGATGCGGCGCGGCGCGTGGGTCTCCTCGGACAGTTCGCCCGCGGAGTCGAAGCCGACCATGACGTAGGCGGCCATCAGCCCGGAGGCCAGCCAGGCCCAGATGTAGGGCGTGCCGGGAGTGGGGGCGGCGCCGGTTGAGTGGATCAGCACCGACGGGTCACGCTTGGCGTGCGCGAACAGCGTGATCACGATGGCGATGACGCCGAGGATCTCCAGGACGACGCCGGTGCTGCTGACGATCGCCATCAGCCGGATCCCGATGATGTTGATCGCGGTTGTGACGGCCAGCAAGATGACGCCGAGCAGCACCGCGTTCCGCGCGCCGGTCACCGAAGTGGGGGAGGGGTCACCGCCGAGGATCTGGAAACCGGACCAGATGGACGGCAGCACGGCCTGGAGCGCGATGGCCGCCGCCGCCACGGTGAGAACCTGCCCGATGATCATGACCCAGCCGGTGAACCAGCCGAACGTCTGCCCGGCCAGCCGTGACGACCACTGGAAGATCGCGCCCGAGATCGGGAACCGCGCGGCCAGGGTGGAGAAGTTCAGCGCGACGAGCATCTGGCCGAAGAACACGACCGGCCACGTCCAGAAGAACGCGGCCCCGCCGAAGCCGTAGCCGAGGAAGAACAGCTGGAAGACGGTGGTGAGGATCGAGACGTAGGAGAATCCCGCCGCGAACGACGCGAAGCTGCCGACCCGGCGGTGCAGTTCCTGGTTGTATCCGAAGCGCGCCAGGTCGGCGTGCTCTACTGGCTGTTCCGTTGCGGACATCATGGCTGCCCCTGGATGGCTAGCGGACCTTAATACCTGTCGCGCGACAGGTAATTGGCACTAGCGTCCGCCGGCGCTGCTTCCGGCGTTTTTCTATCGGGTGACAGGTATGTGACGAGACGGGCGGAACGTTACAGCCTTGTGCATATGAGACACTTCATCGCGGACGGGTGCGGATGATGCGGGCGACTGCCTCCCTTCTTTCGCGTACCCCGCCGTTGCCCTGATGGCAGGACGGCTGCTCAGCCGCGACCGGTTTCCCGCCCGCCAGCTATCTGGGCTGAGCTGCGCGGGTCCGTGCAATAGCGACCCTCCGTTCGGATGAAATGCATCTTTTCTCTGAACGAAAGGCGGCTGCTCTTCCCCGCTACATTGACTGCGGTGACGGGCCGGCCTAGGGGTGGCCGAGGCTGGCACCAGCTCAGGCCAATGCTTCCGCGCATCAGCGTGTGCTGACCCCGCCCGCGGCGGGCCATCCGATCGCGTCGAAGACTGCCAGCGGGTCCAGGTAGTCCCGCCAGTGCGCGATCTTGCGGTCGGTGATCGACAGGACCGAGATGTAGCGGTTGCGGTAGGCGTTTCCAGTCGAGATGGCGCGGCCCTGCGAGGCGTATTCGAGAACGACGACGCCGGTGACCTGGTCGTGGTGCACGGCCAGGTCAAAGCACCGGTCGAGGGAGAATGTGGCGCCATACGGGCGATACAGCTCGGCTACTGCCTGGCGCCCTTCGACGCGGCGCGGGTAGCCAGGGACCGTGATGACGTACTCGAAGACGACGTCCCCGGCCAGCAGGTCGAAGAAGTGCTCACCGTCGGCCAGCCCGGCGACGCCTTCCTTGATGATCCGGAAGAACGGGTCCAGGGCCTGGAAGTCCGCGAGGTTGCTGACGGCAGTCATCGGGTCTCGTTCGCGGCCCAGGCCGCGGCCGTGCGCCGCGCGAAGTTAGCGAAGCTTTCCGACGGCGCGCCGGTCGCCTTCTCGATGTCGTTGCCGGGTCGCGATCCGCGGCCGGACGCGATGGTCTCGGTCAGCACGCCAAGAACCGCCCCGTACGCGGCTGGTACCCCTCCTGCCACCGCGCCGGCGATCCATTCGTCGCGGTCTATGTCAATGTAGTCAATGGCCTGGCCGCTGACCTCGCTGATGATCTTGGCTGCCTCCGAGATCGTGAGCGCCTCGGGACCGGTGAGTGCATACTGCGCGCCGGCATGGGCCTGCGGGTCGGCCAGTGTCGCGCTCGCGACCGCCGCGATGTCCTCCGCGTCGACGAAGGCCTCTGCGCCATCACCAGCCGGAACCACGATGGCGCCCCCGACTGGCTTGAGGAAGGTCTCGCTGAAGTTCTGCATGAACCACGCCGGGCGCAGGATGGCGTGGGTGAGGCCCGGCCGGGCGAGCAGGTCGAGTTCGACGCCGCGCATGGCCGTCTCGGGCGGCGCTGAGTCGGTGCCGTAGGCGCTGAGATAGGTGACGTGCCTGGCCCCGGCGTCCTCGGCTTGGTCGAGGAACTCTGAGACTTGGCCGGCGAAGTCCGTCCGCATGACCGGTCCGATGAGGTAGACGCGCCGGACGCCGTCGAGCGCGGGAGCGTAGGTCTGGGGGTCGTCCCAGTCGAAATGTGCGGCGGCACCAGAGCGGGCCGCAGTGCGAACCGGCAGGCCGCGCGAGAGCAGCCTCCTTGCGACGCGTGAGCCGGTCTTGCCGGTAGAGCCGAGTACGAGAGTAAGAGGATCGGAGGTGTTCATGACTCCAGCTTCTGACTTCTGACCGAGCTAATCAATGCGCTATACACTCAATTTGTCACGAGATACGCTCACGTCGTGGACATACTGCAGGATCACCTCACCAGAGCGCGCGCGTCAGGCGGCGTCTTCGCCCGGTCAGTCGCCCGCCCCCCATGGGGACTGCGCCTGCCCGGAACCATCCAGCTGGCCCTGCATACCGTCGTCCAGGGCCGTGCATGGCTATGGCTCGACGACCCGAGAGCCGCGCTGGAAATAGCGCCGGGTGACCTGGCCCTCGTGCCGGGAGGACCGGACCATCACATCGCGCACCAGCCGGATGCGGTCTGCATCGCACCCGAGCGGTTCCGTGAGCAGCATGCCGGTGACGAGCACCTTAACGACCGAGCTGCGACGGTATTCCTGTGCGGCGCCTATCGATTCTCCGGTGACGTTGGCCGTGGCCTGATCCGGGCTCTGCCGCCGATCCTGCTGCTGCGTGCCGCCGCCCATGATCCCCTGCACGACGTCATCACGCTGCTGTCACGGGAGCTGAGCGGCCAGGCCCCGGGGCAACAGACCGTTCTCGACCGCCTGCTCGATGTCCTGCTGGTGCTGGCCATGCGCGCTTGCTTTGAGCAGACCCCAACGGCCCCTCGCTGGTATCGGGCAGCGAGCGATCCCGGGCTAAGCCCCGCTCTCCACGCGATCCACGCGGAACCCGGCCACGCCTGGACCGTGCCCAAGCTAGCGGCCCTGAGCGGGCTGTCCCGCTCGGCCTTCGCCCGGCACTTCGAACGATCACTTGGCCAGGCGCCCATGCAGTACCTGACCGACTGGCGGATGACCCTCGCCCGCGACTACCTGCGGACCGGCGAGCTGACCGTCGCCCAGATCGCCAGCCGGACCGGCTACGCATCGCCGAACGCCTTCGCCGCCGCGTTCCGTCGGCACCACGGCCAGCCACCGGGCCAATGGCAGCGAGGCGAGCTGGCCAGCCCGCCCGCGCCCCTTCATGGCGCGTGAGGCTCGCCGCACCGTCGTTCCGAACTGTGCGGTGACGACTTCCTGGACCGCTAGGTGCCCGCCTCGGCTGGTTGCCCGTAGCCCTTGCGCCTAAAGCAGGCTGGCCGCGCTCTTGCGCAAGGCGTCATAGGCCAGCTGATAGGCACCGGACAGATCTCCTGCCATCTTGGCCTGGGACGCAGTGGCAAGGGGGCGGCCCGCATCCTCCAGCATTCGGCGCGCGATCGCGAGGTCAGGAGTTACCTGCTCCACTTCTCCCGCGTCGATCATCTCATGCACACGCACACGGCCAGGCTCCCAGCTCATGAGCTTCATCGCGAGAAACTGCGCTTAAGCCCCAGGGCGGCGCCGCAGGCGGCCAGTCAGTCCCTCAGACCGTTGGGCGATCGACTTGCCCCGTCCTAGCCTCGGCGTCTGCACATCGAGATCAAGCGTCCATGTGGGAAGACAAGCAGGCTTAAACGTAGGGGCGGTTCAAAGCGTCTGCTCAGGCGTCGCCACGCAGTCGTTGCTCCCATCTTGGCCTATTCCGAGTGATACTATCAACTTCCAGACTGCGGTGGAGGGATTCGCCTCCGGTGGCTCTCCGAGCGTCCGCGCTCTCTCAACGGCCGTAAGAATATCTGCTACAAATTGCCTGAAGTCTAGAGCGCTCTTGTCCCAGCTTGGTAGAAGTCTCCTCAGCGCACGACTTGCTTGGTCGGCATTATTGAAACCTCGGCAACTGTCGCTTTTATGTAGAATTAGCCACACTTCAAAGGACGGCTGAGACAAAGCAAGATGGACATCCGTGGTGGATGACAGCTCAATAGCGGGCAAAACGTCGAACGTATCGACGTCGCATACTGCCCAGGCCTCATCGTACTCGGAGTAATCACGCAATCCTGCGGCCGATCGAACCGTATCGGCTGGTGATCCGTTGCGAAATTTGACGATCATAACCTTGCCGGAACCAGCGAGTCCCCCTGAACGGATGCCATTGAAGTAATCAACCTCGGTCCGCTGTCCGTTAGTGAGGATCAATACTGTCCATCTCTGTTCACGCACGGCAACAGGCCGGGAGAGATCAGTTCTGTGAGAGAAGCCCGCGTAGGGTCTTGGGGGCCGAGTTTGGTTCCCGCGTCTTTGGTCAGGCATTACCCTGTGGCTCCGAGCGTAGCGCCTGCTCAAAAAGTTGCATCGACACTTCTGGGATTGCGCCGTAGCTGCCACTCAAATATCTTCGCATGCGATTTTCGCCTGCCTTGCGAGGCTTAAAGTCCGACAAGGGGAACAACTCGGAAGCTCCGTCAGAGTTCTTCTGTGTAAACCAAACCTGATCCCGACGTAGAACCTCTTCCCCGTCGAGCAGGCCCAACAGAGTTGCATCGTGACTGGTGAAGATTAGCTGTGCGTCGTTCAGATTTACATCTCTGGATTGGAAAAGCGCTATCAGCTTCGCAGTTAGAAGCGGATGCAAGCTTGCATCAATCTCATCGATCAGCACAAGCCCGCCGCGCTCGAGAATGGGCACCGCTCGCACGGCGCTTTGCAACAGACGGATAGTTCCAGACGATTCATCCGCCAGGTCAAACAAGACATCCTCGGTCGCGCCTCGATGTCTAAAGCGAAGCTGTGGCTCTCTTTCCCGTCCGCGGTTTGAGGGGATAGCCCTCGAAAGATCTTCGTCGGGCAATGACTCAGGGAAGAGTGCAAGCTGCGGAGGCGGACTTACGGTAACATCCAGCAGGCCAATGTCTGCGGAGCGGAGCAAATCTACCACGATCGCGCGCTGGTGGTCGTCCGACACCCAACGGGAAGCTATTTCCTTAAGCTGGCGGGTGATAAATGTATTGGAAGTTGACGATCGATCAACGACCTGTCGGAGCCATATCCATGAATACACACTGTGGAGCGGTTCCAGCAGATCGGCTCGCGGACGATTGGGGTCGCTGGAGCTATCGAACCTGCCGAATCGAGCTACTACTGAAAGGAACAAAGCGGTTGGAGCAACTATGTCTGCCAGTCGTGTCAACTGCGTATGCCGGGTCTCGTCACCCCAGCTAAAGTCGCTGCGTCGACGTTCGAAGATTGTTCGAGAACGGTTCTTTGGGTAGCTATGTAGCCATTCCTCGAGTATGCCATCATCGTCGAGGGTGAATCCGTATGTGTAACGAATTCCCTCTAGCCTTAGGTCAACGGCGTAGCTGGATGGGTAAGCTGCTATCTCTGGATCTAGCCTAAAGGAGCGCCGCTCAAGACCGAGGCCCGGCTCTACATCGCGATCGGAGCGGCCGACGAGCGTTCGCATGTACGAAAATGCGTCTATGAGGTTCGACTTGCCCGAAGCATTTGCCCCGAAGACTCCCACCACTGGCACTGCGGACCGTTCCTGGCCTGAGTCGCCCGCCGAGTCGTAGACGGGTACCAAGTTGAGCTGCTGCTCGTCTCGGAAGGAGCGATGGTTAGCGAAGCGGAAACTCAGCAGCATTGGGCTGGATACCCCTCGATCTAGACGGTCTGGCGGCGAATTACGTGGGAAAGTCGCACAGAGCGGTGGCTGGCCGTCTACGTCCATCAAAGCACATGGGAGTGCATCGTGGGTACCCGCTGCTGCCGTTGGCGGGCAAGTTGACGGGTAGCTGCCCTGCGGGTGTCGCGTTAACGAGCTCGGCGGCGTGCCACCAGATGAGTTGGGCTGATGAGACACTGCACGACGACCCGAACGTTGTTCTGGGTGGATCAGCTCCGCGCCGCTTTCCAACGCTGGGCCCTGTTTTGACCGCAACACATCACGGTCGCATGCCGTCAACGCTGCGCTCCTCCACCTGCCCTGAGGCAAGTGGCCGACCTTAGCCCAATGCCGTTTAGCCGTAGGTCCCCGGGTCGGGCGCGAAAACGGGGTGCGGTGCGGGTAGTTGCGGGCGGGGGTCGCTGCCGCTCTATGGTGCCGTGGGCGGTGGGAGTGAACGTTGGGGCGGCTGGGGTGGCCTGGCGGGAGACTGGGTGCGGGCTGCCCGTTACCGAAGCCGGCTTCAACTTGGAACCTGAGTCCGTCGCTTAGCCTGGCGCCGGGGCCTCGACCCGACGGGTCGCGAATTGTCGCCACGAGCACGCATGCGCGTCGGCCAGGTCGCCGTCCCGTTCGGGATGTGCACAAAGCCGTCCAACGTCAAGGCCGGCGGCCATGCCTGCCCCTGCAAATACGTGTGCACCGGATGCGGGCACTTCCGCAGCGCCCCGTCCTACCTGCCCGAGCTGAAGTCCTACCTCCAGCAGCTGCTGGCCGACCGGGAACGCCTGCACGCCGCCACCGGCCTCCAGCCCTGGGCACGCGCCCAGGTCACCCCGCCCGATGAGCAGGTCAGCCAGGTCCGGGAGCTGATCCGCCGGATCGAAGCCGACCTGGACCACCTCAGCGACACCGACCGGGCGCAGATCTGGCAGGCGGTGACCGCGATCAGGGCCGCCCGGCAGACCGTGATGCTCGGCATGCCCGGCATCGGGCCCGCAGCCGGGAACCGGTGACCCGCTGGTGACCGGCACGACCGCGCTCGCCGGGGGCCGTACAGAACCGTACGCTTCCGTACGGTCCCGATGCTATCGTAGAGGCATGACTACGATCAGGGCCGAGGAGGTACGGATTCCCCGGCATGCCCGCGAGGCGGTCGCCCGCCACGAGCGGGTGGTCGTTGTGAGCCACGAACGGCCTGCCTTCGTGATCATGCATCCAGACGACACCGCAGCAGACTCGCCGGCCACGCGGCGCGGACGGCCGCTGCGCGAGGCACTCGGGCTGCTCGCCGGCGCGGCCCTGCCGGATCCCGGTTTCGCTGACGACATGGAGGCCGTGCTCGCCGATGTCGGGTCAACTCCGGATAACCCGTGGGCACGCTCCTAGATACCACCGTCTTTATCGACCTTGAACGCGCCGTCCGGAGCCTGCCGCCGGGAAGCGCCATGGCCGAGGTGAGCGGCCGCCTGGAAGAGCAGCTGGGCCCTGATGACCAGGTCGGGATCGCCGCCATCACGGCCTCCGAGCTGCTACATGGCGTGCACCGCGCTAGTCCGGAGCACCGGCCCCGCCGTGAGGCCTTCGTCGAGGCGGTCCTGGCCGCGTTTCCGCCGCTGCCCTTCGGTCTCCTCGCCGCTCGCGCGCACGCCCGCATCTGGGCTGAACTCGCCGCTGCCGGCCAGGATGTCGGGGCGCACGACCGGCTAGTCGCGGCGACCGCAGTAACTGCCGGATGGCGTGTCGGAACAGCCAATCTCCGGCACTTTGACCGCATCGCCGGCCTCGACGTCCTGACCATCACCTTCACCGGTTAACAGCGGTCCGCTGGCGGCAGCGGAGGATCGCCAGGCCGTTTCTTGCCATTCATGGTTAGCGACCAGGATTGAACGATCCGTGCGCGCATCCGCCGCGGTGTGTGACGGCGGTGATGGGCAGCATGGTCGCTGCTGTCGGCGCGCCGATCTGGCGAGGGGTGGGCCCGGCAGGGTCGGCACGTCGGCGAGCCGGTCGAGCAGCTTGTACAGTGCGGCCCGGCCGTCGTCGACTGCGGCGCGTTCGTCGTCGGTAAGCGGCACCGCTGCCAGCATCTGCTGCAGGTTGCCGCTGGCTTCCAGGAGCTGGCCTTTGGTGGAGTCCTTGGGGGCGTAGAAGTGGCATTTGGCGCAGGCCATGTGGTGCGGGCATTGCAGGGGGTCTACCGGCTTGGTGAATGCGGTGCCGGTCTTGTGGACGGGCACGTCCAGCAGGCAGACCGCGTCGCGGGCCAGGACCTGCCGGGAGTCGCCGGCGACCGGCGTGCCGTAAGGTGATCTCCCGGACGAACTGCTCCGGGTAGCCGGCGCCGAACCTGGGCGGGAGGTCGGCGGGCCCGTATTCAGCCCGGCCCACACCTCGTCGGCGATCACCCGCGGGTCGGGCCGATGAGCGACAAGACGCTGGCGGGGGTGGCGTCTCGTGCTTAAGATCTCCCAGCCGCAAGGTCCCGGTCCTGGTGACCATGCGACTTACGACGTCCCGGCGCGGTTGTCTGGCTCTCCCATAGGCCAGTGGGCCAGCGTTTCCAGGTAGGCCGTCCGGACCTGCTCGATCCGTTCCCGCAAGTTCCGCAGTGTCCAGCCCTCGACGCTGACGGGCGGCAGCACGGCGATGTCGACGGTACCCGGATTGAGCTTGGCCGCGTTGCGGCCGGCCACCGACTCGGAGTTCCTGATCACGATCGGGACTATCGGCAGTCCGGCCGTCATCGCGATCAGGAAAGCCCTCCTCTTGAACGGGCCTACCGACCGGGTGTCAAGCCGGGTCCCCTCCGGGGCGATCAGGATCGATAGCCCCTTACGCGCGGCCGCCTCAAGGGACTTGAGGGCGGCGACGGCCGTCCCCGGGTCCTCGCGGTCGACGAACGCGGCGTCGAGCAGCTTTCCTAGCTGGCCGAATACGCGGCCGCTCTGCATCTCCTTCGTGGCGACGCCGGTCCAGTTGTCCTTGACCAGCGCGGCCACGAGGAACACGTCGACGTTGCTGCGGAAGTTGAACAGGAAGACCGCGGGCCGCCGCTCGGTCAGGTGCTCCGCGCCCGCCACGTTCAGCTTGACGCCGTTCAGCGCAAGCACCGTCCCTGGCCAGAACCTGGTAAGGAAGTTGACCCCGGCGCGCTTGTTGCGCCGCACCAGCCCGACGCCCAGCGCGACGGCGGCCAGGGGGCCGATGGAGCTGACGCTGGCCAGCCGGCGGCCTATCCCGAACAGGCCGCCGGTGCCCCGGCTGCTGAATCGCATGATGGGCCAGCCTTGGCGGACAGCGACCTTGGTCAGCACGCGTCCCGGATTGACCGGCCGCGGATGGCCGACCAGGTACATGAGGCTGAGGTCTTCGTCGCCGTCGGCGTAGAAGTAACTCGACCCCAGGTCAACATGATGATCGGCGGCGAACTGCTGCACGCCGCTGGCCTTGGCGGGGCCCCACACCACGGGCTGCTCGATCTCGCCGGTCAGTATCCCCTGCTCGTCGGCCACGAGCCGGTTGCACACGATGTGCTCCACACCGAGGTAGCGAGCCACTGGCGCCACCTGATTGGTCAGCGCGGACGAGCTCAGCACCACGGTGTGGCCGCGGCGCTGATGAGCCCGGACCAGCTCGCGCATTTCCGGGTAGATCAGGTCCGCCACAGACTGCTGGAAGATGCGCTCCCCCATCTCGTCGACCTCCCGCGCCAGCCGTCCCTTGACGGTAAGGGCGCTGCCTTCGATCAGGGTTTCGAATGCGCGCCTTCCGAGCCGGAACTGCACTGCGAGCTCCACGATCGTCAGGAACTCGACTACCCGCAGGTCCCGGCGGCGCAGCCGGTCCCTCGTCTGGGCCGCGGCGGTATACCCGGCGACCAGCGTCCCGTCCAGGTCGAAGAACGCGCCGACATCCGGCCCCTCCGGGCCCGCGTCGACTTCCGCCTCCGACCCGGGGAGCCGCGTCGGCGGGTAAGCATCGTTCCGGCTGCTCACGTGTCAGGCTGACTCTGGCGGCATCCGCAGCAGCAGGGCACCTGGCTCAGCCACGACCGTAAGCTGACGGGTCGATTCCATGACCTCGCCGTCCAGTTCCCACGTCTGCTCCCGGTCCAGCGTCACCTGCAGCTTGGTGAACTGCACGCGGTAGATCCTGCCGTGAGCCGAGCGCCGCAGCACAATGCCCGCGGCCACCGCCAGCCATCCGGTCAGGCCGCCGGCAGTGAGCACGACGGCATCCAGCATGCCGTCGTCAGGCCGTGCGTCCGGCAGCAGCGGGAGCCCGCCGCGCAGCCAGCCCACGTTACCGACGACCAGCGCGCTGGCCCGCATCCGGCGGCGCCGGCCGCCGTCGGCGCTGACAGACACCCGCATCGGCCGGTCGCCCAGGTGACGGACCGCCGAGATCGCGTAGGCGAACCAACCTAGCCGCTTCTTGAGCGGATCGCTTGTGTCGTTCAGCATCTGGGCATCCAGGCCCAGGCCCGCCATCACGACGAACAGCGTCCCGTTCACCCGGCCCGCGTCAATCGGCTGCTGCACGCCGCCGAGCGCGACCGCGAGCGCCTCGTCCATGCCCATCGGCACGCCGACATTGCGCGCCAGCAGATTGCCTGTCCCCATCGGGATGATCGCCAGCGGCACCCCGGTGCCGGTGACCCCCTCCGCGCACGCGGTGACCGTCCCGTCACCGCCGCACGCGAGCACGAGGTCGACCCCGGCGGATACCGCTGACTCAGCCTGGCCTCGGCCGGGATCATCCGGCGTCGTCTCCAGCCAGAGCGGCTCGTCCCAGCCATGGTCGTCCATGATCTGGCGGACAGACTTGCGGAATGCCTCGTTGTCATCCAGCTTGGTCGGGTTCACCACGACTGCGGCACGGGTCATCGGCGTATCCGTCCTACGCGTTGTGGGTGATCATGATCAGCTTGCCGATGCGGCTGACATGGCCATCAACTGCCCGTTGTTAACGGGTTCATACCTTTTAACCCGTTAGCTGTCCCGCTTTTCAGGCGCGGCGCGCGATGGGAATGCCGTCGGCATGACGCCGATCCGGCCGCCCACCAGCAGCAGGCTGCCGAACGATAGTGGCGGGCCCGACGGGCCGCAGCCGACGGGTGAAGGCAC
>Ga0210395_10003054_pt1 | contig 12879 bp, 10 predicted proteins | sample IncBWH4OmetaG_FD_150861 | JGI IMG/M metagenome (GOLD analysis project Ga0210395, IMG submission 150861) | Forest soil microbial communities from Barre Woods Harvard Forest LTER site, Petersham, Massachusetts, United States - Inc-BW-H-4-O ...
AGAGATCGTGCGTCAAACGCTGACTTCAGAGCTCACGGACAGGCTGCATCCCGTATCCATCGTCGAGCGTGTTGACCCGCGGGTCCGGCAACTCGAGGATCTGCCGCCGCGCGCGTCTGGTCTGATGCAGGGCGAAAAAGCTTCGACCATCTTCACCATGAACGGCGTACAGTTCCACTTCGACGCCCTCGAAGGGCAGAAAACCGGAGCCTTCCTCGACCAGCGCGAGAACTACGCCGCCGCTGCCCAATACGCGCAAGGCGAAGCCCTCGACGTCTTCTGCTATCAGGGAGGCTTCGCGCTTCATCTGGCCGGGCGCTGCGCGCACGTTACTGGCATCGATAGTTCCAGGCCCGCGCTCGAAGTTGCCGAGCAGAACGCCATGCTTAACCGGAACAACCTCAGCCAGCCGGAGATCGAATGGATCGAGGCCAACGCCTTCGATCTACTCAAGGACTACTCCGCCTCCGGTCAGCGCTACGACACGATCGTCCTCGACCCGCCCGCGTTCGCAAAGAGTAAGCGTGACCTCGATGCGGCCCTCCGCGGCTACAAAGAACTCAACCTCCGCGCCCTGAAGATGCTGCGCCCAGGCGGCGTCCTGGTGACCTGCTCCTGCTCCTACCACGTCAGCCAAGGCGACTTCCTGGAGATGCTGGCCGACGCCGCCCGCGATGCCCACCGGACCCTGCGCGTGGTAGAGGTCCGCGGACAGGCTAAAGATCACCCCATCCTGCTGAATGTCCAGGAAACCGGCTATCTGAAGTGCGTTATAGCCATTGTAAGTAAATGAAAATGATATAATTACATAGCATTGACAACAATACGCTCATATTTTATGCTTCCTATGTGCTGAATTAACATCTAACCACGTGAACCGGCATTGCCGAATTCCTAAGAACCCAGCACAGAAGGAGATTTCACCATGACAGTACTTACCCGTTGGGAGCCTTTCCGTGAGCTTTCGACCCTGCAAGACCGCATCAACCGCGCCTTCCGCGACTCTTATCGCGAAGGTGGGCGGGATGAGTCCCTCACTACCTCAAGCTTCGCCCCCGCCGTCGACGTCTACGAAGACGAGCATAACGTAACGTTGAAGATCGAAGTTCCGGGCGTCGACGAGAAGGACATTAACGTCAACCTCGAGAACAACACCCTCACCGTGCACGGCGAGCGCAAGATCGAGACAGAAGAGAAGGAAGAGAACTACCGCCGCGTGGAGCGCGAGTACGGCAGCTTTACGCGCACGTTCACTCTGCCCCCCGCCGTAGATTCCGAGAAAGTCTCGGCAACGTACGACAAGGGCGTGCTCAAGATCACTCTGCCCAAGAAGGCGGAAGCCAAACCCAAGCAGATCAAAGTCAACGTGGGCGTGACCAAGGCGGAGAACGAGAAGACCGTCGAAGCCAAGAGCCCCAGCAAAGCCGCATAAGCTGAAAATGCTTATGTGGGGACAGCCTGGCGAAGCCCGGCGGTTTACAATCTACGGGAGGTGGCCGAAACTGACCGCCTCCCGTTTTGTTGTGCCGCCGTCTTGTTGTAGCGTCGGCAGCCTGCCCTGAGCAAAGCCGAAGGGTCCTGCCGGCCGTCGTAACCGGAAGTGCGAAACTAGAAACAGGAGTCTCCCATGCCCATCCGTTGGGATAAATTCACAGTAAAAGCACAGGAAGCCATCCAGCGTGCCAATAATCTCGCCTCCGAAAATGGCAATCCCGAGATGCTGCCCGTCCACCTGCTCGCCGCTCTTCTCGAAGACAAAGAAGGCATCGTTGCGCCCGTGCTCGAAAAAATTGGCATCGGCCCGCAGGCAGTTCTCAGCGACCTCTATCGCGAGATCGAGAAACTCCCCAAGGTCTCCGGAGAGGCGGCGCAAGCTACTCTCTCGAACGCCACCAACAAACTGCTCGAGCAAGCCTTCAAAGAGGCTTCCAATTTTAAGGACGAATACGTCTCTACCGAGCACCTGCTGCTGGCCATCACCCATCTCAAGCAGGACGCGGCTCAGCAGATTCTCGCGCGTCACGGCGCCACGCACGATGCAATTCTGAAAGCACTAACTGCCGTCCGCGGCTCGCAAAAAGTCACCGACCAGAATCCCGAAGCCAAATACCAGGCGCTCGAACGCTACGCCCGCGACCTGACCGAACAGGCTCGCCGCGGCAAGCTAGACCCCGTGATCGGCCGCGATGAAGAAATTCGCCGCGTGGTGCAGGTTCTCTCCCGCCGCACGAAAAATAATCCCGTGCTCATTGGCGAGCCCGGCGTCGGCAAAACCGCCATCGTCGAAGGCCTGGCCCAGCGCATCATCTCAGGCGACGTGCCCGAAGTTCTCAAGAACAAACGCGTGGTAGCGCTCGATCTGGGAGCGATGCTGGCTGGAGCGAAATACCGCGGCGAATTCGAAGACCGTCTCAAAGCCGTGTTGAAAGAGATCGAAGACTCTCAGGGCCAGGTCATTCTCTTCATCGACGAGTTGCATACTCTCGTCGGCGCCGGAGCGGCCGAAGGCGCTATCGATGCCTCGAACATGCTAAAGCCCGCGCTGGCTCGCGGCGAGCTGCGCGCCATCGGCGCGACCACGCTCAACGAATACCGCAAATATATAGAAAAAGACGCGGCGCTCGAACGCCGCTTCCAGATTGTTTTTGTTGGCGAGCCTAATGTCGAAGACACCATCGCGATTCTTCGCGGTCTGAAAGAGAAATACGAAGTGCATCATGGCGTGCGCATCAAAGACTCGGCGATCGTCGCCGCCGCAACGCTTTCGCATCGCTATATCTCCGACCGATTTCTGCCCGACAAGGCCATCGACCTGGTCGACGAAGCCGCTGCCTCAATTCGCATCCAGATCGATTCTCTTCCTACAGACATTGACCAGTTGGAGCGCCGCGCCACGCAGCTCGAAATCGAGAAGCAGGCGCTGAAAAAAGAGGACGATGCCAACTCCCGCGAGCGTCTATCCGTCATCGAAAAGGAACTCGCCGGCATCCGCGAGAAATCTACTGCCCTCAAAGCTAACTGGAAAAAGGAAAAGGATCTGATTGCCCGCTCCCGCGAGCTGAAAGAGAAAATCGAGAAGCTCAAGATCGAGGAGCAGTCCGAAGAACGCAAAGGCAACCTGCAGCGCGTCGCCGAGATTCGCTACGGATTGTTGCGGCAGGCCGAAGAAGAATTAAAGCAACTGTCGGCCAAAATCGACAACAAAGCCGCGGGCGCGCCACGCATGCTGAAAGAAGAAGTGGACGAAGAAGATATCGCCCGCATCGTTTCCCAAATGGACCGGCATCCCGGTCTCGAAAATGCTCGAGGGCGAGGTCAAGAAGCTGGTCACCATGGAAGACCGCCTGCGCCATCGCGTCATCGGTCAGGACCAGGCTCTCGAGCGCGTCTCCAACGCGATCCGCCGCTCCCGCGCCGGCCTCAGCGATCCCAAGCGCCCGATCGGCTCGTTTATTTTCCTGGGTCCGACCGGCGTCGGCAAAACCGAACTTGCCCGCGCCCTGGCTGAATTCCTTTTCGATGACGAACGCGCCCTGCTCCGCATCGACATGTCCGAATACATGGAGAAGCATTCGGTCGCCCGCTTGATCGGCGCGCCTCCGGGCTACGTCGGCTATGAAGAAGGAGGCCAGCTCACCGAACAGGTGCGCCGCCGCCCATACGCGGTCGTGCTCTTCGATGAAATCGAGAAGGCGCACCCGGATGTCTTCAACGTTCTACTGCAGGTGATGGACGACGGCCGCCTCACCGACGGCAAGGGCCGCGTCGTTGACTTCAAAAACACGATTCTGATCATGACCTCGAACATCGGGTCGAGTTATCTGCAAGCCGACCACGTGCAAACGCCGGAAGAATTCGAGAAGGCCAGTGAGCAGGTGATGAACGCGCTGCACGGCCACTTCCGCCCCGAGTTCCTGAACCGCGTCGACGACATCATCGTCTTCGCGCCACTCGGCAAGGAACAGTTGGTCAAGATTATCGAGCTGCGCCTCGAAGATGTGCGCCGCCTGCTGGCCGATCGCAAGATTTCGATCGAACTCTCCGACGCTGCCAAGGACATGCTCTTCACCCAAGGCTACGACGCGAACTTCGGCGCCCGTCCGCTGAAGCGCGCCATCCAGAAACTGGTGCAGGATCCGCTTGCTCTCAAGATTCTGGACGGCGAAATCCTGCACGGCGACCACGTTATAATCGATGCCGACAAGAAAGCCGGCAAGATGAAATTCGAAGTCAGCAAGCGTGTAGGAGAAAAAGAGCCAGTAAAGGCGAAGCGATAAAACGAAATCGAAATGTCACCCCGAGCAAAGCGGGAGATCTTCGTGTTTGCTCGCATCAACAACACAGGGTGCCCCAAGCGGAAACCAGGATCCCTCGCTGCGCTCGGGATGACAGCGTTTCACGGATTGCTGCCTACTTTCGCACGAAAGCTTCCACCACTTCAGGCGATGCGACCAGGAGCCACGCGATCACCACCCGCGCCATGATCTGGATGCCGTAAAACCAGAAGCGCCAGGTCAGATCCCTCGCTGCTGCAGAAACCGCCGGCACCGATCCCGCGATCCCGATGACCATGATGACAATCGCGCACCAGCGCGCCCAATTGCTCAGCCGATAGAGGCCCCAGCCCACCAGTGCCCAACCGGCGCCAACGGAGATGGCCGTTTGCGGCCCGGTCAATTCTCGCCCGTACGTCACGCCCGTTCCCAGCGTCATTGAGAGTGTGCTAGGCGCTACCAATTCGATGATGCCGATCGTAGCAAGATATCCCGCAACCAGAAAAAACAGAGCCGCGATCACGGTGACACTAGCCGGGCGCTCCATAGCGATGAGAGTACCGCAGTTTCGCCGAAGAAGTGTCAGTTAGATCTGTGGCAAACTAACTCAATGCCCAGCCTCACTCTCGGCGACTTCGAACTCAGCATCTTCTCCGACGGCACTTACCCGCTCGACGGCGGTGCGTTTTTCGGCGTCGTTCCTAAAGTGATGTGGTCGCGCAAAGTGACCGCAGACGAAAGAAATTACGTCCAGGCCGGGCTCAACTCCCTGCTCATCCGCACCGGCAAGCAAACGGTGTTGGTCGAAACCGGCATGGGCAACAAGCTTTCCGAGCGCATGATCAAATTCTACGGCCAGCCCGCAAAGCTGCTCGCAAATCTCAGCGCGGCCGGGATCGCTCCCGAAGATATCGACATCGTTATCAACACCCATCTTCATTTCGACCACTGCGGATGGAACACGGTCCGCGGCAAAGACGGCAAGATCGCCCCAACGTTTCCGCGCGCCAAATACTACGCGCCGGAAGGCGAATGGCAATACGCCCGCCGTCCCAGCGAACGCGACGCCATCAGCTACATCTCCGAGAACTACGATCAGCTCGTCGAAAGCGGCCAGATGACGCTGCTCAAAGGCGGCGAACAGATCGTCCCAGGCATTTCAGTGAAAACCTTCCCCGGCCACACCGCCCATATGCAAGCCGTAATCGTCGAAAGTCGAGGGCGCACTGCCTGCTACATTTCCGACCTGATCCCCACCACCGCGCACATCGACCTGACCTGGGGAATGTCCTTCGACCTCTACCCGCTGCAGACGATCGAAAGCAAGAAGCAGTACTACGCGAAGGCGATTCCGGAGAAGTGGCTGACGGTCTTCACGCACGACCCGAAAGTCCCGTGGGCGTTTGTGGAGAAAGATGATGCGGGGAAGATGGTAGCAAGTTCGGCCTAGACGGTCTCGCGGACGAGAGCCCGCACTGAGCCCGTCGAAGGGACGCCACACAGCCTCGCCTCGAAGAATTCCTCGACGCGCGCCAGAATCTCGACTGTGCTCTTTAACTCGTAGATCGCCTTGCGCAGGCCCGCTCCGCCCGGCACGCCGTGCGTGAACCAGGAGGCGAACTGCTTCATCTTGCCGACCGCATCCGGCAGTTCCTCTTCAATCAGCATCTGGAAGTAGGTGCGGATCATCTGGTAACGATCGCCTTCGGAGGGCTCGTCGTAGGATTTGGAAGCTGCCCCCGCGTCAGCTTTTTCTATCCCAGCGCAATACTGCCGAATCTGCCGGAAGATCCACGGATTCGACGGCGCCGTCCGCCCAATCATCACCGCATCGCAGCCGGTCTGCGCGACCATGGCGCAGGCATCCTCCGGCGTCCGGATGTCGCCATTGCCGATCACGGGAATCTTCACCGCGTCTTTGATCGCCGCAATCCACTCCCAGCGGGCATTTCCGCTGTACCCCTGCTCCCGCGTGCGCGCGTGCAACGCAACCGCCGCCAGTCCGCACGATTCCGCCATGCGCGCCAGCTCCACGCAAACGATCTCGTCGTCGCTCCATCCTGCGCGAAACTTCACCGTGAACGGAACCTTCACCGCCGCTCGCACCGCCTCAAAAATCCGGCCAATCGCCGGCAGATCGCGCAGCAACCCTGAGCCTCCGTTGCACTTCACAACTTTCTTCGCAGGACACCCCAGGTTCAAATCGACCAGGTCGAAGCCCAGGCCCTCGACCATGCGCGCCGCCTCCGCCATCACCCGCGGATCGCTGCCAAAAAGCTGCGCTGAAATCGGGTGTTCGTCTTCATAGAAATGGAGATAGCGCTTGGCCTTCTCGTCTTTCTTGCGGAGCACGCCATCGGCCGAGGTGAACTCGGTCATGATCAGCCCGCACCCACCCAGGTTGCGGATGAAACGCCGGAAGACCGTGTCAGTAACGCCAGCCATCGGCGCCAGCACAGTGGCGGGCGCAATGCTGATATTGCCGATGGATACGCCGGCGGGGACCGGCTTCAGACCCTCTACCTGGCGGACAACCGTGCCCGCCCCACCCGAGTTGTCCCAGGACTTTCGCACACGTCTATTCTACTTGCCCCCGCAAAACAAAGCCCCCGCCGGTTGGCGAGGGCTGAATTTACCGGGCTATCCGGGTTAATCCGCGGCAAAGACTTAGTTCTTCGCCGCCGTCTCGGCGGCCTTGGCCGGCGCGTTCTTGGCGTACTTGCGGCGGAAGCGCTCCACTCGTCCGGCAGTATCCATCAGCTTCTGCTTGCCCGTAAAGAAAGGATGGCAGGCCGAGCAGATTTCTACGCTGATATCACCCTTGTGGGTGGACCGGGTAACAAACGCATTGCCGCACGCGCAATGCACGCGCACTTCGTTATAAGCGGGATGAATGGCTGGTTTCATATAGGTTCAGACCTCAACACGAATCCTTAGATTCTACCGGAATGCCCCGGGATTCAGCAATCCGAACACCCCAGCCGTCAGCTCTCTAGAACCGGAACTGGTAGGAGACCTTAACAAAGAACTGTCGGCTGTCGTTGATGTAGCCCTTCGCGGAGTACAGCCCTGCCAGGCCTTCGGGGCCGGGCATGAACTGACGATCCAGGTTCTGCAGGTCGCTGTTGTATCCGACATAAATCGCCGTCCCAGGGTGCACCAGATAAGTGACCAGGACATCGGCGTTGAACTGCTTCTGCGTAGGTAGGTAGGTGTACAAGTAGAACGGTATGGGTTGGTTCGGCGGGTTCGGCAGGTAGAACTGGCTGCCCGGCGTGTTGGCCAGAACTGAGTTGTACTGCAGAATCACTCGCAGCGAAAGTTGCGGCGTAAACTGCCAGTTCCACTTGCTACGCACAATGTGGTTGTTGAAGATGCCTTTCCCGATGGGCATGCCCGGCGTCGTGGACTGGGCAACCTCTGAAAGTGCAAAAAGATATTCATTCTCCGTCGCCCGCAAGCGCTCGAACAGATAAGTGTTTTCAATCTTCAACGGCTTGATGGGACGGAACGTCAACGTCGCCGAACCCGTGTCCAACCGCGAAAGAAGAGACTGCGGCAGAGCGTTCTGCAGAGGCAGTGGCAGTTCGGTTGTCGCCGGAACGAAGTTCGCTCCATCTCCCCAAAAGTAGCTCGCCACCATCGTCACTTTCGGAAAGTAGCTCGTCTGGAATGAAGCTCCGCTGCTGTGTTCGTGATAGTCCTGGTTATGGTTCACCGACAAACCTAGAAAGAGAAAATCCTGCGGTCGTAACCGTTCCCGCAATTCCTGGTAAGGAAGCAGATAGATTACCGTCTGCCCCCGTCCTTGAATCGCCAGGTAAGGATCGTAATATGTGTCGAGCCGATTGCCTTCATGATCGAATACATAGCGCTGGTTCAGCGACGGTCCCCAGTCCACGATCCAGCCCTTCTTCGGACGGAAGCGGTAGTCCATCGTGTGGTAAAGATCGCGAATGTCCACCCGGTTCACGAATCCGGGCACAGTTACGAACCCCGGACTGATGTCGTCATAAATTCCTTCGTATGTGAAGTGCAGCCCTTCGCGCTTAAGATCCAGCTTGTCCGCCGGTCCCGCATAATAGTTGCCATTGCTTAGATTTCCATTGCTGGCATTGCCGGAGCTGAAGGGAAACAGGTTGTATTCGCAGGTGGTTTCCGGGTTGCCGTAAAAGTAAGCATTCAGTCCCTGCAAGTTGCTCGAACTTACAACCCCCTGACCGTCCAGGGTCCAGTTCGGGTTGAACTTCAAGCGCGTGTCCAGTCCGCCCACGCGGTTAAACTCGCCAGTCGTCGGGCACTCCCAATCGGTGTAAACCGCTCCCACAGTCGACTGCTTGAAAATGTCGCGGCTCACCCGCGCAACTGTGAAGTACGACCGGTCGCCGTAGAGACTGTCTGAACAGATCGGGGAGGTAGCCGGGCAATAGCTTGGCACGGCCAGCCCCGGCGCACGGTCATCGCTCGTCATCAGCCCCACCGAATACGGTCCTTCCTTGCCAGTCAGCCGGATTCCTGCCGAAGGGTCCTGAATATTGCGCGTGAAAAACAAATCGAACGGCGTGCGAAAGTAGTCCTCGTTCTCCAGAAAGAACGGCCGCTTCTCCGGAAAATATACTTCGAACCTCTGGTTCACCGTGATCTGCGGATCCTCCGATTCCACCTGGCTGAAATCAGGATTGGCGGTCAGATCCAGGACAAAGTGGTCATGGATCACGAACTTCGCGTCCATGCCCGCCTGTCCCTGCGCCGTCGCACTCTGAAAGAACGGATTATAGGGATCGACCGTGTCCAGCGACCGGAAGCCGCGCATGATTCCATAAGGAATCAGCTCGATTTGACGCCCCGGGGAAATTCCTTCCAGCCCATACAGCGTCGCCGCCTGCCCCAGCCGCCCTTGCATTCTGGATGAAATCTCCGGCCAGAACGAATCCTCATTCTTGCGAACGATTCCGCGATATAGAATGATTCCCCACTCCTGCTGTTTTGTCGCTGGAAAGCGCAAACTCTTGAACGGAATCGCCATCCACACCACAAAGCCCCGGCTGGTAACCTTGCCCCGCGAATCCCATACCGTGTCCCACGAGGTATCCCAGTTCCCACCGATCTCGTCCCGCGACGCCTCGGTATAGATGGCATCCCATTGCACCCCTAGCGGCGTAGTTTGAAACTCATAGGCGCGGCGCCGGTCATGAAACGTATCGAACATGACCGCGACTTCATCGTCGTCGGCAATATCTTCCCGCGGCGACATTCGGGCCCGCACTTTCTTCGGATCGTCGAAGCACACGAACACGACGTACAGATTCTTCTGGTCGTAGCCCAGATAGGCCGCTGTCTCTTCCGAAACTTTCTCTCCATCATGCGGATTGCGTTGCACGAAGCCCGTCACCTTCGCCATCTGCAAGGCAATCTCGCCCTCGGGTTTCATGCCCAGGAAGTCTTCGAGTGCAGGTGCGCGGCTCAAGCGCGGAATGGTCAGCGCCGGTGGAGCGAGCGCGTGCCCAGCCGGCAACACTTGCGGACCTCGGGTGACGGGTTGAGTCGATGGCGGCGGAGCGAGCTGAGGATTTTGTCCGGCGGGATCCTGGGGCACGGGCGCTGCAGTCTGCGCAGCCAGAGCCTTCTGCGGTGCCGCCGCGCCCCGCGCACACTCCACCGCCCCCGGTAGCGTCACCGCACCTGCCAACAGAAACCCTAGAAACCTTTTTGATGAAAAACGCCGAATTCGCCCCGACCGCAAAGTGCCCTCGGCTCCCCATCTCGAACGAGGAATCCAGCAAGATACACCATGAGCACCCCTCCTGAAAAAGAAAGGCGCTGCTCTAAGGTTTACCGAACAGCTTCAGGGCTGGGTTGCAAGCCGGTTCGTGGATTCAAAACGTGGATTCAGAACAACGAACTCTGCCGCCGGCTCGGCGTAATCCCAAAATGCTCGTAGGCCAACTGCGTCGCCACTCGCCCGCGCGGAGTGCGGTTCAAAAAGCCAATCTGCATCAGGAACGGCTCGTAAATCTCTTCAATCGCGTCCGGCTCTTCCGCCAGCACTGCCGCCAGCGTATTCACGCCCACCGGGCCGCCTTGATATTTCTCGATGATCGTGAGCAGCAAACGCCGGTCCACTTCATCGAACCCATACTTATCCACTTCCAGCATCTGCAACGCCGCCTGCGCCGTAGGCAAGTCGATCTTGCCCGCCCCCCGCACCTGGGCGTAGTCGCGCACCCGCCGCAGCAGCCGGTTCGCAATGCGCGGCGTTCCGCGTGACCGGCTGGCAATCTCGATTGCCCCGGCATCGTCAACTTGAACCCCCAGAATCTCCGCTGAACGCTCCACGATCACGCGCAACTCTTCCGGAGTATAAAACTCCAGCCGCAGCACGATTCCAAACCGCGACCGCAGCGGCGCTGAAATCAATCCCGCTCGCGTAGTCGCGCCCACAAATGTAAACGGCTTCACTTCGAGAGTGTGCGTCCGCGCGGAAGGCCCTTGCCCGATAATAATGTCCAGCTTGTAATCTTCGAGCGCGGAGTACAGCAGCTCTTCGAGCACCGGCTGCAACCGGTGAATCTCATCGATGAACAGGACTTGCTTGTCCTGCATATTGGTGATGATCGCCGTCAGGTCGCCCTTGATCTGCAGCAATGGCGCCGCCGTAGGCTGAAAGTGCACTCCGAGTTCGTTGGCAATAATGTTAGCAAGCGTAGTCTTGCCCAGCCCCGGAGGCCCATACAGCAGCACGTGATCCATGGCCTCGCCGCGCGACCGCGCCGCCTCGATCGCCACCGCCAGATTCTCTTTGACCTTGGTCTGCCCGATAAATTCGCCCAGCCGTTGCGGCCGCAGCTTCAGCTCAAACGAAGAATCGTCCTCCACCGGCGCGGCAGACACCAGCCGCTCAGGACTGTAATTCAGGTTGGGATTGTTTCTGGCAGTAGCCACTCGCCGGATGTTACCACGAACCATGTGGGGACAGCGCATTCGCGACCCTGCCCCGTTTTGCCGAAGCCCCGAGCGAAGCCGAGGGGGAAGCCGAAGGGTCCAGCGAGTACTTACTTGGGGTACCAGTCAAGCACCCTCACCTCAATCCCAGTCCCTTCCAATCCTTTTTGAAACACGGCGAGATCCGATCCGCGATAGTGATAAGGAATAACAATCTTCGGATGAAACGCCTTGACCGCATCAGCAGCCTCTTCCGGCGGCATGGTATAAGGCAGATTCATGCACACAAACGCCACATCAATGTTCTTAAGCGCGCGCATCTCCGGCACGCCCTCGGTATCACCGGAAAAATAAAATCGCTTCCCGCCGTAGGTGAGCACATAGCCATTGCCGCGCCCCTTGTCGTGAAAGAACTTCCCCGGAGCCGGGCCGCGCTTAAGGTTGTAGGCAGCGATAGCCTCGATCGTCCATCCCTGCCAGTTCTTCGTTTCTCCATTGGCAATGGGCTTGGCGCTGGTAACAGTCGCGACCACCGCCGGCGCGGCGAAAATCTCCGTTTCCGCTTTGCTGATTTCCTTAATTGAATCCGGATCCATGTGATCGCCATGAATGTCGGTAATCAGAATGAGGTCTGCCTTCGGCAGTCCCGTCAATTTCGCAGGTTTGGCAGGATCGAGGTAGATCACCTTCGCGCCCGCCTCAATCAGCGTACTGGCGTGATACAGCGGAGTAATCTTCACCGGGCCAGCCGATGTAGAAAAGACCTGAGTGTCGCCAGCACCCGCAAGCGTCGCGGAAGCAATAAGAGAGCAAATAAGCATCGATGCAAATTTCATTCTTGACCTCGCGTAGCCCCACAATGTCATCCTGAGCGAAGCATGAGCGCCTGAAAGGCGGTCATGCGCAGTCGAAGGATCTCTATAAGCTAGCCGGACCCCGGCGTTCTCCGCGCTGCGCGCCGTCTACTCTTCCTCTTCCTTCACCTCGCCCCGCGCCACCTTAGCCTTCTCAATAATCTTCTCCTGCAACTGTCCCGGCACCGTATCGTAATGATGCATTTCCATGTTGAAGCTGCCACGGCCTTGCGTCATCGAAGTCAAATCCACGCCGTAAGTCAGCATCTCCGCCATGGGCACCTCAGCTTTCACCACAGTGTTGCCGCCCTTGTTATCCATGCCCTGAATGCGTCCCCGCCGGCTGTTCAAATCGCCCATGATCGACCCGGCAAATTCATCCGGCACCGTAATCTCGACCACCATGATCGGCTCCAGCAGCGTGGGCTTGGCCACTTCCATCGCCTTCTTGAACGCGATGCGCCCCGCCATCTGAAATGACAGATCATTCGAGTCGACATCGTGATACGACCCGTCATACAGAATCACCCGGAAGTCGACCACAGGGAATCCCGCCAGATACCCGCGCGCCGCCGCATCCTTGATTCCCTTTTCCACCGCCGGAATAAAGTTCTTCGGAATCGCTCCGCCGAAAATATCGTTCACAAACTCGAACTGCCCGCCCCGCGGCATCGGCTCCATCTTGATCTTGCAATCACCGTACTGCCCATGCCCGCCGGTCTGCTTCTTGTGCCGTCCCTGGACATCAGCTTTGGCGCGAAGCGTCTCGCGGTAGGGAACCTTGGGCGCCTTCAAAACCACTTCGGTGT
>Ga0210395_10003060_pt1 | contig 12868 bp, 10 predicted proteins | sample IncBWH4OmetaG_FD_150861 | JGI IMG/M metagenome (GOLD analysis project Ga0210395, IMG submission 150861) | Forest soil microbial communities from Barre Woods Harvard Forest LTER site, Petersham, Massachusetts, United States - Inc-BW-H-4-O ...
TCTCGATGGGCGCCGCCGTGCAGAACCTGCTCGTCGCGCTCGCCGTCGAGAACCTGGGCTCGGCGTGGATCTCGTCGACCCTGTTCTGCCAGGACGTCGCCGCTGAGGCCCTCGACCTGCCCGCCGGCTGGCGCCCCATGGGCACCGTCGCCGTCGGCCACCCAGCCGCCACGCCTCCCCCGCGCCCCGCGCGGGACCCCGCCGCCTTCACCCTCACCCGCTAGGCGGGCTCCATGCCGTAGCGGCTCATGAGGGCGCGCTCCTCGTCAGGCGTTGGCGGGTTCTTCCCGGACCATAGAACGTCGAGTTCCGCGAAGTAGGCGTCCATCGCGGGCGCGTGCAGGACAAGCAGGCGCGCGGTTTCCTCGCCGCCGTTCCCGAACGTGTGCCCCGCCCCGCGCGGCACGAGCAGGAAGTCGTCCGGCTGGCCGTGCAACTCCACTCCGTCGAGCACGAAGGTGATCACGCCGGTCAAGACCCAGAACGCTTCCGAGCAGTTGACGTGCCTGTGCGGCAACGGCCGGCGGCCACCTGGCGGAACCGTCCGCTCCATCAGCGAGAAGTCCCCGCCCGTCTGCTCCGCGACGGCCTTGAACGCCATCACGCTGCCTCGCGCCCCGACGATCCTGCCCTCCCCGGGCGGGATGATGCTGTGTCCCGTCATGCCCCTATCATCCTCGCTGCGGGGCGGGCTGGCCGGGAAGCCAGAGGGCGAGCAGGACGGCCAGCGCCGAGAAACCGACGGACCACCAGAAGGCCACCGTGAACGCGCCGGCCAGGTTCCCCGGACGGGCAGCCACCGCGCTCGCGAGGATGACGGCGAGGACGGCGGTGCCGAACGAGCCGCCGATCTGCTGCGTGGTCCGGGTGAGGACACTGGAGTGGGGGATCTCCTGCTTGTCCAGGCCGATGTAGGCGGCCATGATCACCGGCATCGTGACGGCGCCGAGGCCGAACCCGCGAACGACGAGCCACAGCGCCAGCGGCCACTCGCTGGCGTGCGGTCCGGCCAGGGCGAACGGGACGGTCGCCGCCGCGACGACGACGAACCCGAGCACGGTGATGATCCGCGGACCCACCTTGTCCAGCAGGCGTCCGGCGACGGTGCGGGACAAGATCGCGCCGACGCCTTGCGGGACGAGCATGACCCCGGCGGCCAGGGCGGTGGCGCCACGCACCTCCTGGTAGTAGAGCGGCAGCAGGAGCACGGCGCCGTAGAGGGAGAAGCCGGAGAAGAACAGCACCGCGGAGGACGAGGCGACGGACCGCCTGGCGAGCAGCCGCACCTGGACGAGCGGCTGGGCGCGGCGCAGCGCGTATCCGGTGAACGCGGCGAGAAGCACGACGCCGGCCGCCAGCGGGACGATCACATCGGGGTGGCCGAAGCCCGCGGCCGTGCCGGCGTTGGCCAGGCCGAGCAGGAGGGCCACGGTGGCCGGCGCCAGCAGCGCCAGCCCCACGAGGTCGAGGCGTGCTCTCGGCGCCGGCTCCGGCGGCCTGTCGTCGGCCATGAAGCGCCAGGCCAGGAAGAGTCCCACCGCGCAGAACGGCACGTTGACCCAGAACATGAAGCGCCAGCTCAGATGAGTCAGGATGGCGCCGCCGATGAGCGGCCCGAGGATCGGGCCCAGGAGCGCCGGCAGGGCGACGTAGGTGACGATCCGGCCCAGGTTCTTGCCGCCCGCGGCCTGCATGATCAGCGTGGTCAGCAGCGGCAGCATGAGGCCGCCGCCGGCGCCCTGGACGACGCGCCAGGCGATCAGCGACCCGACGTTCCACGCGAGGCTTGACCCGATCGAGCCGACGAGGAAGACGACCAGCGAGAACATCCACAGCCGCTTCCCGCCGAACCGGCGCAGCCCCCAGGTGCTGAGCGGCACCGCGATGCCGAGCGCGAGCAGGTACCCGGTCGTCACCCACTGGATGGTCGGCACCGATGTGTGCAGCCGCACCGCGAGCGTGTGCAGGGCCACGCTGACGATCGTCGTGTCGAAGATGACGGCCATCGCGCCGACGATCAGGATCATCGCGGTCTTGAGCACCTGCGGGTCGATCCTGTCCTTCGCCGTCGCCGCTTCGGTCACGGCCATGGTTCCCCTTCCCCGATAAGAGACGAGTTCCTCTCTTATCTGCAGGGTACGGGGCGGCGATAAGGAATGCAAACGTCTCTTATTTGGAGCTTGGCTATGCTGGTCAGCGTGGCCGGGCAACGACTTCAGCACCCGCCTCGCCAGCGGCGGCGCGGCGAGGAACTGGAGGCAGCGCTGCTCGACGCCGCCTGGGAGGAGCTAGCCGACGTCGGCTTCGCCAAGCTGACGATGGAATCCGTCGCGGCCCGCGCGAAGACGGGTGTCGCGGTGCTCTACCGGCGCTGGCCGCGCAAGGACGACCTCGTGATGGCCGCCATCGCCCACTACGGCCGGCGGCACCCCGTCGACATCCGCGACACGGGCAGCCTGCGCGGGGACATGCTCGCCCTGCTGAGCACCATCTCCGAGGGCCGCACTGGCTTCACGACGATCGTCAGCGCCGCCTTCTCCGGCCTGCTCGCTAGCTCCGGCCTTACTCCGGCGGAGGTGCGGGCGCGTCTCATCAGCAACCGCCCGCTCTGGTCCGAGCAGGTCTTCCGGCGCGCGAACGAGCGCGGCGAGATCGACCTCGGCTCCATCCCCGAGGCCGTCCTGGCGATGCCGTTCGACCTGATGCGCCACGACCTCCTGATGACCCTCAAGCCGATCCCGGAGGAGCGGATCCACTCGATAGTGGACGACCTCTTCCTCCCCCTGATCGCCCCGCACGGCTCTCAGCCAAACGCGGTCAAGGGCCGCGGTCGAGGCCGTGGCTAACGCGCCACGAGCGGCAGGCCCTGGCGGACCGAGGCGGCTACGCCGTCGCTGGCCTGTGCCGCCGCCAGGCGGTCGGGGGCCGGGGTGCCGTAGAGGGTCGTGCGCTGGCGCAGTAGCCTGCCCAGCGGCTCGGTAATCGCGCGCAGGTCGCTGATCGTCTTGTACGAGCCGTTGTCCGCGCCGGCCATCCGGCTGATCGTCTCCTCCATCAGCGTGCCGCCCAGGTCGTTGACCCCGCCGTTCAGCACGTCCCGGCAGAGGTCGTCGCCGAGCTTCACCCAGGAGCACTGGATGGACCCGATCGCGCCGTGCAGCATGATCCGGGACATGGCGTGCACGGCGCGGTTCTCCCGCCGGGTGACGCCGGGCCTGGCCAGGCCCGCGAGGTAGATCGGCGCGCTGGTGTGCACGAACGGGAGCAGCACGAACTCCGTGAACCCGCCGGTCCGCTCCTGCACGCCGCGGATCACCCGCAGGTGGCCGACCCAGTGGTGTGGCGCGTCGACGTGCCCGTACATCATCGTCGCCGTCGTGGGGATGCCCAGGTCGTGCGCCGTGCTGACGACCTCGATCCAGTCCGCGGCCGGCAGCTTGCCCTTGGTGAGCACCCAGCGCACGTCGTCGTCCAGGATCTCGGCGGCCGTGCCGGGCAGCGAGCCGACGCCGGCCTCCCGGGCCCGCACCAGCCACTCGCGCAGCGGCAGCCCGGTACGGGCGACCCCGTTCATCACCTCCATCGGCGAGAACGCGTGCACGTGCATGTCGGGGCGGCGGCGCTTGACCTCGGCGGCGATGTCGAAGTACGCCGTGCCCGGCAGGTCGGGGTGGATGCCGCCCTGCATGCACACCTCGGTGGCGCCCGCCGCCCAGGCCTCCTCGGCTCGCTCGCCGATCTGATCGAGGGACAGGGTGTACGCGTCGGCGTCGGTGCGGCGCTGCGCGAACGCGCAGAACCGGCATCCCGTGTAGCACACGTTGGTGAAGTTGATGTTCCGCGTGACGACGAACGTCACGTCGTCGCCGTTGACCTCGCGGCGCAGGCCGTCGGCGATCGCCGCGAGGGCGTCGAGGTCGGCGCCGTCGGCGCCGAGCAGGGCGATGGCCTGGTCGTCGGTGAGCGCGGCCGGGTCGCGTTCGGCTTGGCGCAGCGCGGCGGCGACCTCACCGGGGCGGGCGACGGCGGGGGCCGTGGGGGCCGACGGGGCAGCCCCCGCGCTGGCTGGCCCGGCGCTGGCCGGCCCGGCCGCGGAGCCGGGGGTGCCGTTGACAGCCAGCCGCGTACGTTCGGACAAAATCTCCCAGTCACCGTAGACCTCGGAGAAATCTTCGCGCCGATCATGAGTCCGGCCGGTCGTGTCGATCGACACGTGCAGATCGGTGCGGCCGGACGCGTCGCCCCAGCCGCCGTCCGGCTCCTGCCAGGGCAGGCCGGCCGGGCGCGCGGCCTCGTTCGCGAGGCCGGTCTCGGGGTCGGCGAGAGCGGCGACGTGCCGCGCGACACGGGGGTCGAGCCAGGGCTCGCGGATGTACGGCGGGTAGATCGTGAGGCGCTCCCTGAGCGTGAAGCCCGCCCCGGCCGTGATCCGCGCGAGCTCGTCGATCTGCGGCCAGGGACGTTCGGGATTGACGTGATCCGGAGTCAGCGGCGAGACGCCGCCCCAGTCGTCGATGCCCGCGTCGAGGATCAGCTGGTACTGGTCGCCGACGAGGTTGGGCGGCGCCTGGACGCGCGCCCGGGGGCCAAGGACGAGGCGGGTGACCGCGATGGTCGCGGCCAGGTCCTCGAGTTCGGCGTCCGGGGTGTCGCGCATCTTCGTGTCGGGCTTGGCGCGGAAGTTCTGGACGATGACTTCCTGGATGCCGTTGTACTCGCGCGACACCTTGCGCAGCGCGAAGATCGAGTCGGCCCGCTCGCCGCGCGTCTCGCCGATGCCGATGAGGATGCCGGTGGTGAACGGGACGTTGCTGCGGCCGGCGTCCTCGAGAACGCGCAGCCGAACCTTCGGGTCCTTGTCCGGGCTGCCGAAGTGCGGGCCGCCCCGGGTCTCGTACAGGCGGCTCGAAGTCGTTTCGAGCATCATGCCCATGGACGGGGCCACCGGCTTGAGCCGCTGGAAGTCCTGCCAGGTCATGACTCCGGGATTCAGGTGCGGCAGCAGGCCGGTCTCCTCGAGGACCCGGATCGCCATCGCCCGCACGTAGGAGAGCGTGTCGTCGTAGCCGTGCGCGTCGAGCCACTCCCTGGCCTGCCGCCACCGGGCCTCCGGGCGGTCGCCGAGCGTGAAAAGGGCCTCCTTGCAGCCGAGTTCCGCGCCCTTGGCCGCGATGTCGAGCACCTCGTCGGGGCTGAGGAAGGGGCTGTCGAGGTTCTTCGGCACGGTCGCGAACGTGCAGTAGGCGCACCGGTCCCGGCACAGCCTGGTCAGCGGGATGAAGACCTTTTTCGAGTAGGTGATGATCCCCGGCCTGCCTGCCGCCTCGAGGCCGGCGTCTCTGGTTCTGCTCGCGTACCGCAGGAGCGCTCGCAGGTCGTCGCCGCGGGCGTGCAGCAAGACCGCCGCTTCGGTCAGGTCGAGTGGCTTGCCGTCCCTCGCGCGGGCCAGCGCCCTGCGCATGGCCGCCTCGCTGATACCGCCGTTCTCGCCTGAACCGTTGTTAGAAGCGCTCATACCTTTGACCTTAAAGCACCAGGCACAGCGGGCCGGAGCGGCCTCCTGCCGCTTTAGTGCCGTTTAGAACCACCGGTAGTCGCGGACCGGCAGGCGCGGGGTGCGGCGGGGCGGGCCGCCGCGGCCGCTCAGCAGCACCAGCCTGGTCGCCCGCTGCCGGTGGCCCGCGTACGGGGCGAGCAGTTCGAGCATTTCCTCGTCGGTGGTGGCGGACCGCCCGGCGAGCGTCCAGCCCACGATGTCCGCCAGGTGCGCGTCGCCGACGGAGACCGAGTCCGGATCGCCCGCGGCGCGCTGCCGCGCCTCGGCGGACGTCCACACGCCGATGCCCGGGATGGTGCGCAGCAGCCGGTCGGCTTCTTCGTGGCTCCTGCTGAGCAGCCGTTCCAGGCTCTCGGCGACGGTCGCGGCCCTGATGATCGTCTGGGCGCGGACGCCCTCGACGCCGGCGCGGTGCCAGTCCCAGGAGGGGATGCGCCGCCATGTCTTCGGCTCGGGGAAGACGCGCATGCCTTGAGGGGCTGGACCCGGGGGCAGGGTGCCGAACTTGAACAGCAGGATCTTCCACGCGCGATGCGCCTCGAGCGTGAGGACCTTCTGCTCGAGGATCGCCGGGACGAGCGCCTCCATGAGACGGCCGGAGCGGCCCAGGCGGAGTCCGGGATGTCTTCTGGCGGCCTGCCCGAGGACGGGGTGGCTGGCGGGGTCGAACCCGGAAGGATCGTCGTAGCGGCCGAGAGCGGCCGGCAGGGCGTCCAGCAGCCAGTCCGCGCCGGGGCCCCAGGCCTGCGCCCGGACCATGGTGCCGATGGCCGCGGGCGGGGCCGGTGCGATGACCCGGATCGTGGCCGGGCCGTCGGGAGTGAGCGAGGTGCGCCATACCGCCCCCGCCTCATCGACGCGGAAGGTCGGGTCGCTCCTTCCGCGGCCGTGCACGGACAGGGCCAGCCGGACGTCGACGAGAAAGGGCACCCGCCAGTCCCTGACGCGCGCGGCCTCGGACACGGCCGCCGCACCGCGGGGCAGGGTCGCGGCATGAGGCGTCAGCGGGGCGGCCATGGTGCACCATGGTAGGGGTCAACCGCGGCATTCGGCAGGCGCCTCGCCCTAGGCGTCGGAGGAGAACCGGACCGAGGTGGGTTCCAGCCGGACGCCTGGCCAGACGCGCAGGCCGCGCGCCAGTTCGTTGCCCGGCCCGATGAACGCGCCGTCGCCGATGACCACGCCATCGAGCACGACGCCGTCCGCGATCGTGGCGCCCCGGCCGACGATGCTGTCCCTGACCGCGGCGCCGGCGCCGATGGTTGCCTGGTCGAACAGCACGCTGCCGTGCACGGCGGCGCCGGCCCCGATGACCGAGCCGGCGCCCGCCACCGTGCCGCCGGACAGCCGCGCGCCGCCGGCCACCCGCGCGTCGTCGAGCAGCAGGAACTCCCCGGGCCCGGGCACCGCCGGCGATGGCATGAGGCCGAGCACGAGGTCGCACGAGCCGCGCACGAACGCCTCCGGCGTGCCGACGTCCAGCCAGTACGCGGATTCGCCGTAGCCCATCACGACCGCGTCGGCGTTGATCAGGCCCGGGAACGTCTCCCGCTCGACCGACACCACCTGCCCGGCCGGGATCTGGTCGATGACCGACCGGCGGAAGACGTAGCAGCCGGCGTTGACCCGGTTGGTGACCGGTTTCGGGGTCTTCTCCAGGAACGCCGTGACCCGCCAAGCGGCGTCGGTCGGCACGCAGCCGTACCGGCTGGGGTCATCCACCTCCACCAGGTGCAGCGTCACCGCCGCCTCCCGCTTGCGGTGCATGTCCACCTGAGCGGGCAGGTCGTGGCCCGAGAGGATGTCGCCGTTCAGGATGACGACTGGGTCGTCGGGACCGCTGCGCAGCAATGGTGCCGCGTTCCTGATGCCGCCGCCCGTCCCCAGCGGCGAGGACTCGGAGATGTAGTCAATGGACAACCCCAGGGCGCTGCCATCGCCGAAGGCCTCGCCAAACATCTCCGCCCGGTAGGAGGTCGCCAGCACCACGTGCGTGATCCCGCATTCGGCCGCCCACGCGAGCTGGTGGGTGAGGAACGGGACGCCGGCCGTCGGGAGCAGCGGCTTAGGCGCGGACAGCGTCAGCGGACGCAACCGGGTGCCCTTGCCACCCACGAGCATGATCGCTTCCAGGGGTTCACGCGGCATATGGATTCTCGCCTTTGAGCGCTCGGACTTTACGGACGGTCACCGGTCGGTCCCCCGGCGACTCACGCAGCATACTCACCACCGATTGTCGTTGGGACCTATCCGGCGCGCGTGTCCGTCGCCTGCTGGTCCGCCGCCCGCTTGTAGCTGGCCAGGTGCGCGGCCGCCGACGCGGCCCAGGTGAATTCCTGGGCCCGGGCGTACCCGAGCACGCCCAGCGCGGCGCGCCGCTCCGGATCGTCGATCAGGGCGCGGAGCGCGACCCGGATGGAGTCGGCGTCTGGCTCGGTGTAGGCGACCGCCTCACCGCCCACCTCGGGCAGCGACGTGCGCTGCGTGGTCAGCACCGCCGCGCCGCACGCCATCGCCTCGAGCACCGGCAGTCCGAAACCCTCGCCGCGGGAGGGATACGCCACCAGGAGCGCGCCGCCGAGAAAGCCAGGCAGGTCGGCGAAGGGCACGTAGCCGGGGCGGCACAGCCGCAGGTGCGGCGGGATCGCGGCGACGGCGGCGTCGACGTCCTCGCTCCAGCCGCCTCCGCCGGCGAGCACGAGCGCGGGCGGGTCGGGCTGGTCGGCGACCGCACCCGCCCAGCCGGTGATCAGGGCGGCGACGTTCTTCCTGGGCTCCATCGTGCCGAGGAACGCGATGTACGGCTTGCCGTGCAGCCCCAGCCGTGCCGTGACGTGGCTGACCTGGCTCGGTTCGGGACGGTGGAACAGCCGGTGATCCACCCCGTGGTAGGCGACGTCGATCTTGGCCGGGTCCATGCCCAGCAGCCGGACCAGTTCGTCGCGGGTCGCGTTGGACGGCACGATGATCCGGGTGGCGCGCCTGGTGGCGGTGCGGATCGCCGACTTGAAGAACATGCCGCCGACCGCCGTGTGAACGTCGGGCTCGGTGAAGAACGTGACATCATGCACGGTGACCACCGTCGGCCGGCCGGGCCGCAGCGGCATCGAGTAGTGCGGCATATGCAGGACGTCCGCGTTCACCTGCTGCGCGACGAGCGGCAGCCCGCTCTGCTCCCAGGCCAGCCGCGCCGAGCGGTGCCCGAGCGCCGCTGGCCCGGCGACGATGGTCGCGCCGGGGGCGAGCCGGCCGTACCGTTCCTCGTCGGCCCGCTGGCAGACGACCGCCAGGTCCGCCCCGGCAGTGCCGAGCGCCCCGATCAGGCCATCGACGTAGCGGCCGAGCGCGCCCCGATCTGTCGGCACGTCGGTCGCGTCAACGAGTACCCGAAGTGCCACGACTCCTTGCGCTCCCTTCGAAGTCCCGATAGCGGCAGCCTACGCCCCTGGCGCGGCCAGGTACGAGCATGCCCGGATAACAGCCGCCGATGGTCAGCGAGAGGTAAGCCGGAGGTCAGCACGAGGTCAGCCGCAGGTCATCCAGAGGTCAGCAGGACGGGACGGACTTGCCCGCCTTGATCGCCTCGAGGTCGGAGATGGCCTGCGACAGGGTGCTCACCTTGACGATGCGAAGCCCGGCGGGCACGGCGCCCGCCGTGTCCGCGCAGTTTCCCGACGGCGTGAGGAACACGGTCGCGCCCGCGCTCCGCGCGGCGACCATCTTCTGCTGGATGCCGCCGATCGGCTGCACCTGCCCGCTCGTGGTGATCTCCCCGGTCCCCGCGATGAACTTGCCTCCGGTCAGGTTCAGCGGGGTCAGCTTGTCGATGATCCCGAGCGCGAACATCATGCCCGCGCTCGGGCCGCCAATATTGCCGACGGTGATCTTCACCGTGAACGGGAACTTGTATTCCTGCTGCACCTCCACGCCGATGACGGGCGTGCCGGCGGAGTTCTTGCTCGCCACCTGTAGCGACAGCGTCTGCCCGGCCCGGAGCACGGTCAGCTGCAGCAGCGTGCCCGCCGGATGCGACGTGATCAGCGAGCTGAGGCTGGACTGCCCGGTCACCGGCTTGCCGTCCACGGCGAGGATCTGGTCCCCCGTCTTGAGCACTGTGCTCGCGGGATAACCCGGCACCGTCTGCATCACCACGACCTGTGTCTGGTACGGGATGTGCAGCGCGGTCAGCGCGGCGGCGGTGGCCATCTCCTGCGACCCGGCCATCTGCTCGGTGTCTTGAGCCTGGGTCTGCTGAGCGCTCTGTCCCGGCGGGAACAGCTCGCTCTCCGGCACTACCGCCTCAGACGAGTCCAGCCAGGCGCGCAGGGCCTGGAAGACGTTCACGTTGACGCCGGGACCACCCTGATAGCTGACGGTCACCATGTTGAGGTTCCCGCTTGTCGGATACGTCTGATGCCCGCTGATCGAGATCAGCGGCTGTCCCGAGGTGCTCCCCAGCGTGTTCAGCGTCGGTCCGGGTCCGAGGATCACGTAAGGCACGGGAACCAGGACCGCCACCGCGATCGCGATCAGGGTCGCGAGCCCGGCGATGGACAGGGTCAGGGAGCGTCGGAACATGGCGGAAGACTACGCGCTGCCGACCCACTCGTCAGATCCGTCGGTGAACCGCTGATGCTTCCAGATCGGCACCGACGACTTGAGCTCGTCGATCAAGTCGTGGCAGGCGTGGAAGGCCTCCGCGCGGTGCGCGCAGGACACCCCGACGACGACGGCCAGGTCGCCCACGGCCAGGTCGCCCGTGCGGTGCACCGCGGCCAGCCCGATCACGTCCGGGTACTTGGCGGCCATGGACTCGGCGACCCGGCGCAGCTCCGCTTCCGCCGACGGGTGCGCGGTGTAGGAAAGACCCGTCACGCCGCGGGACGCGTCGTTGTCTCGCACGGCGCCGACGAAAAGCACCTCACCGCCGGCCGCGGGATCTGCGATCGCCGCCCGCACCTCGTCCACGGACAGCGCGGTGTCCCTGATCGCGATCAGCCTGATCTGGCTCACCCGACTACGGTATCGCGGAACCGCGCGGGTAACGATTTGCCCTTCCGCCGCGCCCGCCGCACGATCGCGGCGGTGCCGATGACGGCGGCGGCCGTCCCCGCCGCGCCGGCGGCGGTGAGAGCGGCGTCCTTGCGGTCGATCCTGCGGCCCGCCACTGCGTGGTGCCCGGCCCGGGCGGCGAGCAGCACCGACAGGGCGGCCGCGTTGTCGTGCGACGGCCGCCATCCCGCCGCGCGCAGTGCGGCGCAGTCCACCACCCACGGATAGACCATGTAGCGAAGTTCGGCCGCGGGCGCAGGGGTGACGCCGAGGCGGTTCAGCCGCTGCGCAGTGCCGAACGTCAGGCGCGCGGGCAGCTCGATCGACTTCAGCCCGCTGAGCTCCTCGACCTCGGTCTGTGAGAGCCAGCCGTCGCAGCCCACCGCGAAGTCGCCGCTCATCTCCCCCACGGCGGCCAGCTCGAGGGCCGAGACCAGGTCATCGACGTGGCAGAACTGCCAGCGCGGCGCGCACCCCCGCACCGCCAGCAGCCGCGGCGCCTCGAAGTGCCTGGTGAGCAGCGTGTCCACCGCGTCGCCCACGAGCGCCGCCGGGCGCACCACGGTCACCGCCGTGCCCGGGTTGACCCGCCGCGAGCGCCGCGCGAGCTCCTCGATCTCCAGCAGGTCCCCGGCCACGCTGCCGTCCGCGTCGGCCAGCAGCGGCGCGTCCTCCGGCAGCGGCACCGGATTGTCCGGCCGCGCGCCGTAGACCATCGCGCTGGTCACGAGCACGACCCGGCCGACCCGCTCGGCGGCCGCCGCGGTCAGCACCGTCTGCGCGCCGCGCACGTTGAGCGCCCGCCGCTGCCGGGGATCGGTGTCCGCCGAGGTGTACACGTCCGCGTGGATCACCACGTCAACGCCCGTCAGGCGCGCGGCCAGCGCCGGGTCCCTGACATCGGCGACTCGCCAGGTCACCTGGGCGTCGCCGCGGTGATCGTCGATGGCGACCACCCGTTCGATCATCGTCGATTCCGCGAGCCGCACGGTCAGCGCGTGCCCCACTCCGCGCGCCGCACCGGTGACCGCCACAACCGGCGGCGCAGGCGCAGTGCTACGCTCTCGGCGAACGCTGCGCTCATGGCGAACCTGCCGTCTGGCGTTTCTCAAAATCGGCTGCTCCCGAATAGCGTGGCGACTATGACCTTTCTATCGTGCCCGACTACCCGATAGCTGAGGGGGCGCACCATGGCTGACCGTCCTCCTTTCGGCTTCGGCCCGCCCGGGCGGCCCGGCGACGACGAGCCGGACCCGTCTGGCGGCGAGGCCGGGCCGTTCGGTTTCGGGCTCCCCGGGGGCGCCGGCGGACCGAACCAGTTCGCTGACGCGCTGCGGCAATTCGCCGACCTGCTCTCCTACAGCGGCGGTCCGGTCAACTGGGAACTGGCGAAGAACCTCGCCAGGCACACCATCGCGGCCAAGGGCGACCCCAGCGTGCTGGCCAACGAGCGCGCCGCGGTCACGGAGGCGGTCCGGCTCGCCGACCTGTGGCTGGACGACGTCACCACGTTCCCTTCCGGCATCAGGAAGATCGAGGCCTGGAGCAAGTCGGAATGGCTGGAGGCCACCTTCCCGGTGTGGTCAGCGCTGTGCGAGCCAATCGCGGCCAAGGGCGTCGACGCGATGAGCTCGATGCTGAACGTGGACCCGTCCCAGCTCGGCGCCGATGTCCCCGAGGAGATGCGCGCGGCCCTGTCCGGGCTCGGCGGCCTGGCCGGCCTCGCGCCCATGCTCCGGCAGCTCGGCGGCGCGATGATCGGCGGCCAGACCGGCGCCGCGGTCGGCGAGCTGGCCGGTGAGATGGTCAGCTCCACCGACGTCGGCCTGCCCCTCGGCCCGGAGGGCACCGGCGCGCTGCTGCCGTCCGGCGTAGCCGCGTTCGGCGAGGGTCTCTCGGTGGACGCGGGCGAGGTCCGGCTGTACCTCGCGCTGCGCGAGGCGGCCCACCACCGGCTGTTCGGGCACGTGCCATGGCTGCGCCAGCATCTGTTCGGCGCGGTCGAGGCCTACGCGGCCGGGATCACGGTGGACATGAACCGGCTCCGCGAAGCCATGCCGGACATCGACATCAACAACCCGGAAGCGCTGCGCGAGGCCCTCGCGGGCGAGACGCTGTTCCGTCCGGAGGACACCCCGCAGCAGAAAGTGGCGCTCGCGCGGCTGGAGACAGCGCTCGCGCTCGTGGAAGGCTGGGTGGCGACGGTGGTCTCGGCCGCCGCGGAATCCAGGCTCGTCCACGGTGCGGCACTCGCGGAAG
>Ga0210395_10003063_pt1 | contig 12864 bp, 11 predicted proteins | sample IncBWH4OmetaG_FD_150861 | JGI IMG/M metagenome (GOLD analysis project Ga0210395, IMG submission 150861) | Forest soil microbial communities from Barre Woods Harvard Forest LTER site, Petersham, Massachusetts, United States - Inc-BW-H-4-O ...
CGACGGGCGAGCCAAAGGGCACAATGCATTTTCATCGCGATATGCTGGCAACCTGCGACACGTATGGTGCGCAGGTTCTGCATTCGCGACCTGACGACATTTTCATCGGCAGCCCACCGATCGCGTTTACCTTCGGACTTGGTGCGGCAGTGCTGTTTCCGTTGCGCGTTGGTGCCAGTTCGATCCTGCTCGAGCAGGCGTCCCCCGAACAGCTCCTGGAGGCAATCCGCAGCATGCGGCCGACGGTTTGCTTCACAGCCCCGACCGCCTATCGAGCCATGCTGGGCCGGATGCAGCCGGGAGACATTGGCAGTTTGCGAATCTGCGTCTCCGCTGGCGAGCCGCTGGCGAAGCCGACATGGGACGCATGGCATGCGGCAACCCGCATTTCGATCATGGACGGTATCGGCGCCACTGAGATGCTGCACATCTTCATCGGCGCACCGGTAGAGCAGATCAGGCCAGGTGCCACCGGCATTCCTGTGCCCGGTTATGAGGCGAAGCTGATCGACGAGGATGGCAAGGACCTGCCGCGCGGCAGCACCGGCCGGCTGGCGGTTCGCGGCCCGACCGGATGTCGCTATCTGGCGGATGCACGGCAGACCCAGTATGTCATCAACGGTTGGAACGTCACCGGCGACACCTACCATCAGGATGCCGATGGCTATTTCTGGTTCCAGGCACGTTCGGACGACATGATTCTCTCGTCGGGCTACAACATTTCCGGGCCGGAAGTCGAAGCGGCGCTGTTGACGCATCCTGCGGTCGCGGAATGCGGCGTCGTGGCGGCGCCTGATGCGGCGCGGGGCATGATCGTGAAGGCCTATGTCGTGCTGCATGACCCCGACACAGAAAACGCCGAACTGGTGCAGGCGTTGCAGGACCACGTGAAGGCCGCGATAGCACCATACAAGTACCCACGCGCGATCGAGTTCGTGCCGTCACTGCCGCGCGGAGGTACCGGCAAACTGCAACGCTTCGTGCTTCGTCAACAGGCAGCCGGTGTGCAAGTCTAGGTGGCGAGAGGCTGGAGGCACCAATGAGCCAGATAGAGACCGTGAATGGGGCGGAAGCCCTGCTCGAAATGTTTCGGACCCAGGGCGCCGACTACATCTTCTGTTCGCCGATCGCCGCATGGGCACCGCTATGGGAGGCTCTCGCCAAACGCAAGGCAACAACCAACATCGAGACTCCGAAATATCTGAACTGCCGTCATGAGATTCTCGCGGTCGCTTTGGCAGCCGGCTATTACAAGGCCACCGGGCGGACGCAGGTGGTGCTGTTGCCCACCGGGCTCGGTGTTCTGCATGGCGCCATGGCGATGCGCTCGGCATTTCACGAACACATCCCTATGGTGATCGTCTCGCCGGACACGCTGTCCCACGGCGCGAAGCCAGACCTCGATCCCGGCCCCGAATGGCCGACGCTCCTGGTTGATCTTTCCGGTCCGGTGCGCAACAGCGAAACCGTGACGAAGTGGGCGAAGGAGGTAAAGACCAGCAGCGATCTTGCCGCTGACGTTCGCCGCGCATGGTATTTCGCGGAGAGCGTCCCTCGTGGCCCGACTTTGCTCGGTGTGCCTTTCGATCTCCTGATGAGCCAAATGGAGATGCCACAAGGTAACAAGACCAAGGCTTCGCCGCTGGTCGCGCCAACCGACAACCTTCGCGAGGTGACAGGACTGCTTATGCGGAGTCACGCACCGCTGATCGTTACCGAGCACGCTGCGCGCACGCCGCAGGATCAGGCGGCGCTGGTGGCGATTGCCGAGGGGATCGGCGCTCCGGTGTTCGAATATTGGATGCCGATGTACGTGAACTTCCCGCGCGCACATCCTCTCTACGCCACCGATCCCATCGAGGCCCATCTCAAGGATGCCGACTGCATACTCGTCATCGGCGCCCACGGCCCCTGGCATCCTCAGGAAACCCCACTTCCGGAAGGCTGCAGGGTCATTCACATCGAGGAGGACCCGCTAAGGCCACGTGCACCTTACTGGGGATTCCACACCGACTACTGCATTGCCGGCGACATCAGCAGCAATCTCGCACAGCTTGCCGCGCTGGTGCAGGGGGAGCCGCCCACGGCGGAAGTGAAGGGCCGCACGCAACGCTGGCAGGCGCACAACGCCATAGGCAAGGCCGAGGCGGAAAAGGAGCGTGAGGCGGTCCGCAGCAACGATCGCATCCACGCGACGTTGCTGTTCGACACGCTGCACCGGTTATTGCCCGATCATTCGGTAATCGTCGATGAGATCATCGCCCAGGTGCCCGCGATGATCCGGCATCTGTTCCGCGAACGCGATATCAGTCACATCCGCGGCTGGGCAGGTGCACTCGGTACCGGCATGCCGACCGCCCTCGGCGTCAAGCTCGCTCGACCCAACGATATCGTCGTCTGCGTCATCGGCGACGGCGCATTCAACTACAACCCCGTGCCGGCCTGCCTCGGTCTCGCCCAACAGTATGGCGTGCCGATTCTGGTAATCCTCTGCAACAACCAGGGCTATGTCTCACAGGAGTGGAACTTGTACAAGTATTTCCCCTCCGGTTACGCACTACGCGACAACAACCCGTATGGCCGCGTGATCGAGCCAACACCTGACTACGCTGCAATGGCGCCGGCATTCGGCGCGCATGGCGAGCGAGTGACCGAACCTGCGCGCCTCGAACAGGCGATCCGCACCGCCATCGCCGCGGTGGAACAGGGCCACCTCGCATTGCTGGATGTCCGGCTGGAACCGTGAGGCCGATATGGCCGATGTTATGCTGCGGCCTGGTCAGACCAGTTTGGCGGACTGGCGTGCGATCTATCGCGGTGCCAGCGTAACGCTCGATCCGGCTTGCCATGCTGCCATAGCGGCCGGCGCGGGGGCGGTCGAAGCAATACTCGCGCGAGGCGAGCCGATCTACGGCATCAACACCGGCTTTGGCCGCCTGGCAAACGTGCGCATCGAACCAGCAGATCTCGCCGCACTCCAACGCAACATCGTGTTGTCGCACGCCGCCGGCGTGGGCGAGCCGATGCCGGCACCGCTCGTGCGGCTCATGATGACGTTGAAGCTCGCCAGCCTCGGGCAAGGCGCCTCAGGGGCACGATTAGAAACAGTGCAGTTTGTGGCTGCGATGTTGTCGCGCGGACTGTTGCCGGTCGTGCCGACGCAGGGCTCCGTGGGCGCGTCGGGTGATCTCGCGCCGCTGGCGCATATGGCCGCCGCGATGATCGGCGCCGCCGAGGTCATCCATGGTGGACAGCGCCTACCCGCTGCCGTGGCGCTGACGCAGGCCGGCATGCAGCCGATCGTGCTCGGTCCCAAAGAGGGACTCGCGCTGCTGAACGGCACCCAATTCTCCACCGCCTACGCGCTCGCTGGATTGTTCGAGGCGGAAACGCTGCTGCAGGCCAGTCTGATCACAGGGGCGCTCTCCATTGATGCCGCGCGCGGGTCAGATGCGCCGTTCGATCCACGCATCCATAAACTACGCGGTCATCGCGGACAGATCGACGTGGCTCATTCCCTGCTCGCACTGATTGCCGGCAGCCAGATCCGTGCGTCGCACTTGACCGGCGATGATCGCGTGCAGGATCCCTATTGCCTGCGTTGCCAGCCGCAGGTGACGGGCGCCGCGCTGGGTATCCTTCGTCATGCGGCCGCGACGTTGCAGGTCGAAGCGAACGGTGTATCGGACAATCCGCTGATCTGCGGCGATCCACCGGAAGCGCTGTCCGGCGGCAACTTTCACGGCGAGCCGGTTGCCTTCGCAGCCGACATCATCGCGCTTGCGCTGTGCGAGATCGGCGCCATCGCGGAACGCCGCATTGCGATGCTGATCGATCCGTCGCTGTCGCGGCTGCCAGCATTCCTGACACCAAGGCCGGGTTTGAATTCCGGCTTCATGGTGCCACAGGTCACCGCAGCCGCGCTGGTCGCGGAGAACCGCCAGCGCGCCACTCCGGCCAGTGTGGATTCAATTCCGACGTCCGCCAACCAGGAGGATCATGTATCCATGTCGGCGCATGCGGCTCGCCGGTTGTTGCCGATGGCAGACAATGTCGCCGCCGTTATCGGCATAGAATTGCTGGCCGCCGCTCAGGGATGCGACTTCCATGCGCCACTCAAGTCCAGCGTGATGCTCGAGCAGATACGCGCACTGGTGCGTGCCAAAGTTCCCCACCTGGAAGAGGATCGCGAGATGGCGCCGGACATCGCCAAAGCGACCGCACTCGTGCGTTCCGGTCGGCTGGCCGACGCGGCGCAGCAGGCCGGCCTTCCAGGTGTCGCACAGTAAACCGGAGGTGGCATGACACAGATCAGCAATGTGCGAACCGTACGCGCGCCGCGCGGCACAGACATCACCGCGAAGTCGTGGCTTACCGAGGCGCCGCTGCGCATGCTGATGAACAACCTCGATCCCGAAGTGGCGGAGCGCCCGGGCGAACTGATCGTTTATGGCGGTATCGGCCGCGCGGCGCGCGACTGGGAGAGCTACGACCGCATCGTTACAACACTGCGCCGTCTGGAGGCCGATCAGACTTTGCTGGTGCAGTCGGGCAAGCCGGTCGGGGTATTCCGCACGCATCCGAACGCGCCGCGCGTGCTGATCGCAAATTCAAATCTGGTGCCGCACTGGGCGACCTGGGAGCATTTCAACGAACTCGATCGCAAAGGCCTGATGATGTTCGGCCAGATGACCGCCGGTTCGTGGATCTACATTGGCAGTCAGGGCATCATCCAGGGCACGTATGAAACATTCGTCGAGATTGGTCGGCGCCACTACGGTGGCAATCTCGCGGGACGCTGGGTCCTTACTGCGGGTCTGGGCGGTATGGGCGGCGCACAGCCGCTGGCGGCGACGATGGCCGGCGCATCGCTGCTGGCAATCGAATGCCAGCCCAGCCGAATCGAGATGCGGCTGCAGACCGGCTATCTGGATACACAGGCCGCCACGTTGGACGAGGCGTTGGTGGTAATCGACCGGTCATGCCGTGAGCGCAAGCCGGTATCGGTCGGGTTGCTGGGAAACGCGGTCGATGTTCTCCCGGAGCTTGTACGCCGCGGCGTGCGGCCCGACGTGGTAACCGATCAGACCTCATCGCACGATCCGGCCAACGGCTATCTCCCGAAGGGATGGACCGTCGCAGAGTGGGAAAGTCGGCGAGAGGCGGCACCGAACGAGGTCGCCATGGCGGCGCGGGTCTCTATTGCGGAGCATGTGCGCGCGATGCTGGCGTTCCACGCGATGGGTGTGCCCACGCTGGACTACGGCAACAACATACGCCAGGTCGCCAAGGATGCAGGTGTGGCCGACGCATTTGCCTTTCCGGGCTTCGTGCCGGCTTATATCCGTCCGCTGTTCTGTCGTGGCGTCGGCCCATTCCGCTGGGCCGCGCTTTCGGGTGATCCCGAGGACATCTACCGCACCGACGCCAAGGTGAAGGAACTGCTGCCCAATCATACGCACCTGCATCACTGGCTCGACATGGCGCGCTCGCGCATTCGGTTCCAGGGATTGCCGGCGCGCATCTGCTGGGTCGGGCTGGGCGATCGTCACCGGCTCGGTCTGGCGTTTAACGACATGGTGGCGCGCGGCGAACTGAATGCGCCGATCGTCATCGGCCGGGACCACCTCGATGCCGGCTCGGTCGCTTCGCCAAATCGCGAGACTGAGGCGATGATGGATGGCTCGGATGCTGTGTCCGACTGGCCGATGCTGAACGCCCTGCTGAACTGTGCGTCGGGCGCAACCTGGGTATCGCTGCACCATGGCGGAGGCGTCGGTATGGGTTATTCGCAGCACGCCGGCATGGTCATCGTCTGCGACGGGACCGAAGCGGCCGCACGACGCATCGAGCGCGTCCTGTGGAACGATCCCGCAACCGGCGTGATGCGGCACGCCGACGCGGGTTACGATGTGGCGCTCGACTGCGCCCGCGAACATGGGCTGGATCTACCGGCGATCCTCGGGTCGGTTTAACCCACCCGCCTCTATAGTGCATCCCCCACCGCGTCACGATACGCACGCAGCGCTGCCAGATGATCGGCCGGCTTCTGGCCAGCTATACGATGGTGGTGACGCCGGTTGAACGTGGTCGTCAACGCGATATGCGTGGCACCGGCGGACTTCCAGAAGGCCACCTCCTTGCGCCAGTCAGCCGGTGTGCCTGAGCCGCACGACGTCCATACCTCGATGCCGATCGCCTTCGGGTCGCGGCCCTCGGCCCGCGTGAGCCCACGCAGCTTCTCGAACACGTCGATGGCGCTTTGGTCCGGCGGATAGGCGTTCGGCATCCAGCCGTCGCCCCACTTCGCAATGCGCGTCAGCGTCGCGTCATGATGGCCGCCGAACCACACCGGCACGCGACCTGACGCCGGCCGCGGGTTGATCCCTGCATCGTCGATCGTGTGATAGCGCCCCTTGAACGTGACATGATCCTCGGCCCACAGCGCCTGCATCACCTGGACCTGCTCCTCCGAGCGCCGGCCTCGATTGCGAAAGTTCTCGTTGAGGCCGAGGAATTCCACCTCGTTCCAACCGACGCCGATGCCGAGACGGAAACGCCCACCGCACAACACGGCCAGCGACGCCGCCTGCTTCGCCACCAGCACGGTCTGCCGCTGTGGCAGGATGAGCACGCCAGTGGAGAAGCCAAGCTTGCTGGTGCAGCCTGCAAGGAAGCCGAACAGCACGAACGGATCGTGGAACAGATCCTTCGATGTGTTGCGACTGAGATCCCAGTCAGGCCGCGATGCCGCGTTCACCCCCAACACATGGTCGGGCGCTTCCAGAAAGTCGTAGCCCATAGCTTCAACCGCCTGCGCATAGTCGCGCACCACGGCGGGATCGCCGCCGATGTCGCCAAGCGGAATGAGTGCGCCGAGTTCCATCTGCCTGCTCCTTATTTGTCCGCGTCCAGCACGGCCTTCAGCTTGTCCGGCGGCACCGCGATCTTGTCGATCCCTGCCCGCTCCTGCTGCAGCAGCATGCCCACGCGGCTGTCACGGTTGCCCCAGCCGCGACCCAGCGCCTCGGTCAACTCGAGCTGTGCCAGGTTGGTCAGGCGCATCGGGACGCCGACATCGCGCGCCAACTGACAGGCGAGCGATACATCCTTGTGCAGCAGGCGCAACGCAAAGTCCGCCGGCTCGTAACTGCCGGTAAGGAAATGATCGGACATCCGGTCGAACAGCCGGGCACGGCCACCGGCGCCCTGGCGGATCGCCTCCCACAGCGGCAGCGGATCGACACCGGCCTTCACACCCATGGTGAACACCTCGGCCATCGCGATGTTCGCCGCGGCACCGGCGGCGTTGTGCACCAGCTTGGCGATCGATCCGGCACCGATCGGACCGATATAGCGCGCGGCATCGCCCATCGCGTCGAGCACGGGCTTGTATTTGTCGAACACCGCCTTGTCGCCGCCGACCCAGATTGCCAGACGCCCGCTGTTGGCACCGCGCGGACCACCGCTGACCGGCGCATCGAGGAACTCCACGCCGTGCTCCGCCAACTGCGCATGCAGCGCGCGCACGACGCTGACCGCGTTGGTGGACAGATCGAACCATGCGGCACCCTTGCGGAAGCCGGACAGCAACCCGTCCTCGCCGGTGCCGACCTTCTCCACATCGGCCGGCGTCGGCAAAGAGGTAAAGACGATATCCACCGCCTCCGCCACTGCACGCGGGCTTTCGGCCCAGGTCGCGCCGTTCGTCAGATGACGCGAAGCTGGCTGGCGCGACAGATCATGCACGATGAGCTGATGGCCCGCCTTCTGCAGGTTGCTTGCCATGCCGGCACCCATCATGCCGAGCCCGATAAATCCGATCTGCATCGCTATTCCTCCCGCGAATTGTCGGGCCCAGTCTGATCCGTGCTGGCTGTCTGCTCAAGCCGCGGCTGCCCTGCTTCACGCCAGGCGATGTTCCTCGACCACGAAATGCGCGGCATCGGTGTCAGCGTCTGCCACCGCGCACTCCAGATCGACCAGGCTTTCAAATGCCAGCTCCGCGAGCCCCGCTGTGCTGACAGGCAGGTGCGGGATGGTGCTGTTCGGTGCGGCTCCCTGATCGAGCACTCTGTACAGGACCATGCTGGTCAGCCGAGGCAGGGCGCGTGCCCAGGTCGCATAGCGCTGCAGCGCAGCGTCATCCGCAGACTCGCCCGGCAGCAACGCAATCAGCTTGATACGCGACACCTCTCGCGATTCAGGCACGGCTACGTGTGGCTCACAAATGACGCGGGAAACAGCGCCGATGAACGCACGCGAATCAACATTGCATGCCGCCATTTCCGGTGAGGCATGTGCACGCTGCCTGTCGATGTCGCTGTCAAACCGCAGGATCGGGAAGCCATCGATACGCATGTCCCGCGCGCGGATATTCATCGCAGGCGACGCGATGACATGATGCTGCACGTAATGGCGCAGACTGGGGAACCGGCAGACGAGGGGACCATGCACGTCAAGCCAGTGCCGACGAAACTCGGCTAGTCCTACGTCCTGTCGCGTTCGCATCAGACTTATGGCGACCATCATTGTGAACCTAGAACGATAAGGAAAGGTTGCACCCACAAAAGAAACGTGAAATCGTCGAGAAGTGTGAAATCCTTCACATGTCTCCCTCGACGAATGTGGTTGGGTGAGGTTGTCTCGATCGGGGGAAAGCCGCATTGGGCAACATTGCGTTGCTGTTCCTGTGCCTGACGGCCGGGATGGTTTTGCGTGCCTCCGGGCGCGTCCCAGACAATGCGCATCAGGCGATCAACGGGTTTATCATCAACATCTCGCTGCCGGCGCTCACTCTGCAACAGATCCATGGCATTCAGATCCACAGTGACTTGATTTACCCAATACTGATGCCGTGGCTGATGTTTGCTGGCGTCGGCACATCCATTTGGCTTGTCAGTCGACGGTTACAACTGTCAGCAGCAACAACAGGAGCATTGATCCTCACGGCCGGTCTCGCCAACACGTCGTTCGTCGGCGTGCCAATGATCGAGTCATTTTATGGGCCTCACTATATGGCAATCGGCCTGCTGATCGATCAGCTCGGCACCTATCTGGTGCTCAGCACGCTGGGCATCGCAGTCGCCTGCCTCTGCTCTCGCGGCAGCGCATCGATCAGCGAGGTTACACGGCGGATCGCTACGTTCCCACCACTCATTGCGCTGGTGCTCGCGCTGGTCCTCACTCCGGTTGCCTATCCTCCCATCGTCAACGAAATCCTCGCGCGCCTTGGCGGAACACTCGCGCCACTGGCACTGGTATCCGTCGGTCTGCAACTCAGGCTCGGCGTCTTGCGCGGCAGAGGCACGATGGTGGCTTGCGGCCTCGGCGTAAAGCTTCTGGTCGCGCCGTTGCTGTTGGCGGTGCTCTACCTGAAGTTGTTCGCGATGACCGGGACGATTACACAGGTCACGTTGTTCGAGGCCGCGATGGGCCCGCAGATCGGCGGCGCCATCGTGGCAACCCAGTATGGCCTCGATCCACCCCTCGTCACCCTGATGGTCGGCATCGGCAGCGTCCTCGCGTTCCTGACGCTGCCGATGTGGTGGTACGCATTGCAGGCGTTGTGACTCAGCGTAGCGAGTTGACGATCTGACGGAACGCCTCCTCAGGGAACGCCTTCAGCGATGTGGTGCGCACGTTTCCCAGCTTGCCCAGCATCAACGTGAACCGCGCCGCCACTGCATCGTCGGGCGCGTCATAGATCATGATCAGGTCATAGTCGCCCATCGTCATGTAGACTGAGCGAAACTGCCCGCCCATTTCCTCCAGTGTCTTCTTTGCAGTATCAACGCGCTTCGGGCTCTCGCCGATCGACCGCATGCCTTGTTCGGTCCAGTTGGCGAGCATGACATAGGTCGGCATGGTCCGTCCCTCCTACTCAGTCCTTGGAACCCGGCCTAAGCTGACGACTGATCAGGGAGGGAAGCAAGTCATGATCGTCCCGGAGGGCGCGCGGAACATTGAATTTGTCGGCCACACCGACCAGGGAGGCCGCGGCGACGGCGTCCAGGTGATGGTGGCACGCGGCCACGCATACGTCGGTACACGGGTGAGGCGCGGCGTCATGGTCACCGACGTGCGCGACCCGCGCAATCCGAAGCCAGTGAACTTCGTGGCGATGCATCCGAATTCCGTGAGCATGCACCTCCAGGCAGCGGAGGACATGCTGCTGTGCATCCAGGAGGCCGATCAGCGGGCACTGCTGTCGCAGCAGGAGTACTATGGCGGGTCCGGGAAGGTGGACAGCAGCCGCTTCGGCAAGCGCGGCGAGGACTACGCTGCCGGCATGAACGTCTACGACATTTCCGATCCGGCCAATCCACGAAAAATCGGCTCGATGGAGGTGCCGGGTCTCGGCCTGCACCGCATCTGGTGGGTCGGCGGACGCTATGCCTATGCCTCGGCGCTGCTCGACGGGTTCACCGACCACATCCTGATGGTCATCGACATGGCCGACCCAACGCGCCCGCACGAAGTGGGTCGCTGGTGGATCCCCGGTATGAACGCCGCCGCCGGCGAGACGCCGACCTGGAAGAACCGCCACGCCCTGCATCACGCGGTGGTCGTGGACGATTTCGCCTACGGCTCATGGCGCGACGGTGGGCTGACCATACTGGACGTGAAGGACAAGTCGGCGCCGAAACTGATCTCCCACCGTAACTGGTGCCCCCCGTACGGCGGCGGCACGCACAACGCCCTGCCGCTGCACGACCGGGGACTGCTGGTGGTGGCGGACGAGGCGGTGCTGAACCTCGATCAGGAGGGTCAGCACAAGCGCACCTGGGTGTTCGACATCCGCGAGAAGAGCAACCCCGTGTCCATCGCCACGCTGCCGACGCCATCGGATCAGGACTACGTCAAGATGGGCGGCCAGTTCGGTCCCCACAATCTGCACGAGAACCGCCCCGGATCGTTCCAGAGCAGCACCACGATCTTCGCCACCTGGCAAAGCGCAGGCGTGCGTGTGTTCGATATTTCGGACGCATACCGGCCACAGGAGGCCGGCTATTTCGTGCCGCCGCAGCCGACACAATGGGCAGAACCGATGCGCGGCCGCGCCAAGATACGGCATACCGCCGACGTGTTCGTCTCCCAGGACGGACTGGTCTACGTCACGGACTACGACGCCGGTCTATACATTCTTCAATGGAAAGGAAATTGATCCTGGACTAAGCACGGTTGGGAAACCTTCCCCTCCCGTCAGGGAGGGTGAGGTCCCACGACCATTGCGGAGACACGCATGTTCGCAACCGTTGCTGTCGTCTGGGTCCTGGTTCTTATCCTGGTCGTGGTCACCCTGTTCGCCGGCGTGAAGACCGTATCCCAGGGACAGGTCTGGACGGTGGAGCGCTTCGGCGCCTACACGCGCATGCTGCAGCCGGGCCTCAACTTCGTCCTGCCGTATGTCGATCGGGTCGGGCGCAAACTCAACGTGCAGGAGCAGGTCGTTGAGATCCCGGAGCAGAGCGTCATCACCCGCGACAACGCCACCGTCGCGGTGGACGGCATCATCTACTATCGGGTGATGGAGCCGGAAAAGGCGGCCTATCAGGTCACCAACCTCACGCTCGCACTGACCACGCTGGCGATGACCAACATCCGCGCAGTGATCGGCGAGATGGAGCTGGATGCGACTCTGTCCTCGCGCGAGCGCATCAACACCGCGCTGCTGATCATCCTGGACGGCGCGACGATGCCGTGGGGCGTAAAGGTGAGCCGCGTAGAAATCCGCAAGATCGAGCCGCCAGAGAACCTGATCCGCGCGATGAACCTGCAGATGACGGCGGAGCGCGAACGGCGTGCGGCAGTGGCCCGCGCCGAGGGCGAGCGGCAGGCGGCCATCCTGCGCGCTGAGGGCGAGAAGCAGGCGCTGATCCTATCCGCTGAGGGCCGCCAGCAGGCGGCGCTCCGCGATGCGGAGGCGCGGGTGGCGCTGGCCGGCGCGGAAGCCCAGGCGACGCAGATGGTGTCGGACGCTGCGGCTCAGCATGGCCAGGCGGGGCTGCGATACTTCATCGCGACAAGCTACGTGCGGGCATTCCAGGCGCTGGCATCGGCACCGAACACGCGTCTCGTCGTGGTCCCGATGGAGTCCTCCGCACTTGCCGGCGGCATCACCCAGGCGATGCAGTTCCTGCGCGGCGATGACGGGTCGCCGGGCGGCACATCGCCCCGGGTGCCGCCGCCCTTCGAACCGCCGCCCCCGATCATGCCAACGCCGATGGCGCCGCTCGCCCCGACGCCCACGCCCGTTGTTTCGCCCTGGGGGACCGGGTCGCCGGGATGAGGGACTGGATCATCTGGCTGGTGGCTGGCTTGGCCCTGCTCGGGATCGAAATCCACGCGCCCGGCGCCTTCATGATGTGGCTCGGCCTCGCCGCCTGTGGCACCGGTCTGGTCGCTCTGGCAACCGGCATCGGCTTCGAGCTTCAGGTTGTGACATGCGCCGTGTTGGCGGCAATTTCACTCGCCGTCGGGCTGCGCCTGCGACATCGTCCCGTCAGGCTCAATACCCAGCAATCGGGGCTCGCCGGCCGCACGGCCACCGCGCTGACCTTCCAGGGCCGCGAGGGCCGCGTCCGTGTCGGCGACAGCGACTGGGCGGCGCGGGTGCCACCCGATGTCGCCGAACCAGCCTCTGGATCGCGCCTGCGCGTGGAGGGCGTTGATGGTACAGTGCTGATCGTGCGACCGGAGGGATGAAGCAATGAACTTGGATGACGCGAAGCGACTCGTGCAGTCGGTGGAGGACGCGTTCGGCGCGGCCAAGCACCACCGAAGGGTGGAACACCGCAAGGGCCCGGCGAGTCGGGAACTCGCGCCGGTCAAGAAGTCGATCTACAGCCTGATCGTGCAGAA
>Ga0210395_10003065_pt1 | contig 12862 bp, 10 predicted proteins | sample IncBWH4OmetaG_FD_150861 | JGI IMG/M metagenome (GOLD analysis project Ga0210395, IMG submission 150861) | Forest soil microbial communities from Barre Woods Harvard Forest LTER site, Petersham, Massachusetts, United States - Inc-BW-H-4-O ...
CCGCCTCGTGAGCAACGCGCAGGACTACAATTTCCATCCCGAATACGAGCAGGGCCTGCGCTACATCGAGGCGCACCCGGAAATCCGCGACGTGCTGCTCTCGGGCGGCGACCCGCTGCTGCTTTCGGACAAAAAGCTCGACCACCTGCTCAGCCGCCTGCGCGAAATCAAGCACGTTGAGTTCATCCGCATCGGCTCGCGCATCCCGGTGTTCCTGCCGCAGCGCATCACGCCGGAGCTGGGCGACATCTTCAAGAAGCACGGCCCGATCTGGATGAGCATCCACGTGAATCATCCGAAGGAATGCACCGCCGAGCTGCGCGCTGCTTGCGAGCGCCTCAGCTTTGCCGGCGTGCCGCTGGGCAACCAGAGCGTGCTGCTCAAGGGCGTGAACGACGATGCCGACGTGATGAAGGCTCTTGTGCACCGCCTGCTGCGGATGCGCGTGCGGCCGTATTACCTGTACCAGATGGACCTCATTACCGGAGGCGCGCACTTCAAGGTCGATGTCCGCAAAGGCATCGAAATTATCCAGGCGCTCCGCGGCCACACGACCGGCTACGCGATTCCCCAATACGTCATCGACGCCCCCGGCGGCGGCGGCAAGGTGCCGATCAACCCGGACTACGTCGAAAAAATCACCGATGACGAAGTGGTTTTCCGTAATTACGAAGGGAAGACGTTCCGTTATCCGCTGAAAAGCACGCCGCTCCTGCCAGCCGACAAGCCGTTGGAAAAAATCGTGCAGCCCGCGGAGATGTTCACCTGATTTGGAGGGCAGACGACAGGAATTTATTAGGGATTGCTCATTTTACACCAAGGTCGCAAAGAACGCGAAGGCTGGCGACATTGCAGAGGAGACGCCTCCCTGCTGTCATTCCGAGACCCTCAGCAAGCCGCGCAGCGGCTTGCTGAGGGTCTCGGAATGACATGTTGGGTAAACTCCGTATCCGTGCTTATCCGCGCCATCCGCGGGGGAGGGGAATTAACAATTCAAGTGTGAAGCCCGGAAGCCAGGAATGGGACAATCCCCTTTTCAGTCTGTATTCGCGTCGATTCGCGTTCATTCGCGGTTAAAAAACGTTTTCGCCTAAGAAAATCGCGCGGCGCGCGTTATCCTGAGGTGAACACCACTCATCGTCGTCGCGTCGCGCCATTTCCGGTTGCGCAAACTGGGCGCATTGGGATTTAATCGGCCCACCCTCTATGAAGCGCGGACTGTTGTTTTTTGTCCTGTTCCTGCCGCTGCTCGCGGCCGCCGAGCCGGTTGACACCGGCGCGGTCGTCAACGCGATCAATGCCCTCGGCCTCGATCTCTACCGCACGCAGGCCGCCGGCGACGGGAACCTGGTGTTTTCGCCGTATTCGATCCAAAACGCGCTTGCGATGACGTATGCCGGGGCCGCCGGCGACACGCGCGCTGAAATGCAGCGCGTGCTGCACTATCCCGCGGATGACACCGCGCTCAATGGCGGCTTTGCCGAGCTGGCCCGGGAGCTGGCGCAAATCGCGCACGATTCAGCCAAGCGGGCCGAGGAAATAAAGAGTACCGGTGGCGATCCAAATAAACCGATCGAGTTCCATCTGGCCAATCGACTCTTTGTCCAAAAAGATTACCCGCTGCGCGCGCATTTTCTGGCGTTGGTGAAAGACAATTATGGCGCGCTGCCGGGTGAACTCGACTTTGCCCATTTGGCGGAGGATGCGCGTACAACCATCAATCAATGGGCTGAAGACAATACTAAGGGAAAAATTCAAAATCTGATCCCACCTGATGGTCTTTCAGAAAAGACCCGTTTGGTTCTGGCGAATGCGGTGTATCTCTTTGCTACTTGGGGGCGGCAGTTCGTGGCCGATGCGACCAAGCCGGAACCATTTTTTGTTCGCGGCACGGAACGCGTATCAGTACCGACGATGTGGCAACGCGCCAAGTTTGGATATGCGCATCATTCCGGCTTTACCATTCTGGCACTCCCTTACGAAGGCGGTGATTTGCAGTTTTTAATATTGTTGCCTGGCAGACGCAAAGGGCTGCCGGCGCTTGAGCGCAAAATTACGCCTGAACTGCTGGTTGAATGTGCCAAATTGCCGTTGAGCGACGTGATTTTATATCTGCCGAAATTCAAACTCGATCCGCAATCAATTGCTTTGAGCAACCAGCTTCGCCAGTTGGGCATGAAAACCGCTTTCGATGAGCCAATTGGCAGCGCCAATTTTGACGGCATGGCGCCGCGCAAGCCGAACGATTACCTCGCCATCGACAAGGTGTTTCACAAAGCATTCTTTAAACTTGATGAAGAAGGGACCGAAGCTGCAGCAGCGACTAATATCATAGTGATTGCGACTTTTGGTGCTGAAGAAGAACCGCCCCCCGAACCCATCGAAGTCCACGTCGATCATCCGTTCATTTTTGCCATCCAGCACGTGCCGTCGGGCGAATGCCTGTTTCTCGGGCGCGTGACCGATCCGCGGTAGAGGAGAAAGACTGAAGGGCTGAATGATGCAATCCTATATCGAACATTCATGGCTTCCCAGCGCATGACATTTGTCCGCAACACCCCCATGGGGAAATTTTTATCAAAACCAATTTAGCCACAAGAGATCACAAGGGGCACAGAGAGAATTCCTTTGTGATCCTTGTGACCTTTTGTGGCTGCAATATTTCTATAAACCGTTCTAATTTATGAAAAGAAAACTACGGTCTCTTGTTTTTCTCGTCCCGTTATTCACGAGTGTCGCGCTGGCTGACACCGGCGACGTGGTCAGTGCGATCAATGCCTTGGGTCTCGATCTTTATCGGATCCAGCCCGGTGACGGGAACCTGCTGCTTTCGCCTTATTCGATCCAGGATTCGCTTGCGATGACGTATGCCGGGGCCGCCGGCGACACGCGCGCCGAAATGCAGCGCGTGCTGCATTATCCGGCGGACGACACCGCGCTCCACTCTGGTTTTGCCGAGCTGGCCCAGGAACTCGCGCAAACCCAACAAGCCTCGGCCCAGGCGGTGGCGGCGGAGGCAAAAGACGCCGGCCGGCACCCGAGCACGCCGGTCGAACTGCACGTGGCCAACCGGCTTTTTGTCCAAAACGGTTACCCGCTGCGCGCGCCGTTTCTCGCGCTGGTGAAAGATAATTACGGCGCGGAGCCCGAGCCGCTCGATTTCATCCATGACGCGGAGCAGGCGCGCTTGACCATCAACAGTTGGGTCGAAGAACAGACGAAAAAAAAGATCAGCGACCTGATTCCGCCCGGTGGGGTTTCAAATAAAACCCGGCTGGCCCTGGCCAACGCCATTTATCTGCATGCCGGCTGGGAGGAGCCTTTCGATACCTACTGGACGAAGCCGGCGGAATTCTTCGTCCATGGCACGGACAGCATAACGGTGCCTACCATGAGCAACACCGAACACGACTATGGGTACCTGCATCGCGACGGCTTCACCGCGGTCAGCCTGCGCTATGCCGGTGGCGGGATCCAATTTCTTATCCTGCTGCCCGACGCGCATGACGGCCTGCCGGCGCTTGAGAGCAAAGTCACGCCCGCGCTGCTGGCCGAGTGCGCGAATTTGCCGGCGAGCTTTGTCGATTTGTATCTGCCAAAATTCAAGCTCGATCCGCCGTCCATGGCGCTCGGTAGCCAGCTCCAACAACTCGGACTGCAGACCGCCTTCGACGTGCCGAAGCGCAGCGCCAATTTTGACCGCATGGCCCCGCGCAAGCCGGACGACTACCTCGCCATCAGCGATGTCTTTCACAAGGCCTTCCTCTCGCTGGACGAAGAGGGCACGGAAGCCGCGGCCGCGACGGTCGTCGTTATGATGGAGGCGGCGACTGCGATGTACGAACCCAACCGACCGCAACCCATCGAAGTCCACGTCGATCATCCGTTCCTTTTTGCCATCCAGCACGTGCCGTCGGGTGAATGCCTGTTTCTCGGGCGCGTGACCGATCCGCGGTAGAGTAGGAAGACTGAAGGGCTGAATGATGCGCGTCGGGGCCTCCTTCGCCAAAGCTTCCAATGATTGGCCCGTTCATTTCTTTTTGCATCTGGCTGAAAAACCTGGGCGTTCTGCCCTATCAATAGCATTTCTTTAACAGACGATTTGCATCAGAAACGCCGCAAGTAACTGATTGGTAGGACTTAATATTATCGCCAAATTTCTTAATTTTTTAACGACGAAGATTGAGCGAAACGCGTGACGTCACGTCTATCTCCGTGTAGTCAGTGTCGTTCGAAAGAACAACATAGTTTGTAGTTATACGGTTTGCTTGGTGTTAGGTCATGCTGGCCGCCTCGAAAGGGGCGGCCTTCATGTTTTTAGCCGTGAATGAACCCACGCGTTCATTCACGGCTAAAAACATTCGCGGTGATTTTTTGCTGCAGGTGGGTGCAGCGTTGTTTCGATTCGCTGTTGCGCACGGCCATCGCGTAGGCGGCGGGCTCGCCGACGAGGATGACTTTCTTTTTGCCGCGGGTGATGGCGGTGTAGAGGAGGTTGCGCTGCAGCATCACGAAATGCGCCTTGAGCAGCGGGATGATGACGACGGGGTATTCGCTGCCCTGCGATTTGTGGATGCTGATGGCGTAGGCGAGGGCGAGGTTGCCGAGTGCGCCGCGGTCGAACTCGTGCCGTGCGCCGTCGAAATTGGCGGTGAGCGTGCCGGCAATGGCGTTCACCGAGAGGACCGTGCCGATGTCGCCGTTGAAAAGATTTTTGTCATAATCGTTGCGCAACTGGATGACTTTGTCGCCGGCGCGGAACTCGCCGGAAGGGCCTCTAAGCGAAGCCTGCCCTGAGTCCCTCGACAGGCTCGGGACCCTGAGTTTATCGAACGGGCTTGCCTGCGGTGAGCCGGTCGAACCCGTCGAATGGCTCGAACCATTGAGTGCAGCCTGCAGTTGGACGTTGAGGTTGGCCACGCCGGCCGCGCCTTTGTGCATGGGCGCGAGCACCTGCACGTCGTTGACCGGGTCAAACCACTTCCAGTGCTGCGGCACGAACCCGGCGCAGACCTCGAGAATTTTTTGCAGGCAGTCTTCGGCCGAATCGGCGGCGACAAACGTCAGGTCGCTCCATGCCTTGGCGTCGGCCACGTTGTTCACGACCGGCGGGAACGATGGGTCGCCCGAGTTGATGGCGTGCGCGGTCGTGACGATGGTGCTCTGGCCTTGCTGGCGGTAAACGACGGAGAGGCGCGTGACGGGAATTGTCGCCGGGCTCGCCCCTCGAAAGGCTCGGGGCCCTGAGCTTGTCGAATGGGCTGAGCCCGGATGGCCGGGGTCACCGACCCCGGCTACAGCGATGAGATCCTTGAGCACATTGCCGGCGCCGACGCTGGGGAGCTGATCGGTGTCGCCCACGAGCAGCAGGTGGGCGCGCGCGGGCACGGCCTGCAGCAGCGCGGCGGCGAGGCGGGCATCGAGCATCGAGACTTCATCGACCACGAGAAAATCCGTCGCAAGCGGCGAGTTCTCGTTGGCGGTGAAGCCGCCGCTCCCGGCGTCGTATTTGAGCAGTCGATGGATGGTGGACGCGAAGCCGCCGGTCGTCTCGGCCAGCCGCTGGGCCGCGCGGCCGGTGGGCGCGGCGAGGTGCACGCGGACTTTTTTCGCCTTCAGGATTTCCACCAGCGAGCGCAGGATCGTCGTTTTGCCCGTGCCGGGGCCGCCGGTAAGGATGGAAAATTTGTGGGTAAGCGCATTTTGCAGCGCGGTGCGCTGCAGTTCATGGAAGGCAAAGCCCGCCTTCTGCTGCGCCCACTCGATGGCGGCGCCGGCCTTGATCGGCGGCAGGCTACTGCCGACGCGGCCGAGGCGCTGGACAACCGCGGCAATTTTCCGCTCGGCGCGGTCGAGGACGGGTAGTTGAAGCAGCGCGTTTCGCGCTGCGAACTGCGAGTCAAGAGTCGAGAGTCCAGAGCTAGAGTCTGGCGTTTGGGATTTGGCGTTTGGCGTTTGGAGTTTTCCGGCGGTATGGCCGATGCCGGGCAGGTGGCGTACGAGCAATTTTGTCTGCACGAGCGCATCGATGCGCGCGGTGAGCAGTTCGGAGGAGGTTTCCAGCAGGTTGGCGGCGTAGGCGATGAGTTCGTCCTGCGGGTAGGCGGTGTGGCCCTCCTCCTGGAGAGTTTCGAGCGCGAAGAGCAGTCCGGCATCGAGCCGCGGCGGCGCGTCGTTGGCGAAGCCGAGGTTGATGGCGATGCGGTCGGCGGTCTTAAAGCCGATGCCGTCGATCTCGCGGGCCACGCGGTAGGGCTCGCTGAGCAAAATGGGTTTTGCCTGCGCGCCGTAGCGTTCCACCAAGCGCACGCATTGCGCGGGCGTCACGCCGTAGGTCTGGAGAAAAATGTAGAGCTCGCGCTGGGCGCGTTGTCCGTCCCAAGCGTGCTTGATGGCCGTGGCGCGCTTCGGGCCGATACCGGGCACGCGCCGCAGCCGCGCCGACTCCTCGCTCAGCACGCGGAACGTGTCGGCGCCGAAGACGTCGACGATTTTTTCCGCGTAAACCTTGCCGATGCCGGGCACGAGGCCGCTGCCGAGGTATTTGCGGATGCCGTAAACGCTCGACGGCAGCTCGCTCTTGAACACCGCGACACGAAACTGCTCGCCGTGCTGCGAGTGGCGCGTCCACTCGCCGGTGAGGTGCAGCGTCTCGCCGCATTGCACGCCGGGCAGTGGGCCGACGATGGTGATTTTCTCGACGCGGGCGGACGCGCTGGATTTCTTTTCGCGCGGGGACTTGTCCGGCATAGCCTTGGCGGAGGCGGGATCAGGCCGGAATTCCGCGATGGTATAGGCGTTTTCCTCGTTGAGGAAAATGATGCGCTCAAGCACGCCGGAGAGCGACGCGGAATTGGAAGGTGAGGCGGCCATAATCGAAACAAATGAGTTCTTACCGCGTCTGCCAATCCTCGACCTTCAGATGTAGGGCATCACCAATCAAGGTCGCGTAGAAGATTGGACGTAGTGTGTGGCGGTACATCGGGCAAATCCGGGCAGGAGCCAGCGAGCTTGATGAAACGATCGCGGCGCGCCTCGAGGTTATCCTCCACGGCCGTGATGAGGACGCCGCGTTTCGTGCGGTGCAGGCTTACGGTCTCGCCCGGAAAACGGAACCCCTTCGGCAGGCGGATGGCCTGTGAGCCGCCGGTGGTGAAAAGTTTCGTGACCTTGGTCATATAGCTACACTGTAGCATGAATATCGTTTGGCAAACCATGCAGATCTGGCTTATGTTTCATCTTTGGTCGAAATCATCCCATGGCCTACCTCCGCACTGTTCTGAGCTACCAATTGCCGTCGGAGGCGGAGCTTGATAAATCGTTCCTGGAGTCGCATGGCCTCACGGTTTATCTCATGAACAATCAGACCACGCGGAACGAGCTGGGCCCGCTTTTCTGGATTCAGCTGCAGGTCCCCGACGAAGAATGGCTGTCGGCCGACCAGATTTTGCGGGAAGCGCGGCCCGAGCGGTTTGGCTCCGTCGAACGCGTGAACGGAATTGACCGGGTGATCAAACGCGGCGCCGTCAGCGCGCTGATGGGTGCCGTGGGGTTGGGCGTGCTCGCTTATTTTGCCGTGCCCGCAGTCTGGCCGGGTGAAGCCTCCGACTGGGCGCTGCGGGAACAATCCATCATGCTGGCGGGTTTTATTGGGGTCGTCGCTGGCTGGAAGTTGAGCGGAAAGCGTGGGTAGGCGCCACAGGTTTCAGAGCTAATGTGGGGCGGGTGCCCTCACCCGCCGCCGAGGCTGTGCACTCGTCGCCATTGCATCCTGCGGGTGAGGGCACCCCGCCCACAACCTGAAAAGCCCGCTTTTGTCGTTGATGCGGAATTCCAACAGCTCCTCGCGAGCTTCCTCGTCCTCCGTAGCTTTAGCGAAGGAGGATGTTCAAAACAATACGTCAAGCCACCCCGAGTTCGGCGGCCATTTCGTGCAGGCTGGCGAAAACTTTGTCCGCGCGGGCGGCGCGGAGTTGTTCAGCGTCGTGCGTGCCGGTGGTGACGGCCCAGCAGGGCAGGTCGGCGACATGCGCGGCTTGCACGTCGTAGGGCGAGTCGCCGACCAGGAGCGCGGTGGACGGCTCGGCGTGGAGCAGCTCGAGCACGTGGCGAGTGAATTCCGGCTGGGGCTTGAGCCAGGGCGTGTCGGTCGCGCCGATGATGACACCCAAGTAGGGGGTGAGATGGAGATAATCGCAGGTGGCGCGCGAAGACGGGCCGTGTTTGTTGGTGAGCACGGCGCATACGATGCCCCGGGCGTGTAGCGCGCGCAGGAGTTCGACGGCGCCGGGCAGCGGTTTGACGTCTTCGAGCATATGCGCGTCCCAGAAGGGGCGGTAGATTTTCAGGGCCTCGGCGAGGCGGGCCTCGGGCACGAATTTGCGCATGGCGTTCTCGAGCCCGCCGCCGACTGCGGCGCGGACTTGCGCGAAGGTGGGCGCGGGCAGGCCGAGCTGCGGCAGGGTGTACACATAGCTGCGGTGGATGGCGGCGAAGTGATCGATGAGCGTGCCATCGAGGTCGAAGAGGACGGTGCGGAAGCGGACCATGGGAAACTTGTTGCCGACAAATGGGCGCAAAGAACATGAAAATTTTAGTTTTGATTTGGCCGCGGTTCGCTAGAACAGGTCGCAATGCCGGTCAGCGAAGAAACTCCCATGGCCCAAGTGAACGCGCGCACCGAAGACGGCCGGCTGGTGCTTGAGCTGGCGGGTGCCTGGCAAATCACTGCGCCGCGGCCATCGTGGACGAAAGTGCTCGGGGCGCAGCGGCCGACGCGCGTGCGGCTGCAAATGGGCGGGGTGTCGCGCTGGGACAGCTCGCTGGTGCTGTTTGTGCATGATGTGCGCCGGTGGTGCACGGAGGCGGACGCGAACCTCGAACTCGACGCATTATTGCCTGAGGTGCGCCGGCTGGCCGACCAACTGGCGGGGGCGTATTTGACGCGCCCACCGTTTCATCGCTCGATGAATTTTCTCGCCGACCTGGGCGTGGCGACGGAAGAGGTCGTGGGAAAGACCAGGGGCTTTGCCCGTTTTATCGGCGAATGCACGCTGGCGACGGCGCGACTGGTGAGGCATCCGCAGAAATTCCGCTGGCGCGACTGTTTCATCGAAATGCAACAGTGCGGCGCGATGGCGCTGCCGATCGTGGGGTTGATCAGTTTTCTCGTCGGCCTCACGCTGGCCTATACCGGGGCGATCATTTTGCGCCAGTTTGGTGCCGACATCTGGGTGGCCGATCTCGTTGGGCTGAGCTCGGTGCGCGAAATGGGTGCGATCATGACGGCAGTCGTGCTGGCCGGCCGCACGGGCGCAGCCTTTGCGGCGGAACTGGGCAACATGAAGACCGGCGAGGAGATCGATGCGCTCGAGACGCTCGGCATCCGCCCGGTGGATTTTCTCGTCATTCCACGCATGCTTGCGCTGGCGGTGATGATGCCGCTGCTCGCGCTCTATGCGAACTGCCTTGGCATCCTCGGAGGCATGGCGGTGGCCATTGGTCTGCTTTCGATTCCACCGAGCGCTTATTGGGTGGAGACGGTGGCCAGCATCGGCCTGACCGATATCAATGCCGGGCTGATCAAGGCCTGTGTGTTTGGCCTGATTGTCGGGCTGACGGGCTGCCTGCGCGGCCTCCAGGCGGAGCGCAGCGCGGCGGGCGTGGGCCGCGCGGCGACATCGGCGGTGGTCACGGCCATCCTGCTCATCATCGTAGCCGACGCGGTATTCGCCGTTGCCTTCAACATCCTGCATATCTGACCGCATGGACGCCGACAAAAATTCCCCTGTCATCGAGGTCACCGGCCTGGTGTGCGGCTATGGCGAGACGGTGGTGTTGCGCGACATCAACTTTTCCGTGCGGCCGGGCGAGCTATTTTTTGTCATTGGCGGCAGCGGCTGCGGCAAGACGACGCTGCTGCGGCACTTGATTGGGCTGCAGCGGCCGTTCGCGGGCCAGGTGGACTATTTCGGGAAAAGCTTCACCGAGGCCGAACCGGCGGAGCGGCGCGCGCTGCTCAAGACCTTCGGCGTGCTCTATCAGAGTGCCGCGTTGTGGAGTTCGCTCTCGGTGCGCGAAAACATCGCGCTGCCGCTGGAGGAGTACACGACCCTGACCCGGCGCGAGATCAACGAGATCATCATGCTCAAGCTTGCGCAGGTCGGGCTGGCCGGCTTCGAAGAGTATTATCCGGCCGAGCTGAGCGGTGGCATGAAGAAACGCGCGGGCCTCGCCCGTGCGCTCGCGCTCGACCCGGCCATCGTGTTTTTCGACGAGCCGTCGGCGGGGCTCGACCCGGTGACGGCCCGGCAGCTCGACCACCTGATCCGCGAAATCCGCGATACGCTCGGCACGACGATGGTCATCGTCTCGCACGAACTGACGAGCATCTTTGCCTTGGCCGACCGTGTGATCCTGCTCGACCGCGATGCGCACGGCATCATTGCCGAGGGCGCGCCGCGCGCGCTGGCTGACCGGAGTGACGATCCGCGCGTGCAAGAGTTTCTGGCCCGGGAGGGGAAAAATGCAAAACTCTGATCGTTGCTAAGCGTTTAATTCTGTCCATTTTGTGCATTCTGTCTAAAAAAACCTACCTGTGAAAACCAAACTCAGCCCAACTGTGGTCGGCGTCTTTGTGATCGGGGCGATCACGCTGGGCGTCGTGGCGTTGCTGTCGTTTGGTGGCCTGCACTTTTTTTCGCAGCCGCAGCGGTTCGTGGTTTATTTCGACGAATCGGTCCATGGCCTCGATCTTGGCTCGGCGGTGAAGTTGAGCGGTGTGCGCATTGGGCACGTGGTTGACCTGAACGTGCGTTACGACGCGAAGAGCAATCACTCGGAGGTCGGGGTCGTTTGCGAATTGAGCCGCGATATCCTGACCGATACCCACGGTGAGCCGATCGATGTCTCCAATCGGACCGCGTTGCAAGACCTCATCGATCGAGGCCTGCGGGCAAAACTCGGCGTCGTGGGTCTCGCGACCGGCCTGCTCTATGTCGAACTGAACTTTGTCGACCCAACGGAGTACCCGGTATCGAACACCGGTATCGCCGGGGAGAAATACGCCGTTGTGCCCGCGGTGCCCTCGGCCATCTCCGAGTATCAGGCGAGCCTGACGATGATTTTGAGCAACCTGAAAAAAGTTGATTTCGGCGGGCTGTCCACCGACGTGAAAAGCCTGTTGGACACCGCCCAGAAGCAACTCAATGGGGCGGATGTGAAAGGGCTCATCGGTCAATGGAAGGATGCCGGCGCGGCGGTGAAGGACCTGGCCTCGTCGCCTGATGCGAAGCAAACGTTTGCCAATCTCAACGCAGCCATCACCGAGTTGCGCGGCGTGCTCGCCAAGATCGACACGCAGGTCACACCGGCCGGCGAAAATCTCACCGCCACGCTGAAGGAGGCGAAAGCCTCGCTCGAGCGTTTCAACGCCGCCGCGGCGAGCGCCCAACATTTCATCGAGGCGCAGAGCTGGGTGGGTGACCAAGGGGTGCAGACCTTGCAGCAACTGGGCGACGCGGCGGAGTCCGTGCGCCGCCTGGCCGACTTCCTCGAACGCGACCCCAACGCCCTCATTGTCGGCAAAAAGCCATCGCCATGAAATTTATTTTCACGCGAAGGTCGCGAAGTACCGCCAAGAGAAAAACCGCCATGATAAAAAACACCACGTCCTACTTTCTGGCCGCTAGCCTCTATCTTCTGTCCACCGGCTGCTCGCTGCCCCAGGCCATGCCGGACACGTCGCGTAATTACGTCTTGCGGGTGACCGGGGAGACCGTGCCGCCGAAACCTTCCGGGCTGCACGTCGGTTTGTTCCCGGTGCAATTGCCGGAATATTTGAAGCAACGGTCGATGGTTGTCCGCGAGGGTGCGAGTGAGGTACGCTACAACGACGAGGAGCGCTGGGCCGAGTCGCTCGACGCGGGACTCACGCGCGTGCTGCGCGAGCGGCTGTCGGCGACGGCGCAGGTGCTGGCGTATCCCTTCACCCTCGAGCAGGCGCGCGATTACGATGTGCGGGTGCGGGTGCAGGCCTGCGAGGGCACGTCGGACGGCGGGGTGGTATTTTCCGCGACGTTTGAAATTTATGCCGCGGGCGCGAATGGTGCGCTGGTCGCGCAGAACACGTTTACGGCCGAGCCGGCGAAGTGGGATGGCCGCGATTATGCCAAGCTGGCCGGGCTGATCAGCGCCGATGCGACGAAGCTGGCCGATGCGATCGCGGCGGCGATGCCGGAAAAAAACTGAAGACTGAAAACTAAAAGCTGAACTAAGCCTGCTTCGGCTTTTTGCTGATAGATTTGTTTCAGCCTTTAGCTTTCAGTCTTCAGCCTTTTACTTCAGCGCTACCGCGATGCGCTGCAGTGCCGCCTCGACATTTTCGCGGCTGTTGAAGGCGCTGATGCGCACATGGCCTTCGCCGCATTGGCCGAAGCCGACTCCCGGTGTGCATACGACTCCCGCTTTCTCCAGCAGGAGGTCGAAGAACTGCCACGAGTCGCGGCCCGTGTTGACCCAGATGTAAGGCGCATTTTCGCCGCCGATGCCCTTGAGGCCGAGCCTGGCCATGGCTTCGCGGATGAGCTTCGCGTTGCCGAGGTAAAAGTCCGTCAGCGCGCGCACCTGCTGCTGGCCGGCGTCGGTGTAAATGGCGGCGGCGGCCTTTTGGATCGGGTAGGCGACGCCATTGAACTTGGTCGTGTGGCGGCGGTTCCAGAGCGCATGCAAGGGGTGTGTCTTCCCCGCGGCGTCGTAACCCATGACGCTCTTGGGCACGACGGTGTAGGCGCAGCGCGTGCCGGTGAAGCCGGCGGTCTTCGAGGCGCTGCGGAACTCGATGGCGGCGTCGCGCGCGCCGTCG